>ENA-ORDC01001111-ORDC01001111.1-marine-metagenome-genome-assembly--contig:-NODE-1111-length-21518-cov-6.168929_pt1 | contig 21518 bp, 24 predicted proteins | sample MGYA00237783_ERZ508515 | MGnify/ENA primary metagenome ERZ508515 (study PRJEB26186, sample SAMN06268792) | marine metagenome | isolation source: Eden Landing Ponds, San Francisco, CA, USA | place... | reverse complement strand
GGATCGGTACTCTCGTTGCTCATCTCGTTCTGTGTCATGAATTATCCCTGTCGCTGATACCTGTTGCGGATGACAATCGCTGTCGCGTTCATCACCAGCAAGACCGCAAGTAGTGTGATGACACCGGCGGCCAGCACGCCGTGGCGGAACGCCGGCTCCAGTTCGCTCGACCAGGAGAAGATCTGTCGGGGCATCGCACTAAAGGAGTCAAAGAAGCTGTTCGGTGCCAGTCGAACCGATGCGGCCGCACCGATCAGCAGCAGCGGCGCGGTCTCACCGATCGCACGGCCGAGGGCCAGAATCGTGCCGGTGAGAATCCCGGGCAGTGCCTCCGGCAAGACGACCTGCCGGATCGTCTGCCAGCGGGTCGCGCCCATGCCGTAGGATGCCTGTCGGAACGAGTCCGGGACCGATCGAATCGCCTCTTGCGAGGAGATGATGACGATCGGAAGGATCAACAGCCCGACGGCCAGCCCACCGACGATGACCGATCCCTGGGGCCACTCGATGATGCGGATAAAGAGCGCCAGCGCGAGCAGCCCGTAGACGACCGACGGGACGCCCGCGAGGTTCCCGATGTTGATCTCGATGAGTGTGACGAACTTCCCCAGCCAGCCACTGGAGGGAGCGTACTCTTCGAGGTAGACTGCGGCACCGACGCCAACCGGGAACGTCGAGAGGACGATGACGATAATCATCATCACGGAACCGACCATCGCCGGATAGATGCCGGCGTCCGTGGCGGTACGCGAGTGTGCGCTCGTGAGGAAGCCCCAGTCGAGCCACGTCTCCGGCCCGGCGAAGCCGAGCGCCCCGACGATCACGCTGCCGACGAGTGCCCCGAGCACTGCGACGACCGGGAACGCAAGTCCCGCCGTGCCCTCGTCACGTCGGACGACGCCCTCGACGTAGACGCCGACCGGCAGCGCGGTGAACGTGACCAGCAGAAGCCACCCCTCGACGCCGACGCCGATTGCCGGGCCGGCGACGAGACCGAGGACGGCTGCGACGGTGGTCAGTCCGACGACCGCCACGCCGTCACGTCGAGATTCGCGGCGCCGCCCGACGAACCAGCCCGCCCCGGTGGCCACCGGGACCACGAGCGTCAGCAGCAACATCACCCAGTCGGTCGGAGCAAACGGGAGCATCGTGATCGCCTGTCGGAGACTGATCACCTGATAATTCAGTTCGATGCCGAGTCCGAGCGCGCCTGTGATATCGTTGAACAGGCGATTGAACGCCGCCGGGGGCGTCCCGAGGATGGTGACGACCGGTGCACCGAGCACGACGAGCAATCGTTCGAGTGCAGCGTTCGGTCGCAGGCGGCCGTGAGCGACGATCACGCCGACCGCGACGGCGATCGATATGACCAGTGCGAACCATTCGAGCACGGTCAGCAGTTCGGAGAAGACGACGACGAACCCGCCAGTCAACCTTGAGTTCGAGCAAAACAGCCACCCCAACACGATCCTAGGGCTCGGCTTCACTGGCGTGATGAACAATGGGGACGGGTACGAGGCCCTCTACGACCCGTCGGAGGTGACTATCGAAGATTCGTCGCTCACTATCCACAACGTCGAGGGATATCCCGACAACACCCCCAGTAATCAGGTCCACGGTTACCAGGTCGGGATTAACCCACCCGACGAGCCGTTCGCAGTCAACACGACGGTGAGCGGGCTTCCGGAAAACCCCCAGCCCGTGCAGATTCTGGGACTGCACTTGGGCACGGGCGACCAGTCGAACTACGCGAAGTTCGTGATAGGCGACTCCGAGCCGCGACTTGAGTTCAGCCACGAGGTCGACGGGACGTTCTCGTTCCAGTCCAACGAGAACAGCCACCCCGAACTCACTGGCCCGAACGATCCCAAGACCCAGCTCTCGCTGGTCGTCTATCCCGATCAGGGCCTGATTGAGTCGTGGTACAAGCCGGAAGGCGGGGAGTGGACCCACTATATGGACAAGGATATCCCGGCCGTCCAGGATTGGCTCGACACGTCCGACGGCTCCGGCCTGGCAGTCGGTCTCCAGGCAACGTCCAACACCGACTCGTTCGATGCGACGTTCCAAAACCTCACCGTCCAGACGCTGTCCGACGGTGACAACTCGCCGCCGACGGCCGATGCGGGAAGCGATCAGACCGTCGACGAGGGCGACTCGGTGACGCTCGACGCGTCGGGGTCCAGCGACCCAGACGGTGACACTCTGACCTACGACTGGACTCAGATGTCTGGGCCGGACGTCACGCTGAACGACGCGACGGCTGCTCAGCCGACGTTCACTGCACCTGGGGTCGACGGTGACCAGACGGCCACCTTCCAAGTCGAGGTGAACGACGGGATCGCAACCGACACCGATCAGGTCACGGTCACGATCCAGGACACCGACACGAGTGATTCGACGATCGCGAACGCCATCGCTGGTGACGACGACGTGATCGGTACAGACGACCTCCAGAACGCCATATTCTACTGGCAGAGCGGCGATCCCGTTCCCGGAACGGACGGCGCAACCATCGACGACGTTGGGACGCTCCAAGACCTGGTGTTCCACTGGCAGAACGGAACCCAGTTCACGGCGAACCAGTCGCCGACGGCCCAGATCACGATGCCAACCGACGGCGACACGTTCCAATCCGGGGACACGATTGAATTCCAGGGGACCGCCACCGACGCCGAGGATGGATCCCTAAGTGGGAGCAACCTCGAATGGAGCGTCGGGTTCGTCCACAACAACCACGTGCACCCCCACCAGTCGGGTATCACCGGTGACAACGGAAGTTTCGAGGCGATCGTTCATCCCGGACACGATACTCAGGACACTCTGGGATACCAGATCGACCTCACGGCGACCGACTCCCAGGGTGCCACGGATACGGACACGGTGATCATCGACCCCGAACGGACGAACGTCACGCTCCAGAGCACGCCGGTCAACGATATCGAGATCGAGATCGACACCGACAGCGTCTTTCACGAACGGACCATCCAGTCGGCCGCCGCCGACCTGCCCGACGGCGTCGTCGTCGGCGCGATCACGCGCGACGGCGAGTTCGTCCGTCCGCGGGGGGACACGGTCGTCCATGCGGGCGATCACGTCGTCTTCTTCGTCGAGACCACCGCCCTCGATGAGACACTCGCCAAAATATGAACGGGCATCTCCGCGTCGACTGGCGGGCCAGCCTCTCGCTGACGGGGCGTGTGTTGCTGTACCTGGCGGTGCCGCTTTCGATCCCCGTCGTCACGGCGCTGATCTACGGCGAGGGCTGGCTCCCCTTCCTCGTCACCATCGGCGTGACGACCGTCGTCGGGTTCAGCCTCTCGAAGCTCGACGACGAGCGTGACCTGGGTGCCCGCGAGGGCTTTCTGATGGTCGCCGTGACCTGGTTGGCGGTCGCGCTGATCGGGACGATCCCGTATCTGCTCGCGGAGCACGGCACGGCGTCGACGCTTACCTGGCCCAACGTGCCGAACGCGCTGTTCGAGTCGATGAGCGGCTTTACGACGACCGGGGCGACGGTGATGGGCGACATCGGCGTCGAGTATCACTCCCACGCCCTCCTGCTGTGGCGACAGTTGACGCAGTGGCTCGGCGGGATGGGGATCGTCGTGCTCGCGGTGGCGATCCTGCCCGAACTCTCGGTCGGTGGCGCACAGCTGATGGACGCCGAAGCGCCCGGCCCCGGCATCGAGAAGCTCACGCCGCGGATCGCCGAGACGGCACGCGTGCTGTGGATCGCCTACTTCGCCTTCACCGTCCTCGAAATGGTCCTGCTCTACGGCCTCCATCTCGCCGGGTTCGCCGACGGGATGACGCTGTTCAACGCGATCTCCCACGGGTTGACGACGTTACCGACCGGCGGGTTCTCCCCGGAGGCCTACTCGATCGAGGCGTTCTCGGCGGCCGTCCAGTGGGTGATCATCCCCTTCATGGTCGTCGCCGGGACGAATTTCGCGCTGTTCTGGGGGCTGGTCCAGGGGAACCCACGTTCGCTACTGGCGGACGAGGAGTTCCGCTTTTACACCGGCGTGATGGCGTCTCTGACCGCCGTTGTGACGATGGTGCTCTTTGTGGGATCGAGTCTGCCGGGCACTGTCGGTCTCGCCGGCCTCGAGGAGTCACTCCGGCACGGTCTCTTCCAGGTCGTCTCGATCGTCACCACCACGGGATACGCGAGTTTCGACTTCAACGGCTGGACGGCGACCGCCCAGTACCTGCTACTGTTCGGCATGTTCCTCGGCGGCTCGGCGGGATCTACTGGTGGGGCAATCAAGATGGTCCGGTGGCTGGTCATCATCAAGTCGATCAAGCGGGAGCTGTTCACGACGGTCCACCCCGAGGCCATCAAGCCGGTCCGGCTCGGCGGCCGGGCGCTCGACGAGTCGGCTGTCCGCGGAATCCACGCCTTCACGCTGCTGTACCTCGCGCTGTTCTTCCTCGGCGTCGTCGTGCTCATGCTCGACGCCGGGCGGATCGGCATGGAGCTGCAAGTCCTCGACGGCATGAGTGCAGTCGCGGCGACGATCGGCAACGTCGGGCCGGGATTCGGCGTCGTGGGGCCGATGGAGAACTACGAGTTGTTCCCCTGGACGTCGAAACTGCTCATGGTCTTTCTGATGTGGATCGGCCGCCTGGAGATCTTCCCCGTGCTCGTGCTCCTGACGCGGGCCTACTGGCGGTCGTAGCTCCGGCCCCGTCAGGTTGCGGTCGGGCCGCGAGCGCGGCCCGGTCGGCCGACTGTCGCCGACCGGAAAGCCCTAACCCCTCGCCCGGATAGCCCGGGACAATGCCGGTCATCGAGTGCGACCCGGCGGCCGCCCGCGAACGCCTCGAAGCCGCGGGCGTCGCCGTCGAGTCGGGCAACACCGATCACGAGCGCTGGCGGGCCGAGTCCGATGGAGCGACCGCCGTCGCCTACGACGGGAAAGTCGTCGTGCAGGGCAACGATCCGGCCAAGCTGACCGCGGTCCTGACCGACGAAGGCGGGCGCGCACACGTCTACGTCGACGGGGCCTCGCGTGGCAACCCCGGCCCGGCGGCCATCGGCTGGGTGATTCTCACCGGCGACGGCGGCATCGTCACCGAGGGGGGCAAGCGCATCGGCTCGACGACCAACAACCGCGCGGAGTACGAGGCGTTGATCCACGCGCTCGAGATCGCTGCCGAGTACGGCTTTTCGTCCGTCGAGGTCCGCAGCGACTCGGAACTCGCCGTCCGCCAGGTCCGCGGGGAATGGGACACCAACGATCCCGACCTCCGCGAGCGCCGCGTCCGGGTCCGGGAACTCTTTCGTGAGTTCGATTCCTGGTCGATCGAGCACGTCCCCCGGGAGATCAACGAGCGCGCGGACGCCCTCGCCAACGAGGCCTTCGAGGATGGCTGAGGACGATCCGAGGGCTGGCGGGACGGCGACACCAGATTCGACGACCGACGAGTCGACGGGCGACGCCCTCCCCAGCGACGTGATCGAGACGGTCGAACGACTCACACGCCACGCCCGCCACGCCGACGACGAGCGCGCTGGGACGCTCCGGGATCGGCGCGACGACATCCTGGCCGAACACGGCTTCGAGGCGCGAATCCGCTCGGAGCGCGACGGCGACGTCCTGGTGTGCTATCCCGCGGAGTGGCTCGAGGACGGCGAGGTCGTCTTCGACCGGATCGACGACCGCTCGCGCGCAGTCGAGCGCCCGCTCGACCGTCCTGAACTCGACGCGGACTGGGAGACGATCGACGCCGACAACCGTGCGGTCGTCGACGCCGTCGAGGAGCGCTACGGAACGGTCCACGCGGCCAACGTGGCGGCCTTGGCGGACTACATGAGCAACCATCACGCCCTCCGGATCGCCGACGCGACCGCCGACCACGTCGCGGAATTCCTCACGGAATACTATCCACGCAACGCCTTTCCCGGAGACGACCAGCGTGCCGTCGTCGAGGCGTCGCTCGAACGCGCGTTCGAATTCGTGGATGGGGAATCCCCACCGATCGAACGTGACGCCGACGGCTCCGACGTGTAATAAAATAGCCGACGGAAGTACGTCGACGGACCGCGATCGTCGTCTTCGGACGTCGTCTCAGGCCGCGTCTTCGAGGAGGTCTCGGATGTCGTCGGCCCGCGATTCCTCGGTGATGATCTTGCCGAACTCCCAGGCCAGCTGCTCGAGGAGGACTTCGTAGCCCTTCTCGGTGAGGCTGTACTCGTTGGTTCGTTTGTCGAGTTCGCTCTTCTCGACTAGGTCCATCTCGACGAGGTCGTCGAGGTTCGGGTACAGGCGACCGTGGTTGACGTCCGAGTCGTAGTACGTTTCGAGCTCGCGCTTGACGGCGAGGCCGTAGCGCGCTTCCTCGGCCAAGATGGCCAGGATGTTCTGCTGGAACGCACTGAGTTCTCGGGCAATGCTTGGAGGCGTGACTTCGGTTTGTGCCTCTGACATAACTAAACGAATGTTATCCGGACATTTAACCTTTGTTACCTGTGGTGGGAGAGGCACGAATCTTTTCATCATCTTCTAATACCGTCTCTATTTCCGTTAGCGACTCTTTTACGATTGATTCCTGGTTCATACAACCCGAAAAATACTGTTCCGAGGGGCATGTCACATGGCACCGAGGTGCGCTCAAACACCACAAAAGTTATCAAGATTGATATTTGGATTGTCTACAGGGGTCAACTCCCGACTCGAAAGGTCTTTTTGGTGGCCCCCGTCAGAGTCAGGTGATGGTAAACCTCTTCGAAGCCCTCGAAGCGGGCCCGAACCCGCCCGAGGAGATCTACGCGGTGGTAGAGTGCCTGAAAGGCGAGCGCAACAAGTACGAGTACGACAAGGATCTGCCCGGCGTCGTGCTGGACCGCGTCCTGCACAGCAACGTCCACTACCCAAGCGACTACGGGTTCATCCCGCAGTCCCATTACGACGACGACGATCCCCTGGACGTCCTCGTCCTCGTCGAGGACCAGACGTTCCCGGGGTGTGTCATCGAGGCCCGCCCGGTCGCGCTGATGAACATGGACGACGACGGCGAGGCCGACGACAAGGTCATCGCCGTCCCGACCGAGGACCCGCGCTACGACCACATCGAGGACCTCGCAGACATCCCCCAACAGCAACGCGACGAGATCGACGAGTTCTTCGCGACCTACAAGAACTTAGAGGAAGGCAAGGAAGTCGAGACGCTGGGCTGGGAGGATGCGGCTGCCGCCAAAGCGGCCATCGAGCACTCGCGGGAACTCTACGAAGAGAAGATCGAGTGAGCACTGCTCGCATTCGAGAACCGCCTGTCTGCCGGTAGACACAGCGTTGATGCGTGCCAACGGACGCCGAATGACAGTCCGACAGAAACCAGCGGTGTAGTGATCCGGGGTATCGCCCGAAGAAATCCTTTTCCCGCCAGCCAAAAAGGCCTGGTATGGACGAGGGAACTCCTTTCACCGAGCGCGTCCGGGACGGCTACGACCGGATCGCGACGGAGTATTTAGGGGAGCGATCGACCGATGACACCGATGTCCCGCTTGTCGAACGGTTCTGCGAGGAACTGCAGGCTGGTGGGGACGTACTGGACGCCGGCTGTGGTGCCGGCGAGCCGGTGATGGAACTACTCGCCGAGACGTGCAGTGTGACTGGGCTTGACGTCTCTCACGAACAGTTATTACTGGCCGTCGACCGGCTTTCGAGTCCGAGACTCGTCCAGGCAGACATGACCCGACTGCCGTTTGAAGCGAATACGTTCGACGGAATCACGGCGTTTTACTCGGTGATTCACGTCCCCCGAACGCGCCACGAGCACCTTTTTGCCGAGTTTCACCGCGTTTGTCGCCCCGACGGTTTGCTTCTCTGTACTGTCGGCGAGACGGACTGGGACGGCCATACCGACGACTGGATGGGGATGGGCGCGGCGATGCACTGGGACATGCCCGGTCTGGATCGCACTCGCCAGCTGCTCCGGGATGCGGGGTTCGTCGTTGAGGACGTTGACCGCGTCGCCGACAATGTCGCCGAGGACGAGGGCGTCAAACCGTTCGTGTGGGCCCGTGCCTGACCGGACCAGCGAGCAGCTGACTACCGAACGCCTCCAGCACTGAACACCCGGCGTTCAATGACTGAACGCCCTCGATCAGACATGTACCGTGGTTATATCGCCCCGTTGCCCCCATGCGGTATGATTATGAGTAATTATTTGGGTGTGGCGACCCTCGGTCCAAACGTGATGGCCACCGAACGTCCGGGGGTCGGGATCGCCCACTACACGGTCGTCCCCGAGAACTTCAAATCGTCCGAAGCAGCGTCCGAACCGGCCGACAGCACGGTCGATCGGGCCGACTGATCGCAATCCTTGCCGCCGTCGCGGTGAGCCGTCGGCCTCGGCCGCGAGAAGAACCTTCTTGTGTCAGACCACAGTATCGCGAGGTATGGGTCTGTTCGATCGGATACGCAGCGACGACGATCCGCGGGTCGCCTTCTTCGGCATCGACGGCGTCCCGTATAGCCTGATCGCCGAACACGACGAGGAGTTCGAGCACTTGAACGCCCTGGCCGCCGACGGGGCCGGCGGTGCTATCGACAGCATCGTCCCGCCGGAGTCTTCGGCCTGCTGGCCGTCGCTGACGACCGGCGTCAACCCCGGCGAGACCGGCGTCTACGGTTTCCAGGACCGCGAGGTCGGCTCGGCGGAGACGTACGTCCCGATGGGGCGGGACGTCCAGGCCACGCGGCTGTGGGACCGCGTCCAGTCGGCCGGTCGCGACGCGACGGTGCTGAACGTGCCCGTCACCTTCCCGCCACAGCGTGACGTCCAGCGGATGGTCTCGGGCTTTCTCTCCCCCGGTGTCGAGGAAGCCGCCTACCCCGACGAACTCCGGGACACGCTGGAGGATCTGGAGTACCGGATCGACGTCAACGCCAAACTCGGCCACGACGACGACAAGCGCGACTTCCTCGAAGACGCCCACGAGACCCTGGAGAAACGCTTCGAGGCGTTCAAACACTACGTCCAGGAGGACGACTGGGACCTGTTTTTCGGCGTCTTCATGACGACCGACCGGGTCAACCACTTCCTGTTCAAACACTACGAGGAGGACGGCGAGTACAGCGAGGAGTTCCTCGAGTTCTACCGGACGGTCGATCAGTACCTGGGCGAACTCCGCGAGCTGCTCGCCGACGACGTGACGATGATGGTCGCCAGCGACCACGGGTTCACCACACTCGACTACGAGGTCCATCTCAACGAGTGGTTGAACCAGGAGGGCTGGCTCACCTTCGACACCGACGAACCCGAGGAACTCGCCGATCTCGATCCGTCGACGAAGGCCTACTCGCTGATCCCCGGTCGCTTCTATATCAATCTGGAGGACCGGGAGGCCAACGGTGGCGTCCCAGCGGACGACTACGAGGAAGTACGGGCCCAACTCAAGGAGAAGCTGGAGACCCTCGAAGGACCCGATGGGCGGCCGGTGGCCGACCGCGTCGTCACCAAAGAAGACGCGTTCCGCGGCGACCACGACGACATCGCGCCCGACCTCGTCGTCATCCCGAACCACGGCTTCGATCTGAAGGCCGGGTTCAAGGGGAGCGAGGCGGTCTTCGGTACCGGGCCGCGTAACGGGATGCACAGCTTCGACAACGCCTGTCTGTTCGTCGAGGACGACGACGCGACGATATCGGGCGCTGACCTGTACGACGTCGCGCCGACGATCCTCTCGCTCATGGACGTCGAGTACGACCGGACCGAGTTCGACGGGTCGAGCCTAGTGTAGGGCGGGCGTCCCGCACCTTTTTGCGCCGACACTGCGTATCCCCGCGTGGATGGACCTCGATCTGGATCCGGACCTGGTCGACTCGCTGTCGGCGGAAGCCGACGCGCGTGGCTTCGCGACGACCGAGGCGTACGTCCGTTGGCTACTCGAACACCGCGAGGCGGTCCTCCAGCCGCCGGGCGAGCGCGTCGAGGCACGTCTCGAACAGCTCACGGGTCGTATCGATTCGCTGACACAGGCGCTAGCTGACACCGGTCTCGATCAATCACGGGTCGCTCCCACGAGCTCCGAGCCGTCGGACTGGTTCGACGCGTCCCGGGAGACCGACACGTGGGACGACGATCGGAGTGGCGTGGCCGGGGTTGAGACGGCCACGGGGGCGACTGGGACTGACCCGACAGCCCGGGAAACCGAGACAGCCGTCACGGACGACACTTCCGGGGACGAGGACGGCGGGTTCGCGTTCGTCGGAGCGGACGACGCCGAGGAGGCGACGGAGTCCGTCTCCGAATTCGCGTATTCGGACGACCTCGAACCGCCCGCCGAATCGACGGACGAATCCCCTGAACCGGAGCCGATTCCCGAAGACGGGGCCGACGACGACGAGATCGCCGACGCGATAGCGGACATCGACATCGACGAGGAGGCGGCTGCGGACACCGAGAGTGAGGAGACCGATCACTCCGAGGAACCCGACGACGAGTAGCCGCCCCTCGCGAACCGACCGGCTCGACTGTTTCAGAAGAGGTCTTCGAGGTCGTCGTTCTGGAAGTTCGCCGCCGGCTCGGCCTGTTGTTCGGTGGCCTGCTCGTAGGCCTCGGCGGCCCGGTCGAGAAACGCCTGGAGCCGTTTCGAGCGCTCGACGCCGCCGAGCAACACCAGCGCTGCCAGTCGGTCGCTGTCCAGCGGGAAGTCCCCGCCCCGAACTTCGAGACTCCCGGTTTCGTCTTCGAGCCACCGTCGGGCGCGCTCGACGCCTTTCCGGGAGATGCGTTCCGGCTGGCCCGCGATCACCAGGAGTGCCGTCTCGGCTTTGACGGCGTTCGGGAGGCTGGTCCCGGTCAGGAGGGCGTTGCGGGCCAGGCTCGTGATCGTGTTGACGTTCTCGGCACTGTCCTCGCCGGCCGCGGCGCTGGCGTAGCCGAGCGCGGCGATGCCGCCCGGCCGAAGTGTGTTGATGACCTCGCTTGAGTCGACGACGCTTTCGCCGACCCCCTCGATCACTTCCCCGGACGCCAGCAGGAGGCCGACCCGCTGGGCGATCTGCTGGTTGATCGTCTCGAACCCCTCCTCGACACTCTCGTCGGCGCTCTGCCAGGCGTCGTTGTCGACCAACAGCGTCGCGTCGGCCTCGCGGGCGACGGTCTTGAGCGACCGGCCGGCGTTGGCCTGGTAGATCGACCCTTCGCTCCGACCGGGGAGGATGCCGAGGACGTACACCGGCACGTCGTAGATCCGCTTGAGTTCCCTTGCCAGGACGGGCGCGCCGCCGCTGCCGGTCCCGCCGCCGAGCCCGGCGACGACGAACAACGCCTCTGCCTGGGAGGTAATTCGACCGTCGAGCCCGTCGAGCACCTCCGTGGCCTCGCTCTGCATGATCTCCGCGCCGAGTTCGTTGTCCCCGCCGACGCCGTGACCCTTGACCCGGTCCTGGCCGATCAACATCGTGTCGATCTCCAGGGGCTGGAGGTCCGCCCGGGCAGTGTTGACCGCGAGCGCGTCCCGGATCGCGTCGAACCCCATCTCGTAATCGTAGGTGGCCAGCGCCTGGGTGAGTTTCCCCCCGGCCTGGCCCAGACCAATCAGGACGACCTTCATACCCAAGGGTTGGCGGACCGCCTATTCAAACCTTGTGACAGTTCGGCGGATGTCGTCCCGTCGGCTGTCCGCACTCGGGACAATCACCGGTGGCGACGCCCCCTTGTAGGGCCGAGTCATATGGATCGTATGATCGCTGCTGTCGACGCTTCCGGCCGCGACGCCACCACACTCCGCCGTGCGTACGAGGCGGCCGTCGCAGACGCCGTCGAAACGGTCGGTGAAGACGCTGTCGCCGCGGGGACCGACCTCGATGTCGATACCGTCGGTGCGCTCGCCGACGACGCCGCCGAAACGCCGTCGCTGACGCTTGCCGAGGCAAGCGCAGTCCTCGCGCTCACCGCGGATCGCGACGCCGATGCGATCGCCGCTGACGCGCGCGATCGACTCCTCCTCGACTTATCGAGTGCAGTCCTCGACGTTGAGGCGCTCAGTGGGGGACTCGACGGTGACGCGACCCCCAAGGAACTCCAGGCCAAGATGGAGGGGCGACATCCGATGTCCCTCGCGGAGTACGCCGAGATCCGTGCGTTCGTCGCGGGGCAGACGTGACTCGCGTCGCCATTCTGGGATGTGGCTACGTCGGATGCGAACTCGCCCGGCAACTCGGCGACGCCGACCATCACGTCGTCGGCGTTCGTCGCTCAGAGTCGGGGCTGGCAGCGGTCGAGGAAGCGGGGGCCGAACCGGTTCGGGCCGACGTCACCGACGCCGACTCCCTGGAATCCGTCCCGTCCGCCGAGTGGGTCGTCTTCGCCGCGAGCGCTGGCGGGCGAGACGCCGACGCCGCCCGCGAGACCTACGTCGAAGGGCTCACAACGGCGATCGATCACTTCGCCGACCGCGACGACGCACCCGCTCGATTCGTCTACACCTCGAGTACGGGCGTCTACGGTGACCACGACGGCGCGTGGGTCGACGAGGACACGCCGATCGAGCCGGGCGACGAGCGGACCGAAGTCCTGGCTGCGGCCGAGCGTCTCGCCCGCGAACGCCCGCCTTCGGGGATCGACGGGACGGTCGCCCGCTTCGGCGGGCTGTACGGCCCGGATCGCTACCGGCTGGCCCGGTATCTCGACGGCCCGGTCACGGCCGGCGTGCTCAACATGGTGCACCGCGACGACGCCGCCGGCGCGGTCCGGTTCTTACTCGAAACCGATCGCGGCCGCGACGCGGTCGTCAACGTCGTCGACGACGAACCGGTCGAGAAGTGGGGCTTTGCCGACTGGTTGGCCGAGCAGGCCGACGTCGATTTCCCGCCGAAACAGACGGTCGAGCAGCGACTTGCCGACGTCGACCGGACAGCGACGCGCCGGCGAATCCGGGCGAACAAACGCGTCAGCAACGATCGGCTCAGATCGTCCGGCTACGAGTTCGCCTATCCTACGTTTCGCGAGGGGTATCGAGCGGCGATCGATCGGTATCGTGCGGACGAACTGGAACCGTAACCGACCCTTCTCGACCGGCGTTTTCTCCCGGGTTGTAACGAGCGCTACGCTTGCCGGTTGTACCCGCTTCTGGCCCGGTTACGGGACTAGTGCTATCGTTTTAACCCGCCTCTAAACGATCGCTCTGGATTTGCCGAAGCTTCTTAACAGATCGGAGAGACAGTCATCCCTATGTCGGTCCCGGGCCCCGCTGCTGCCGGCGCCGTCGCACAGGCAGGAGCGAGAGACGTTCTCGACCGTATTGTGGCGGACCCACTACTCGCCGTGGCTGTGGTCGCCGTCGTCCTCGTCGTCCTGGTTCTGTTCGCCCTCCTCGTCCGTCGGCTCAGGCGAACGCCTGGACAACGTCTCCGTCGGGTCCTGGCGGATCACGACCGGGTGAGCGTCCTGATGCATCCGAACCCCGATCCGGACGCAATGGCGGCCGCCCAGGGTGTCGCAGAGATCGCTTCGGCCGTCGATGTCGAACCCGTCCTCCAGCATGCTGGCCAGATCCGCCACCAGGAAAACCGCGCGTTCGAGACCGTCCTCGATCTCGACCTCGAACAGATCGAGACGGCCGGCGAGATCGACGCCGACGCGGTCGTCCTCGTCGATCACAATGAAGCACGCGGGTTTCCGGGCGCGGAGGGTATCTCACCCACCGCAGTCGTCGACCATCACCCCGGCGACGGCACCGGGTCGGCGTTCACCGACGTCCGATCCGAGTACGGGGCCTGTGCCACGATCGTTGCCGAATACTTCGAGGAACTTGGCGTTGAACCGGGTGATCCCGACGGATCGACCGGTGAGGACACTGTCCTCTCCCCGGACGTCGCCACGGGACTGCTCTATGGCATCCAGGCAGACACCAACCACCTGACGAAGGGCTGTACCCCGGCGGAGTTCGACGCCGCGTCCTACCTCTATGGAGGCATCGACGAGGAGGCGCTCGACCGGATCTCCAACCCCGAGGTCGACACGGAAGTGCTCGAAGTGAAAGCCCGCGCGATCACCGCGCGGGACGTCCGGGGGGCGTTTGCCTGCAGCGACGTCGGGACGGTTTCGAACGTCGACGCCATTCCCCAGGCAGCCGACGAACTCCTGCGGCTGGAAGGCGTGACGGCGCTCGTCGTTCTCGGGGACGTCGACGACACTGTCCACCTCTCCGGACGCTCGCGGGACGACCGCGTCCACATGGGTAAGGCTCTCCAGGCCGCCGTCGCGGACATTCCGATGGCCGAGGCTGGCGGGCACGCCCGCATGGGCGGGGGCCAGGTGAGCGTCGAGCACATGAACGGTCTCGGTCCGGGTGAGGGCGTGACGCGCGAGGACCTCCACGAGCGGCTGTTCGAGGCGATGACCGGCGATCGACAGTGACGCCGGTCGGCCCCGCAGTCCGGCGAACCTACGTCTCCTGACCGAACTTTCGAGTGGAGCCAAAGACGACCGACGAACAGTGACCGACGATGCTCCCGCGTGGGTGCCTGTGAAGGTTCCAGCGTCGCGACCGGCTCACCCCACCTGTTTCCATTTGCGGCCACACTCCGGACACACCCGAACCGAACCGACCTCCTCGGGATCGTTTTCGGTCTTCAACTCCTCGCCGCACGCGACACATCGCAGCCGCTCGTAGGTGTCCTTCTCTAGATCCCCGGATCGCAGTCCCTTCCTGACAGATTCCATACGAAGACGTATGCGACCATGTGACAAAAAGCCCGCGCTCGCCTCCCGTGGCGGGTGAGCCGGCGAAACCGGTGGTTGCCGGTCCCTTTTTTGATCTGCCGACCGGAGTACGCACGAATGGAGTACGTCCAGGAACGGATCGCCACCCTCCACGACTTCGATGGGGCTGTGCCGTCGGCCCCGACTGATCGTGCCGCTGTCGTCGTCCCCATGACGGGTCGCGACCACGCCAGTCTGGCCGCCGAACGCGTCCTCTCGACGCTCGAAACCGTCGACCCCGGACAGGTGATCGTCGCTCTCCGGGCCGATCCCGACCGGGTCGGCGAGATCGCGCGGTGGCTGTCGTCGTTCGACTTACCACTCGAAATCCTGTGGTGTACCGCCCCCGCTGTCGAGTCCGCGCTGACGGAGGCGGGTCTCGACGGCCAGCGCGGGAAAGGGCGGGACGTCTGGCTCGCGCTCGGGGTCGCCGCCGAGCGCGGCGAGTACGTCGTCGTCCACGACGCCGACGCCGAAAGCTACGCGGCCACCCACGTCCCGCGGTTGCTGTTCCCGCTGTCAGAAGGGTACGAATTCTCGAAGGCGTACTACGCCCGCGTCGAGAACGACCGGCTGTACGGTCGCCTCTTTCGTCTCTTGTACGTGCCGCTGGTCCGGGCGCTCGCCGACGCACACGACGCGCCGATCCTCGAGTACTTCGGGGCCTTTCGATACGCCCTCGCGGGGGAGTTCGCCGCGACGAGCGGGCTCGTCCGGCAACTACGGCCACCCCGCGGGTGGGGACTCGAAGTGGGCACGCTCGGCGACGTCTTCGAAGCGGCCGGCTTCGCCGACACCGCGCAGGTCGACCTCGGCATGCACGAACACGACCACCGGGCCGTCGGCGGGCCGGACGGACTCGGAAACATGGCCCGGGAGGTCGCCGCGACGCTCTTTCGCACGCTTGAAGCCGCCGACGTCACGCCCGACTACGAGTCGCTACCGGACCGGTACCGCGAGAGCGCCCGGACGTCCGTCGAGCACTACGCCACCGACGCGGCCTTCAACGGCCTCACCTACGACCGGGCGAACGAACTCATGCAGGTCGAGGAGTACGCGACGGCGATCGAGCCGCCCGGTGAGGACGACCGACTGCCGGCCTGGGACCGCACGACGCTCGATCCCGAACGGATCGCCGCGCTCTCCGCCGAGGCCCTCGAAGAGCCACGCGTGTGAGCGCGCCGTTGCGTCGTTCGCTGCTGTCCACCCATCGAGCTAAAGGGGCGGGGACCACATCCCCCGGTATGGACCAGTCACCGGATGATCTGGCCGGTGTCGTCGATCTCTTCGGGGCACTCCCCCCGGCGACGCTCCGGCACGCACTCTCGGAACTCGCCTTCAAACAGGGGGCGGATCGGGACCCGGCCGAGTTCGAACCTGCTGTCGAGTCTGCGGTCGAGTCATATCACCTGCTCAGGCTTCCCGGCGACCAGCCGCTGATCGTGGCCGGTCCGGTCGCGTTTCCCACGCTGCCCGACGGCGCTCGCGACTTGCCACACATTCTTGACGTTCCCGAGCGATCGATCGATCGCGACCGGCTCGCGAGTGCCGCGGAACGTCGGTTCCGGCGTGACGCCAGCCAGGCCGTCGCGGCGAACGATCGCGACCGCATCGAGGCGCTTCTCGACGTGAGCTACGAACTCGAAGCCTGGGCACCTGTCGATCTCGCGGAGACCCGGGAGCGACTCGACGATGCCCTCGAAGGTACCGATCCTGCGTGACCGACGAGCGAATTAAGAGTCGTGACCTCCTTCGTTCCCGTATGGATCTCGGCCCTGTCGCCGAGCACGATCCCGCCGTCGTGACGGCTCCACGCGAAGCGGCGGTGCTGGTCGGGATCGTCGAGAAGCCCTCGGGGTCGCATCTGTTGTTCACCCGGCGGGCCGATCACCTGGACGATCATCCCGGGCAGATGAGCTTTCCGGGTGGGGGCTACGAACCGACCGATCTCGACCTCGAAGAGACAGCACTGCGGGAGGCACGCGAGGAAGTCGGTCTCGCACCGTCCGAGGCGACGATTGTCGGTCGACTCGACGACATCCGGACCGTCAGCGAGTATGCGATCCGGCCGTTCGTGGGCTACGTCCCCGATCGATCCTACGAGCCGAACGACGGCGAAGTCGCCGAGATCGCCGTCCTTTCAGTCGCAGCCCTGACCGATCCCGAAAACTACGAGACGGAGTGTCGCGACCATCCGGATCACGGCTCGGTCCAGTTACACTACTTCCACGTCGACGGGTACACGGTCTGGGGAGCCACCGCGCGTCTCCTCACCCAGTTGCTCGAACTCACGACGGAGTGGAACGTGCCACAGCGGCTCGACTGCCGGCCCGAGGCGAACCCGTCGGCGTGATCGACGGTCGCCTGGCTGGTCCGTCGCTGATTCGACGAGTGATCACTCGCTGTCGTGGTCGCTTTCGGCATCATCGTCGCTTTCGGCATCATCGTCGCTTTCGGCATCATCGTCGCTTTCGGCATCATCGTCGCTTTCGGCGTCACTCCCGTCGACGTCTTCAGCACGCTCGTCGCCGTCGCTGGCCGGCGTTTCGGTATCGCTGCCGTCGCCTTCGTCAGTGACGTCGACCGTCGTCCCGCCTTCGCTCTTGGGGATCCGAACCTGGAGCGTCCCGTTCTCGGCGAGTGTCGCCGTCGCCCCCTCGCCGTCGATCGCCGCGTCCGGCGGGAGCGTCACGTGCCCGTCGAGGGTCAACCCTCGGCCCGGGAACAGCATCTCGAAGCCGTCACGTGGTTCGCGGAATCGGTCGAGTCGAACCTCGATCGTGCGGCCCGATAGCTGCACCTGGACGTCGCTGCTCGTCGCGTCGGGAGCGTCGAAGACGGCGAGGTAGGCGTCATCGCTCTCTAAGAGATCGACCGGGAGTGGTGTCCGCTCCTGGGCCTTGCCGACGACACGGCCGACGTTCTCGAGGACGGTCTCGCCGATCTCTTCGGTGAACTCGCGGAGCTGATTCATGTATCCTTCTGTTGGTTCGGCGTCTCCTTAGCCGTTGTGCCCGCGGCGAGGCGACAGAAAACCGTCCGCAGTGTGACGGGACACGCCAAACTGTGGGATCACTCGCGTGATCAAGGGGGGTCGACTTACGTCCACGCGGCGTCACTGGGTGGTCGGTCCCTGTCTCGATCGTCAGGGAGAGAAGAGATCGTACAGCGAGGCGATGCCGGCCCCGTACGGCACGCAGATCCAGAAGAGGATCGTGTACGTGTTGAACTCGCCGGTGACCGATGCGATGGCACCGGCGAGCAGCGCGATGACACCGATGGCTACGAGCCCGAGCGTCCGGGTCCGAGAACCGGTCGTCTCGCCGTCCTCTTCGGGCGTCGATGGTTTGGTCTCGCCGTCCTCTTCGGGTGTCGTCGCCTCCGCTCTATCGTGGTTCGACAGTTCGTCCCTCCCGGAGTCCGTCACTTCGTTCTCCCCGGGTGTCCCGTCTTCGGCCGCAGGTTTCGGCGTCGGCATGAGCGTGAACAGCATGCCCGCCAGGGCACCGAGGACGCCGACGCTTGCCGCGGGACCGACCGATAGCGCGGAGAAGTCGAGTATTGCAGGCCTGATCCCCGCACCCCAGAGACCGACGCCGAGTATCACAGACGGCACCACCATATACCCGACGAGTGTCAGAAGCAGCTTTCGCTGTCGCCGTTCGTCCATGTGTGATCAGTCCTGCCGACCCACAAAAAACCTCTAGCAAAACCACGGCTGTCGTGGTCGAAGCGTGTTCCCGACGATCCGACGGTCGGCTCCGCTCCCGTGACAGGGAGGGGAAGACGGCCCACGAGCGCCGTGGAGATACGGTTTTACGCCTCGGGCGACTAATCGATTTCGATGACTGACCCTGCGGCTCTCACTGTCACGATCGTCGACGGCTACGTCGACGAGCCGGCCCACTTCGGGGTGCCACCCTACATTTCCACGTATCCTCGCTACGTTGCCGGCGCACTGGTCGACGCGGGCGTTCCACACGAGTCGATCACGTACCACACGATCGACGGCCTCCGGGCGGAGAATCGCCGCTGGCGCGACGTCGAGGACGCCGATCTCACCGTCTACGTCGGCGGGATGACCGTCCCCGGCAACTACGTCGGCGGGACGCCGGCCGAACCCGACGAGGTCCGGCGGATCGCCTGGACGGCCGACGGGACGAGTCTCATGGGCGGGCCCGTCCGGTTCGGCGTCGGCGACGAGAACGAGGGCGCGAGCGAACCCGAGCGGGACGACCTTGACTTCGACTTCCTCGCCGGGGCGGACGTCGAGGCTGCCGTCTTCGACCTCGTCGCGAACGGCCTGGACGGGTTCGATCCCCGCTATCGCACGATGGAAGAGTCCTCACGGTGGGCCCGTGAGGGGGCGTTCATCGTCGAGCAGCACCCCAACCATCCCGACTATCTCATCGCCGAGATCGAGACCGGGCGGGGGTGTGCCTACCGATGCTCGTTCTGTACGGAGCCGCTGTATGGCAACCCTTCGTTTCGGGAACCCGACGCTGTCGTGAGCGAGGTCGATGCGCTCTCGAATCACGGCGTCGCCCACTTTCGGCTGGGTCGACAGGCCGACATTCTCGCCTACGGCGGCGACGGCGAGGCCCCGAACCCCGACGCACTCCGGGAACTGTACACTGGGATCCGCGAGGTCGCGCCCGACCTGGAGACGCTGCACCTCGACAACATGAACCCGATCACGGTCGTCGAGTGGCCCGAGAAGGCCCGCGAGGGTATCCGGATCATCGCCGAGCACAACACGCCTGGCGACACGGCGGCCTTCGGGGTCGAGTCGGCCGATCCGGCGGTCCAGACCGACAACAACCTCAACGTCACCGCCGAGGAGGCCATCGAGGCGGTGCGGATCGTCAACGAGGAAGGTGGATTCAGGCCCGGTGAGAGACCCGAAAACGGCCCCAACACCGACTCGGACGCTCGCGGCCTGCCGAAACTCCTCCCCGGGATCAATCTCGTCCACGGACTCAAAGGCGAGACGAGCGAGACCTTCGAGCACAACAAGCGATTCCTCCAGCGGATTCTCGACGAGGGTCTCATGATCCGGCGGGTCAACATCCGCCAGGTCATGGCGTTTCCCGGGACCGAGATGGACGCAACCGGGGCCGAGATCGCTCACGACCACAAAAAGCAGTTCCAGCAGTACAAACGCGAGGTCCGCGAGGAGATCGACAACCCGATGCTACAGCGGGTCGCGCCGCCGGGGACGATCCTCGAGGACGTCCACCTCGAATACCACCAGGACGGCAAGACGTTCGGCCGACAACTGGGGACGTACCCCTTGCTCGTCGGGATTCCAGGTGAGCGCTCGCTCGGGTCGACGATCGACGTCGCGATCACCGACCACGGCTACCGTTCCGTGACGGGCGTGCCCTACCCGCTGGATCTCAACGCGGCGTCGATGGACGAACTTCAGGCGATCCCGGGCATCGGCTCACAGACCGCAGGGAACATCGTCGTCGGACGACCCTACGACTCGACGCCGGATGTCGAAGGGGTCGACTTCGACTTGTTCACGAGGGTCGGAGAGCCATCGGGACGAGAGTCTCCGAGCTGACGACATATCCGGATCACAGCAGAGCACGCTTCTCACACGAGGTTTATCAGAGATCTGTCACGACCCGTCCGCCAAATAGAGGGCACAAGTCTTCGACAGGTGGGCACTCAGATCTCGATAGCCGAATCGGTACAGAGACAGCGCCAGTCTTGAAGCGGTGGGTATCTCGGCCCGGTCAGCTGAAGAAGTGGCGTGCAGTCTGGCTTCCCGGGCACTTCGGCGACACCTTTAGTAATACTCATACATATAGGTACAACTAATAATGGCAAGTAATTCAAACGAAAGCGAGGTAGTACGAGTGTCCCAGAAGGGGCAAGCGACCATCCCGAAACCGCTCCGGGAGAAGTTCGGCATCGAGACGCCGGGCGAGGTGTTCATCTACGAGGAGAGCGGCCGGATCATCGTCGAGCCTGTCCCGTCGCTCGAGGAGTTGCACGGCATCCACGCCGGCGACCACGAATCCGGCGAGGTGCTGGCGAAGGTACGCGAGAGCAAAGACGAGGAGAAGCGCCGCGAAGACGAACGATTCGAACAGTTCCGACCGTCTGAGGAATGAGCGACGCCTACGTTTTCGACACCGAGGCGATCATCGCCTTCCTCTACAACGAACCCGGTCACGACCGAGTGGGGGAGCTCCTCGACGAGGTCGAAGCCGGCGAGGCCGAGGGGTTGCTTTCGGAGACGAACGCCAGCGAAGTGTACTATCTCGTCGCTCGCTTCGAGGGGACGCCCGAAGACGAGCCGACGCCGGCTTCGCTGCGGGCGGCTGACCGCGACGTCCGGACGCTCACGCGCCGTGGCGTCGCCATCGAGCGGGCCGATTGGCGGCTCGCGGGTGAGGTGAAAGCCGACGGCAATATCTCGCTGGCGGACGCCTACGCCGTCGCCCTGGCCCACGACCGCGATGCGAGGCTCGTCGCTGGAGGTGACGATGACTTCGACGACCTCGCGATCGACGTCGACGTCGAGCGCTTCCGTGAGTACGGTGTGTGACCGCGCTGGTGTGCTTGCGTGGGCCGTGGCGGATGGCCCGTTGACGCCGTGCTGAATCAGGACCGGCGCTGGGTGGGTAATTAGGTAGCGCGTTTCTGAGAAATCCTCATACACGCGATCTATCTGAGGTTTGCCAAGACCTGCGTGCAAGATGGAAGGCGCGTATCTTGCACGAAGTAACCTCCAGAATCAGTCTCCGTCAAGTGCTCAGTAAAGGCGAGTAGTGTAGCAG
>ENA-ORDC01001109-ORDC01001109.1-marine-metagenome-genome-assembly--contig:-NODE-1109-length-21575-cov-4.667085_pt1 | contig 21575 bp, 20 predicted proteins | sample MGYA00237783_ERZ508515 | MGnify/ENA primary metagenome ERZ508515 (study PRJEB26186, sample SAMN06268792) | marine metagenome | isolation source: Eden Landing Ponds, San Francisco, CA, USA | place... | reverse complement strand
GGCGGGCGAGGTCACGACCGCCGACGACGTCGGCGCGAGCGTCGTCGACGCCTCCGAAATCATGAACACGCTTCGCGGTGGAGGGCTCGCGACGCTCGGCTATTCCGAACGCCCGCTCCCGCCCCGCGACACGAGCGTTCGCGGGCGTCTCAAGCGACTCATCGGCGACGACACCGAGTCGGTCGACCAGATCGACTCGCTGAACCGAATCACGACGCAGACGCGAGAGGCCGTCCGCGGACAGCTGACGCTCCCCTGTGACATCGAGACGGCATCGAGAGGGTTGCTCGTGATTACTGGGCGGCCGGCGTGGCTCAACCGCGACGCGATAAGCCAGAACCAAGGCTGGCTCGAAGACCAGACCGGGAGTCTGGAGGTCCGCAACGGCGACGACCCGCGGCCGGATGCGGACGCCCTCAGCGTGTTAGTCGTCCTCGGCGGGGTCGCCCCGCCCGAGCGACTGACCGCGCTCCAGGCAGTCGCGGACGGTGACGACCCCAGCTAAAGACATCGTTAAGTACGGTTCGACACTATCTACGCTAGAACCCTCACGCTGACGACCCCAGAATTCATGACCTACTTCTCGGATTCAGCAGACCCTGATCGCCACCAGACACAACAGGACATCCTCGAAGCGACGCACCAGATATTACTCGAGTCCGGTTACAGTGAGATATCTATCTCGCGAATCGCCGACCGAGTCGGCATTAGCAAGTCGGTCATCTACCATTACTACGACAACAAGGAGTCGTTACTGGCGGAACTCTTAGACGTCGTGCATCGACGGTTCCTCGCGAAGATATTCGAACAGGAGGACACGACACCGCGCGAAGAGCTCGAACGGTTTCTGACATTGTTCGTCGCCGCGCCGTCGGTGAGTTGCCAGCCGGAGACCGAGCTGACACAGCTCGCGAAGACGTACGTCGAACTGCGAACGCAGTCGATTTCGAACCCGGACTACCGCTCGATTTTCACCGAGTCGGAAAACAGGGTTAAACGACGGCTCGCGGAGACGATCGAAGAAGGAATCGAACAGGGGGATTTCAAGCCCGTAAACCCGGAGCGAACGAGCGAACACATCCTCACGTTCGTCGCCGGGGTGCTGTTTCGGCAAGCGACGACCGACTCGGTCGACGGCGAGCACCTGTACAGCGAGATTCAAGAGCACCTCGCCGACCGGATTTACCTCTGAGGGCCGCTCGGCGAGGCGGCGAACGCCGCCGGGAACGGACCCGCGGTATCGCTACGGCGGGACGAGTGCAGACTCTGGTCAGCCGGGGCGGTGGTCACTCGGGGAGGTGAGAGACGAGAGCCGTCAGAAAAGCGGCGGTGGGGCGGGGACCGACGACAGTCGATTATGGGTACTCAGTCGTTTTTGAACCACCGACGGCCGGTGAACAGGAGCGCGGTCACTACGAGACCACCGAAAAAGCCGCTGAGCAGGAACGTCGACGAGTTCGAGGGTTCCGTACTACCGAGGTCCACCGCGAGTGCGTTCGTTCCCGAGGTGGTCGCCGACGAATCGAACTGGACCGACTGCGTCGCCCGGCCGGACGTCTCGCCGACGTCGTACGTCGCGGCGACCGTTGCGGTGTCCGACGGCCAGCCGTTGACATCGACGACGACCGTCTCCGAAGTCGCGGCGTCGACCGACTGAAGCGAGGTCGTCGGCAGTTCCGACTGGTCCGACGCGCCCGAGATGACGACGTTGTCGATCGGTGCGTTCCCGTGGTTGGTGACGCGATACCGAACGGAGACCGAGTCGTTCTCTTCGAAGGCGGTCGCGTAGACCGACACGTCGTCCCGAATCGACTCGACCTGCATGGTTTCGAACGCTTCGACGGTTTCGCCGTCGTTGTAGCGGAGCGTTGCCTTGAGCGCGGTCTCGCCCGCCGACGGCTCGACCGTGAACTCGTAGGTCGTCGAGTTCTCCGCGGCGAGGACCGGAGTGAGCGCGGTCTGGGCCTGCATCTCTCCGGTAACCGAGTCGAGTCGAAGCGACAGGTCCGTCAACGCATCGTCGTCGCCGTTCGACACCGTGACGGTCACGGTGGTGTCAGTCTCGGCGACCGCGTTATCCGTCTCGATGTGGACTCGGGGCGGAACCGTCGTGGACGTGCTCGGTTCCGAGACCGTGACGAACACCGGATGCTTGAGGTGGACGATCTCCGACGTCGCACCGTCGGAGTCGTAATAGCGACCGCGGACGTGGACGGTCAGTCGCTTGTCACCGGCGGTGGCGAAGCGCGCGCTCACCGGCACTTCGGCGGTGTCGCCGGCACCGAGCACGCCGATTTGGTTCGCCTCGCTGTGTTTCGTTCCGGAGCTATCCACAACCGTCACCTCCGTGACTTCGAAACTGCCGCTCCCCGAGCTGGAATGACTAATTGTCGGAGTTATTATGATACGGTCGCCGGTTTCGGGGTCGTCGTCGGACACGCTCACTTCGGTTACTGCGGTATGCGCGGGCGACGCCGCCGCACCCCCCACGGCACTTCCGACAGCGAGTAAACAAACAACCGTTACTAATCCAACTAATACGCCGTTCTTCGGGCCGAGTTTCGATGTCATGCGGACTTTAGGCTCGCCTAAATAAATAAAAATGCATCGGTTTTTAGGTTGGCCTAATCCCTAGAGCGTGGAGTCCAGCGGACGGGGCGTAGAAGTTGCTATTGTTTGATATTTCTCCGCTGTCTCACCGTCCGGATGGGGATACGTCCGAAAGGCGTCTCAGGAGAAGAGTCGACCGGCCTGCCACTCCCAGACCAGTTCTGTCCCCAGCCAGACGAGCAACCAGACGGTTACGAGGACGAAGACGAGGGCGGTAATCGACAACTGCTGGAACGGTCGCGTAACCGCGAGCAAGAGCGGGTAAAACAGAAGCAGTACCCCAGCCACGGCACCGAGGCCGATCAGGCTACAGACGTACCGCTCGGTGGCGTCGATCTCCGCGGGTTGGATCACTCCTTGCGTCGGTTGGTCGTCGTCAGGTACCGGCCCGTGTCGGTTGTACATCCGTTTGTTCCCCCTCAGTTATACTACACTAATAATCATTATAAAGGTGGCGTCGGAGACGACACGACAGCAGATAGATAGTCGTCTGACAAAATCTTGATTAGCGTCGTCAGAGTGGACAGTACAATGCCACTGTCAAATTCGCCGGACGAATCGACAGCCGACCGGGCGAAGTCTGACTCTCGCGGCGGGGTCACACGCCGACGGGTGTTGCAAGCGTCGGCCGGAACGGGCGCGCTCTTCCTGGCCTCCGGGACAGCCGCCGCCAACGGCAAAGGCGGCCAAGCGATCGTCAAGGAAGACGAGTACTATCCGGACGAGTCGTTCGTCATCCTCGAAGCCGAATCGTGCGAGAACCAGACGCAGTACGGTTCCTGTCGCGATGACTCGCTCCCGTTCCGGTGTGAGGGCCAAGGCGGGCGGTTCCCCCCGGGCAAAGGCGGCGCGCTCCCGTTCCCGTGGTGGAACTTCAAATACGAGAGCGGCCCGCTCGAAGGGGAACTGCTCCGGATCTACACGCGAGACAACAGCATCGACACCGACAGCACCTACCGCTGGACGCGGAAGGAAAAAGACTGCCCCGAAACGCCCGATTACTACCAGGTCGGGTTCGCCCGCGACTAGTACTACGGTCCGTTTTCCTCGACCAACTCGGGCCGAATCTCAGTTCAACTGTCTCAAGCCGACTGGGAGTCAGGTCTTCGCGTCTTCGTGTCGCAGAATTATCAGTGCCCCGGCTTGAATCAGGACGCACCGAGAAGACACCACATAAGAGGTAGACGGTCTAGAAACACTTTTTAGATTAGATTAGCTATTGGACATGATGGTTGGGTTGTACAACTTCACACGTCGCCGTACTGGGAACGTACCCGGGCAGGGAACGACTGATAAGATGGGATATCACAGCGATGAGTAAGCCGCCCGGATTCGTCGAGCAAACGAAAGTTCACCTACACAAAGCGCTCGAAACGGACGATCCCGACGAGAAGAACTTCCACCTCCGGAACGCGCTGCAACTCTGTGCGTGGGACGGAGTGGCTGACCGAACGGAACAGAACGACGCCGACTGACGCCCTTCTCACCGCAGTCGGAATCGGTTCCGCGTGTTGTGGGTCTCCTGGGACTAGTAGCGTCGCTGCCGTCCGGTCGTCTCTTGTCTGAGCCGAGTCCGCATTAGTAGTATCTGAAAACGTATCTTTGAAATATTTAGTCATCTTTCGAATATGATTCGCATTCTGTCTGGTTTGGCTAGTAGGCCCAAATAATGAATTAATTCTGGTTTTGAAAACTGTTTTATGAACTTGTTTTGGGTATAAGCAGTTTTTGTATTTTATATATCGACTGTGCCGATGATTGCTCTTGTGGGCCAACAAAAAATATCGGATATATATTATATACTGATGCTTGAAGTATTAGTGTTCTCGGAAGCGTACGCTCACAACGGGTCGTCGTTGCCGCAGGCGAGGTGTCGTCTCGTGACCACCGGGGCGATGAGCGGGGGGAAGACATCGGCCGCGACGTGCGCGGTGAGACTACGGTTTGCCCGTGCTGTGTTATGATTACTCAATCTGCTTTTAATAGTATCCCGCTTGAATGGCTATCTAAGCCCCGCAGGTGGGTCACATCGTCGACGAACGTCGAACCAGAACGTCGTTCGACTGTCGTCACTCTCGGTCGACCACCACCCCTGTCCGGGCGCAGGAGATTCCAATGCAACTTACAACCCTCTTCAACGACGATTCCGCCGTCTCACCGGTTATCGGTGTGATTCTGATGGTCGCGATTACCGTCATCCTCGCGGCCGTCATCGGCACGTTCGTCCTCGGCCTCGGCGACCAGGTCAGCGAAACGTCCCCGCAAGCGAGTTTCAGTTTCGACTACGACAGCACGTCGGGCAATCTCACGATTACCCACGAAAGTGGGACCGCAATCAACGCAGACAGCGTCTCGGTCTCGGGGGCTGTCGATGAGAACGGAGACACCTGGGCGGATATCGATGGCTCGGCAACCGATATCTCCGCGGGGAGTTCGATTACAGTCACTTCGAACACCACCCCATTTGCCTCCGGTGAAACCGTCCGCGTCGTTTGGACCTCCGAGTCCGGCTCCAGCTCGTCGACCCTACAGAGCTGGACGTACAACGGCTGAGCGAACGTCTTTCTGGCTTTTTTACGATTATATCACGATTGGTTGAGTGAGTTCACCGTGCCGTAGCGCGTAGTCACGAGTACATTTCGTGGCGAATGAACGAACGCATAACTTCCATGGTAACTTAACCACGTGAGTGCATCTTGCTCTATGTCGAGTGCCAAACTGATGCCGCTGACTCCAGATGAATTGTCTGTTAGCACAGCACATTTGATTGGTGTTATTGGGGGTTGTAAAACAGACGTATGGTTATTATACCAATACGTCGTCCCCGACGTCAATTATGAGCCAGATGACCACGCCCCCGGTACTGGAACTGCAAATGTGGGCTATCGAAGTCGGCGTTGAGAGTCCGGACCCACGGGGCGATGTCGTCGCCGGGGTACTGGAGGCCGGGCACGACGGGCCACAACAGAAAGCCAAGTTCGCGCCACTCTCCTCGGAGGAAGAGGACATACGAATCGCCGAGGGGTGTAATGCGATTGCGACCGTGAACACGTGCGCTTCGGAGCCCTATGACGGGCGAGATACCGGACGTCGACAGCCACGACGACAGTGGTATTAGGAGTGACTGTGCGAGCGACCGGTTGTTCGGAAGCATACACGGGTAGGCCAGCGGCTTGTCGATGATATCAGGGAGTTGCATCCCGAGCGTGAGGATGACAAGAGTCAGGCGTGGGGGTACGTCGGTTCCCAGTCACGCACACGAGCGAGGGTCATGACGAAGAGATAGCCGAGCGCGAGGTGGCCAAGTGGATACACACCCTATGAGTTTGTAACCAAAATAATAAATCCAACCGCCGGTTCCAATTTCAACTTAAAACGCTATTACCAGATCAGACCCTCATACGTGAGATCCTCAGTGGCATCGATAACGTGTCTGCCGTCCACGACGACAGGCTGTTCCATCTGGTCGAATTTGTCGTCTAACACCGCGAACTCGTCCCAGTCAGTACACACGACACATGCGGACGCATCAGCAAGTGCATCGACGGCGGAGTCTGTATACTCGATATTCGGGAACCGTTCGCGCATATTGTCCGCCGCGACTGGGTCGTACGCGGTGATGGATGCACCTCGCTTCTTGAGGCCCTCAATCACCGAGATTGCGCGGGAGTTCCGAATGTCGTCCGTGCCTGGTTTGAACGCCAACCCGAGAACAGCGACCTTCTGTTCGGCTACATCGACATGCTGGTCGAGTAAAGACAACAGCCGTTCGGGCTGGGTGTCGTTTACTTCAACCGCGGCTTCGAGAACGGCGGGCGTGTAGCCCTGCTGTTTGGCTGCGTGAATGATTGCGTTGGTGTCTTTCGGGAAGCAACTGCCGCCCCAACCAAGTCCGCTTCGGAGGAACTGCTCTCCAATCCGGTCGTCGAGCCCGATTGCGCCCGCAACCTCGTAGGCGTCGACACCGAACTCCTTGCAGATGTTTCCGATGTCGTTGATGAGCGAGACCTTCGTCGCCAGAAAGCCGTTGTTGGCGTACTTGATCATCTCCGCTGTCCGGCTGTTCGTCTCGACGATGTGGGGATCGGCTTCGGTACTGAGCGGTGCAAACATCCCGTGCATGTCCTTGAGCGTTCGGTCGTTGTCCGCACCGAGGACGACTTTTTCGGGGTTGCGGAAGTCGTCGACAGCAGTCCCTTCACGGAGGAACTCGGGGTTCATGCCGATGCCTAATTGTTCGCCTTCACCTTCTCCGCTCGCCTCTTCGAGAAGTGGTGTGATGATTTCCTCAGTCGTCCCTGGGACAACAGTACTCTTTACAACGACCGTGTGCCACTCGGACTTCTGGGCAAGTGTCTCACCAAGTTGTTCTGCACCGGCCTCCATAATCGAGAGGTCGATTTCGCCATCTTCTTTCTGGGGCGTTGGGAGACAGAGAAAGGTAACGTCGGTCTCGAGCACTTCGGAGTAGTCCGTCGTCGCTCGCAGTCGGCCTGTGCCGTCTTCGCTGCGTGTGTCGCGATCAGTTCGGGGAGGCCATCCTCGTGGATCGGTGGTTCACCGCGATTGATCGCATCGACGATTTCTGTGTCAATATCGACGTTGACGACATTGTGACCGAGATCTGCGAAACACGCGGCGATTGTCGTTCCGGCATAGCCGCTCCCGATGACAGAGAGTTCCATTACTCTGTGTGTCCCACGCAGGTCATATCAAATACTCGGAGAAAGCGGAAGAGTGGATACGAAGACCAGAGCGAAAATTTAATTCTGCTTACTGCGCTTCAGCGACTTCGCCGCTCAGTCGCTCTTCAGCCTCGTCGCGGTCTTCGGGATAGCCGATGTCAAGCCGCCAGCCGTCGAGTCGGATTGCGTCGATTGTGCGACCGCTATGGATGAGCAGATCGATTGCCTCACTAATCTCGTACTCGTTGCGGTTCGACGGCTGGACGAGGTGACACGCGTGGAAGATTTCGGGCGTGAACGTGTAAAAACCAGTCATCACCAAGTTGGACGGCGGGTCGTCCGGCTTCTCGACGACGTCGGTGATCTCGCCGTACTTGTTCGTATCACAGACGCCGTATCGGCTCGCCTTCTCCCACGGAACTTCTTCGACGAGGAACGCCGCGTCAGCTCGTTGCTCCTGTTGGCGATTGACGACGTCAGCGAGGTTGGCGTTGAAGATGTTGTCGCCGAGCATCAGCATGAAGTCGTCATCGATTTGCTCTTCGACGGTTAACAGCGCGTGTGCGAGCCCCTTCTGGTCTCGTTGGTGTGCGTACGTGATTGGGAGGTCCTGGAACTCGTCTCCGTAGTATTCGATGATTCGCTCTTTCATGTAGCCGACGACGACGACGAGTTCGTCAGCTCCGAGTTCGGAGAGTTGTTCGAAACAGTGGGTGAGGATTGGTTTGTCGTTGACCTCGACCATTCCCTTTGGCTTGTCTTCAGTAAGTGGACGGAGTCGAGTCCCCTTACCACCGGCTAGGACGACTGCTTTCATGGTGGGTACTGTGTGGTTATCTTGTATAGTTCTTGTTACCTATGCCACTTCGAATACCTAAATGGGGGAACAATAGGGCACTCATAATTTGTCGCCGTCAGAGATGGTTCAATGGTTAGTTGGTGACGGCCTTAGTCAAGGGCTGATTGACAACTGCACAGTGGACTGTTTTCGGGATGATTCAGTAGTCGAAGGCTGCTGTTCAAATCCAAGGACGAAATCCTCGTAAGGGGACTTCCACTAGAACTTCAATTCCCGTTAGCAGGACGTATTACATATGCCACCTACGAGGTAAGCTAAACCAATATACTGATAAGCACTCTTGCTATATGACTGAGCAATTAGAAGAATGTCCCGTCCTAATATCCTACTCGTTATTCTCGACAGTGTACGAGCAAAAAATACGAGTTTACATAGCGGTCGAGTTGAGACGACACCAAATATTTCGGAGCTTTCCAAGCAATCAACATGGTACACGCAAGCTCGGGCACCAGGCATCCATAGTGTCGCGAGCCATGCGAGTATCTTTTCTGGTCTAGAGGTTGAGGAGCACCAACTGTTTCAGCATGAGTCTCGCCTTGATCCAGAGGCAAGTATCTGGACAACATTATCTGAGAAATATGGGTATAATACCGGGATTTTCACTCCTAATGTTGTTGTGAGTCGTTCTTCAAACCTCGCTGAACACTTTGGACACATGGTCGGTCCAAAGAGGTGGACAGAAGCATCAGATGGACTTTCGTTGGAAGAGCTTGGTGAAAACCCAAGTACCATTGAGTTCATTAATGAAGCTCTACGTCACGACCACCCAATTCAGTCTCTTCTAAACGGTTTCAAATACAAATTCAATCCAATTAGGTCACAGGACCCAGAAAAAGAGCGCGGAGAAGTTTATATTTCTGAATTTCTCAATTGGTGTCAACAACAAGACGAGCAGTGGGCTGCTTGCATCAATCTCATGGATGCACACTATCCATACATTGCCCAGCCAAAGCACCAAACAGAAGATGATGCCCTCAGATCACTGTCTGAATACTTTGAGCCACCCATGTCACGCCACGTTCTCACTAAGGGTGGATGGTGGGCTCTTCAAGCACTCGAAGGTCTATACAATGAATGTATCCGCCAAGCGGACGAGGCCGTGAAATTGCTAATTGAGGGCATCAAACAGCTTGGTGAGTATGAGGACACATTAATTGTCGTTACCAGCGATCATGGAGAAGCCTTTGGAGAGTATAGTCAGGTGTCCCCGAATACCAGACTATGTGACCATAGCTGGGGGATTCACGAAGTACAGACACATGTCCCACTTATTGTTAAACACCCACAGCAAAAAAGTGAAAAACGCATAAACTCACCCGCAACGTTATGCAAGTTCCCGGATGTGGTTGAATCTACGATTGTAGAAGAAAAAGAGTCATTTGTACCGGAATCTGGCCGAGTCCTTAGTTCAACATACCGGGTACCAGAGCCTGGTGAAAGCCTACCTGATGATGTTAGACAGTCTGATTATATTGGCCCATGGCGAGCAATGTATATTGATACTCCTGACGGAATCATAAAGAAAACAACACATGCTCAAGATGGTGCATCGGTTGTGATAAACTCGTGTGAGGAGTGGTCTATTCAGTCACGAAAGTACCCTACTGAGGTTGATAATCTATTTGATGAACTTACTGATGCTAATGTAAGTATAGGTCAGAAACAGACAAATGATGAGATTGAACGACAGCTAGAAGCATTGGGTTATATGCGGTAAAGTGAGGGAGAGATAGTGAGTGATAAATCATCTCCTCTTAGCATTGTTACTAATGGTGCTGTTCTATACTTCATTGGGAAGGTTATGTCTAACGGATTGGCATTTTCTCTCCAACTTCTAATCACACGTTCGTTGGGGGCAGGCTCATTTGGTGTTTTTTCATATGCACGAACGATTCTACAGATCGTGAATGCATTTGCCCGCCTTGGTGTTACCGAGTCGATCATGAAGTTCGTGCCGGCATTCCAACATGATGGACGCACACGAGGGAGATACATAACTTTAGCATTTGTCACTTCTATTGGTGGAAGTGTAATAGCTTCTGCACTTTTATTTTACTTTGCCGACATCATTTCCGTATTAACATTAGATAATTCTAGGCTGGGAGATTTACTCAAAATATTTTCCATATTGCTTCCCTTGCAGGTCTTCACTCAAGCTACTGCAAACACCTTCAGGGCGTTTGAAATGGCTCGAGAGCAGGTTTTTATAAACGATGCACTCGTCCCAATATTAAACGTAGTCTCAATCGGTGTGGCAATAATCTTAGGATCCTCAATTGTTGGGGTGGCCGCTGCGTTTTCATTTGCTGGTCTACTTGCTGCTCTCATCGGTCTCATAATCCTATATAACCTAATTGATATTAACTTGAATTTAGATTTGGATAAGTCGGAATTATATGAATATTATAACTTTTCTATTCCATTGACATTGACGACTGCCGGCGCACTTCTTTATACGCAGGTTGATCGGTTGATGATCGGGTACTTTTTAGGTGATGTTGAGGTTGGAGTTTATACTATTGCAATTGGTCTCGCAACTACCGTAGGTCTGGCACTTTCTGGTTTAAATCAACTTTTCCCACCTATTGCATCAGAGCTACACAGTCAAAACAACCATACAGAGCTAAGAGAACTATTTCAGGCAACCACTCGTTGGAGTCTCACAATTTGTTTACTCCCTGCGCTATTATTATATATCCATAGATACGAAGTATTAGGTCTATTTGGACCAGAATTCCAGTCTGGGTCTCTTGTTCTAACCCTCTTTATACTGGGTCAAATCACTCGTAGTGCTGTTGGCCCGAGTGGGTACATGTTGATGATGACTGACCATCAATATGTTGTACTATTTAATCGTTGGTTGCTTGGAATCTCCAATGTCGTTGCTAACTATGTATTCATACTCAAGTATGGTCTGTCTGGTGCCGCAATTGCTTCTGCACTCACACTAGCACTTGTTAATATATTACGACTATTTGAGCTGTGGTTTCTTGAGCAGCACAATCCCTACACTAACCGTTTTATTAAGCCTATTTTTGCCAGTCTTATTGTGTTCGCGGTGGTATCTATTGTACATTCTAATTTGTTATCTACAACACTTCCGAATATATTTGTCATAGTATTTGGGTGTGTGTCCGGTTTAGTTGTTTATTCTTTTTGTCTCTATGTCTTTGGGATTGATGAGGTTGATCGCCAAGTGTATTCTGAGCTACGTGGATAAGTGCCTACTCTCATCGTATATGAGAGTAGCCTTTTGCCCGGGTGAGCGGTTGTTCAGAGCTGCTTTCGGTGATGACCCACAATAGTGAACAAGATACTCAACGTCATATGCGGCAACCTCGTACTCGGTATGCCAGTCTTGAAGCCGTTGTCGGCGGCGACGGACTGCAGGTCGTCCCGATCTAGGCCGAGTACGTCGCAAACCTTAGTCAGGTACTTCAGCCGATTCGGCGTTTCACGGTAGCTGTGGCCCTCTTCGAGCCGAAAGCAGTGCAGAACGACGTGGACCCAGCGGGCGAACCCGCCGCTGGTGGGCTCGCCCGTGTGCTTCCCCAACGCTTGTTTAGCTAGGTCACGACACTGCTCAACAAAGTTGAGGAGGTCGACTTCCATAGGCAAGAATCGAATTCCTCGGCTTCATCCTTCTAATCCCGTGATATCGGCTGAATAGATCGCTATTCAACGAGCAGTACAACTACTGGCTCTGTTGAAACCCTCTTACTGTCTTGCGATTTCTTGAGAGACTAGTTTCACTGTAATCCACGGAAACTAGCCAGAAGGAGCGCTCTCTCCAATGTCAACGTTGAAGGATTTCAACAGATCCAAACTACTAATAATCAGTTTGGCTACTGTTCACAGAACGACGATTTTATATTATCAACTCAGAAATAGGAGGTTGGATAATGAGAATGGGTCGTAGCCGACGTTTTAAACTTTTAACGACTATTCTATTTTTTGGGATAGGTCTAGCAGTACTCACTGCTAACCGAAATCCTGCACGTACCTATGAATTATCAATATATTCTTCGACGCCAGTCCTTTTTTGGATACTGATAATCCCATCGATTTTAATATCGACATTCATTGGCCTATTGTACAAATCTTTCCAAAAAATAACTTCCGTGGTCATTTTTGTTTCGACGAGTGTGGTTTATGCCCTGCCACTAATCAGAGGTTATTACTTTGTGAGTGAGGCAGACAGCCTCAGTCATCTGGGTATCGTCAAATCAATAAACTGGGGAACTATTGATCCTTGGAACTTATTTTATCCCTCAACACACATTCTTAGTTTGGCTATTAGTAATATCCTTAGTATAAATATAGAAAGAAGTATGTTGATAGTCTCGTTTATTTTTGTTCCGGTTTTTATTATATCTATTACATCAATCATTGGAAGGATCAGTCCCTCTGACTCGAGTATTTTTATTGGGATACTGGTTGGTTCTCTAATGTTACCAATCACGAGGGCTGGCTTGCACTTTGCTCCGAACACATTAGCACGCCTCTTCTTACCAATTGCCACCTTCCCATTGATCATTCAGTCTAACAGATACACCAAGCATATGGCGATTTTATCCTGTGTCCTTTCTGTTGGTTTATTGTTCCTCCATCCTCAACTATTTCTAGTATATTGTGTCTTTTTAATGGGTTCTGTAGTATCTATGACGATCACTAATAGTGGTTCTGTACTCTCCACAGACAAAGGAGAAAGTCACCGAATAATCCTTTTCCTGATTTCTTCGCTTCTACTATATGTGTGGGTGAATAGTAAACCAAAATTCATTATCGCGGTTGAGTCAGTTACCACGTCACTTCTGTTTTCATCACCTAGTTCTACCTCAAGTACTAGCACGAGAATTGACTCATTGTATGCGGTGGGGGGAAGTATTCCAGAAGTGTTTGTGAAGATTTATTTACCATCATTGGTTTTAATTCTTCTATCAATCTTACCAATTAAAAAGGTGATATTATCGATCATCAGTAAGAAGCGGGGCGTTAAAGACAATATTGATATTGGGATATTAAATATTTTTGGAGGCAGTGTTGGTATTTTTATGCTGTTTGTTGCTACACTTGCACTATCTACATATTATATGCGAGTCTTCTTTGCTTCAGCTGCATTTTTCACTATTCTTGGAGGAGTCGGGCTAATTCAGTTGGCTAAGAATGTATCAAAGCATAGTAGATTGGTCATCTCAATTGTAGTGATGTTACTTATCATCCTGTCAACCTTCTCTGCGTATCCTTCCCCCTACGTATATAGTGCGAATAAACATGTACCAGAAGCGCAGGTCCAAGGATACAGTACTCTCCTACAGAATAGTGCGAACGATATAGAATTTGTTAGAGTAAGGTCTGCAGTCTTTAGATATGTTCATGCAATAGAAGGTATCCAGACTGACTACTACAAGTATACTGGTCAGTACCGTGCACCCACTCCAGACCACTTTGCCAATCAATCACTATCTCACCACTATCAGAATCCAAAGTATTTAATAGTCACTGAGGCAGATCGCCAACGCGATCCTCACGCATACAATGGCATTCGATATTCTGAAGAGGACTTTCAATATCTTGACAACAGCAAACAAATCCACCGGATATATTCAAATGGACAACTTGATGGGTATCTTATCTCGTAAAGTCTTTGAAATTCTATATCCTAGCGGTCCAGTGCTAGATATTAATAGCAAAATGTATGATTTGATGTATGTTGGGTTATGTCTAATAGCAATTAGAGATTGTTCTTTCGAAGTAGCAAACTGACCACTCTCAAGAGCATACCTTGCCAATTTGTGATGTTTCCTAGACTCTACTCTTTTTCTGAAGTTATGTCCATACCCCTCAATAACCTCAGAATATATTTCAATTACTTTTTCGTAATCATCGGAGATGTCTTTTTTCTTTTTTGATGTTATTCTATCGGAGCCCTCATTATTATATACAACTACTGGTTGTTTCCCAATTTTCACATCACCCTTCTGAGCAATCCGAATATACCATTCAAGGTCTTGAGAATTGGATAAATGGATATCAGGTAACCCAATATTAGTGATTAACTCGTAAGATACCATTATCATTGAGAAACCACCGAGCGGATTTCTACCGAGTAACAACGACTTTACTAGCTGTTCTTTGTTCCAAGAAGGAGGTGAGACAACATTTTTTCCTATTAGATATGGTGAAAATACGGCGACATTCGAATGAGTCGATTGCTCTGCGATATCGACTTGTTCTTCAACTTTTGTAGGGATCCATATATCATCATCATCAAGAAAGCAGACATACTTGCCTCTTGCAATAGAAATTCCTCTTGCTCTAGACCAGTTTGCTCCTCGATTTTCATTATTCACGTATAACTGAACCTGATCAGAAAAATCTTTAATCGTTTCTGAAACGTCGTAATCAGATGAGTCATCAACAACGATAAGTTCAATATTTTTGTATGTTTGGGCTATCACTGATTTGATAGCTACGTTTAGTTTATCTGGCCTGTTATACGTCGTGATTATTACTGAGACGAGTGGGGATGAATCACCCATTGTACCTGTCGTATTATCCATGGATCTTGCTCCTATGTATATATTTGTTCATTCGTTTTGTCCTAATGCTCTATTGTAAACATCAATTATCTCAGTAGCAGTACTTTCCAAACTGAGATGACGTACCGCTTGTCTACCGTTTGACTGCAACTCCTTCTGAATAATTAATGACAACGACCTTTCCAAATCGGTTTTATTTGAACAGACATATGATGCATCTACCTGATCAAGAAGGTTGTGTACATCTCCAACATCTGTAGACACTATCGGTAGGTTACAGGCCATCGCCTCTTTAACTGTATTTGGTGATCCCTCACGATAAGACGATAGTATCATCGCATCAGACGCGTTCATATACCTCGGCATCAAAGAGTGTTTTATTCCACTACATGAATGCAAAGTTACTTCTTCTTCTATTGTTTTTTGAACTTGCTCTACAACGCCTTCCGCTAATGGGTAGTTTTTAACTTCTCTTGTCGGATCATATGGGAAAAGAACATGCTTACTATTTTTATCCCAACCTAACTCTTCCTGGCATTTTTCTTTACACAAAGGCTTGAATTTGTCAAAGTCAACCCCATGTGGAATCACTGTTGTATTTGAGTTTGCGATTGCGTCCATTTCAGTACTTCTTGAGATCACTTCATTGCAGAATCTCAAACTAGCTTGTGTGACTCCTGCATACCGCCCCATCAAATCTGAACCCCATAGCGAAACGACGACCGGTCGTACTGGTTGTGCAAGAGCTAATGGTGCAATGATCCCATAGTGGACATGTATTATGTCATAATTTCTGTCTAATTCAGAAAGTATCTTGAAATATCCTTTAATATAATCTATAACGGATCTCGTTGACGTCTCACCGTTAGTTACTTCATGCTCCCCCGGAATCTTGACAGTATCCATCTTTATCCCTTGATCTCGAATCGACTTAATTGTCTGTGTCAAAAATGGCCGATCTGAGTTAACAATATTTAATACCCTTATCTGCCCTCGATTCATACCAAACCAACTGTATTGGAAGCAATTATCTATTCCGGAAATGTTGAAATGTATCCTATTTTATAGGGCGTACTATTTGCTGAATATATGATTGAATCCTGGACAGATTATCGAACGCTCATGTGTAGCACATTGTTGATTTCAGAGAGTCGCTTTGACAGCGTACTTGAGTGCTTCTCGACCGGGTTTTCTGAAGAGATCGCTGCGTAGCTGAAAGGCGCGGAGATGCTGTGTCAACTTGTCCTTCGAGACGCCTTGATGCGGCGAGAGCCAGCGTCGCACCAGCGACGTGTGGCTTCGCAGGCGTTGACGTGAACGTCTCCATCAGCGTACTCGCCGTCACCGTGGACGACGTACCGCTGCCCCGTTCCACGGTCGACGATGGTGAAGACGGGTGTTTGTCTCCCTCATATGAACCACGCCCCACGGTGGAGAGGCCGCGCGAGCGCGACGGTTGGTCGCGCTCGCCGCCTTTCAACCCCGCAGAGACGTACACTTCGTCGATTTCAACGGTCCAACGAGGTCGAGTTGAGGCGCGTTGAGCGCTTTACTAGAGCGCTCGACGCGACGGTACATCGTTGTAGGTAACACCGATTTCTCGCTGAAGTTGGCGGAGACTCGTGTTGAACCGCAAGAACGCGTAGATCGAGAACAACCACTTGCGGAGCGCAACCTTCGAGTGAGCGAAAATTGTGCCCGTCTTATCATTGAACGTGCGGTCGCAATTCTTACAGAGATAGCGTTGAAACGCCCCATAACTGCCGTTCTGACCGGACTCCAGCGGAATTATTCGTGTCGGACACGCGCTAGCGGTGTCCTTGCCCTCTTCGATTTCAGAGCAGCAGCTGAACTCTATCAACAATCACCTACAGAAGAGCGTTATCGAATTATGGCTGTTGGCCCCTCCGAATAAATTAATATTAGTATCAAAAATAGTTGTTTGAAAGTATTTCATGAGGTTTGAATAATAGTTTCATCTATTTGGCTTTGTTGAACCGTACGTCTGGCTATCTGCTGAGGGAGTGAGTTTCCAACTGCATTCATAGAAGGCGTGGGAAAATCCTCTTTTCAATATCAACATTAATCCATCTAATAGTGTTTATAATCCGAGTTTAGTTTAAATAAATTGATTGAACAAGCTCAGTGACTTCTGATTGCACCTTTTTAGACCGGGACAAATCTGGTTTTAGTTCTGACTTAGAGGTCCTGATTAAATAATCGATGATCTCATTAGGACTTCGTGTATGTATCATCTCCCCGTCACTAACCATTGCTTGGTCAACTGACAGGGGCGAATTAGGGAAGAAAGAGACTGCCGGCTTCCCCATACATGCTGCCTCTCGCGCCATCGTTCCAGAACCAGTTAACACTCCTTGAGAGTGCCACGCTAGATCAAGACCGTTCAATGCCTTATTGGGTGTAAAGACAGTATCTGACGGATACCCATCTGAGAAGTGTTTGTCACCGCGTCCACGTGGCAGATACACGACATTATAGCCCTCTGCGACGGCTAATTCAAGTAGGTCGGGAACTAATGACTGGTCGGCATCTACATACGTCGCGTCAAGCGCCTCGGGCCGAATGACAATATACTCTTTAAATGGTAACTGTTCTGTGAAACGTTTGTTGGGCTCGAAGTCAGCGACGTAGACATCCTCTTTATATCCATCGTAAGTGAGTATTTGAGACGGCTCCGCGTGCCATTTTGTTAGCTCCTGTGTTTCGAACGCTGACGGGACAATATTATAGTTAGCAAGGGACTCTAATTGATTGTACCTCTTTTCAAGCGTAAGTCCATTTCTGTGCGCAGTAACATCATTATCGGTGAAGTGGACTGTTGGTATACCACGTGTTTTCGCAGCAAGGATGCACATGATATTCCGTGAACATAGTGCAATGTCAGAATTCGGTGCTTGGAACGCCAACTGGATTGTTCGGGCAGGAATTCCTGCAATCTTCAACCATTTCTGTGAGAAATCACGACCAACTGTTTTAAAATCAAATCCGACTTCTTCAGCTAAATCAACAGTCTCCGTCTTTTTACGAACGGTCGTTGTGATATCTAACCCATCAAGATGCTTGGCTAGCGATGCGAAAAAGAAGGGGTGTGATGGACTAACAAGGTCAATCCACGCAGTATCTTGAGTATTCATCTATATAATGTCAGATTTGGCGATAGTTGAATCCCGCGTCATTCCATTCTGTTCTACCAAGATGTGACATAGTGTCAATAATTAGGTCGCCATCCATAAGCTTGGATATCCTACTTGGAGATAACTCAGAAAATTCAGTGTGGTTCGTCGAAAGGACTAGTGCATCGGCACCACGGACTGCTTTATTGAGCGGGACGATATTTAGGGTCTGATCGGAAACGTGTGGGTCATGGATTCGAACATCAATGTCGTCTGCTCCGCTATTTGTTGATGGACCTACTTCTGTTTGACGTTTCTCAATATCCTGCAACGCACGTGCTAGTTTCAGGCCAGGACTGTTTCGTGAGTCGTCAACATTCCCCTTGTACGCAACTCCTAAAACCGCAATGTGCGTATCACTCAGAGATCCCAATTCCTTCTCTATAATATCAATTATATGTTCAGACATTGAATCGTTGATCTCTCGAGCTGTCGAAATGAGCCTGAGTTTGTCTGACTCTTGACCGAGAAACCATGGATCGACAGGTAGACAATGTCCACCAACACCGGGGCCAGGATAGTGAATATTCACCCGTGGATGACAGTTCGCAAGCCGGATGGCTTCGCGAGAATCGATGTTATAGTCGTTAGCCAGCAAGGCAAGCTCATTTGCGAGTGCAATGTTTGTATCGCGGAAAGTGTTTTGGGCAAGCTTCGCAAATTCTGCGGTTGTTGGGTCTTCTGCAGTTCGAATCTCTCCCTCGACGAAGGAGCCGTACAGTTCGACGGACCGTTCAATCGATTCTTGGTTAATACCACCGATAACACGATCGTTATCTCGGAGCTCGGAAATCATGTTCCCCGGGAGGACTGTCTCAGGACAATGTGCTAACCCAAAGTCCTGACCTGCAACTAAATTCGATTTTTCTAGTTGTGGCTGTAATACTGCTTCAGTAGTCGTTGGGGGTACAGTTGATTCGAGAATGACTAAGTCTCCTTGATTAAGTAGGTGACTTACAGTCTCACCAGCTGCTGAAACGTATTTGAGATCTGCCTGCTTTTTTTTGTCATTGAATGGTGTCGGTACACAGATGATGTGAACGTTTGCTGGAACGGGCTCGGACTTAAAACAGAGATTTTTTGAATTAATTACTTCTGTGACTAATCCTTGAAGACCTGGTTCGTCGAAGTGAATCTCTCCGCTCTGGAGGGCAGATATAATCTCGGGATTAGTATCAAAGCCCACTACATCATACTCAGAGTGAGCAAATATCGTGGCAGTTGGAAGTCCAATGTAACCGAGTCCGTGGACGCAGATGTCTGTCATTGAGTCACCTCTTGCGACTGTGACGGTCCAACAATTTGTAAAATCGTCTTTGCTGTCGTCCCGTCTCCGAACGGGTTCTCCCAGTCAAATTCTGTCTCTAACATCATAGTTGTACTATCGACAATCTCATGTGGTTCAGTTCCTGCGAGGCGATTAGCACCAACCTCAAGCGTCTCCGGCCGCTCAGTACTTTCTCGAAGCGTCACACAGGGGACACCGAGAATGCACGCTTCCTCTTGAACACCTCCAGAATCAGTAAGTATTATTTTTGCCCCACTTTGGAGTCGTAGAAAGTCAAGGTAGTCCTGGGGAGGGATTGTTTTGACATGATCAGACATCGAGAGTCCAAATTCATTTAATTGACCTCGTGCGCGAGGATGGATCGGGTACAAGAATTCTATACCAAGCTCAGAACCCACACGCTCAACGCCTTCCAATAGGTGCTGAAACGTTTTTTTGTCATCAACGTTCTCTGCTCGGTGCGCCGTCAAAAGCCCATATTCTGTACCTTCCAATCCAAATTTTTTCAACACGCTACTTTTTTCTTCTGCCAACTCACGATTTTGCTTGACAGCGTCCACGACTGTATTCCCAGTTAAAAAGACACGGTCTTCTGAGAGGCCTTCTTCTAACAGGAACTCTTTAGATTGTTCTGTTGGTGCGAAGAGGTAGTCTGCAGTATGATCTGCAATCACACGATTTTTTTCTTCTGGCATATTACGGTCGAAGCTCCGGAGACCAGCTTCGACATGGCCGACTTCACAATCCAATTTCGTTGCTGCGATTGTTCCTGCCAGAACCGAGTTCGTGTCTCCTTGCACGAGGACGATATCTGTCTCTTCTTGGAGCAAGATTTCCTCAATCCCAATTATCATTTCTCCTGTCTGCTTCCCGTGGGATGCAGATCCAACGCCTAAATTATAATTCGGTTTTGGAAGATCTAATTGATCGAAGAATACCTCGTTGAGATTCTCTGAGTAATGCTGGCCAGTATGAATAACACTGTACGAAGTGCTACGCTTCTCACAGGCCCGAATAACCGGTGCAAGCTTGATAATCTCGGGCCGTGTCCCGAGAATGATGGTGACGTGGGGTGATTTTGTGCTCATTGTTGGAAGTCGTATTTGAGTTCACTGATCATGTTCGAAATTCGATTCAGGATAAGGCCCACGAAGATACCAAGAACACCGAGAATCGTGGTGAACCCTGCGACGAGGACTTTCCCAGGGTAGAATACCTCTGAGGCTTGGTAGATGAGGATTGCATCTAATCCATAAAGGGTTCCAGCGAGGGTCAACACTGCTCCTGGAACGCCAAAGAAAATCAGTGGGTGTCGGTCACGAATTAATTGGAGAGCGAACGTTGCGACAGTCAGGCCATGCCGAAGTGGGCTGTATGTTTGCCCATCGACACCCTCATACCGAACATCGATCGGTGCTTCTGTAATATTGAGGCCCTTGTCAGCAGCATCGCCAATCATCTCACTTTCGACGCCCATTCCCGTGGTTTTAATTGAAAGCCGTTCAACAGCGGTTGGCGAGAATGCACGAAACCCACTTTGTGTGTCCGTGAAACTCTGGCCACTTGAACCCGCAGTCAGGTAATCTAGTACCCGTTGACCGAACCGTCGATAGAGGGGTGTCTCATTTTCTGGCCCTGGATCAAGGTATCGGCTCCCAATTACGAGATCACTTTCTCCTTCAATTACTGGCGAGACTACCTGTGGAATATCCCGCGGGTGATGTTGACCGTCTCCATCAAGAATTACAAATACGTCACATCCACCCTGTCGGACGTGGTCGAGTAGTGTTTGAACTGCAGCACCCTTTCCTTTGTTTTCCTCGTGGACAATGACAGTCGCACCAGATGCACGTGCGATCGGAACAGTATTGTCTGAACTTCCGTCGTCAACGACGACAACCTCGTCAGCATGCTGTTGTGCAGCAAGAACTGTACTCCCAATCCCGACCTCTTCGTTATAAGCAGGAATTCCAACAACAGTGTTGGTTTTCTGAGGTTGTGTGTCTGGTACTGCTTCCGAAACAGTCTTACTATGGTCGCTTTGTCTATTTTCTTCACCCACTTGTGACTCTCTGCTCTCTCGTGTGTTAGTCGACTGCAACTCTTTTTCCCCCTTCTGGATTAAAATGTTTCTCGTGTTTCATGTGCGTCCTTACTGACTGTTTCACTATAATATATGCCTTACCTAGTCGAACTTCACTTTTGCTGTCATAGCCACCACAATACTTGGATAAAGTGCTCTGTTGAATAGATGCTGAGTCACGGTTACAGCGGCTCACACACCGATTCTATGTTGATGAGAGCGAACATCAGGACAATTTCACGGAACTGCCGATACCAGCCGAGCGCTCGCACGGCATCGCCGAGCGAGCGCTTCGTCGTCGAATACGATGTTTC
>ENA-ORDC01001105-ORDC01001105.1-marine-metagenome-genome-assembly--contig:-NODE-1105-length-21609-cov-6.044910_pt1 | contig 21609 bp, 25 predicted proteins | sample MGYA00237783_ERZ508515 | MGnify/ENA primary metagenome ERZ508515 (study PRJEB26186, sample SAMN06268792) | marine metagenome | isolation source: Eden Landing Ponds, San Francisco, CA, USA | place... | reverse complement strand
GAGGCTGCTGGCGGTGGTGCTGGGACGGCGATCGAGAGTGGGCCACTGTCGGTCGAGGTGACGGTGACAGTCGCGTACGAGGCCGAAGCAGCCTGAACAGAGACGGGTGAGAATGGCGTGCTAGCTCACGATAACAGAAGATACGGGGCAACGAACAGCAAACAGAACAGCACGAACAGCACGACGCCGTAACTGATCGCCGTCGCGGCTGCCGCCATCCATGCCGGCTCGTCGAACTGGTCGAGAACGCCCATATCCACTGTTAGGCACACGTGCGCAAAGAACTTCTGGCGGCTCTGCTCGGGCGCTCTGAATGAAAACGAAGCTCAGGCGAACGTTCGGGAGACGTCCTCGTCGTCTTCCTCGCTTGCCTGAATCTTCTCCCAGGCGTCGAGGAAGTCCTGCATACGGACCTCGGTGCGGTCGTCGCGGATCGCGAACATCCCGGCTTCCGTACAGATTGCCTTCACGTCGGCACCGGAGGCCTCGTCGATGTCGCCAGCGAGCTTCTCGAACTCCACGTCGTCGGCGACGTTCATGTTGCGCGTGTGGATCTTGAAGATCTGGACGCGGCCCTCGTAGTCCGGCTTGGGGACTTCGATGAGACGGTCGAAGCGGCCGGGTCGGAGGATGGCCCGGTCGAGCATGTCGAAGCGGTTGGTGGCGGCGATGATACGGATTTCGCCGCGTTCGTCGAAGCCGTCCATCTCCGAGAGGAGTTGCATCATCGTCCGCTGGACCTCGGCGTCACCGGAGGTCTTCGAGTCGGTTCGCTTGGCCGCGATGGCGTCGATCTCGTCGATGAAGACGACTGCTGGCTCCTCGTTGCGAGCGAGTTCGAACAGATCTCGGACGAGTTTCGAGCCTTCGCCGATGAACTTATGGACCAGTTCCGAGCCGGCCATCTTGATGAAGGTGGCGTCGGTCTGGTTGGCGACGGCCTTGGCGAGCATCGTCTTCCCGGTGCCCGGCGGCCCGTGGAGCAAGACCCCGGATGGCGGGTCGATGCCGACGGCGTCGAACATGTCGGGGCTGCGAAGCGGCATCTCGACTGTCTCGCGAACCTCCTCTATCTGGGCCTCGATGCCGCCGATGTCGCCGTAGGTGACGTCGGGGCTCCGGTCGACCTGCATCACGCGGGCACGGACGTCCGTCTCTCCCTCGAGGGCCTTGACGATTGACAGGGAGTTGTTGACGGCGACCCGGGAGTCCGGTTCGAGTTCCTCGCGCATCTCCTCGGTCACCTCGGTGAGGGCCTCCTGATTGTTCCCGTGTTGCTTGATGATGACACCGTCGTCGGTCAGTTCCTGGACCGTTGCGACGAACAGCGGGGACTGCTTGAGCTTCTTGTTCTCGTGGGTCAGTCGCTCCAGTTTCTGCTGGTACTTGTTGTTCTCCGCGTTGGCGTCGAGGAGTTTGTCTCGCATCTCCTCGTTCTGGGATTCGAGGACCTCCAGTTGCTGCTCCAGGGACTCGATTTTCTCCTGCTTCGAGGCCTGGTCGTCGTATGGCATGTCGGCCTCGTCGACGGTGTCAGTCATTACCCATCCGTAACGCCCTCGCTAATAAGAGGTTTCGGGTCCCTTTCGACAGGAGGTCGGTTCGCCAAGCGGGGTGGACCTCGGTTCGCTGGGCAGGGTGACGTTCAGGTGGACGGACGGGTGGAGTTCGGTTGCACGGACCGATGGAGTTCGGTTGCACGGACCGATGGAGTTCGATTGGACAGGTGGGGCGGAGGTCGGTTGCACGGACGGGCGGAGGTCGGTTGCACGGACGGGTGGCCTGAAGCGTGGTTCGCCGGGTGGGCCTCTGACGGCCGGGTCGACCGCAGCATTGCAGGGACCGGCGCTCAGAATATTACCATACTGAATAATTCGAATTAGGAAATATTATTAAGCGGTATCACGGAGACAGAGATACCATGAGTTCGTCCACCGGAGTCGCACTCGAAGAGGAACAGGCCGTTGGCTGGGACGCCGTTCGGGACCTGCCGCCGAGTGCCAAACTCGTCGCGAAGGTCCTCGAGTACAACGAGTCGCTCACCCAGACCCAGTTGAGCGAGGAAACACTGTTGCCGGCCCGGACGGTCAGGTACGCACTCGGTCGACTCGAGGAGGTCGATGTCGTCGACTCGCACTTTTCCTTTACCGACGCCCGGAAACGACTGTACACGTTGACAATCGAGGAGACCTCGCCCTCCTCGGCGGCGCAGTGACGAATTACGCTCCCGAATAGTCGACTGTTTCCTGCTCGAATGCGGTCCGTCCGTCTGTCTTCGCATCTGGTCGGCCACCCTCACACTACACGAGGTCGTGAAAGGTAACCTCGCCCGCGTCGATGTCGAGGACGACACCGGCAGGTGGCTCGCCATCGTCGTCCGCCGTCGTCCCAATGCCGCCGGGGTTGATGCGAACCGTCCCGTTTTCCTCCTCGTGGACGCGCTGGTGGGTGTGGCCGTGCAGAACGTAGTCGTACTCCCCACAGCCGACGAGTGCGTCGACGATGGGCTGGCTCGTTCCGTGGTAAACGGCAACGGAGGCTCCACCGAGGGATAGTTCGCCCATCTCGCCGAGATACGCCCCGAACGAGCGCACGGCATCCCGGAGCGCCCACTCGCCGTCGTTGTTTCCCCGCACGGCATAGAAGTCGTAGTCGCCGTCGAAGGCCGTCGCGGCAAACGGTGCGACGATGTCGCCACAGTGGACCACTGCGTCGACGCGGCCGTCGAACAGGTCGACCGCCGCGGCGACCACGTCGAGGTTGTCGTGGGTATCCGCCACGATGCCAATCTTCATACTGGTAGTTCGACCCCATCCCGTATCAAGATTTGCCACGGGGTCCGATATCGCCCCGTCGCTGGCTGGTCGAGCGGCCCGCTTCGACGGCTGGCACGCTCGGCCGACAGCCAACATTGATGGCCGGTGCCGCCGAAGTGGACGCCATGAACGAAAGGGGTCGGTCCCTGCCGGGTGGACCGCCATGACCGAACGGGCAAAAATCGTCTGCACGCTCGGGCCCGCCTCGGCCGACATCGAGACCGTCGAATCACTCGGCAGGGCCGGAATGGACGTCGCCCGTTTGAACGCCAGTCACGGCACGACCGAGACGCGCCGCACGCGCATCGAGCAGGTCAGGACGGTGGCGAAGCGAATCGGCCGGCCGCTCGCGACGTTGCTGGACCTCGCAGGCCCGGAGGTCAGGACCGGCGACGTGACCGTGCCAGTGTCCCTCGATGCGGGACAGACCGTCGAGTTCGGCCGCGGCGAGGGAGTGTCCGACGAACGTATCGGATTGACGGAGTCCATCTCGGCCGTCGAACCCGGCGACAGAATTCTGCTGGACGACGGGCGCATCGAGACGGTCGTCACGGCAATCAGTGACGGCGTCGCCGAGGCCCGCGTCGACTCGGGTGGCGAACTCGCGAGTCGGGCCGGCGTCAACGTTCCCGACGTTGACCTCGGGCTGCCGGCAGTGACCACCGCGGACGAGCGGGAACTCGACCTCGTCGCCGAGACGCCGGTCGACTACGTCGCCGCGAGTTTCGTCCGGTCGGCCGAGGACGTCTACGCCGTGAGTGGGGCACTCGAGGCACGCGGGGTCGACGTTCCCATCGTCGCGAAAATCGAGCGCGCGGACGCCGTCGCGAACGTGACCGACATCGTCGCCGCCGCTGACGGAATCATGGTCGCCCGCGGCGACCTCGGCGTCGAGTGCCCACTCGAGGAGGTTCCCGTCATTCAAAAGCGCATCATCAGACAGTGTCACCGCGCCGGCGTCCCCGTCATCACGGCGACGGAGATGCTCGACTCGATGATGGAGCAACGTCGGCCCACGCGCGCCGAGGCATCCGACGTGGCCAACGCCGTCCTCGACGGCACCGACGCGCTCATGCTGTCTGGCGAGACGGCCGTCGGCGACCATCCCGTCGAGACCGTCGAGACGATGGGGCGCATCGTCCGCGATGTCGAGGACAGCGAGGAGTACGACGAGGTCCTGGAGAGTCGTGTGCCGCCCGCCGACGAGACCCGAACCGGTGCCCTCGCCCGGTCGGCCCGGTATCTCGCCCGCGACGTTGGGGCCAGCGCGCTCGTCGTCGCCAGCGAGTCGGGCTACACGGCCCGGAAAGCTGCGAAGTATCGGCCCTCGATACCGGTCGTCGCCGCCTCTCCCGACGACGCCGTCCGGCGACAGCTCTCGCTGTCCTGGGGCATCATCCCCGAGCGAGCCCGCGAGGACGCCCACAGCACCGACGCGCTCGTCCAGAGCGCCGTTCAGTCAGCCATCGACGCCGGCGTCGCGGAAAGTGGCGACACGGTGGTGGTACTCGCGGGGATGATGACCGGCGAAGACGACCCCGACACCGCGAACATGCTGAAGGTCCACGTCGCCGCCGAGCGCATCGCCGCCGGTCGGTCGGTCCTCGCTGGCTTCGTGACCGGGCCGCTGTATCGGATAACCGACGGCGACCTGACCGACGCGCCGGCGGGAGCCATTCTGGCGGTCCCCGCCACCTTCGACGGAAAGTTCAGGGGTGACCTCTCGACGATACGGGGCATCGTCGACGCCGACGAGGGGATGACCGGCTACCCGGCCATCGTCGCGCGGGAACTCGACGTGCCGATGGTGAGCGGGGCTGCCATTCCCGCCGACGTGGCAGACGGCCGGGAGGTGACCCTCGACGCCGAGCGCGGCGTGGTCTACGCCGATTCGCTGGCCGACGAGACGAGCGACTCGCTCGCCAGCGGCGAGGAGACCGGCGGTGAGGAGACCAGCGAGGAGAACTGATAGAAATAGTTGCAGGGAGGGCTCGATTCGGCCCACTCTCGGGGAGTCAGATTGACGTGGCTACGCCTCGAAGTCACTCACGATGCGCCTCGACGAGTTCATCGAGGGGTTCGAGCGGGACGAGGCCGCGGCCCGTCGCCGCCTCGCCCGGGAGAAGTCCTACGCCATAACGGACCACCTCGAGGACGTCGAGAAGCAGTTCGAGCAGGTCGTCCAGGGCGACTCGCTGTTTGGCTCGACCGCGCCAGAAATCTTCGTCGGTCGAACGAACTATCCGCAGGTCTCGACCGGCCTGCTCTCGCCCGTCGACCGGGCGGCCGACCCCGAGACCTTCGCGACCAGCGGCGAGTGGTACCGACAGGGGCTGGACATCGACGACGTCCTCCAGCGACGGACGGGCCTGCTCAACTCGAGTCGGACGGCCGACGTGAAGGTGGGGGACGCCTGGGACGGTTTCGTGGGCGTCCAGCGCGAGGTCGCCATCGCCGATCATCCCGTCGACGTGGAGGTGGGCCTCGACGGGACCCCCGATGTCGACCTCTCCCTTGACGACATCTCGACACCGACGGGTCCACGCGCACGCGCAAGAGATGCCACCCTGGCCGAGAACCCACACGTCCCGCGGCCCGTCGAGAAGACCCTCGCGGACGACGACTGGCGTGCCGAGGGGGCGATGAACTACCTCTACAACCGCGGCTTCGACGTCTACGACATCAACACCATCCTCTCTGCTGGCGCGCTCGGGCGCGGGGAGAACCGCCGCCTCGTCCCGACGCGGTGGTCGATTACCGCCGTCGACGACACCGTCGGCCAGTATCTCCGCGGGTCGATTCAGAACGCCGCGAGCATCGACGAGGTCCAGGTCTGGTACAACGACTACGTCGCCAACGACTACTGGGTGATTCTCGCCCCCGGCAACTGGGAGTTCGAACTGGTCGAACTGAAGGCCCCGGGCAGTATCTGGAACCCCGAACCGGACGGCCAGTACTACATGGCCGCCGACAGCGAGGGTTTCGGCGGCCGGACGGCCTACGTCGACGAGACCTCCGGCGCGTACTACGCCTCCCGACTGGCCGTCCTCGAACACCTCGAATCCATCGACCGGCAGGCGACCTGTCTCGTGATTCGCCACGCCAGTGACGCCTACTGGGCCCCGGTCGGCGTCTGGCAGATTCGCGAGGGCGTCCGCCACGCCTTCGAGGGCGAGCCGGCCACAGCCGAGACCTTCCACGGGGCCATCCAGCAACTCGCGCCCCAGTTGCCCGTCTCGCTGTCGGCCCTGCGACGGAAGTCCGAACTCGTCTCGGGCATCCAGTCGCAGTTGGTGGACTTCTGAGGCCGGCTCCGTCACCACCTTGGAAACGAGATGGTGGGAAAAGTCCGGCGACGACATCACGCCAGCAGGACGGGACCGACAGGGGTTTGCACCCGAGACACCTACTCCGGCACCAGGACCGATAGCGGCGGCGGCCCGACGCCACCGGCTCCGCCGCAGGAAACGAATCCATGACCGATGGCTGCACGCTCTGTGACCTGCCACTCCCCGACACCGCCGTCAGGAACGACGACGGCGAGGCCTTCTGCTGTCGTGGCTGCCGGCAGGTCCACGAGGCGCTGGCCGACCGGGACGACGTTTCTGCGGATGCCGACGTCGAAGAGATACGTGACGCCCTCGAGGATGGTGAGTCGGACGTTCCCGAGGAGTACGAGACGACCTTCCTCCGCATCGACGGCATGCACTGTGGCACCTGCGAGACCTTCCTCGAATCTCGTGGTGCCGACATGGACGGGGTCGCCCGCGTCGACGCGAGTTACATCACCGACACCGTGCGAGTGGCCCACGACCCGGATGCGGTGGACGAGGATGACCTGCGCGGGCAGTTGACGGGGATGGGCTATCGCGCCTACGCGAAGGGGGACCCGAAGGGCAGGCGTCAGGCCGACGACCGCCTGCTCTTTCGGCTCATCGTCGGCGTCGTCTTCGGGATGATGGTGATGCTCAACTACGTCGCGGTAATCTACCCCACCTACGTCCTCGGCGGCGACTACGCCGCGTTTCTGGAAGAGATGCTCGCGAGCACCTCCGCGACCTACTTCTATCTCACCCTCGGCCTGCTCACGAGCATCGTCCTGTTCGTGACCGGCGGCCCAATCCTCAAGGGCGCGTACGTGAGCGCGAAGACCAGACAGCCCAACATGGACCTGCTGGTCGGCCTCGCTGCGGCAAGTGCCTGGGCCTACAGCACGCTCGCCATCTTCCTCGGCGGGCCCCACGTCTACTACGACGTGACCGTCGGCATCGTCCTCGTGGTGACGGCCGGGGGCTACTACGAGAACGGCATCAAGCGACGCGCGACTGACCGCCTGGCCGACCTGACGGAAGCGCGTGTCGACACCGCGGAACTGTACCGAGGCGACGGGGATACCGAATCGGTTGCCGTTTCCGACCTGGAGGGCGGCGAGCAGGTCCTCGTCCGCGAGGGCGAGCGCGTCCCGGTCGACGGCGACGTTGCCTCGGGGACGGGCACCGTCGACGAGGCGGTCGTCACCGGCGAATCGCTCCCGGTGGCCAAGGCCGCCGGTGACGCGGTCGTCGGCGGGTCACTCCTGACCGAGGGCTCGCTCGTGGTCGCGGTGGGCGAGGGGGCCACGAGTAGCGTGGACCGCATCGTCGACACGGTCTGGAATCTCCAGAGTGCCAATCGGGGCATCCAGCAACTCGCCGACCGCCTCGCGACGGTGTTCGTCCCGGTCGTCCTGGTGCTCGCGGCCGTCGTCGGCACGGTCCACTTCGCGCTCGGGGCGAGCGTCACCACGACACTGCTGGTCGCGCTGACGGTTCTCATCGTCTCCTGTCCCTGCGCACTTGGCCTGGCGACGCCGCTGGCCATCGCGTCCAGTCTCCGCGCGGCGCTCGACCGGGGCATCGTCGTCTTCGACGAGACCATCTTCGAGCGACTGGAGGAGGTCGACGTCGTCGTCTTCGACAAGACGGGGACACTGACCACCGGCGAGATGACCGTCCTCGATGCCGAGGGGTCGGACGCGGGACTCGAACGCGCTGCACTGCTGGAGTCGCGCTCGTCGCACCCGGTCGCGGGGGCCATCGCGTCGGCGTTCGGGCCCGGCGAGAGTGAGGCGGCGAGTCCAGTCCGTTCAGACGGTGGAGTCTCCCGCGAGGGGGCCCGGCCCACCGATGCCGGGTCGCCTGTCGAGGAGAGCGGGGAGGGCCCAGAGGCCGCGTCGCGGGTGGCTGACTTCGAGAATTTAAAGACGGGCGTGGGTGGGACCGTCGACGGAACCCCGGTCCTTGTCGGGAGTCCCGCCCTGTTTGCCGAACGTGACTGGACCGTCCCGACGAACCTGGAGCGGCGGGCCGTGGCGGCACGGGAGTCGGGGGCCGTTCCGGTCCTCGTCGGCGAGTCCGGGACTGCCACGGCAATTGCCGTCGTGGGAGATACCGAACGCGAGGGCTGGTCGGAGACGCTGCGCCGATTCGACGACCGGGGCGTGGAAATCGTCGTCCTGACCGGGGACGACGAGCGGGCGGCAGCCCCGTACCGCGAGCACGACGCCGTCGACGAGGTCTTCGCTGGCGTCCCGCCCGAGGCGAAGGCCGAGACCGTGGGTCGCCTGAACGCCCGCGGGCGGACGGTGATGGTCGGCGACGGGACCAACGACGCGCCCGCGCTCGCCCGCGCGGACCTCGGTATCGCGCTGGGAAGTGGGACGGCCATCGCCGTCGACGCCGCCGACGTGGCGATTCTCACGGACGACCTGTCCAGCTTGGAGACGGTCTTCGACCTCGCGGCGGCGGCCAACCGCCGCGTCAGGCAGAACATCGCGTGGGCGTTTCTCTACAACAGCGTGGCCATCCCCCTCGCCGTCGTGGGGCTCATCAACCCCCTGTTCGCCGCGGCGGCGATGGCCGCGAGCAGTCTGCTCGTGGTGACAAACTCCGCCCGGTCGCTCCTCCCGGAGTAGGTCTTGGACCCCACCATCTCCGAGAACTTCCACCAGTCATCCGCCGCCCACTCTATGTCGGTTCGTCCAGTCACTCGATTTCTCCATGCTCTTCCCCCATCTCGACACTCGACTGGCGGGTATTGAGCGATATGTGGGCCAACAAACGGTGGGGGAGAATGTGGGTTGGGTGTGTTTGACTCCACAAGATGGTATCAATTGGTATCGAGTGGTATCAAACGCAAACTTTATATGTATGCCGAGCATCTGTTGAGATAGAACAATGGTAGACTACACGAACCCGGTCGAGACGACGTTCGAACTGCAGCGCAAATCAATCGAGGGCAGTCAGGACCTCATCGAGCAGACAATCGACCTGCCCAACCGCCTCAGTGAGGCCGCGGTGGATAGCCTCGAGAGCCAGGAGTCGGTCCAGCGAAGTCTCGTCGAACTCCAGCAGGAGACCCTCAACGGATTCCTCGACGCTATCGAGGAGAATTTGCCCGGCGAGGAGTCACCGACGGCGGACCTTCGGGACATGCTCGACGAGCAGTACGACACGTTCTTCGAGAACCACGAGGAACTGTTCGACGACCTCGAGGAGGTCCTCGACGACGGCTTCGAGACCTACGGCGAAATGAGCGAAGAGTCCGTCGAGGCCCTCGACGACCTCGTCGAGGCACTGGTCGAGGCAAACGAGGAGTTCGAGGCCCAGTCCGTCGAGGCAACCGAACAGGTCGGCGAACAGGTCGAGGACGTAACTGACCAGATGGGCGAGCAGGTCGAAGAGGTCCAGGAGCAGATTCAGGACGTCTCCGAGGAGGCCGCCGACGCCGTCGAAGCCTGAGCGAATCACCATTCCGAGGCCGGAATCCTTCCGGCCCGTTCACTCCGTTCTGACACCCGGAATCTCCGAGGTCCACCGGACCCGAGAGCGGTCACTTTTTAGGCAACCACCGTGAATCCAGGGTATGGCATTCGACGAAGGCGACAGCGTCGTTCTCCGCGACAAGCACAGCGAGTACGACGGCGAAGTCGGCGAAATCACACAGGTCGCAGAGACGATGTTCGGGGACGAGACGTTCACCGTCAGTTTCGATGAGGGCCAGGAGGCCGGCCTCTCGGCCGACTCGCTCGAGGCCGCACCCGAGTCCGACGCCGGAGGCGATGCCGGCGAGGACGACGCCGAGAGCGACGACGAGTAAGCCGGCGATGGCCTCGATTCCGTTCCACTACGTCGACCTCCGGGCGTTCAGTTACGTCACGGAGCACGACCGCCGGGTCGAGGACGCACTCCGTCTTTTCGTCCCCGAGGACATCGAGATAACCCGAACGGAGTCGGCGGGCCACCACGGCGACCGCATTCTCGTCCTGTCGGCCCGCGTCGAGAACGCCGACGGGGTGGGGACCGTCCTCGACCGACTCGGCGACCTGCCCGAGGCCGACCGGAACCGCCTCGAGGCCGAACTGGCCGAGCGCGTCGACGAGGACACCAGTTTCCACGTCACGCTCGACAAGCAGGCGGCGTTCAACGGCGACGTGCGCCTGGGGCAGGGCATCACGCTCCGCGGGAAGGCCGAGGCCTACCCCGCGACGCGGGCGGGTGCCATCGAGGCCGTCGACGAAACGCTCGACGAGGTCCTGTGATGTACGAAGGGGTCCACGCCCGGCCCGACGGCGAGAGCACTGTCGCGCGGATGGCCCTGACCGCCCGCGACTACGGCTTCGACGGCATCGTCGTGCGGAACCACGGCGACCTGCCGGCATCCTACGACCCCGCCACGATACCCGAAGAGTACGGCGTCGACGTCGTCACCGGCGTCGAGGTGCGGGCCGATGACGTCTCGCGGGCCAGCGGATTCGTCGGGTCGGCCCGGGACGACCAGACCGTCGTGGCCGTCCACGGCGGTGACGCCGAAATCAACCGATTCGCCGTCGAACAGCCGGCCGTCGACGTGCTCGCCCACCCAATGCGGGGTGACGGCGACGTCAATCACGTGCTCGCGCAGGCGGCCGCAGACAACGGCGTCCGCGTGGAGTTCGACCTCGGGCCGGTGCTCCGCGGGGAGGGCGGCGAGCGAGTGCAGGCCATCGCCGACCTGCGGAAGCTCCGGGAGATTCTTACCCAGTACGACGTACCCTTCGTGGTGAGCGCGAATGCGCGCTCGCACCTCGAGGTTCGTGCCCCTCGCGAACTCCAGGCCGTCGGCGAGGCCATCGGCTTCACGGAAGGAGAAATCGAGGCCGGTCTGGAGGAGTGGCGGGTGCTGGCCGAGCGCAACCGCGAGCGAGCGTCCGATGCGTTCGTCGAACCCGGCGTTCGAACCGTGAACGACGATGGGGCCGCTGAGGACGTGAGTGGCGGTGACGATGATGGGGACGACGACCGATGACTGTCTGGGAATGGCGATAGGGGAGGCGTGTCAATGGGTCGGTGTCGACCGGACGCGACTCACTCCCCGCCGTCGATGGTCTTGTGTTCCTGTGTCGGATGCTCGGAGACGAAGACCCGCGTGTTGTCGGGGATGTCCTCGGTGACCCAGGCGTTGGCCCCGATGCTGACGTGGTCGCCGACCGCAATCGGGCCGAGTATCTTGCTCCCCGCCCCGATGACGACGTTGTCGCCGATGTCGGGGTGTCGCTTGTACCCCTTCTTGAGCGTCCGCTCGTCGTCCTCGGACTCCTCGAAGTGCAGCGCCCCGAGCGTGACGTCCTGGTAGATACGGACCCAGTCGCCGATGGTCGCCGTCTCCCCGATAACGACGCCCGTGCCGTGGTCGACGAAGAAGTGCTCGCCAATCTCCGCACCGGGGTGGATGTCGATGCCGCTGAGGGACTTCGCGGCCTCGGTCAGTTCGCGGGCGTAGACCTGCTCGCCCCGCTCGTAGAGTTCGTGGGCGACACGCTGGACCGCGATGGCCTGAAAGCCCGGATAGGCGCGGATGACCTCTGTGTAACTCTTCGCAGCGGGGTCGCCCTTGTAGGCCGCCTCGACGTCCTTTTTGAGTGTCTTCCGGATTTCGGGCAGACTGTCGAGCACCGGGGTGACCGCCTCGCCGACGCAGTCGGGGCTGTACGGGCGAATCCCCTGACAGCACAGTTCACCCAGGTCGTCGAGGCGTTCGAGGACGGCCTTCTCCTCGTCGAGGAGTTCGCAGGCGTTCCAGCAGCGGGGAAAGAGCAGTTCCCGCAGGACGCCCATCTCCTCGATGGGTGCCGTTCGGGAGGGGAAGGTGGCACAGCGCCCCGTGGGGAAGGGCTCCTCGTCGGCCTGATAGGCGGCAAATAAGTCCTCGTGGGCCGTCCCCGCGTACGTGTAGACCATACGGGTACTCCGCCCTGCGACCCTAAGAACGTCCCGAAGACGGGCTGGGCGTTGTGAGGAAGGAGGCGAAGGGAGTAAGCGAAGGGGGGAGGATGCGAGACGGCTGTCGGGGACGCGCCGGCCGTCCGGGCGACCGGTGGTCCTGTCTCGTGTGTGGATGCTGGCCCTGGTACCGGCAGTGACGTGAAAAGCGTCGCCACCGGCAGGTGGGCCTTGTGCGTCCCCCCAATTAAATCTACGGCGTTCGGGTCGGGGACGGAAAGCGACGGGTCACCGCTACCGGTGGCGACGGCGGGAGCATCTCTGAGGGTCAGTCCCGGCGGTCTGCGAGGGCGGGGAACGCCTCCCGTCGCCGCGTGACGGCGTCGGGGTCGAGTCGAGCGGTGAGCAGGCCCGGCGAGTCGTCCGTCCCCGCGACCGTCGTCCCCCAGGGGTCGTAGACGGCCGACCGGCCGAGGAGTGTGTTTTCCTCGAAGGCCCCGACGCCGTTTGCGGCGGCGACGTAGCAGAGATTCTCGACGGCGCGAGCGCGGGGCAGCAGTCGCCAGTGCTCGACGCGTGGGTAGGGCCACGCACTGGGGACCAGCACCAGCGTCGCGCCGGCGTCGGCGAGGTCCCGGTAGAGTTCGGGAAACCGGAGGTCATAGCAGGTCGTCGTCCCGACGGTAAAGCCCTCGAACTCGGCGACAGACTGTGACTCCCCGGCGGTCAACAACTCCTGTTCGGCGGACTCGTAGCCAAAGAGGTGGTGCTTGCGGTAGACGCTCAGTCGGTCACCGGAGCGGTCGAGAAGGACCGCGGTATTCGCGTAGCCGCTATCGGCGGGGGTCTCGAATCCCTGCTCCGTCGAGGCGGCGAGGTCCTCGACGATGCTACCGGCCAGCACCGCGACGTCGTTCGCGTCGGCAACACCGGCGAGTCTCTGGATGACCTCGCCGTCCAGGGACTGTGCGCTCCGTGCGTAGCTATCGAAGGCGAAGTAGCCGACCGTGAACAGTTCGGGGAGGACGACCAGGTCGGCGCCGCGGGTGGCGGCGTCGGCGACCGCCGTCGCCGCGCGGTCGACGTTCTCGCTCACGTCCCCGGCGGTCTGATCGAGTTGGGCGAGCGCGATCCTCATGCCGGAAGTTCGAGGTCGCGTCTGAGCGCCGTTTCGAGGTTGGTGAGTTCGTTGTCGAGGCGCTTCTTGAAGAACCGCTCGACGCCGGGGAGACGGCCGTCGACGACGAACTCGTTGTCGAGGCGACAGCCCGTCTCGGTCGGTTCGATCCGGTGTTCGCCGGTGACGCGCAACACCTTCGACCGTCCGACGAACTTCACGTAGTTGGGTTCGTCGCGCTCGACGTCCTCGGTCTCGACGGTCGCGGTGCGGTCGACGAGCGGCAACTGGAGGTCGATCTGCCACGTTGCTCGCTCACCGTCTATCTCGTAGTCGCGGACGACGCTGATGGCTTCGGCGCGCTTGCGGGGGTCGGAGATGAACTCCCAGACGCGTTCGGCCGGAGCCTCGAACTCGAACGCCCGCCGGACACGTACGGTCATACGATGTGGTTCCGTCGAATCCTCAAAAAGCCGTGGGGTTGGGTCAGCCTTGCGTGACGCGCCACGTCGTCGATCGGGCGCGTCCCCACTTCTCGATCTCCACGTCCTCGGACTTCTCGGCCAGTCGAGGGAGTCGGGAGCCGACCTGTTTGGCCGTCAGCCCGATGGCGTCGGCGATGTTCTTCGCGCGGAAGTAGCGTTCACCCCGGGAGACGCTGTCGTGGAGGTACGCGAGGATTCGCCGTTCCTCTTCGGTCAGTGAGGTCATCGTTCACCCTCGGTAGGGGACTCATGCTCTTAACTCTTTCAAGCCCGAGTCGTGACGGCTCGGACGGACCGTCGTGAACCACGAGGGCGGCACGGCCGGCAAACGGTGCCGGCGATCCGTCCTACAGTCGCTATTGAAGCGGTTTGCACAGCCGATCGCACGCCGTCCGGCGATCGGCTGTGCGACGACGTTCAATTGCTACTTAGGCGTAGGCCTGAACCGCCACGACCGAGAGCAGGGCGGCCACCATCGCGAGGGCGAACCCGCCGGCTTTCGGCAACTGTCCGGGTGCGGCGACCATCGCCAGCGCACCCACGACCGCGAGGATGCCAAACAGCACGCCGAATCCCACTCCTTTGTCCGTCTCGGCGGCGTCGAGTGCCATACACCCCCCTGGGGTGGCGTGGCTTATAGTGATTGTCATGGAGCGAGGGGAACGATATAAACCCAGGCGGTCGTACGCCCGCTATGGACTTCAGCCTCTCCGCCGAGCAGTCCCAGATTCGCGACATGGTCGCCGACTTCGTCGACGAGGAGATCGTTCCCGTCGCGAGCGACATCGACGAGACCGACGAGTTCCCCCGCGATCTGATCGACCAGATGGCCGAACTCGGTCTGATGGGAATGCCATTCGACGAGGCGTACGGCGGCGCGGGGCTCGACTACCACGCCTACGCCGCCGCCCTCGCGGAGATCAGCCGCGGGAGCGGCGGCCTCGGTACCGTCGTCGCCGCCCACACCAGCCTCGCGAGCGGGATGCTCGATTCGTTCGCCTCCACGGAGCAGAAAGAGCGGTTCCTGACGCCGCTCAACGAGGGTGCGGACATCGGCGCGTTCGCGCTCTCGGAGGCCGGCGCCGGGAGCGACGTGCCCGCGATGGAGACGACCGCCGTCCGCGACGGCGACGACTACGTCATCGACGGCGAAAAACTCTGGATATCGAACGGCTCCGTCGCCGACACGGTGGTTCTGTTCGCCAAGACCGACCCCGACGCGGGCCGGAAGGGTCTCTCCGCCTTCGTCGTCCGTCCCGACGAGGACGACGGCTTCCACGTCGAGGGGACGGAGCACAAGTTGGGCGACAAGGGGTGTCCGACGGCGGAGCTCCGGTTTGCCGACCTTCGTGTGCCAGCGGACCGTCGCCTCGGGGAGGAGGGAGACGGCTTCGTGCAGGCGCTGAAGACGCTCAACGCCGGGCGCATCACCATCGCCGCCCGCGGCGTCGGCATCGCGCAGGCGGCGCTCGACGAAGCCGTCGCCTACGCGAACGAGCGCGAGCAGTTCGGGCAGGCCATCGGCGACTTCCAGGCGATCGGCCACAAACTCGCGGATATGGACACCAAGGTGGAGACGGCGCGCCTGCTGATGCATTACGCGGCCGACCGGAAGATGAAGGGCCAGCGGTTCGTCAAGGAGGCCGCTCAGGCCAAACTCTACGCCAGCGAGGTGAGCAGGGAGGTCGCCAACGAGGCGATCCAGATCCACGGCGGCTACGGCTACACCAAGGACTTCCCGGTCGAGCGGTTCTACCGCGACGCCAAACTCAACGAAATCTACGAGGGGACCAGCGAGATCCTGCGCAACACCATCGCCGACGAAGTGCGGTAACCGGAAGCTTCGACTGACCGGAGCCCGGAGGAGTCGCTATGACCGAGTCCGGCGGTGACGGTGACGAATCCACAGGGACGACAGCCACCGACGACGGGGTCACCGCGCGCTACTACGAGACGGGAGGCGAGCGTGTCCTCGCGTTCGAACGGGATGGCCGGCGCGCCGCCCTCGCCCAGAACAGCGACGGGTACGCGATGGTGACCGTTCGACACGCGCCCGACGGCGACGAACTGGAGCGCTACTACGGCTTCGACATGGCGCTCGACCACGCGGCCGAACTGCTCGGGGTCGGAGTCGGGGACCTGCCGGTCCCGGATCGGGCGAGCGACATGGGAATGTAGGAGGTAGCGTCCCTGTCGATGGGCGGTCGCCGTCGCGGCCCGGCGACTCCATCGTGGCGTCCGAATCGCCCGACGATCAGGTCCAGTAGAACCGTGGCCCGAGAGACAGGTAGGCGAGGGCGAGAAAGAGGAGGGCGAAGGCGAACACTTCGCCGGGGCGTCCGCGGAGGAAGATGGCGAGGACCTGCACGACACCCATCACGATAGCGTCCTGCGGGTGGAGGTCGGGGTACGTGATCTGTGTCACCATGAGCGCCGCGAGCAGGCCGGAGAGGGCAACGAGGAGCACGGGGCCGACGAAGCCCGCGAGGACGCCCGCCGAGAGGATCGTCGCCGCGAGCGTCGACGGCACGCCCTTGGTTTCGGAAGCGTCGCTGTCGTAGGCAGTGTAGAGGCCGAGACGGGTGACCGCCATGGCGACGTAGACGGCCGGAAGGAGGAGCGCGAGGCCGTACGCGATCGGATCGGCCCCGAACGACCACGTCTCGGCCGCCCGCGAGGCGATGAGGAGAGCGGGCGCGACACCGAACGAGGCCACGTCCGCGAGCGAATCGAGATACGGGCCGGCGAGCGTCCCGCCACGCCTGCGGGCGATGACGCCGTCGAGTCCGTCCAGTACGGCCGCAAGCAGGACGATACGGGCGGCGAGTCCCGCGTCCCGCGTCGCGACGAACGCCGCCAGAAACCCGAGCATCGCGTTGCCGACGGTGACGGCGTCCGCGAGACCGAGTCGCCCCACGAACCGCGGTTGCATAGTCGCCCTCTCACCCACCGCGGATTTACGTCTTTATATCGTCCGCGAATCGTCCGTCGGTCCTGGCTGTCGACAGCCGGCGTACGGCCCGTTTCGACCCGCGAACCACGCCGCATATATCCGTCGACCACCGAACCTCGCGTATGCGCAGACGTCGGGTACTCGCGACGCTCGGATCGGCACTCGTGGCCGGGAGTGCTGGCTGTGCCGCCGCCGGGATGGGCGGCGTCGACGGCGACGTGGGCATGACCGCGGTGGCGTTCGAACCCGCGACGATCACGGTCAGTGTCGGCGACGAGGTCGTCTGGTACAACAACAGCGCCCGGGCCCACTCCATCACCGCCTACGAGGACGGCATTCCCGAGGAAGCCGACTACTTCGCCACGGGTGGCTACGACTCCGAGGCCGCCGCCCGCGAGGCGTGGGACGGCATGAGCGGGTCGATCACCACCGGGGAGCGCTACGCCCACACCTTCGAAGTGCCCGGCACCTACAACTACTTCTGCATCCCGCACGAGCGAGCGGGGATGGTCGGCAAAGTCGTCGTCGAGGAGTAGACCGCTGCCGCCGGGAGCGACGCGTGCGAGGGGGACTACGGCGAGTCCGCGTCGTTCGCTCGTGGACGCGCCGGTAGTTCGATCACGACGGTCGTTCCGCCGTCGGTACAGTCCACGTCGACCCGTCCGCTCGACCCGCGGACGATCCAGTTGGTGAGCCACAGGCCCAATCCGGTGCTGTGTCTGAGTTGTGTCTCCTCGGCGGTGCGGAGCACCTGTCGCTCGACCGGTGGAAGACCGGGACCGTCGTCGGTGATACGGACCGTGAACCGGTCCGCATCGCGTTCGGGCGGGATGAGATCGACCGCCACATGGGGGTGGTCGGCGTCGTTGTGTTCGACCGCGTTCTCCAGCACGTTGTCGAACGCGTGGGGGAGGAGTTCGTGACCGACGACCGGCGCTCGCTCGGGCAGCGTGACGTGTATCTCGGCGTCGGGACCGGTCCGACGCAGGCGCTCGATGCGGTCGGTCAGCACGTCGACGAGGTCGAAGGTCACCGTGTCGGTGCGGTCGGCGTCGGCGACCCGTTCGATCCGACGGGCGGTGTCGCTGAGTTCGAGGATGCCGTCGAGGCGGTCGCGGACGGTCCGCAGGCTCGGATCGTCGTCCGGGAGTCGCTCGGCGAGTCGGTCGAGGTGACCGACGGCGACGTTCACATCGTTACGAATGTTGTGGCGCAGCACCCGATTGAGCACCGCGAGCCGCTGTCGGCGCCCCCGCCGTTCGGTCACGTCGAGGACGACGAACGTCGCCCCGGCGACCCCGTCCTCCGCGAGCGGCGCGGCCCAGACCCGCGTGTCCAACAACGACCCATCAGGACGGCGGTGTCGAGCGTCCGCGCCGACGATCCGTTCGCCGTCGCGGAGGCGGTCGAGACAGGTGTCGAGCGTGACGGTGTCGCCATCGTCGGCCCACACCGTCGCGAAGGGCTGCCCGAGCATCGAGGACCGATCGTGGCCGAACGTTCGCTCCGCGGCGGGGTTCCACAACTGGACCACGCCGTCGGTGTCGACCGCACAGATGGCGACCGGGGCGGCGTCGATGACCGTGGCGAACCGATCGACCAGCCGCTCGACGGCAGCCGTGAGCACGTCGACCTGCTCCTCGCTGTCGAGGTGCCGATCCAGCGCGTCGAGTAGTTCGACGAACATCGTCCGGGAGAGCCCCTCTCGATCCGCCACCACACCCTCGTCCGCGGTGGCGTACGCGTCGACGACCGCCCGTTCGACCTCCTCGTGCCCACGCTGCGTGAGCGCCCGGAACACCGCGCCGGCGACCTGATCCGTCGAGCCATCCATTTTAGGTAAACCTAAAAATTTGCGGAGGATAAACCTTCGGCTCGACGGCGGGCGTCCGAAAAAGGTCGATCGGGACCCTCAGTCCTCGTCGACGGCGACGTCCTCTTCGTCCACGTCGACGGCCGCTTCTTCCTCGGCGGCGACCTCTTCGGGCCGCGCTTCGAGGGTGAGCTTCTGGATCTCGACCCGGCGAAGCGGGTAGACCGTCTTGGCGTCGCCGTAGATGGCCGAGGAGAGACGACCCTCGACGGCGCTCTCGACGAACGACTGGAAGTCGCGTTCGGTCGCGGCCTCCTCGATGATGTCGATCATGACCCGACGGATGGCCTGCTCCTGACTGCGGTCGGCCTTCTTCGTCGTGAACGCGACGGGCTGGACGCGGACGCGGTAGTCGTCCGTCGTCAGCACCGTGATCGTCGCGTCGATCTTCGAGGCACCGCGGCGCACGAGGCTCCGCAGGTAATCCCGCGTGAGTTCGTGTTTCACGAACTCCGTGTAGGCGGCGTCCGAGCCCACGTCCGTGATCTTGAACGTGAGTTTGGTGTTGTTCGCCCCGGCGTCGTCAGTGAGTTCGCCGAGGGTCGTTTCGATCGTTCGTCCGATGACTTTCTGCGGTTCGTCGGCAACCGTCTGGCCGAGTTCCGCCCGGTCGTACTGCTCCGGGGCGAAGATCGTGTACCAGCGCTTGCCGCGTTTCTGCTTGGATACTGAACGTTCACTCATGGTTGTCGTGTTCGCGTGCCGTTCGTGCGACGGTCTCCGCGACCGTCAGGTTCACCACGTAGTCGTCCACGGTCGACTGCAGGCTGCCCACAGTCTCGCGTTCGACGGTCGTGTGGACGACATCGTCCACCACGTCGGTCGACATCGACGGCGTGTTGTCCGGCCGGAGTGCGGCCGCGACCGTCGTCGCGTCGTCGTGTGTCGTCTCGACGCGAGCGCGCTTCATAGCGCCTCCCGGAACGCCGTGACGAACCTCGATACCTCTACGTCGTCGATCCGTGCCGTCGCCCGCCTGCCGTCGCCGGCCGTCGACCCCTCGGGGTCGACCGCCCGCACCGCCTCGGCCATCGCCGCACCGAGACGCGCGTCGTCGACGCTCGCGGCGGCCGCGGCCGCGGACTCGTCGCCCGCGCCGACGACCAACACGATCGGCTCCGGCGATCGGAAGTCCCGACAGAGTCGGGCGATCGTACCGAGCCGACCGGGGTCGCCGTCGTCGACGCGAGCCACGAAGACGCCGTCGTACCGACCCGTGGCCGCCTCGGCCAACGCGCCGTGTACCGCGCGAGCGTGGGTTCGCCACGCGTCGAGGGTCGCCGTTCGCAACCCCTCGTCGCGGATAGCGAGGGCGACGCCCGTTCCCGGTCGCTCGCGGGCGACCGCGTCGAGAACGTCGCCGAACCCCTCGATCGTCGCGAACGACGCCTCGGGGGTCGCGTGGGGACGAAGCGCCCGTTCGACGGCCTCGACGGCCCGTGTCGACGACGCCGTCGCCTCGATGGCTAGCCACGACGCCAGCCGTCGGTGCTCCTGGTCGGTCGGCTCGGCCGACAGATCGAGATCGGACAGCGCCGCCCGCGCCGCCTCGGGATCACCCGAAATCGGCGCGGAGACGAGCGTCGAGTGGGCCAGCCCCGTCTCGAGATCGGCCGTCGGCATCGCCACGCCGGGACGACGGTCGACCGGCGTGCGCTCGCGGACCGCGTCCAACAGCGGGGCCGCGTCGCCCGCATCGAGCGGGCAGTCCGCCGTCGCGACGCCGGCGAGTGCGAGCAGCGGGTCGGGAGCAACGCCGAGTTCGCGCGCCGTCTGGGCGGCCGTGAGGCTCGCCGGTTCGGCGCCCGACAGGGCGAGGTCGCCGCCCGTCGCTCCGATACCGACGACGAGGTCGTCCCCGTCGCCCGGCACCGGGTCCGGGACGGCATCGAGACGAATCTGGAAGGGGATCGACGACTCCCTGAGCGCCCGCGCGAAGACGCCGCTCGCGGCCAGCGCGTCGCCGTCGGCGGCCGCGACGACCCGAACGAACGGGGCCTCGCGAACCGCGGCGGCAACCTCGCCAGCGTTGGCGACCTCGGTAGTGGCGGGCGCGGTGGACATCTACTCTTCCAACAGTTCGACGGCGACGTCGTAGCTGTAGGTGAACTCCTCGTCGAGCGCGTTACCGCGGTAGTAGTCGACCAGCCGGCGGATCTTCGCCTCCGTGTTCTGGAGTGCGCGCTTGTTCTGATGGTCCTGGGGGTTCTCCGCCATGTGCTCGCGCAGGCCGATCGCCCGTCCCATCAGGTTGCGCAGGTCCTCCGGCAGGTCACCGTCGGCGTCGTGCTCCTCGAGGATCTCGGTGAGCTTCTTCCCCGTCGCCAGCTTTACGTCGGGAATCGGCGTTCCCTTCACGCCCTCGTCGCGCAGTTTCATCCCGATGACGCTCGGGTCGTGTCCCTGCTCGGCGAGTTCGACGACGCGCTCTTCGATGTCGTCTGCGTCTACGTCGCTCCACTCCGGGGGGTCGTCTGCCGCCGGCCGGTCGGAACCGGACGAACCGCGGCGGCGGGTATGCATGCGTGCCATTGGTCTGGTTGGAACGCCGGACCGCGGAATGGCGAGCAAGGTGGCTCGCGCGGTGCGTGCGTCGGTTGCGAGGGCTTCGACCTCGAAGGCGACGCGGTACACGTTCCGCAATCCCAAGCCGCTCAAGCGAGCGGCGAGTCGGATTTGCGGTCGTGCGTTCCCATCGGAGCCTCCCGCTCGGCGGGGTTAACGGTTACTCTTCGCGGTCGGCTGGCGTTTTGTTACCAGATGTGATAACTGGCCAGTTAGTTTAAAGACCGGGGGTCCGAAACGTGCCGTGATGCGCAAATCGGGGGGACGTTCGTCGCCAGCCACGGCCGGCCGGTCACAGAGCGAGCTGGTGGGTCTCGTTCTCGTCTTCGGGCTGGTCATCGCGGGGGCGACGACGGTGGTGGTCCTGGGGGCCAGCGCCATCGGCGATTCCGAGGAGACACTCTCGACGCAGCGCGCCGAGAAGGTGATGACCCAGCTCGACTCGAAGGCCGCCCTCGTGGCCCTGGACAACACCGACGTGCAGTCCGTGACCTTCGCCGACCGGGAGCAGGGCCAGTACGAGGTCGAAAGCGGCACGGGCTGGATGAACGTCACCATCAC
>ENA-ORDC01001101-ORDC01001101.1-marine-metagenome-genome-assembly--contig:-NODE-1101-length-21631-cov-4.063376_pt1 | contig 21631 bp, 23 predicted proteins | sample MGYA00237783_ERZ508515 | MGnify/ENA primary metagenome ERZ508515 (study PRJEB26186, sample SAMN06268792) | marine metagenome | isolation source: Eden Landing Ponds, San Francisco, CA, USA | place... | reverse complement strand
AGAGGCCGGAGAGCAGCCCGCCGCCGGCGACGTAGCCGGCGACGAACCCCCCGATCAGCCCCGCGCCGACGTGCCCCACGACGGGGACGAACGTCGCCAGCAACCCGGCGATCAGCATCACGACGAAGCCGTAGCCGACGGCGCGCCAATCTGTCATACCCGCGGGTAGCCGACTCGGCGGTAAATACTTCGTCGTAGGGTTGTGTATTCGCCCCCATGATTTAATAATTATTTATAAGTTAGCGCCGCTAAGTGGTAGCTAGATTAATAACGCTCCGGAAGCGAGGTTCAGTCAATGAACGAATCGAACCCGACGGCCGACCCCGGCGAGTCGGACGGGACCGCGACGACGGGGGCGCAGCTCCGCCTCGCGGTGCCGGACATGGACTGCTCGTCGTGCGCGGGGAAAGTCGAGGGCGCGCTCGACCGCGAGGGCGTCGTCTCGGTCGACACGCGCCCGACCACGGGCGTCGTGGTCGCCACCTACGACCCGGACCGGACGGACGTCGAGGCGCTGACGGCCGCCGTCGAGGGCGCGGGGTACGCGGTCGCGGACGCGGAGTCCGACGGCGTCGCCGACGACCTGTTCACGAGCCCCCGCGCGATCGCCACCGCGGTCGGCGGCGGCTTCCTCGCGGTCGGGCTCGCGCTGGAGTGGCTGCTCCCCGGGCTCGACCCGACGTTCGCGACGATCGGCGGCGTCGGCTTCCTCGGGCCGTGGGCCGTCACGGGCGCCTCGGTCGCGTACCTGCTCGCGGTCGCGGTCGCCGGGCCGCCGATCCTCCGGAACGGGTTCTACTCGCTGCGCGGGCTGAGCCTCGATATCGACCTGCTGATGAGCGTCGGCGTCGTCGCCGCGCTGCTCGTCGACCTCCCGTTCGAGGCGGCGACGCTCGCGGTGCTGTTCTCGGTCGCGGAGCTGCTCGAGCGCTACTCGATCGACCGGGCGCGCACCTCCCTCCGCGAGCTGATGGAGCTGTCGCCCGACGAGGCGGTCGTGATCCGCGACGGGACGGAGGAGACCGTCCCCGCCGAGCGCGTCGCCACGGGCGAGCGACTGGCGGTGCGGCCCGGCGAGCGCGTCCCGCTCGACGGGGTGGTCCGCGAGGGTTCCGGCGCGGTCGACGAGTCGCCGATCACCGGCGAGTCGGTCCCGGCGGAGAAGGAGCCCGGCGACGAGGTGTACGCCGGCTCGATCAACGAGGCCGGCTACCTCGAGGTTGAGGCCACCGCGCCCGCCGAGGAGTCGACCATCGCGAGGGTCGTCGACCTCGTCGAGGCCGCCAACGGCGAGGAGACGCGCGCCGAGCGGTTCGTCGACCGCTTCGCGGCCGTCTACACCCCGATCGTCGTGGTCGGCGCGGTCGCGACCGCCGCGCTCGGCCCGGTCCTCGTCGGTGGCGGCGCGGAGACGTGGTTCGTCCGCGGTCTCACGCTCCTCGTCGTCGCGTGCCCGTGCGCGTTCGTCATCTCGACGCCGGTCAGCGTCGTCTCCGGGGTGACCGCGGCCGCCCGGAACGGCGTCCTGATCAAGGGCGGCGAACACCTGGAGGCCGCCGGCGACGTCGACGCCGTCGCGCTCGACAAGACGGGGACGCTCACGCGCGGCGAGCTGTCGGTGACCGACGTGGTCCCCCTCGGCGACCGCGACCCGGCGGACGTGCTGGCGTGCGCGGCCGCCATCGAGCGCCGCAGCGAACACCCCGTCGCCGAGGCCATCGTTGCTCGCGACGCCGAGACGGGGGACGCTGCCGAGGGCGCCCGACCCGAGTCTGCCGAAATCGCCGTCACCGACTTCGAGGCGCTGACCGGCGAGGGCGTCCGCGCCGACCTCGACGGCGAGGCGCACTACGCCGGCAAGCCCTCGCTGTTCGCGGACCTCGGCTTCGACCTGAGCCACGCGCACGTCCGGCCGGACGGCGGCGTGGTCCGAGACCCCGAGGCAGCGGAGGGAGGCCGGTCCGGGGACGCCGACGTCGCCGCGGCGGCCGAGTCCTGCGAGCACGGGCAGTACCTCGACCTGACGAGCGAGACGATCCCGCGGCTCCAGGCCGAGGGGAAGACGGTCGTCCTCGTGGGGACCGAGACGGAGCTGGAGGGCGTCGTCGCGGTCGCGGACACGGTCCGACCCGAGGCGGCGTGGGTCGTCGACCGGCTCCACGACCTCGGCGTCGACCGCGTCGCGATGCTCACCGGGGACAACGAGCGGACCGCGCGGGCGATCGGCGAGCGCGTCGGCGTCGACGAGTACCGCGCCGAGCTGCTCCCCGACGAGAAGGTCGCGGCCGTGCGCGAGCTCGCCGCCGAGACCGAGGGCGGCGTCGCGATGGTCGGCGACGGGATCAACGACGCGCCGGCGCTCGCGGCCGCGGACGTCGGGGTCGCGATGGGGGCCGCCGGCACCGACACCGCCATCGAGACCGCGGACGTGGCGCTGATGGCCGACGACCTGACGCGGCTCCCGTACGTCGTCGACCTCGCCTCGCGCGCGAGTTCGACGATCCGCACGAACATCGGGGCCTCCCTCGCGGTGAAGGCGCTGCTCGCCGCCGGGGCCCCGCTCGGCTACGTGAGCGTCGCGATGGCCGTCGTCGTCGGCGACATGGGCATGAGCCTCGGCGTCACCGGGAACGCGCTCCGGCTCGGCAACGTCGAACCGACGGAGCCCCCCGAGGCGACGACGAACGACGGCGACCTGAACGCGGACGCGGCCGGTCCGAGCGCGGACGCCGCCGCGTCGGAGCCGTAGCCGGTCGGTCGGCCCGGAAGGCGGCCTCACGCTTTTTATTACCGGGGCGGTAACTGCGGTCGTATGCCCTCCGAGCGCGGGACGCCCTCCACCCCCGAGGAGGCGACGGAACTCGTCGGATCCGACGAGGCTTCCGCCGATTCCCGAGACGAACGCGACACCTCCGAGACCGCCGCCGAACGCGATCCGATCGAGTGGGGCCCGGTCCGCCACGAGCGACTGCGTTCGCTCGCGACCGGGGCGTCCGTCGCGATCGGCGGCGCGATTCTCGTCGTCCTCGGCGTCGTTGCCACCGCGGGGCTCGCGGATCTCGCGTCCGGCGACCCCGCGGTCCCGAGCGTCGGGGCCGAGGAAGTCGCCGTCGGGGTCGCGCTCCTCCTCGCGTTCCTGATCGGTACCGTACCGGTGCTGTACGCCGTGTACCGCGAGGGCCCGGTCGGGAAGCCGTCCGTCGCTCGGGTGCGGGAGGCCGCGAGCGGGCTTCGGCCCGGGTGGACGCTGGCCGGGCTGGGCGCGGTCGTCGCGGCCGCGGTGGCGCTCCCGGCGGACGTCCTGCCGACGCTCTGGCCGCTGTTCTGGGTCGCCTGGCTCGTGCCGGCGGCCGCGGAGTCGTCGGGGGTCCTCGTACGGGTCGACCCGGGCGACCGGACGGTCGCGCGGACGTACCCGTCGCGCGACCGGACCCGGAGCGACGACCTCGGGGCGGTCGTCAGGACGCGGCGGATCGACCTCCCGTGGACGACGGTGTTCCTCCTGGCGTATCGGGGGAACGCGTGGTTCCGGTCGACCCCGTGGCTGTTCGTCCCCCGCGACCGTGCGGACGCGGTCGAGTCCGCGCTCGACGCAGTCCTCGCGGAGAGCGACGGGCCGGACCGGGCGAGCGTCCCGGAGCGGCTCACCCTCGCGGTGTTAGGGTCGTTCTCGCTCGTCGTCGGTCTCCTCATGGCCGTCGCGGCCGGCGAGGGGGCGGGCGGGGTCGCGCTGGCGCTGCTGACCGCGCCGTTCTCGCTGCTGTTCCTCGCGCTGGCCGCGCGGCTGTGACGGGGTCGCGTCACCGGACGTGCCACCCCCTACCACGCGACTCATATACCCGCGGGACCAAGGTCGAGTATGGACAGAAAGCGTCTGGAACGCGCACTCGACGACGAGTTCGGCGGGACCGAGGCCGAGCGGCGGGCGGTCTCGCGGTCGGCCCGCGACCTCGTCGACTCCGGGCGGCCCTCCGAGGACCGCGGCCACGGACTGACGGTGTCGGGGGTGGTCGGACACCTGGAGGACGCCCCGGACGGCTCGTCGCTCGTCGAGCGGTGGAACTGGTGGATGGGCGCGCTCGACGCCGCCTACGGCGGGTACGACTACTTCCGGGTACGGTTCGTCGAGGGCGACGAGGCGACCGGCCTCCGTCGGTAGAGCGACGGCCGACGACCGTCCGACCTTCGTCGGGCGGCCGCAGCGGTCCGAATTCCGCGCGAGCGACGGGGAACCGTCTACTTTCACTTTCACTCCGCGGATGGCTCGGTTATAGGGGCGTTCCGGCCCGATTTGGTGATATGAGCGCAGTCACCGCCGACCGACCCCGATACGCGACGCCGACCCGCGTGGACGTCACCGACTGTCGAACCGACCGCCTCCCGGACCGCGTCCGCGCGAACCGCGTCGACGGCAGCGAGGTCCACCTCGAACGCCGCGGCGGGCGCACGTTCCTCGTCACGCGACCGAGCGAGTGACCGTCGTTTCCGAGCGGTAGCGACCCGCGACCGCGGTCGTCAGTCGTCGGCCGTCAGTTCCGTTCGCGCCGGCCCGTCGCCTCCGAGTCGGCTCTCGAGGCCCACGCCGAGCGTCTCGTTCGTCCGCGCCATCGACTCGGCCGCGTCGACGTCGGTCGTCATCGCGCGGATCGCGTCGACGTTCTCCGGGACCACGTCGGCCTCCTGGTGGACGTTCTGGAAGAGGTAGAGGTCCCGGCCGGTGACGCTGATCGACTCCTCCCAGACGCAGTTCTCCCAGAGGTCGCCGCGGGGCCGCCCCGCGTCGGCGGCGTACTCCTTCAGCGCGCCGGCGCCGTCGATGCCCGCGGCCTCCGGGACGAGGAAGATCCGGTCCTCGTCGGCGAGGAGGTCGCGGACGGCCGCCGGGTCGGGCCCGGTCTCTAGCGTGACGTTGACGCTGTGGGTGTGCATCCCCGTGACCGGCGCCTTCAGCGCCGCGGTGTCGACCGCAACGTCGGGGAGGACCTCGTTCACGTCCGGGCCGTGGTGGGAGGGGACCGTGGCGGGGTCGGGGACGATGTCGTTTATCGGGCCGCGGTTCGTCTCGCTGGGGTCGCCGCCGCGGCGCACGAGCGTGACGCGCGCCTTCTCGACGCCGTACGTCTCGTCGAGCGGCGCGAGCAGCCGCGAGAGCGCCGTCGTGTTACAGGAGACGACGCGGACCGCGTCCGCGCCGCGGGCCGCCTCGAACCGGCCGCGAGCGTTGAACGAGGCCTCGGCGATTGCGGCGTCCTCGCCGCCCTGGAAGATCGCCGGCGTGTCGTGCGCCTCGTAGACGGGGGCGTTGCGCTCGCCGACGCCGGAGGGCGCGCAGTCGACGACGACGTCGACGGCGTCGAGCAGGTCGTCGAGCGTGCCGGCGAGGTCGACGCCGGCGGCCGCGAACGCCTCGGCGCGGTCGTCGACCGCCGCGTACAGGTCGTACCCGCGCCGCGCCGCGGCCTCGACGCCGTAGTCGGGCGACGCCTTCGTCACGCCGACGAGCTTCATGTCCGGCTGGGCCGCGACGGCGTCCGCGACCCGCTTCCCGATCGTCCCGTAGCCGTTGACGCCCACGCGAATCATGTCTGCCCCTCGCTCGGGAATCGGTATAATCTTTTCGAGGTCGGCGAAATGAAATTAACTACCCCACGAGTAATCGATCGGTTAATTCGACGCCGATCGACACCGGACGTAAATAATTCAATTACGGAATAGAGTAAACGCGGCGATGACAAGGCCTAACGCCCGGCCGGACGGAGACGCTGACATGGCAGCCGACCTCTCCGACGCCGCGGCGACCGCGGTCGAACAGTGTCTGAACGTCGCGCCCGACGAGTCGGTCGCGGTCGTCACCGACACCGACGCCGACGGCCTCGGCTGTGTCGCTCTCCTCCGGGAAGCGTACGACGCCGCCCTCGACGTGGCCGACTTCGAGGACCGAATCGAGGAGAAACTCGGCGACGACGAAGGCGACGAGGACGAAGACGGCGAAGACGAACCCGCCCTCGCCGAGGACGACGAGGACGAACGCCCGAAATCGCCGGTCGCGCTGATGGGGTCGAGCCCGTACTCGCTCGAAGACGACCTCCAGCGCGTCGCCGACTACGCACCCGAGGGCATCAAGGTGTACGTCTGCGACCTCTGTCCGGACAAGTTCGAGTACGTCGAGGAGGAGCTCGCCGCGCTCGTCGAGACGGCGGGCGAGATTCACTGGTACGACCACCACCAGTGGAAGCCCGAGGTGGCCGAAGCGGTCCGCGAGGCCGGCGTCGACCTCGTCGTCGGCGAGTCCGACGAGGAGTGTTCGACCGACGTGACGCTCCGCGAACTCGACTACGCGTTCGACGAGCGGTTCTCGGAACTCGCGGCCGTCACCCGCGACCACGACCTCTGGCTGAACGAAGACGAGCGGAGTCAGGACCTCGCGGACTACGCCTACTGGACCTCGAAAGAGGAGTACGTCGCCGTCGTCGGCGCGTACGGCGCGGACCTCCCGCCGGTCGTCGAGGAGTACATCGCCCACCGCCGCGTCGAAAAGGAGAACCTCATTCAGGCGGCCGTCGACCGCGCCGAACTGAAGACCGTCGGCGACTGGACGGTCGGCGTCACCTACGGCCGATGCTCGCAGAACGAGGTCGCGGACGCCCTCCGCGAGGCGGGCGCCGACGCGGCGGTCGTCGTCAAGCCCGCCGGGAGCGCCTCCATCCGCGGCTCCGACGACTTCGAGCGCTGTCACGAGGTCGCGGACCTCGTCAACGGCGGCGGCCACCCGAAGGCCGCCGGCTGTAAGCCCGACATCTACGACGACATGCTCGACTACGCCCACCACTGGACGACGCAGGGCGCGACGACGAAGCGCGTCATCCTCCGGGCGTTCGAGCAGGTCGCCGACGCGGTCGCGGACGCGGACGACGAAGGCGTCGAGACCGAGCGCTAACGTCGAACGCGAAGGCGAATCTGAATCCGAATCCGAACCTGAATCGGAAAACCAGCGCTGAACCCGAATCGGGCGGTTACGCGTCGTCGACGACCCAGCGGTCGGAGTACGTCGTGCCGCAGGTACATTTGGCGTAGGCGTGGACCACGTCGCCGTCCTCGTAGATGCCGCCGACCTCCTCGTTTTGCGCCTCGGCGAACGAGAAGATGAACTTCACCTCGTGGGTCTCCTCGGTGGCCACCTCGGGGCAGGTGCCGCCGCTGAGGTCGTCGTCGATGTCGCCGTCGTTGCCCATGGCGGTCTGGGCGAACTCCATGGCGTCCATGCCCGTGCCGGCCGCGAAGGCCCGACGGCCGTCGTCGCCGGGGACGACGAGGACGTAGCCGTTTTCGACTTCGACGCCCATGTTCGGGAGCTTGCCTTGGCTGTCGAGGTACTCGTGGGTGAGATAGAGCGCCACGTCGTCGAGGCGCTCGCCTGCGAGGTACTCCGTTACCTTGCTCATACCCCGCCTAGTGCGGTCGGCGCGTAAAAGCGGCGTGTCTCGGAGCCCGACCGGTCACTCGTCGGACAGGCCGAACTGCTCGGCGATGCTCGAAAGCGAGTCGTTCGGGCGCTCGGTGATGCGGTACACCTGTCGGACCCCGGGAACCCGGAGGCCGTACTGGTAGCCGTCGTCCAGTTCGTCGAGTTCGACGGCGTCGCCGTCGGCCCGGTCGTGTTCGCGGCACCACTCGACGAGTCGGTTCTCGCCGTTGTTCGGGGTGCGGGCGAGGCGCTTGTTGTCGTACGCGCCGCGAATCACGAGCCCCGAGGCGTCGGCCGAGAGGCGGGCGTGATAGGCGGTGCCGCCGAGATGGAGGCGGACGAAGTCGCCGTCGGCGGCGGTCACGTCGTCGGGGACGCGCAGGCAGGGACGGCGGGTGCCGCCGCTGCGGGCGATGTTCGCGCGGAACGTCTGGACCGACGGATGGTCGGAGGGCAGTTGCTCTGGCACGGGAAAGAGAGGAGTGAGACGGCGTTATTCGTCGGCTTCTTCGTCGTCGCCCTCGCCGAAGGCGGCGGCGACGTCGCCCTCGCCGGCGACGACCTTCGCGTTGATCTGGACGGTCTCGCCGGAGACCTCGCGGCCGCGAACGGTGACGCGCTTGCGCTCGCCGTCGCGGGACGGCTTGTAGCCGATGCCGTCTTTGGCGAGGATTTCCTTGAGCGAGCCGCCGGGCACCTTGGGGTGCATCGGTCGGCCGGCCTTGTCCGAACCGCCCGTCAGTTCGATGGTGAAACCGTCGAGACCGACGGCCGCGCCGTCGACCTCGTCACCGAGGTCGCGGCCGAGGAATCGGTTTGCGTCCTGTCCTTCGACGTCGACTTGGTAGGTCGCACCGGAGTCGGGGTCGGCGACGACGACCATGAATTCTGCCATGCGCGGATGAAAACGGTCGCGGATAAAAAGTACGTCGAAAGCGCGTCTCGGGACCGCACCCACCGAATCGGGATGAAACGGCCGAATTCGGCGTCGTCAGGGAGAACGGAGTGCACTGGCAAGAGTTAACATTCAACACGACATACACTGTAGCATGAGCAAAGATATCGCCACACGCGGGCCCGTAGACCTCGTCAAAGCCAAATCCAGGGCGCTGGTCGGCCCCGAGCCGACGGAGTTGGTCGAACGACGCCCGGCGGAGTTGGTCGAACGTCGAACCGAGGCGCTTGTCGAGGCCGAACCGACGACGCTCGTCGAGCGCGCGCGGTACGAGTGTGCCGCGTGCGGCTACCGCTCGGGTCACGGTGTCTACGAACAGGTCTGTCCGCGGTGCGGCGGGTCGTTGAAGAACATCGGCGTGGCTCAGGAGTGAGCCTCAGGCGACGGGTGCGGTCTCGCCTCCGTCCTCGACTTCGTCGGCTTCGGACTCGACCGCCTCGATGGACTCCCAGAGCGAACACCAGTCTTCGGGCCCGACGTAACCCTCGACCTTCGCGCAGGCACCGAAGCCGTCGCCGTTCTTGTCGGGGATGTACTCCGCGCAGTTGCCGCAGTTCCGTCCGGCTTCGGTGAGCCACGCCTCGACGGCGTCGTCCGCCGCGTCGATTGTCGTCGCCGTCTCCTGTTGACCCCCGCCTCGTTCGGACGAATCGTGCCATAGCCGGAGCTACGTCACCACGCAGTTGTAGTACGCCCAGGGTTACCGCGTGTCGTGGTATCTTAATCGTCCCAACCCCCACCGCAGTCCGCGTCAGGGGACGGCGCTGGACGGGGTCAGAACCCGTCTTCCCACCGGAACGTGCCGTTCCGCTGGACGACCTCGCCGTCGACTTCGATGCGCGAGTCCTCGCTCATGTCGGTTATCATGTCCGTGTGGACCGCGGACTGGTTGCCGTCTTCGCCCTCGGGGAGACACGCGCCGTAGGCCCGGCCGACCGCGAGGTGGACGGTGTCGCCCATCTTCTCGTCGAAGAGGATGCTGTCGGTAAAGCGGTCGATGCCGCGGTTCATGCCGATGCCGAGCTCGCCGAGTCGGCGCGCGCCCTCGTCGGTGTCGAGGATGCCGGCGAGCGCGTCCTCGCCCGCGTCCGCGGAGAAGTCGACGACCTCGCCGCCCTCGAACGTCAGGTGAACGTTCTCGACGCGCTGGCCCTCCAGCGTCATCGGCACGTCGAAGAACACCTCTCCCTCGACGGCGTCCTCGAGGGGTGCGGTGAACACCTCGCCCGACGGCAGGTTGTGGGAGTCGTAGGCGACCGACGCCGCGGAGTTGACAGCGGTACGGCCCTCGATGGACATCGTGAGGTCGGTGTCGGCCTTGACGATGCGGACCTCCGACCCGGCGTCGAGCACGTCTTTCATGTTCGCCATCTCGTCGGCGAGCGCCGCCCAGTCGCGGAGAATCGCGTCGTAGACGAAGTCGGCGTACGCCTCGAAGGACATGCCCGCCTGCTGGGCCGCCGCGCGGGTGGGGTGAACCGTCGAGACCCAGTCGGTGTCCATGCGCGCCTCTTTGACCTCGCTCGTGGCGCGGCCGTAGGCCTGCCGCGTCTCGGTCGGCACGTCGGCGGTCGCCGCCGTGTTGCGGGTGCCGCCGAGAAAGAGCACCGAGTCGGCGGCCTCGTAGAGGGCGAGTTCGTGTTCGGGGAGGTCGAAGTCGCCGTCGTGCGCGCGGAGGTACGCCCGCTGGACCTCCTCGGAGGCGTAGGTCGTGACGACGTTCGCGCCGCGCTCGCCGAGGGCGTCGGCGACGGCGACCGCGAGGTCGTGGGCCCCCTCGCCGACGGAGACGACCACGTCGTCGCCGGCCTCGATTCGCGCGCTCCAGTCGACGAGCACCGCGGCGTGCTCGTGGATGCGTTCGTCCATACGCGACTCTCGCACGCGGCGGTGAAAACGTCGGCGTCTGCGGGCGCGAGGCCGGCCGACTTCGCCCGCAGTCTCCCGAAGCCGGGCGGGGGAACGCGAGTCGCCGCGACGACGCCCGCACACGCGCCAAACCACAACCACTACCACCCCCCGCGGACGATGCCGACGCATGCAACTAGGCGTCATCGGCCTCGGCCGGATGGGGCGCATCGTAGTCGACCGAGTGCTCGATGCCGGGCACGAGGTCGTGGCCTTCGACCTCTCGGCGGAAGCCGTCGCGGCGGCCGCCGACGCGGGTGCGGAACCCGCGGACAGCGTCGCCGACCTCGCCGACCGACTCGGCGACGACAAGCGAATCTGGCTCATGGTCCCCGCGGGCGACGCGGTGGACGCGACGCTCGACGACCTCGACCCGCACCTCGACGGGGACGACGTGGTCGTCGACGGCGGCAACTCCCACTTCGAGGAGTCCGTGCGGCGCGCCGAGGCGTGCTCGGCGGCCTACCTCGACTGCGGGACCTCCGGCGGCCCCGCCGGTGCCGACCTCGGCTTCTCGCTCATGGTCGGCGGCCCGCAGTGGGCCTACGACGAGCTGTCACCCGTCTTCGACGCCGTGGCGACCGGCCCCGACGGCCACGGCCACATGGGCGACTCCGGCTCCGGCCACTACGTGAAGATGGTCCACAACGGCGTCGAGTACGCGCTGATGCAGGCGTACGGCGAGGGCTTCGAACTGCTCGCCGAGGGCCGCTACGACCTCGACCTCGAATCGGTCGCCAAGACGTGGAACAACGGCGCAGTCATCCGCTCGTGGCTCCTCGAACTCTGCGAGGAGGCGTTCCGCGAGGAGGGAAGCGACCTCGGCGACGTGGACGACCACGTCGCGGGCGGCTCGACGGGCACGTGGACGGTCCAAGAGGCGCTCGAACAGGAGGTCCCGGTCCCGCTCATCTACCAGTCGCTCGCCGAGCGGTTCGGCTCCCGCGCCGACGGCCGCTTTTCTCGCCGCCTCGCCAACCGACTCCGCTACGGCTTCGGCCGCCACGAGGTCGCGCGGAAGGACGACTGACTCGGTCGCGAACGGACGTACTGCGAGGTCGTGAACTGACCCACTGCCGCGGTCGTGAACTGCCGCGGTCGTCCCCGTCGAACCGGCTCCGGGTCGGCCGCGGCGGACGCCGTGCGCGCCCTCGATAGTGTGGGAACCTCCGCGAAACCCGCGTTTCGGGGGCGAAATCGACCGCCCGCGGGTGCCGCCACAATCACAATTTCCTTAACCCCTCCCTCCATATCCGCCCTTATGGCAGTCATCAGTCTGGTGGGTGTCGGGGCCGGTTTGGTCCTGGTACTCCTCGTCGTCGCCCTGCACTACTCGAAGGGCACCGGCTGGGAGCCGACCGCCGACATCACACAGGAGGTCCTCGAACGCCGCGCGGCGACCGTCGCAGAGACCGACTTCCCCGAGCCGATGAACCGCTCTATCGGCGGCGGCGGTGGCGTCGCCGCGGTCGGGGCCGGCGAAGAGGGCGCCGAACTCGAAGGCGAGGAAGCCGAAGCAGAGCCAAGCCCTGCCGACATGCCCGAAGACGAGGTCGAGTACTTCGAAGTCGAGTTCGTCAAGCAAGGCGAGACCATCGAGCTGGCGAGCAACGAGACGGTGCTCGACCAGGGCGAAGACGCCGGGATGGACCTCCCCTACGCGTGCCGACAGGGTTCGTGCGTCTCCTGTGCCGCGAAGATTACCGACGGCCCGGCCGGAGAGTACATCACCCACCACACCCAGGAGACGCTCTCCGACGAGGAGATGGACAACGGCTACACGCTCACCTGCGTCGCCTACCCGAAAGCCGACTTCACCATCGAGACCGGCGAAGCGCCGTAACGCGCCGAATCGCAACCACCCACCGTTTCTCGCGACGCCGTTCACCCTCCGAGCCGCGCCCGTCCCGTTTGCGCCCGCCTGTCTGCTCGCGGGTGGCGGGTGTCACTCCAACTCGCCGGGGGTCCCTCGACCGACGACGCTAATCGACGGTTTCAAACGGTCTCCGCGAGTCTCACCAGTTCAGTGTCCCTCCCCGAAGGCGGTTCCCTCACCGAAGGCGACCTCAAACGCCCGATGTTCGAACTGGCGTGGCCGATTATCGTCACCGAACTCCTCCAAGTGGCGTACAACCTCGCCGACACCGTCTGGCTCGGCCGACTCTCGACCGACGCCGTCGCCGCCATCAGCCTCGCGTTTCCGCTCATCTTCCTCCTCATCTCCGTCGGCGGCGGGTTCACCGTCGCGGGGAGCACGCTCGTCGCCCAGTACACCGGCGCGAAAAGCGAGGGCTCCGCCGGAACTGTCGCCGGACAGACGCTCACGTTCATCACCGTCATCGCCGTCGTCGTCGGCGTCATCGGCTTTTTCGCCACCGACGGGATGCTCGCCGTCCTCCCGAGTTCGGAGGCGACCGCCGGGCAGGTCATCCCCCTCGCCGGCGACTACATGCGGGTGTTCTTCCTCGGACTGCCGTTTCTCTTCGGCTTTTTCGTCTTCTCCGCGCTCATGCGCGGCTACGGCAACACCCGCGCCCCGATGGTCGTGATGTTCATCAGCGTCCTCATCAACGTCGTCATCGACCCGGTGTTCATCTTCGGCTTCGACGCCAACCCGCTGTTTTCGATGCTCGGACTGGAGGGACTGCAAGCGAGCCTCTTCACCGCCACGGGCTTCGACGGCTTCCAAGTCGCCGGCGCGGCGTACGCGACGGTGCTCTCGCGCGCCGTCGCCACCGTCATCGGCATCTACGTCATCTTCGGGACGAGCGCCGGCCCCGACGTGCAACTGGCCGACTTCCGCCCGCAGTTCGAGTACATCAAGCAAATCGTCGACATCGGCGTCCCGAGCGCCATCGAGCAGTCCGCCACCGCCCTCGGCTTCATCACCCTCACCGCGATGGTCGTCACGTTCAAGCCCGAAGTCGTCGCCGCGTTCGGCCTCGGCAACCGCCTCACGTCACTGGTGTTCCTCCCGGCGCTCGGCCTCGGCCGGGCGACGAACACCATCGTCGGCCAGAACCTCGGCGCGCAGAAACCGGAGCGCGCCGAGAGCGCCGTCTGGCTCGCCGCCAAGGTCGGCGCGAGCGTCATGCTCGTCACCGGCGTCCTCGCGTACGTCTTCGCCGAACCCGTCGTTGGGTTCTTCCTCCAGACCGGGACGGCCTCGGCCGCCCAAACCATCGACCTCGGCGTCGAGTACATCCGCATCCGGGCGTTCGAGTTCGGCTTCATCGGCGTCCTCCAGGTCGTCCTCGGCGCGTACCGCGGCGCGGGGAACACGAAGACCGCCCTCGGCTTCTCACTTTTCGCGCTCTGGTTGGGCCGGGTGCCCATCGTCTACCTGCTTTCGTTCCAGTTCGGCTTCGCCGAGACCGGCATCTGGCTGGGGATGGCCGTCGGACAGATCCTCGGCGCGATTGCGGCCACGGCGTGGTTCACCCGCGGGACGTGGAAACACAGCGTCGTCGACGCCGACGCGACCGGAACGTAATCGACCGCCTGCGCGGGTTCCACAACGGTTTTACGTCGGTGTCGTGTAGCTCTCTCCGCTGAGGGCCCGTAGCTCAGTGGACAGAGTGCTTGGTTCCGGACCAAGATGTCGCGGGTTCAAATCCCGTCGGGTCCGTACAGTTCTGGAACGGTGTAGAGCCAAAGAGCAGGCGCTGTAGCCGCCGATTTGGCATATTTTCCCGCCAGCCGGTTTCGTCACACATCGTGACGAACTCACGACAATATTCAGCACACAGAGTACAGCAGTACACTCATTACATCAGCACACATACTTCAGAATATGCCCGTGAGTATCGACGACTTCGAGGCCGGTGACCTCCCGAGAGGCCCGAGCGTCCCCGAACAGGTGGTCACGTACCTCTACACCCACAGTAATCAAGCATTCACCCGCTCCGAGATTGTGACTGCCATAAGCGGGAACCCAAATACTGTCGGAACTGCACTCTCCCGCTTGAAGGACCGCAATCTCGTTCGCCACAAGGGGGAGTTCTGGGCAATCACGGACGACGAAGAACGCGTCGCCGCCGCCTACGACATCCACACCACGAGCGAGCGACTCGACGACGAAGACGGCGGCATCGACGCCGACGAATGGGACTCGGTAGCCCCGGAGACACCGCATCCAAGCGAACGAGACGAGGACGCGCAGTAGATGCAGCCAGAGCGTGGTGATGTTGTCCGAAGTTCTGACCCCTTCAAATTCGGTGACGACAGGCAACGACCGTGGCTCATCGTCAACAACGACTCCCACCCGTTCGGTGACCAGCAGTACATCGCTGTCGCCATCTCGACGAAAGAGTACGACGACTCACTCCCGCTCACCGATGGCCTCTGGGAAATCGGTGGTGTTCCGCGAGAATCGTTCGTCTCTCCGTGGGCGGTTCATTCGCCTCGCAAAGAGGACTTGGTCGCTTGGCAGGGTCGAGTCGAAGAGGAATTTGTAGACAGAGTCGTCGAGGAAACCGAAGGCTATCTGAGATAGCTCGGTGATGAGTATCTAATCGCCAGACTGCGCCCCGATTAAACCATTTCTGTCACACCGGATGACGCATTCCCTTCGGGTCCGTACAGTTCTGGAACGCTTTAGGACCAAAGAGCGAGGGCCCTAACCGTCGAATCGCATATTTCCTCACCGATAGGTTTCGTCACGCAGCGTGACGAACTCGCATTCCGGAGGACTGGTATCGCCAGCATAAATCTAAAATACATAGATTTCGTACTTAGAGTATGCCCACCCTCTCTGACCGTGGTGACGCCCCGCCAATCGACGACGATGCCACCCCACAGTCGTTCGATGATTTCGACGGTCTGTTGGCTGCCACGACGTTGCTCCAGAACCCACGTCTCGCCCGCGAGTACGTCTATCTCTGCTACTACGGGCCTGCAACGATTCAAGACCTCATCGACGAACTGGACCTCGCTCGTGCGACTGCCTACGACGACGTCGAACGACTCGAACGGCTCGGCGTCGTCGAGCGCGACGAGAGCACGCGTCCACACCAACTCACTGCAGAGCCGTTCGCGTTCGTCGACGGCCGCGAAGTCGCAATCACCCCGACGCTGCTCCACGCAGTCGCCCTCACGGAGTTCGACGACGACGCCGAGTACTTCCACAATCGGTACGGCGTCGGACGACTCGTGAGAGCAGTTCGGGCGGCAGCAGCGTACTACGCAGGGAACCTCACCCAGCGGATGGCGGCCAAAGAGATGGGTGTCCAGCCAGTCGAGGGAATGGCCATCATCTACGCCATTCGGCCGGTCCTCGAAGCTGGTCGAAAGCACGACCCCTACTTCGAACAGCTAATCTCGTCTGACCCTGACGAATTGGAGTTCGATGGGGAGTAGCAATCTTGACTCTGACGACTTCGTCCTCGCCGACACGAACCTCTTCGTCGCGGTGGGGGGCCCAGAGAATTCAAAGTTCCAGAAGCTTCGGAAGTTCGCTGCACGACATCAGGTCACCTTGCAGGTTCCCCAGCGTGTCGTCGGAGAACTGAGCACGGTGCACGTCGCTGACCGAGTTGAGACAGCCATCGAGGAAGGATGGGCTACCAAAATCAACCCACCATCGCCGACCGATTCCGATGCAGTCGCGGCGATGGATTACGTTCGGAGAGAGATTGCTCGAAAGTCCGGCAAGAACGAACACCAAGTCGAGAAAGCTGATACTGTATTCGCTGGGTTAGCAATCGAGTTTCTTCGGAACGGTCATCCACGAGTCGTCGTTCTCACTGACGACAAGATTGCAGCAGCAGCGATAGAAGGTGCAGTCGAACAACAGGGGTACGACGAATCGATTTTCGTGCTTCGTCGAAGCGACATCATGGACGATGGTGGCGACGTCCGAGTTATTTGAGAGAGGTTTGAACCAAACCGCCAGATGACGCGCCGATTAAACCAGTTCTGTCACACACTTTGACGCATTCCCGTCGGGTCCGTTACTCTTCTAATCGACAGACAGCGTCTGCCTGAACTGTCCGTATGACGAACTCGCGTAGATTTCGTTCGGCTACGTATTCGCACCCAGGAGATACAGCGAACGGGCTAATACTTATTATATCTCGTTGCGCACAATCAAACAGTGTCCGACGAAGCGAAACAACGTATAAATATTTGCCTTCCAGTCACCCCGGGTGACGACTCGAAGATATTCAGACTCCACGCGGCCGACGACGTGCTTCGACTGCTCGTCGACGCCCATCAGTCGGAGTTCACACTGAAGGAACTGTCCGAGATGACCGACCGGAGCCGGTCGACAGTCTGGCGAGCAGTCGAGTTCCTCGACGAACTCTGCGTCGTACAAGTGCGAGAGACGACACAGCGAAAGTACGTCTCTATCGACCCCGCACGACTCCAGAAAGGCGACCCGATACTCGGCATCGAACAGACAGAGTATCACGCTCCGGTCCGTGCGTTCGTAGAGCGTGTTGAGATGGCGGTCGAGAATTCGGACGATATCGACCGGTTACTCGGCATCCTCGTGTTTGGGAGCGTCGCTCGCGGTGAGGCCGACCGGAAGAGCGATATCGACGTGTTCGTCCTCGTCGGCGGCGACCGAACGACCGCCCGCCGCGTGGTCTCGAACGTGGCCAGTGAACTCGGCGAAGAACGATTCGACGGCGACCGGTACACGTTCGAACCGTTCGTCGAGAACGAGGAGAGTGCGCTCCGAGCAGGCGAAAAGCTCCGAGAGATATTCCGGGAGGGAGTCACCGTCTACGGCGGCGACGAGTTCCAACGAATCCGGACGAAGGTGATGAGTAGTGAGTAGTACCCGAATCGAGACGTTGGTAGACGAGGTGCAGGCTGCCTTCGACTATCGACCCAAGGATATCGAGGACGGCCTGGAGACGAACGAGGCGGACGTCCTCCAACTCCGAAAGTCGTGTCGACTGCTCGCGGGCGCAGAGGCGCTGTTGAAGCGAGGATTCTACACGTTGGTCATCGAGGCGTCGTTCGTCGCCATCGAGCGCGTCGTCGAGTTCAAACTCCTCGAAGGCGGCGTCGAACCACGGAACTTGCCCGGAACACATCCTGGCGTGTACACGGAAGCAACGAGGCGTGGTATCCTCTCGGAACACGTCGCCGACAATCTTCAGGACCTCTGGCGGAATCATCGTGCGGAAGACGTACTATCAGGACGGGCTCGCCGCGAGAGACCGTGCAGAGAAGCTGTACGAACTCGCGTCGGAGACCCACGAGTACGTCGTCAATCAGTCGACGAAGAGACACGAGTGTATCTGCGAATGAAGTCGCGCAGTAGGTGACTGGACTGTTCCAATCTTGCGTAGTACCGATTACCCGCTAATCGCCAGATAGCGCGCCGATTAAAACACAACAGTCACACGTGATGACGCATTCCCGTCGGGTCCGTTCGGCCTTCGGCCTCACTCCCCCGACGTAGTCACGTTCGCTGACGCTCACGTGACTCCCGTCGGGTCCGTTTTGTGGAGTTTACGTGTGAACGAGATTTGTCTCGCTTCGTACCGAATCCCCGCCGAGTCCGCCGTGTGGAACGCACCCAAAAGTTGTCACACGCATTCAGGCCCAGGCTATTCGACGGGAAGCCCGAGCAGGCGATAAGCGACTGCCTCAGCGAACAGCAATCGAGCCGAGACGGCAACCCAGAGACGCGAGCAGTCGAACGCAACGGCGACACGTGAGCGAACGCAGTGGACTACCGAACTCGCCGGAGAGTCTCGTTGGCGGCAATCGCGGACAGTTCGGCGAAAAACAGGAGCGCCACGACCGCAATCCAGAAGTCACTCGCGCTCCCCTCGTCGAGAACGACGTAGTTCATCCCCTGAATCAGGTAGGTAAGCGGCATGATCCGTGCAAGAACTTCGAGTGCGAACGGCAGGTCTTCCACGGGCATGAACGTACCACCGAGGATTATCTGCGGAGAGATGACGATGGGGATGAACTGCATCACTTGGAACTCGTTTTGGGCAAACAACGACAGGAGAATACCGATGGCCAGCGCCGACAGTGCGCCGAGCCATTCGACGAGAAAGAAGAGCACAACCCCGTGTTCGAACTCGAGTTCGAAGAAGTGAACCGACGCACCGAGCAGCACGAGCGACAGCGCAGTCGCCAGCAACCCGTACCCGAGAACGTATCCCAGGACCAGTTCCAGCCGTGAGATGGGTGAGACGAGGACGCGTTCGAACGTCCCCGCTTGACGCTCTCGCAGGAACCCGATTGCGGTGAGAATGTAGGTCAGCATGAACACGAACACCGCGAGCAGTACCGGCGCGACTTCGGTTGGGCGCTCGAACACCTCGCTCAACAAGTAGATGAGTACCACGGGGACGACGAGAATCAATCCGAGTGTCCGTTTGTCTCCCCGAAGCGTCATGAGGATTCGGAGCGAGACCGCCTGTGCCCCGTTCATCCCTCCTCCAACAGTTCGAGGAAGGCGCTCTCGAGGTCGGCGGCCCCCGTCGACGCGAGGAACGCGTCGGGCGTGTCGACCGCGAGAGTGCGCCCGTCTCGCAAGAACAACACGCGGTCGCAGTTCGTCGCTTCGCCGAGGTAGTGCGTCGACACGATGACGATGGCACCGTCGTCACGCCGCTCGCGGAATCCGCGCCACATCGACGCCCGAAGCACCGGATCGACCCCGACAGTGGGTTCGTCGAGGACGATGACGTCGGGGTCGTGGACGAGCGTGCACGCGAGACTCACTCGGCGAATCAGGCCGCCCGATAACGTGCGCAGACGGTCGTCAGCCCGGTCACCGAGTTCGACGAACGAGAGCGCCCGTTCGACCGCCTCACGTCGGTTCGAGAGGCCGTACAAGCGCGCGAAGAAGGCAACGTTTTGGCGGACCGTGAGGTCAGAGTACACGGCTTCCCGCTGCGGCATGAACCCGATTCGCCCGCGCGTCGCTAGCCCGAGTTCGAGTGAAGGGACGCCGTTGATGGCACTCGTCCCCGCGGAGGGGGCGAGCAGTCCGAGCAGACAGCGGATGAGCGTTGTCTTACCGGAACCGTTCGGTCCCGCGAGGCCGAGAATCTCGGGTTCGTCGAGGCGGATATCGACACCGTCGAGCGCGACAGTGGGTCCGAACTTACGGGAGAGTCCAACACAGTCGACCGAGACGTCACCGCCATCCATATCAGTGAGAGGACAGCCAACTGAAAAAATACGATGGTCCGAACAGTGCAGGTTCCACCGTCGTGTGACCGAAGACATCGTCGAGAGCGTCGATATGTCGGTCGACGAGGTCGCCACGGCGACCGACGACGGCGCGCGGACGACCGAGGAAGTGGTTGACGCGATTATCGGCGTCGCCGGCGACTGAGTCGGGTCGAGGTGGGGGCGTCCGGCCGAATCGAAACCGCCCGAGAACTCGATGTGGCGGTCGCTCGGGGAGCGAGAGAACGCGAGCGAAAAAGTCAGCCCGCGGCGGCGACCGCGACCGCAGACGCCGCGGCGGGAACCGACTTCGCGCGCCTCAACCGCGACCGAAAGCGGCGGGCGGCGCGGTTATTCGAGGTCGAAGCGGTCGTGGCTCATGACCGTGTGCCACGTCTCGACGAAGTCCTCGACGAACTCTTCTTCGCCGTCGTCGCCGCCGTACACTTCCGCGATGGCTCGAAGCCGGGAGTTCGACCCGAAGACGAGGTCGAAGCGGGTGGCCTCCCACTCGACGTCGCCCGTCTCGCGGTCGCGGACTTCGTACAGGTACCCGTCGTCCGAGACCGGCTCCCACTCGTAGTCCATATCGAGCAGGTTCACGAAGAAGTCGTTCGTGAGCGTCTCGGGTTCGTCGGTGAGGACGCCCAGATCGGAGTCCTGGTAGTTCGCGCCCAGCGCGCGCATGCCGCCGACGAGGACGGTCATCTCGTGCGCCGAGAGGGCGAGCAGGTCCGCCTTGTCGACGAGCAGGTCCTCGGGGCGCTCCTCGACGTCGTCCGCGATGTAGTTCCGGAAGCCGTCGGCGTCCGGCTTGAGCATCTCGAACGACTCCACGTCGGTCTGTTCCTGCGACGCGTCGGTCCGACCGGGCTCGAACGGAACCTCGACGTCGTAGCCGGCGTCGGCCGCCGCCTGCTCGACGGCCGCAGTGCCGCCCAGCACGATGAGGTCCGCGAGCGAGACGCGGGTGTCGTCGGACTGCGCGTCGTTGAACGACGCCTGAATCGCTTCGAGGGTGCCGAGCACGTCATCGAGCTGGGCGGGCTCGTTGACCTCCCAGTTACGCTGGGGTTCGAGGCGGATGCGCGCGCCGTTCGCGCCGCCGCGCTTGTCGCTGTCGCGGTACGTGGACGCCGCGGCCCACGCGGTCTTGACCAACTGGGAGACCGAGAGGCCCGAGTCGAGAAGCTCGGCCTTGAGCTCCTCGACGTCCTCGTCGTCGATGAGGTCGTAGTCGGCGTCCGGGATGGGGTCCTGCCACAGCATCGCTTCGTCCGGGACCTCGGGACCGACGAGCCGGGACGGCGGGCCCATGTCGCGGTGGAGGAGCTTGTACCACGCCTTGGCGAACGACTCCTGGAACTCCGCGGGGTCCTCTTGGAACTCCTCGAGCACCGCGCGGAAGTCGGGGTCCTTCTTCAGCGCGATGTCGGTGGTGAGCATCATCGGGTCGACGAACTGGTCGGGGAGGTGCGCGTCCGGCACCGCGTCCGGAATCTCGTCCGCGGGCGAATCGCCGGCCGGCCGCCACTGCCACGCGCCGCCGGGGCCCTTGTGCGCTTCCCACTCGTAGTCGAGCAGGTTGTCGACGTAGCCCATGTCCCACTGGGTGGGCGCGCTGGTCCACGGACCCTCGATACCGCTGGTGATGGTGTCGGGACCCTTCCCGGAGCCGTGGTTGTTCTTCCAGCCGAGGCCCTGTTCCTCGACGGGAGCCGCCTCGGGCTCCGCTTCGAGGTTGTCTCCGGAATCCGCGCCGTGGACCTTCCCGAACGTGTGGCCGCCGGCGATGAGCGCGACGGTCTCCTTGTCGTTCATCGCCATGCCGCTGAACGTCTGGCGGATGTTCTTCGCGGAGCCTTCGAGGTCGGGTTCGCCGTTGGGACCCTCGGGGTTGACGTAGATGAGGCCCATGACGGTGTTGCCGAGCGGCTCTTTGAGGTTGCCCTCCTCGTCGAAGCGGTCGGGGGAGGTCGTCTCCCACTCTTCTTCGGGGCCCCAACTGGGGGCCTTGTCGCCCACGTAGTCGTCGGCGCGGCCGCCCGCGAAGCCGAACGTCTCGAAGCCCATCGATTCGAGGGCGACGTTCCCGGTCAAGACTATCAGGTCGGCCCACGAGAGCTTGCGTCCGTACTTCTGTTTGACCG
>ENA-ORDC01001100-ORDC01001100.1-marine-metagenome-genome-assembly--contig:-NODE-1100-length-21635-cov-3.520828_pt1 | contig 21635 bp, 21 predicted proteins | sample MGYA00237783_ERZ508515 | MGnify/ENA primary metagenome ERZ508515 (study PRJEB26186, sample SAMN06268792) | marine metagenome | isolation source: Eden Landing Ponds, San Francisco, CA, USA | place... | reverse complement strand
ACCGACGCCCCCGAGACCGACGGCGACGCGACCGGAGCGGACCGATGACCGACGACGGCCGCCGACACGAGCGCCTGCCCGACCCCGAGTGGCGCGTGCTGGCGTCCGAAACCGAGTACGACACCGGCTGGTTCACCGGAGGCTACGACCTCGTCGAACAGCCCAACGGGACCACGAAGCGCTACTACTGGGCCGAGTTGGCGACCGCGGTCGTCGTCGTCGCGGTCGCGGACGACCACGTCGTCTTCGTCGAGCAGTACCGGCCGAACATCCGCCAGACCCAACTCGAACTCCCCGCGGGCGTCGTCGAGAGGGGCGAGTCCTTCACCGACGCCGGGGTGCGCGAACTCCGCGAGGAGACCGGTTTCGCCGCCGACTCGGCGTCGGTCATCGGCGACGTGTGGTGTTCGACGGGCGTCCTCCGGCACCGCCGCGGCTTCGTCTTCGCCGAGGGCCTCACACCCGTCGAGCGCGACCTCGACGACAACGAGTTCCTCTCGGTCCGCGCCGTCCCCGTCGAGGAGGCCATCGAGCGGGCGACCGAACCGCCGACGAACGACGCGACCGTCGAGGGCGTGCTCCTCGCCCGCGACGAGGGCCTGCTGTAGGATGGTCGACGAACTCTCTCCCGAGGCGGTCGCGGAACTCCTCGACGGCGAGGACCCGCCGCTGGTCGTGGACGTGAGCACGGAGGCGGAGTTCGCGCTCGGGCACGTGCCGGGGAGCATCAACGTCCCGCTTTCGAACCTCGTTTCGCACCTCGACCGCGTCGCGGACGCGGAACGCATCGTCACCGTCTGCCCGCGGGGCGAGGCGAGCGTGCAGGCCGTCCGCCTGCTTTCTGCCTACGAGGGGACCGAAGACGCCCGCATCGAGAGCATGGCCGGCGGGCTCGCGGCGTGGGACGGCCCGCTCGAAGAAGGCATCGACGAGGGCGAACGCGACGGCGAACGTCGCTGAGCGGCGGCGTCGCTGGACGGTGACGCGACTGGAGACGCGAACGGTCGGGCAATTGGCAGACTAACGGCTCGCGCGCGCTGACTCGCTCGGAGAAATCTCGACGGCGGGCTAACTCAGAGGTCGGTCACGCGATGTTGAACCCCTTTTCGCGGAGGAAGTCCTCCACGCGGCCGCGGTGGTTCCCTTGGAGTTCGATGGAATCGTCTTCGACGGTTCCACCGCAAGCGAACTTCGACTTCAGGTCCGACGACAGGCTGTCCATGTCGACGTCCTTCGGGTCGAATCCCTCGATGACTGTAACCTCTTTTCCGTAGCGGCGCTCGTCGATGCGGATGACTATCTCCTGAGACTCTTTCGCCACGTCCTCGCAGACGCAGAGCTCTTCAGGGAGCCCGCACGTCGAGCAGACTTCCGACATTACAGTGTGGGTCTACAAGATGGGGATATTAAACAGTATCGGGAGGCGGGGTCGCCGTCCCCGCCCTCAAGCGCCCGAGTCACCCGTGGAGGACGTTTCCGAGTCGTCGTCCGTCGTCACGTCGTCGGTCGTGTCGGTGCCGTCGGCGTCCATCGCGCGCTTGTCGTTGCCGGGCGGCGTCTCCGGGGCGTTGCCGCGGTCGGCGGCGTCCGAGGCGCGCTCGGACGCGTCGCCGGTCGCGTCAGTCTCGTCTCCGTCGGTCGCGTTTCCGTCGGTCGCGTCGTCAGTTGCGTTTCCGTCGGTCGCGTCGTCAGTTGCGTTTCCGTCGGTCACGTTGCCGTTTGGCGCGTTGCCGGCGTCGGCGCGAACGTCATCGGCGCGGTCGCTCGCCTCGGAACGCGAGTTGCCCGGGCCATCGCCCCGCCCCGCGTCGTCCGGTCGCCCGCCGTTATCGGTTTTCGACTCGTTTGCGGCGCGCTCGCGGCCGATACCCCTCCCGGGGTTCCCCGCGAGTTCGCCGGCGATTGCGGCCACTTCGGGACCGGTGAGTTCGCTCGCGTTCGTTCGAAGCCTGTCGAGTTCGGCCGTCTCGACGCCGCGCGCCGAGAGGTCCTCTGCGGGGACCGTCGAGGCGGCGTCAGCCGTCTGATTCACCATGCTCCGGGTGCGCTCGATGTCGGCGACCGTCTGGGCCAGTCGCGCGCGATACTGTCCCTCAGAGAGCGTCCCGTTGGCGCGCTGGGCTTCGAGGCGGTCCCTGCGCTGTTCGAGTTCGGTGAGGCGCTCGCGAACCGTGTCGACCTGCGTGGCAACGACCGCGGCCTTCGAAGCGTTCGAGTTCGCCGTGGCGAAGCGCGCCTCGAAGGTGCGGCGTTCGAGTTCACCGTCGGTCTCGGAGCCCTGCACGCCGATGACGGCGGACAGGCGCTGACCGGGGAGCGTCTCAGACGACGCGGCGCTGTCGGCCGCCGTGTCGTTGGTCGCGCTGTCGTTCGCGGTCGTCTGTGCGACGGGCGCGGCGACCGAGTCATCGGTGGCCACGGCCGCCGTTCCCGTCGGTCCGGCCGGGGCGGCGAGAGCGAGCGGTGCGCCCACCGTCGCCAGCACCGCGGCGGCGACGACGGCGAGCACGGCGGTTCGTCGACTCATCACGCTCGTTTTGGGACTCCCTTCCGATATAAACGTGCGGTCGTACCCCCGAATCAACCCCAGTCAACGGCAGTTTGAGAGCCGCGTTCGGGGCGACGCTGTCTATCGATTAGGGACCGACGACTGACCGAAACGGTCGTAAGAAATTTATACACCTTCCGCGTCGCCGCCGTCCGCGTCCGCGCCCTCGTCGTCTTCCGGCAGTCGGAGGACGTTCTCGCGGCCGAGGCGGAAACCCTCGATGGTCCCCTCGTCGCGCATCCCGCGGACGACCTTGCTCGTCTTCGCGTCGGTCCAGTCGAGCGCGCCGGCGACCTCCTGTTGCTTGATGCGGCCCCCGCGGGACTCGATGAGCCGGAGGACGCGCTCTTCGTTGCTGAGGAGTTCCGGCGGCGGGGTCGGCTCGTCGCCGCCGTCACCCGCGTCGGGGGCGGCGTCGGACGCGCCCGCACCGACTCCGGCTCCGGCGCTCGCCGTGTCCGCGTCGGTGGCGGCGTCGGCCGCCGACTCCGAGTCGGCTTCGCCCCCGCTCGCGGCGGTCGCCTCGGGGGGCGCTCCAGCGTCCGTCCCGCCGGCCGCACCGGCCGCGTCTGCACCGCCGTCGCCGCCGCCGAGCGCGCCCCGCGAGCGGAGATAGAGCGCGCCACCGCCGACGAGGACGACGAGGACGACGAGTGCGAGCGCGGTCGTCGTCGGGAACGGGTCGTCGCCCGTCGCGGGCGTCTCGGAGTCGACCGGAGTCGGCGACGCCATCGCCGTCGTTCCGGGGCCGCCAGCGCCGCGTTCGAGGACGACGTTCGGTTCGCCCGAGACGAACTCGGTCTGAGAGCCGCGCCAGATGACCGCGTGCTCGCGCGTCTCGTCACCCGCGGGCTCGACGGTCGTCGCGCCGTAGTCGTCGGGCCACGAGAGGATGAGCCGGGAGCGACTGTCGAGGAAGAAGCCCTCGATGGCGTCGCCGACGACGAGGCGGTCGCCGTCGACCGCCGCGAAGTTGGACCACTCGAAGGAGTAGGAGACGACCCCGAAGCTGTCGGGGAGCGACCGCGTCTCCGCCGAGACCGAGACGTTCGTCGCGGCCATCTCCCGGCCGGTGGCGTTCTCCGCCGCCCCGACGGTCGAGGCGATACGCTCCGCGAACGCAGAGGTGTAGTCGTCGGGGGTGGCCCGCACGTCGTCCCGGAGCGACTGGAAGGCCTCGGTGGTGTTCTCGTCGTCGAGCCGGGTCCAGTACTGAATCTCCCAGCTGGCGTCGCCGCTCTCGGAGACGTCGACGACGATTCGCGTGCTGTCCGGTTCGACGCCCTGCTGGACGAGCGGTTCGACGCCCGGACCGCTCGCGGGGGCCTCCTGTGCGACCGCGGTCGGCGCGACCACGGCGAGCACGCAGAGGGCGGCACAGAGGACTGCGAAGACAGCGTCTCGTGTCGCCATTGCCCGTTCGTGCGAGCGCACGCAGAAAAAGTGACGCGGTTCTTCGCGCCGCTCAGTCCGTCCAGCGTCTGACGAGCGGCAGACGGGCGCGGACGACGGCGTTCGCCGCGGCCACGGCCTCGTCGGCGTCGGCCCGGGTGACGCCGTCGCCGTACTTCGCGCGCTCGTAGAGTCGCCCGACCTGTCGGGTTCGCTCGTCGACGCCGACGCGGGAGAGCGAGTCGAGGTAGGCTCTGACCGTCTCGCCGGGGCGACGCGGCCGGTACGCGCGTTCGAGGGCGAGTTCGAGGCGGTCGTACGCCCGGAACACGTCGTCCGCCGGCGAGTCGGTGCGTCGCTGATACGCCGCGGTCGCAAAGCGGAGGTGCGCCGGGAGCCGCGTTCGCCTGACGCCGGCCACGACGCCGAGGAGGCCGACGAGACCGACGAAAATCGTCTCCCGCGACGGCATCTCGGGGACGAGGCCGCCGCCCTCGTCGTCTTCGGCCGCGCCGTCGCCCGCCGGTGTGACGCCGAGGCGCTCGTCGATGTTGGGGCCCGGCGCGTTGCTGTCGACGGGCGTCGCGTTCGTCTCGTTCTCGGTCGGCGTTTCGGTGTCGTTCGCGGTCGTCGGGGGCTGTTCTGTCTCGGGGGACTCGACGTTCGTCTCGTTGGTGTCGACGCCCGTCTGGCCCTCGTTGCGGGCGTCGGCGAGGGTGGTCGACTCCGCGTCCTCTCGGGGGGCGGCGGGCGTCGGGTCGAAGCGCACCCAGCCGGTGTCCTCGAAGTAGACCTCGACCCACGCGTGGGAGTCGAGGCCGCGGACGACGTAGCGGTCGTCGCCGACGCGCTCGCCGGTCGTGTAGCCGGTGACGAACCGCGCCGGGACGCCCTCCGAGCGGAGGAGCACCACCATCGTCGAGGCGTAGTAGGTGCAGTAGCCGGCGTCCATCTCGAAGAGGAACGACTCGGCGATGTCGCCGTCGGGGCGGGACACCCGGAGCGAGTACTCCTTGTTGGCTTCCAGCCACTCCTCAACCGCGACGGCCTTGTCGTAGGGCGTCTCCGCGTCGCCCGTTATCTCGGCGGCTCGGTCGCGGACGCGGTCGGACGTGCTGTCGGGGAGCGCGAGATACCGCTCGCGAATCTCGTCGGGGTAGTCGGTGCCGGTCCGCCGGAGCGACGCCGCGGTGTACTGCGGGACGACGCTCGTGACGGTGTAGGTCTCGCCGATTTCGACCGCCCGGTCGGGGCGGAGATTCCCCTGCTGGGTGACGAGCGTCTCGTTTTCGATGTCGCCGGAGACGGCGACGGGCCGCCACGCCGCGGGCATCGAATCGAGCGGCGTCGCCGGCGTGACGGTCTGGCGGACCAGCCGCGAGGGGCCATCGGGACCGGCCAACCGGCCGCCCTCGTAGTCGCGGGTGTCGCCGGTCCTGACCCAGCCGTCGCCGGTGTAGCGGTCGAACGTCGCCGTCTGCCAGTAGTCCGGTGACGTGCTCTGGACCTCGAAGCGGACCCGCGGCGAGAGGCTGATGCTCCCGACGACGGAGATGCGGTCGTTCGCGCTCACGAGGCTGGCCTCGACGGTCGGCTGTTCGGCCACGCCGCCGTCGGCGATGACCGGCGACCCGCCCGCACCGGGGAGGACTGTGACGGTGGCCGACAGCACGACCATCGCCGCGAGGACGACCGTCAGCACGTCGAGTTGGCCGCCGGCGCTCCCGAAGCGGTCGATGCCGTCGAAGCCGACCGCGGCCATGCCCGCGCCGACGCCGAGGAGCGTGAGCGTCCCCGTGGCGTCGGTGGTGAGGACGAACAGACCGAGCCCGCTCCCGGCGACCGCGACGGCCGGCGCGATTCGCCCGCGGACCGCGAGGTACCACGCGAGGAACACCGGGCCGGGCGTCACCGCGAGCGCCCACACGTCGGCCGACAGGAGCCGGAGCGCCGAGAGCCCGGTGAGGAGCGCGAACGTGTCGGCCAGCAGGCGCTCCGGCGAGAGCAACGCGATCTGGCTCTCGGGGAGCGCGAGGAAGTACGCCGCGAAGCCGCCGCCAGCGATGAGGACCGCGAGGCCGAACGCGTATCTGGGCCGGAGCGTCCACCCCACGACGGTGGCGAGGCCGAGCGTCCCCGCGGCGAGGAGGACGAACTGGTCGCGACGGCCCACGACGTTCGTGATGTCGTAGACGACCGCGAGGAACGCGCCGATGAGGACCAGCGAGGCCGCCGCCGCGAGGAGGCCCGCGGGGACGCCGAAGACGGTGTTCGTCGAGCCGGCTGAAGCAGACGACGACTCGCCGGCGACCGTCACGCCGACACCCCCGAGTCGGCACCGCGGCCCCCGGTGGGACTCGCCGGGTTCGGGGTCGAGCCACCCACCGCGTCGCCGTCGGCGCGCAGACGGTCGAACGTGGTCTCGCGGCCGCCGAGCGCGACGCGCGTCTCCCCGGCGTCGCCGTTGACGACGATTTCGGCAGTCTCGTCGGGGACCGACCCCGAGCGGAGCCGCGAGAGGTGGCCGAGGACGCGCCGTCGGTCGCCGGGCGTCGCCTCGACGACCCCCGCGGACGAGGTGAGGTGGACCGGAACACCAGCGTCGAGGAGCGCACAGCAGAGCGTCGCGGCCGCCTCGGCCGCGTCATCCTCGTGGCCGTCGGTCGCGCCGACCGAGACGCGCACCGCGTCGGCCGTGACCCGGTCGTCGTAGGCCTTCACCACGAGGTCGCCGGATTTGGCGGTCGACTTCCAGTGGATGTCGCGGAGCGGGTCGCCGGGGACGTACTCGCGCAGGCGGTCGAACTCGGCGCGCTCGTCGGTGCGACCGGACCCGCGGGAAGACGACCACTTCGGTCGTCCCGCCGGCGGTGAACGACTTCGAGAACAGGCCGAGAATGTCGCGGGCGACGACGGTCGCCGGGCCGAGCGTCGCCGGGCCGCGTGCGCGGTAGGTCACCTCGTAGTCGACGCGGCCGTCGCCGACGACCGAATCGACCGCCGCGTCGCCGTCGAGGCCGGGCGAGAGCGCGTCGGAGACGGTGGCCGGAAACGACCTGTCGGCGTCGATATCGAGCGAGACGGTGCGCGTCTCGCCGGGGAAACCGTCGTCGGGCGCGACGCGTTCGACGCGGGGCGGCGGGGCGCGCCAGACCTGCACCGCGCCGACGACGAGGCCGACGGCGACCGGGACGACGACGGCGTTGAGCGCCCGCGGGCCGTAGGCGACGGCGTTGGCGACGCCGACGACCACGACCGCGACGGCGACCCAGCCGCGGAGCGTGAGCCGCATCGGTATCACTCGACTGGGACGGTGTCGAGCGCCCGCTCGACCACGTCGCGGCCGGAGCGCTCGTCGGTCGTCCGGACTCGGTGGACCCAGACGCTCCGCACCTCGCGCTGGACGTCGTCGGGGACGACGTAGTCGCGGGCGTCGAGGGCGGCGCGGGCCTGCGCGGCGCGGACGAGCGCGATGGAGCCACGGGGGCTCACGCCGAGGTCGGCGCGCGCTCTGGTGTCGGCGGCGAGCCGAGAGACGTAACGGCGGACCGGCTCGCTCACCGTCACGTCGAGGATGCGCTCGCGGGCGTCGCGCACGTCGCCGGCCGACGCGACCGGTTCGAGCGACTCGATGGGGTGGTGGCCCGAGACGCGGCCGAGCAGTTCCGTCTCCTCGGACTCGTTCGGGTAGCCGAGGTGAATCTTCTTCATGAACCGGTCGAGTTCGGCCAGCGGGAGGTCGTACGTTCGGTCGGGTTCCACGTCGTTCTGCGTCGCGATGACGGTGAAGGGGTCGGGGACGCGGCGGGTGACGCCGTCGACCGTGACCTGTAGCTCCTCCATGACTTCGAGGAGCGCGGCCTGCGTCTTCGGCGGCGCGCGGTTTATCTCGTCCCCGAGGACGACGTTCCCGAAGACCGGTCCCTCGCGGAACTCGAACTCGCTGGTCTGTTGGTTGAACACGTTCACCCCCGTCACGTCCGACGGGAGGAGGTCGGGCGTGAACTGGATGCGCTCGAACGACCCCTCTATCGAGGTGGCGATGGCGCGGGCGAGCATCGTCTTGCCGACGCCCGGCACGTCCTCCAACAAGAGGTGCCCGCGGGCGAACAGCGCCACGATGATGTCTTCGATGGCGTCGTGGTGGCCGACGATGACCCGTTCGACGTTCTCGGAGATTCGTGTCGCGAGGTCCGACACCGCCTCGACCGAGGGCGCGGGGTCGAAGTCGGCGTCTGCATGTGCATCAGTCATTGATATCCCGGATGCCCCGCCGACTGTCTGCACCGCCGACGGGTCTCTGCGTGTTAGTATTGCCTCGGTCTACCTAACCTTGCTGGGTGTCCACACTGGTCTCACTGGGTATCGACACTCCTCAGCCGCGGCCGGTGGTTCGGACGGACGGCGGCGACCGGGCCGTTCCCGGGCGTTTTTATCGCTCGGCGACCCGGGTGTGAGTATGAACGCGGACGCCCAGCGGGAGGCGGTGTACGGCGCGCCGCCGGAGATGCTGGCAGTGCGGGACGACCTGACGCCGATGCTCTCGCAGTACGCCGACCTCTGCGAGGAACACGACGACGCCGTCGTGCTGTTTCAGGTCGGCGACTTCTACGAGGCGTTCTGCGGCGCGGCGGAGGCCGTCGCCCGCACCTGCGAGGTGGCGCTGACCCAGCGCGAGGACTCCACCGGGACGTGGCCGATGGCGGGCATCCCCATCGACAACGCCGCGGGCTACCTCGACCGCCTGCTCGACGCCGGCTACCGGGTCGCCCTTGCGGAGCAGGTCGAGGACGCCGAGGAGGCGTCCGGCCTCGTCGACCGCGCGGTCACCCAGCTCATCACGCCCGGTACCGTCGTCGACGAGGAACTGCTCGACGCCGGGCGAGCGACCTATCTCGGCGCGGTCGCTCGGGGCGGGGGCGAGGGAGAGAACGGAAGCGACACTCAGAGCGACAGCTACGGCCTCGCCGTCGTGGACGTGTCGACCGGCGAGTGCCTCGTCACCGGAGCCGACCGCGCGCTGGCGCTCGAAGAACTGGAGCGCCTCGCGCCCGCCGAACTCGTCGTCGGCCCCGACTGCGACCTCCCGGACCTCTCGTTCGACCCGATGGAGACGCCGTTCGAACCGGCGGCGTTCGACGCCGACGCGGCCCGCGAGACGCTGTCGGCCTACGCGCCCCGACCGGACGCCGTGGTCGAATCGGAGGCCGAACTCCGGGCGGTCGGCGCGGCGCTCGCCTACGCCGAGTACGCCCAGGGCGACGCGAAACTTGAGTACGTCACCCGCATCACGCGGTTCGACCCCCGCGAGTTCCTCCAGCTCGACGCGACGGCCATCCGGAGTCTCGAACTGTTCGAGTCGCGGAGCGCCCGCGCCGGAAGCACGCTGTTTTCGGTCCTCGACGAGACGGCCTGCGCGCTCGGCCGCCGCCGACTGGAGGCGTGGCTCCGCCGCCCGCTCGTCGACCGCGACGAAATCGAGGCCCGATTGGACGCCGTGGCGGCCCTCTGCGACGACGCGCTCGCCCGCACCGACCTCCGAGAACACCTCTCGTCGGTGTACGACCTCGAACGACTGGTCGCCCGCGTCTCCCGCGAGCGCGCCGACGCCCGCGACCTGCGCTCGCTGAAGACGACGCTCGACCGGGTCCCTGAGGTCCGCGAGGCGCTCGCCGGAACCGATTCCGACCTGCTCTCGGACCTGCGCGACTCGCTGGACGAACTCGAAGACGTTCGCGACCTCGTCGGCGACGCCGTCGTCTCCGACCCGCCCCAAGAGATTACCGAGGGGGGCGTCATCGCCGAGGGTTTCGACGCCGAGTTGGACGACATCCGCGGGACCGCCGAGGCGGGCCGCGAGTGGGTGTCGAACCTCGAAGCCCGCGAGCAGGAGCGCACCGGCATCGACTCGCTGGAGGTCGGCTACACTCAGGTCCACGGCTACTACATCGAGGTGACGAACCCGAACCTCGACCGCGTCCCCGACGACTACCGGCGCCGCCAGACGCTGAAGAACTCGGAGCGGTTCTACACGCCCGAACTGAAGGAGCGCGAGGACGAGATTCTCCGCGCCTCGGACCGCGCCGACGCCCTCGAATACGACCTGTTCTGCGAGGTCCGCGCCGACGTCGCGACCGAGTCGGCCCGGATTCAGGCCGTCGCCGACGCCCTCGCCGACCTCGACGTGCTCCGAACCCTCGCGGACGTGGCGATGGCGAACGACTACGCCCGCCCCGAGTTCCACGCGGGCGGCGAGACCGGTGGCATCCGCATCGACGCCGGCAGGCACCCCGTCGTCGAGCGCGCACAGGACGAGTTCGTCCCGAACCCCGCCGCTCTCCCGCGGGGGAGCGTCGCGCTCGTCACCGGCCCCAACATGTCCGGGAAATCGACGTACATGCGGCAGGTGGCGCTCGTCTGCGTCCTCGCGCAGGTCGGGGGCTTCGTCCCCGCGAAGTCGGCGCAGTTGCCGGTGCTCGACCGCGTGTTCACCCGCATCGGCGCGTCCGACGACATCGCGGGCGGCCAGTCGACGTTCATGCGCGAGATGAGCGAACTGACCGAAATCCTCCACAACGCAACCGGCGACTCGCTCGTCCTCCTCGACGAGGTCGGCCGCGGCACCTCAACCGCCGACGGCCTCGCCATCGCCCGCGCGGCCACCGAGTTCCTCCACGACGAGGTCGGCGCGACGACGCTGTTTGCGACCCACTACCACGACCTCACCGACGCGGCCGAGGACCGCGAGGGCGTGTTCAACCTCCACTTCACCGCCGCGCGGCGCGACGGCGAGGTCACGTTTCTCCACAGCGTCGCCGACGGCCCCTCGTCGTCGTCCTACGGGGTCGAAGTGGCGCAGTTGGCCGGCGTGCCCGCGAGCGTGGTCGAGCGGGCGCGGGACCTCGTGGACGACGCCGACGCCGGAACCCCGAACGACTCCGACGCAGACGGCGTCGCCGCCGCCACGAACGGCGAGGTCGACGAAACCGCCGAAGACGGCACGCTCGCGGCCTACGTCGACGGGCTTGAGAACGGCCACGGCGAGAGCGAACACCAGACGCAGGGGAGCGCGGCAACTGCGACGACCGCAACGACCGCGACGGCCGAACTGGCCCCCGAACTCGAAGCCGTCGCCGAGGCGCTCCGCGAGGCCGACCTCGCGGACACCACGCCGCTGGAGGCGCTGAACCTCCTGTCGGAGCTCAAAGGAAAACTCGAATGATTCGCCGACTCGACCCGGAGACGCGCTCGAAAATCGCCGCCGGCGAGGTCGTCGCCCGCCCCGCGAGCGTCGTGGTCGAACTGGTGGAAAACGCCCTCGACGCCGATGCTGAGACCGTCGAAATCGAGGTCGATGGCGACGGCACCGGGCGAATCCGCGTCGCCGACGACGGCCGCGGGATGGCGGAGTCGGACGCCGCGCTCGCGGTCGAGCGACACGCGACGAGCAAGCTCTCGGCGGCCGACGACCTCGATACGGTCGAGACGCTCGGCTTCCGGGGCGAGGCGCTCCCGAGCATCGCCGCGGCCGCCGCCCGCCTCGAACTGACGACGAACGACGGCGGCCCGCGGGGGACCCGGGTCGCGGTCGACGGTGATGGGCAGACCACGGACGGCGAGCGCGACAAGACCGTCTCGCCCGCGGGTCGGGCGCGCGGGACGACCGTCGAGGTGACCGACCTGTTTGCCGACCGCCCGGCGCGGAAGAAGTCGCTCGCGTCGCCGAAAGCCGAGTTCGCCCGCGTCTCGGCGGTCGTCACGCGCTACGCGCTCACGCGGCCGGACGTGCGGTTCGTCCTGCGACACGACGGCCGCGAAACGCTCGCGACTCCCGGCACCGACCGCTTCTCGGACGCGCTCTTGGCGGTGTACGGCCGCGACGCCGCGAGCCACGCCTCGACGTTCGACGCGGCGCGGGAGGTCTCCGCGGCCGGCGAGACGGCCACGGTCGAAGTCGACGGCGCGCTCTGCCACCCCGAGGTGACGCGCTCCCGGCGCGACCACGTCCACGTCTCGGTCAACGGCCGCGCCCTCGCCGAACCGCGACTCCGCCGGGCGGTCGCCGACGGCTACGGGACGCTCTTGCCCGACGGGCGCGAACCGGTCGGCGTCGTCCGACTCCGCCTGCCGCCCGCGTGGGTCGACCACAACGTCCACCCCGCGAAGGACGAGGTGGGCTTCAGAGACGCCGACGCGGTCGCCGAGGCGGTCGAGGCGAGCGTCCGCGACGCGCTGTCGACCGCCGACCTCCGGCGGAGCGGCGAGGTGGCGATGGACCTCGATAGCTCGCTCGCGCCCGTCGAGGCCGCCTCGGTGTTCGACGACCTCCGCGTCATCGGTCGGTTCCGCGGCCTGTACCTGCTTTGCGAGGCCGGCGACGAACTCCTCGTCGTCGACCAGCACGCGGCCCACGAGCGCATCAACTACGAGCGACTCCGCGAGGCGGTCGAGTCGGCGGGCATCGACTCGGTCGCCGTCGACCCGCCGGCGACCGTCTCGCTGTCACCGACCGACGCGGCGCTCCTCGACGCGAACCGCGACCTCGTCGAGGAACTTGGATTCCGCGTCGCCGAGTTCGGCGACGCGGACGGGGCCGGGGGCGGGACCGGAACGTACCGCGTCGCGGCCGTGCCCGCGCCGCTCGGCCGGCCGTTCGCCCCGGGCGCGCTCGCGGACGTGGTGACCGACGTCGCTTCGGGTGACCGCGCCGACCCGCGGGACGCGCTACTGAAAGACCTCGCGTGTCATCCGTCGATACGAGCCGGCGACGACCTCGGGGACGACGAGGCCGCGCGACTGGTCGACCGACTCGGGGCGTGCGAGACGCCCTACACCTGCCCGCACGGTCGACCCACGGTGCTCTCTATCGACGAAGAGACGTTCGTCCGCGGGTTCGGCCGGCGAACTGGCCGGCTCGGATAGGGGCTCGGCGAGAGCAACGTTGCCGAGCCACCCCGACGCAGTCGTGCGAAGTGGCGCGGTAGCTCGTGCGTGAATTGGTACCGAATAGTTACTGAGGTGGCTCGGCCGGCCGCTACCAGTCCTTGCAGTCGAGACAGACGTACTCGTCGCCGTCGAGCCACCGCTTTCGGACCGCCTCGCCGCACCGCGGGCACGCCGCGGTCTCTGGCGTCCATCGGTAGGTGGCGAGCGTGCTCACATCGCGGTCGTCCGAGTCGTCGGAATCGGTGGCGTCGGGAGACTCGGCGGCGCTGGTCGGGGTGTCGGGAGACTCGGCGGCGTCGCCGGCGGCGAAGTCGTCGAGCGAGCGGTTCGGCATGACTCAGCGTCCGTGGGCGCGGTCCTTATCGGTGCCGACCGAGCGGCGCGGCGGACGGCCGCCGCGAACCGCGGGGCGGCGAGGGGCTCGGCGGTCAGGTCGAGCGCCGTGCGAAACCCACACAATCAATACCCCCGAATCCCGAGAGTCGCGCATGGCAACACTCACGGACTTCGTCATCGCGCTCCTCACGAGCGTCCTCGAACTGGTGGTGACCTTCGCCGACGTGGCGCTGAGCGACCCGCTTTCGACGGTGAGTTTCCTCTTTGGCAACGTCTTCCTCCTCCTCGCCGTCGGCGCGTTCGCCTACGTCGTCCTCGGCGCGCTCGGCGCTGAACTCGGCATCATCGGCGTCGGCTCGTCGACCGGTAAGCCGCCGCGGCGAGAGTAATCGCTTCTTCGAGGTCGGGGCCCACCGGCGACCCGACCACGACGCCGTCAGCGTGTTCGAGCACCGCGGCCATCCGGTCGGCCACGTCGTCGGGCGTGCCGGCCATCGAGAAGGCGTCTATCATCGCCGGCGTGACGAGGCCGAACGCCTCGGAGAACGCGCCGGCCGAAATCTTCTCGCCGATGTCGCTCGCGCGGTCGGCGTCGATACCGTGTCTGTCGAGGACCGGCGGGGCCGCCCCCGCGGCGATGAAGGCCACCGGCGGGCGGGCGGCCTCGCGGGCCGCCGCCGCGTCTTCCGAGACGGAGACGCTGGCGTAGGCGGCGAGGGCGAACTCGCCGCGCGAGTCGGGGCGGTCCGCGACGCCGATATCGACCTGTTCTCTGGCCCACGCGAGGTCGTCGGGGTGCGAGCCGTTGAACAGCAGGCCGTCCGCGTGCTTGCCGGCCATGCGACACATGTGCGGGCCCTCGCCGCCGACGTACACCGGCACCTCGCCGGGCACGTCGAAGTTGAGGCCGGCGTCGGTCGCCTCGAACGTGCCGTCGTGGCTGACGCGTTCGCCGTCCCAGAGCCGCTGTGCGACCTTGAACGCCTCCAGCACGGAGCGGAGGCCGCGCTCGTCTTCGAGGCCGAGGTTGCGGAGCGTCGACGGGTCGCCCGGGCCGATTCCGAGGAGGCCGCGACCGCCCGAGGCCTCGGCGACGGTCGCCACCTTGCCGGCGAGCGTCACGGGGTGGAGTTCGTAGGGGTTGGCGACGCCGGGGCCGAGGCGGATGTCGTCGGTCTCGGCCGCGAGTCGCGCGAGGACCGCGAAGGGGTCGCGGTTGTTGTAGTGACACGAGACGAACAGGGAGTCGTACCCCTCGCGTTCCGCCTGCGTGCCCAGTTCGACGAGGTCGTCGACGGGGTGTTCCGGGGTGAGTTCGAGTCCGAGCATGGTGTGAGCGTGAGATTGTGAGATGGGTCGTCAGGGGTCGTAGCGCCACTCGCGGAGCGCCTGTCGCACGAAGTCGCCGTCGATATCGCGGAAGTGGGCGTCGCTCTCGCCGTGGTCGCCCCACTCGAAGCCGCGGACGACGACGACGGGCGTGCCGCCGTCGCCCTCGCCCTGCACGAGGTTGGCGGCCGCGGCGAGTTCGTCCACGACGCTCTCGACGGTGACGCCGAGTTCGCGGCCGTCGCGGTCGGCCTCGCCGCGCCAGTCGCGGGAGGCGTTCAGCCCCGCCCAGCCGATGGCGACGCCCCGCTGGCCGTGTCGGAACGGGCGGCCGCAGGTGTCGGTGACGACGACCCGGTCGGCCTCGACGCCGGTGCGGATGCGCTCTGCCGACTCGCTCGGGCGCGTCGGGAGCAACAGCAGGTCGTGGTCGGGGACGTTCGAGCGGTCGATGCCGGCGTTGACGCCGACGTGGCCGAACCGCGTCTCGGTCAGGAGGAACGGCTCCGACATGACGAGGTCGACGCTCTCTTCGAGGACCGCCTGCGCGAACCGCGGGTCCTTCTCGTCGCCGGTCAGTTCGGCGAGGCGGGCGGCGAGTTCGCGAGCCCGCGGGCCGGCCGGGAAGTCGTCGAGGTCGGCGAACCGCCCTTCGGCCTTCGAGACGACCGTGGAGGCGACACAGACCACGTCGTCGGGCCGGAGGTCGACGCGCTCAGAGACGAGGGCGGCGAGGTCGTCGCCCTCGCGGACCTCGGGCACGTCGGGGACGGGAAACAGCTCCATACCGAGTCGGAGGGAGAGGGCGGTGAAAAACGACGGGATGCTGGCGAACCGGGCCGGTATCGCAGGCGGGCGGGGCGAGTCGGTTCGGAGGAAGGACGCGACACGGCGAGCGCACCGAACTCAGTCGCCGCGGACGACTTCGACCGACAGCGAGCCGTCGACGACCGTGCCGACCATCATCGTCGCGTCGTCGCCGGGGTTCGCCGCCGTCGCGGTGCCCGGATTGAGGACGCGGACGCCGTCGACGACCTCGTCGACCACCTCGTGGATGTGGCCCGCGACGCCGACCGCGCCGTCGCCCGCGGCGTCCCTGACCGCGTCGGCGACGCGGGACTCGTAGCCCGTTCTCGTACCCGTGCCGTGGGTGACGACGAACGTGAGCCCGTCGACCTCCGCGATATCGACGAACGGGAGGTCGATGGACGGCGGGTCGATGTTCCCGCGGACACCGACGAACCGCGCCGAGAGGTCGCGGAGGCGGTCGAGCGTGGCCGGCGAGTCGAAGTCGCCCGCGTGAATCACGAGGTCGGCCTCGCGGACCCTGGCTTCGACCCACGGGGGAATCCCGTCGGCCCGCCCCGGAACGTGCGTGTCGCTCAGGATAGCGAGTCGCATACCGATACCACGCGACCGGCCTGAATAGTCGTTTTGTCAGTGGCGGACGTAAGTCAAGATATGCCACACGTCGTCACCGTCTTCCTCCGACACGGCGGCCGCGTCCTCCTCGCCCGCCGGAGCGACGCCGTCGGAACGTATCAGGACCGCTGGGCCGGCGTCTCCGGCTACGTCGAGGGCGACCCCGCCGACGCCGAGCGCGACGCCCGGCGCGAACTCGCCGAGGAGGTCGGCGTCCGCGAGGCCGACGCCGAACTCGTCCGCGCGGGAGCACCCCTCTCGGTCGCCGACGAGGGCCGCGAGTGGACCGTCCACCCGTTCCTGTTCGACGCGGGGAGCCGCGACGTCGACACCAACGAGGAACTCACCGCGGTCGAGTGGGCCCACCCGACCGAGATTCGGGAGCGCGAGGCGGTCCCCGGACTGTGGGCGGCCTACCGCCGGGTCGCGCCCGCGGTCGAGACCATCTCCGATGACGAGACCCACGGGTCCGCGTGGATTTCGCTCCGGGCGCTGGAGGTCCTGCGCGACGCCGCCGCCGAAGCCGACTCGCGGGACGCGCTCGCGTCGGTCGCCCGCCGACTCCGCGACGCCCGCCCGAGCATGGCCGCCGTCGAGAACCGCATCAACCGCGTCATGTCGGAATCGAACTCCGACCCGAAATCGGTTCGTCGCCGCGCCGAGGCGACTATCGACGACGCGGCGGAAGCCGACGACGCGGCGGCCGCCCGCGCCGCCGAACTCGTCCGCGAACGCGGCTACGACCGACTCGCCACGCTCTCACGGTCGGGGACCGTCCTCGCGGCGCTCGAAGCCGCCGAGGCCGCCGAAGCCGCCGTCCTCGTCGCCGAGTCCCGGCCGGGCGGCGAGGGGGTCGGGGTCGCAGAGCGACTCGCACGAAGTGGACGCGACGCGACGCTGACCACCGACGCGGCGCTCCCCGGACTCGTCGCGGCCGGCGGGGCTGACGCCGTGTTCCTCGGGGCCGACTCCGTGCTCGCGTCCGGCGGCGTCGCTAACAAGGTCGGAAGCCTCCCCGTCGCGCTCGCGGCCACCCGCGCCGACGTGTCCGTCTTCGCCGTCTGCGCCCGCGACAAGGTCCGCGGCGACGACCGCTTCGTGGGCGAGGACGCCGGCGCGCTGTACGACGGCGAGGCCGCCATCGCGACCGAGAACCCGCTTTTCGAGGTCGTTCCCGCGGACCTGCTCTCGGGCGTCGTCACCGAGGACGGCGTGTTGGGCGCAGAGGAAATCGGTGCGCTCGCGGCCGAACACGCCGCGCTGGCGGCGTGGGACGACTGAGTCGGGAGCGCGGGATTTCGGGGAGCCGTCGCGACCACCGCCCGGCGGGCGAAAAGGGTGGATTCTTGAGCGTCCGACCCGGACTCCGACTCGGTGGCGATGACGAAGGTTACCCCCACTCAGCCCCTTGTGATGATAGATTTCATCCGAGCCACCAACTACTGACGGCCCGTCGGTCGCTCCGAACTACTTCCTCCCGGAGCGTCGCGTGCACGCTTCTGTCGGACTGGGCCACCCGCTGTGAGCGAACGGGCTCTCGCCGAGCGACGGAAACCGGACACCCACGCCGAAGGCGCAACTTCCTTCGTGAGTCGCCGCAACCCCTCGGCCATGCACATCGAACGCATCGCGGTCGACGAGTCGGTCGGTCGGACGATGCCGCCGGGGCTGTTCGCCGAGGCGCTGTCGGGCCACGGAGTGCCCGTCGAGCGCGTCGGCGACGACGAGGAGTTCGGGCCGGGCGACGCGGTCGCCACGTTCGGCCACCGAGACGCCTTCGTCGACGCCGACTGGGTCCACTGCGTCCGCGCCGGCTACGACGAGTTCCCCGTCGCCGACTACGAGGACGCCGGCACGGCGCTCACGAACAGCACCGGCGTCCACGGGACGACGGTCGGCGAGACGGTCGTCGGCTATATGCTGACGCTCGCCCGCCGCCTCCACGCCTACCGCGATGCCCAGCGCGACCGCGAGTGGGACCTCCCGCGCTACAAGGAGCCGTTCACCCTCGACGGCGAGCGCGTCTGCGTCGTCGGCCTCGGCACGCTCGGTCGGGGCGTCGTCGACCGCGCGGCCGCCCTCGGCATGGAGGTCGTCGGCGTCCGGCGCTCCGGCGACCCGGCCGAGAACGTCTCGACGGTGTTCACGCCCGACCGACTGCACGAGGCCGTCGCCGACGCCCGGTTCGTCGTGCTGGCGATGCCGCTGACCGAGGAGACGGCAGGCATGGTCGCCGCGCCGGCGTTCGAGGCGATGCGCGAGGACGCCTACCTCGTGAACGTCGCGCGCGGCCCCGTCGTCGACGAGGCCGACCTCGTGGCGGCGCTCGACGCCGGCGACATCGCGGGCGCGGCGCTTGACGTGTTCGCCGAGGAACCGCTCCCCGCGGAGTCGCCGCTGTGGGGCTTCGACGAGGTGCTCGTCACGCCACACGCGAGCGCCGCGACGGGGAGGTACCACGAGGACATCGCGGCGCTCGTGGGAGAGAACGTCGAGAAGATAGCCGCCGGCGAACCGCTCACGAACCGCGTGGCGTGAGGGCGAGACGGTCCGAACAGGGGGCGGCGCGTCGGCGCGTCGACGCCTCGCTCAGAGGAACTTGAACAGGTCGTCGCGGCCCTGCTCGTGGAGGTGCGACCGCAGGGCGTCTTCGAGGTGAGAGATGTCGCCGCGCTTGGCCGTGATGGGCGCGATGACGTTCCGCCACTGCTTCCACGGCGGGAACAGCCCGAGGCGGTCACAGAGGTCGTTCAGGCGCTCATCGCGGTCGTCGACCTTGTCCATCTTGTTGACCGCGACCACGGTCGGGATGTCGAGTTCGTCGAGGAAGAAGAACATCTCCACGTCGTGGGGAATGGAGTCGTCGGTGGTGTGGCGGTCGATGATGTCGATGACGCTTTTCCCGTCGACGACGAGGACCGCCGCGAGGATGTCGTCGGCGTGCTCCTCGATGTACTGGACGACGTCGGTCTTGATGGCCTCGCGGGTGTCTCGGTCGACGCCGGACATGAAGCCGAACCCGGGGAGGTCGGTGAACATGAAGTGCTCCGCGTTCCAGTCGAAGTGGTTGGGTTTGCGGGTGACGCCGGGCTTCTTCCCCGTCGTGAACTTGCTGTGACCCGTCAGCTCTCGCATCAGCGTCGACTTCCCCACGTTCGACCGCCCGACGAGGACGATTTCGTCGCGGTCCGGTCGGTCTTCGAACATACCGGTGATTCGCCACCGCGACGGATAAGGTGGGCGGAACGAACCCGCCGCTGGCGGCGTCGACGTGGAAAAAAGCACGTCTCCGGACGAGTCGCCCCCACGACGACCCGCCGACGACGCGTGAATGAAGCGGCCGCGTCAGTCACAGCCGCCGGCCGACAACTCGCTCGCGTCCTCGTCGAGAAATCGCAACAGCGGCTCGATTTCGTCGAATCGAGGGCCGCGCGTGACGGAACCGCGACGACGGTTCCACTCGACGAAGCCCGCGTCGGCGAGTTTCGGCAGATGGACGTGGAACAGTTCCACCGTCAGTCGGTCGCGGTCGCGGCCGCCACCAACGGCGGCGTCCCGCGTTGCCGCGTCGAGGCGCGCGCGTCGCCGTCGGCGCAGGCTCATCAGCAACTGTCGCCGATGGACGTTCCCGAGCGCGTCGAACGCCTCGTCGAGGCGGGGAGACGCCGCGGCTACCATCCGCGCAACCCCCGTCGGCCCCCAACGGGCGTCGCGCGACGGGCGCGAGACGCCGAGGCAAGGCGTCTCCCGCGAGTCGCCGAACGGTCCCGCTCCGGGCACCCGGTGAGCACCACCCGATACCGGTACCGTCGAGAGCGCGACCAGTCAATCACACGTCCGTACGCCTCTGTGCCGTCGCGGCGCGTCTGAACGGCGTACGGCTGTCGATGTCTGTGTGTGTTCACAACTACGTCCCCCGAGAGTGCATAGCTAGCAAGTCGGCATTCTCTTTCTGCTTTCACAGTCCGGTCATTGAAATAGCGCGTCCGGAAACCGACGTTACATATCGTGAACCGAACTGGTCACGAGCGGGTTCTCTCGGTCGGAATGCGAGCGGGGAAAAGCGAGTTCCGGCGTCTGAGCGCCGCTTTCGGTGGCTCATGGGAATCGACTGACACGGGAGTTCAATACGGCGGCCGCTGAAGGACAGCCAGTAATGGCCGTAATCGTCGAGTTGACAATCGACTCGGAGAGCTTCGACCTCGGGAGGGTCACCGCCGTGTCGAGTGGCGTCCACATCGAACTAGAGCGCGTCGTCCCGACCGGCGGCGAGGTCATGCCGTTCTTCTGGGCGCACGGCACCGACTTCGAAGCGTTCGAGCGCGCCGTCCGACACAACCGTCTCGTCGACGACCTGACGGCGGTCGCCCGCATCGAAGACCGGGTGCTGTACAAAGTCAACTGGGGCGGGGCCACGTCGAGTCTGACTCGGATACTCACCGACAGCGAGGCGGCGATTCTCGAAGCCCACGGCAACGACCCGTGGCTGTTCCGCCTCCGGTTCAGCGACCACACCGGGTTGACCGAGTTCCACAACCGCTGTCAGGACGAGGACATCGAGTTCCACGTCGAACGCATCTACACTCTCGCGGAAGGCGAGCCGGGCGTCTACAACTTCGACATCACCGACGAACAACAGGAGGCGCTCGTCACCGCCGTCTCCGAGGGCTACTTCGAGGTCCCCCGTCAGACCACGCTCAACGAGGTGGCCGACCGACTCGGAATCAGCCCGCAGGCCGCCTCCGAGCGCGTCCGCCGCGGGGCCGACACCGTCCTGCGGAGGGTGCTGTTGTCGCAGTCGGCGGCCGACTTCTCGTAGCGGGTGACTGCCCGCGCGACGGCGGCCGTCGCTCGCGGCCCGAACGGGGGAGCTATTGGGCCGGCGGGAGTACGCGACGGCGACGCGATGGACAAAGCGACGCTCCGAACGACGGTGTGGGACGACCTCGAATCGTCGGGCGCGGCCCGGTTCCCCTTCCTGCCGCACGGCCGCATCCCGAACTTCGCCGACGCGACGGCGGCCGCCGAACGGTACAGCTGCCGGGAGTTGCCCCGGTCAGCGCAGCCGACGAGTCGTATGTCGGCGCGAGGACTGAGCGAGCGTTTTACGCGGCGTCACGGCCGCCGCTTCCCGCACACGGTGACTCCAGCTGTGTGAGCGTCACCGCGTACCGCGCCCCACAGTTGCACGCCACGCGGCCGGTATCGGCGCCGACCGTGTGCTCGGTGCCGCACTCGCAGGCGACCGTCAGTTCGTAGTCGGACATCTGTTGTCGGTGGGGACACAGTCCCTCCCCCGGGGTATCGGAGTGACGACGTGCATAAAATAGTACGCCATCTATCCACGGTGAATCAACCCGAAGAAACGACGACCGGCGACGGTCGCGGACGACGGACGTCGCTCGAGCGTCTCGACGATACGACGACGCGCTTGGCGGGCACGGCGCTGACGCCCGACAGCCGCTGTAACTGTCACTTGCTAATATTGGCTGAATACTGCCCTCTAGTTGAATACTGACGGCGATGTCGAATATTTTTAGTCGTATGGGCCGCTCTTCGCGATATGAGTGATGAGACGCTCTATAATCGCCTCGGAGGACACGAGGCGATCCGGGCCGTCGTCGACGATTTCTACGACCGACTGCTCGCCGACGACGAGCTC
>ENA-ORDC01001098-ORDC01001098.1-marine-metagenome-genome-assembly--contig:-NODE-1098-length-21672-cov-4.028571_pt1 | contig 21672 bp, 20 predicted proteins | sample MGYA00237783_ERZ508515 | MGnify/ENA primary metagenome ERZ508515 (study PRJEB26186, sample SAMN06268792) | marine metagenome | isolation source: Eden Landing Ponds, San Francisco, CA, USA | place... | reverse complement strand
AGGCCGGCGCGGGCGTTCCGAGCGCCGCGCAGGCCGTCGACGAGCGCTTCAGCATCGAGAACTTCGACGCCGAACCGACGCTCGTCACCGACGGACGGGGAGACGACGACAGATGAACCTCGCCGTCAAGCCGATGCTCCGCATCGTCCTGACGTTCGCCATCGTGTGGTTCTACCGCGGGCTGTTGCCGCCGCTGTCGCCCCTTGCGACCACCGTCGCGCTGGTCGTCCTCGCGGTGCCGACGTGGGTGGTCGTGAGTCGCCTGCTTTTCAACTCCGGCGGGGCGCTGGCGATGGTCGACGACGAGTTCGACCGCAAGTAGTGGGAGCGCTCTCACCTTGGTAGCCGTTCGGGAGCGTTGCTCGCGACCGAGCGGATAGCGTTCACTTCGATTTCCACTGGTCAGAGCGACGGGTCGTGGTGCGTCGGTACCGGTTTTCACGATATACAGCGCAGTTTGTTGGTCGTGTCCATCCGCACGGGACGCGCGTGAGTCAAGCAGTGTAGCGAAGGCCGACTCATGATAGCACCACACCATAGGAAAATATATACAATATTGTTCTTCGAGAATAAGGTGTCGCTCCGCTACGAAGTATCAGCCACATTTCTCATAGTCGAGCATATTAGTGAATTTTCCGGATAAAAATAGATATATAGTGGTAATTCGATTTATAAATGTGATAAAATTATAAATTCCATTTGGAATTAATATCGTGGTCGAATGCGAGGAAGAGTATCTGCTCCATAATTGTGTTTATTTTATACTATACTATCTTGGCAGAATCACGTCTTCGGTGATTTCGTCGCATATCTACTCGGGGACTGAGCAGTTCCCACGGACTGCGCCGCAAACGACGAGCGAGACACTAGTAGGGGTGCATCGAAACAGCGCCTCATCTGACGAGACGGTGCCACGGCTAGTGGCAAAAGCGTGGTTACGAGGTTGCTCGCAGGGCGGTCATCGCTCGGCGAGGAGTTCTGTCGGGTCGAATCTGGTGGCCGCGATGTGTCGTGGACCCCCGTCGACGGCGACGTCGTCGTCCTGTTTGTTGAAATAGTACGTGGCAAGGATGGTCCCGTCGTCGAGCACGGCCGCCCGCGGGTAGCCGAGGTCGTAGTTCGCGCCGTCGTCACGGAGAACCCATTCGCGGCTCCACGTGGAACCGTCGTCGTGACTCACGCGGGCGCGGATGCCGTACGGCGGGTGGCGGTAGCCGTAGATGCACACGAGCGAGCCATCGTACTCCAAGAGTTTGCTCGGTGCGCCGAGGTCGTTCACGCGCGAGACGAACGACCAGTTGCGCCCGTCGTCGGTCGAGCGGTAGATTTCGGTCCACTCGCAGTCGACTGATATCTTACACCGAACGGCCGCGACGAGCGTCCCGTCCTCAAGCAGGACTGGCGAGGGACACAGCATGCGGTACTTCTCGCTCCCGCCGATCTGCGACAGGAACGACCAGTTCTGCCCCCCATCGAACGACGCGTACACGATCGGCACGTCGTGGGGGTCGCTGCCCGTTTTCCCTGTGAGCATCAACAGGAGCGTGCCGTCTTCGCGGGTGATGTACGACGGACGGCCCTGTATTCGCTCGAAGTCGAACATTGGGAGACGCTTCGCGTCGCTCCACGAGTTACCACCGTCGTCGGACAGTTTCACCCAGGGAACCGCGTCCGAGGCCGCTGAATGCGGAGACGACCAACAGGCCATGAGGGTGTCCCGGTTCGAGAAGTCGTGAGGCTCGACGTCCGGAATCTCGTTGTAGAGCACCTGTTCGGAGGTCTCGACGTTATCCGAGATGACGCCGTCGTCTGTCCACGTGTCGCCGCCGTCGGTAGTTCGCATCGCACGGATAGAGCCGTAGGTCTCGATCCGCGCGTGGCTCAACTGGTTCTGCTTGTTCTCGGTCGGAGAGACGACGCTCCCGTAGCGAACGACCTTGGCGTCGTGGAGGTTCTCGGGCACCGAGTAATCGCAGTCGTGGTTGATGAACGCGACGACCACGCCATCGTCGGTCTTCCACATCCCGCCGTTGAAGGGCCACGCCGAGAACTCGCCGTCACCGTGGTAGACGACGGTGTGTTCGGCACTCTCGACTCTCTTGGGTGAAGATAGCATGCGTCTGTTTCACAGAGTTGGGGCGGGGATATTAAAGATACCGCAGACGGTAGTGAAAACGGGTCACGCGCCGACGACTTCGACGAACGAGGCGTCGCAGTCCGCACACCGCATCGTCGTGACGGTTCGCGTCCGACAGCACGTCTCTTCGGTTCGATGCTGAAAATAGGGTTCGCCGCCGCAGGTCGGGCAGCGGTCGAGGAACAGTCGAAGCTCGCCGAGGGCGATGCCGCGCGTTCTCGAAGACAGCCCGTGCCAGCCCAAGAGTTCGTCCGCCAACGCAACCGCACCGGCCGCGTCGGCGAGGAACGCTTCGCGCGACGGCCACCGACCGACGTGCGCCCCGTCGACGGAGACGGCGAAGCCGCCGGCCGAGTCGTCGACAACCACGTCAGACGGCTCGGCATCGACGAAGACGGACATCGAGAGCGCGGTATCTACGTCGGCACCGATGGCATCGATTGCGTCCGTCCACGCACGACGAACGGCGTCCGTCAGACAGAAATCGGCCCCGCCGTCGCACGGTACAAGTACGCCGTTTTCGACGAGGACGTTGTCGCGGTCGCCGTCAGTCACGTCGACGGATTCCGGGTGCGAATCGACGACCGTCTGTTCCGGCCCGTGTTCGAAATACGCCATCGCCCGCGAGGGGAGGTATTGCTGTGTCAGCGTCGGTGTACCCGGTATCAGATACCCCCGGAGACCGATGGCCGCGGCCGACGCCGCGAGGGCGATAGCACCCAAGAGCGGCGATCCCACCCACGCGACGACTCCCGCGAGGGCAACGGCGAAGACGGCGTTCACGCTAGTACAGGGGAGACACCGATTGTCCCCCGTGTACGCTGGATTCCTGATTCGGTCGAGCACGGTCGAATCGCGGTGACGCAGCCAGTTCATCGGTCACCTCGTCACACGTCCGGGCCGCGAGTCACGACATCGTCGGACCCGGAATCGAAGAGATGCGTCGCCCGAGTCTCGATAGCGAGGCGAATCACCTCTCCTTTTCCGTAGGAGTTGTCGGCCGGGAGCGTCACCCTGATTTCGCCCTGCGGGCCCTCGATGGTCGCCAGCATCTGCTTTCCGATCCGTTCGATGAGGGTGATTTCGCCTTCGAGATCACCGTCATTCCGGTCGAGTCTGACGTCTTCGGGTCGGACGCCAACCGTGATCTCGTCACCGACTCCGACCGGCGTGGAATCGACCACCTGAAGTTCGACGTCTCGACCGTCGACCGACACGACGACCGTCTCGCCGCTCGCGCGGTTTACGGTGCCGTCGAAGAAGTTCATCGACGGGTTGCCGATGAAGTTCGCCACAAACCGGTTCGCCGGCCGCTGGTAGAGTTCGTTCGGCGTTCCGATCTGCTCGATGCCGCCGTCGTTGAACACCGCGATACGGTCGCTCATCGTCATCGCCTCCTCCTGGTCGTGCGTCACGTATATCGTCGGTTTCTTCACGCGGTCGTGGACGCGCTGGATCTCCTTGCGAATCTCGACTTTGAGCTTCGCGTCGAGGTCGCTCAGCGGCTCGTCCATCAGGAATGCTTCGGGTTCGTGGACGATGGTTCGCGCTAAGGCCGCTCGCTGTTGCTGGCCACCGCTGAGTTCGCCGGGGTACTTCTCCAGCAACTCGCGAATCTGCATGATGTCCGCGGCTTCCTCGGCGTTCTCGTATCGTTTTTGCTTCGGGACGTTCCGGACTTTCAGCGGGTAGGAGATGTTTTCTTTTACTTTCATGTGCGGGTAGAGAGCGATGTTCTGGAACATCATCGCTAAGTTCCGCTTGTGAGCCGGCTTCCCCGTCATATCCTCGCCATCGAATCGGATGCTCCCGCTCGTCGGCGTTTCGAGCCCCGCGATACAGCGGAGCGTCGTCGTCTTCCCGCACCCCGATGGGCCGACGAACGTGAAGAAATCGCCTTCGTCGATGCTGAAGTCGATGCCATCGACAGCCGTTATTGTGCCGGACGGCGAACTAAACTCTTTCCGCAGGGAGCTGACCTCAATAGTCATGATTAACAACCATATACATCTTGTGAGACTGTCCCATTATACGTTTCGGTGGGTGCAGATTCTCAGTCGACTGCGAGGGTGAAACGAGGGGACAGCGGTGACTGCGGTCGAGCGTTACATCTGTCCGCCGACTTCGAAGCCTTCGAGCAGGTACTTCTGGAGCGCGAAGACGAAGATAAACGCCGGGATCACCATCATCACGCTCGCGGCCATCACCTCTCCCCAGAGCGTCTGTTTCTGAATCGTGAACATGTGGATACCGACGGTCAGCGGCCAGTTCTCACTGGTCGGCATGATGATTCGGGGAATCGTGTACGCGCCCCACGCCGTCGCGTACGAGAAGATCGCGACCGCGATAACGCCGGGTTTCGCCATCGGCAGTGCGATCTCGTAGAACGCGCGGAACGGTGACGCGCCGGCCATCTGGGCGGATTCCTCGAGCGAGATGGGGACGTTCTGGAAGAACTTCCACATCAGCCAGATGCCGAACGGAAGCGCCGTCGCCGTGACCGCGAGGATGAGACCGAGGTGACTGTTGATGAGGCCGATGCGACTCCAGAAGATGAACATCGGGATCGCGAGGAGGATCTGCGGGAACATGTACCCGAAGAGGATGATTCTCGCGAACGTCTTCTTGTGTGGGATGTCGATGCGCGTGAGCCCGTAGCCTGCCAGCGTCGACATCGACGTCGTGACGCCGACGACGCCGACCGAGAGAATCATGCTGTTCGTGAAGTACGTCGGGAAGTTCGTCCCCTCGAACGTATTGACGAAGTTCTCGACCGAGACGGCTTGCGGCAACAGCGTCTGCGGAACGTTGTAAATCATGTCGGTCGGCCGCAGCGCCGTGCTGACCATCCAGAAGATCGGGAAGACGACGACGAAGAGCAGCAGCACCAACAGGACGTTCAAAAGCAGGTTCCACCCTCTCGACCGACCTTGGTGCGAGAGATGCGTCAGCGGATTCCACGGCTTGTCTACGGTCCGCTGTTTTACGCTCGACCACTTCTGCCCGATGTCGTTGCGGATGCTCATTCTGCACGCACCTCCGCGGACGGTTCGAAGATGCGGAAGTACAACACCGCCGCGACCAACAACACGAGGAACAACACGGTCGAGACGGCCGCCGCGATACCGAGTCGGCTCGTCACGAAGGCGACGTTGTACGCGTAGATGGGTGCGGTCGTCGTCGCCCCGCGGGGGCCGCCCTGAGTGAGGACCCAGATGTAGTCGAAGGTGTTGAACATCCATACCGCGCGCAGCAGCAACACGATGAAGAACACGCCCTTCAGGTTCGGGAGAGTGATATCCCGGAAGCGTTGGTACGCCGTCGCGCCGGACATCTTCGCGGCTTCGTAGAAGCTCTCCGGGATGGCCTGCAGCCGAGCGAGCACCATTACCGTGACGAAGATAGAGTCCTTCCAACTACTCGTGAGAATCGCCGCGAGCATCGCCGAGCCCTGATTCCCGAAGAACGACACGTATCCCTCGGTGAGCCCGATCTGGACGGCGAGTTGGTTGACGATTCCCCACTGGGAATTCAGCATCCAGAGCGCCATGAAGCCGATGACCGCGTTCGGGATGAGATACGGGAGAATCGCGAACGTCCGCGCGATGTTGACGAACTTGAACGACCGGTTGAGTAGCAACGCGAGGGTGGTGCCGAAGACAACCTGAATGACGACCGAACCGCCCGCGTAGACGACCGACCGGCTGAGCGCATCGTAAAACGAATTGCTCGACAAGAGCGTCTCGAAGTTGGCGACGCCGATCCACTGCCACTCGTTCGAGAAGGCGTTGATGCTGAAGAAACTCGCGCCGATGACGCCGACAATCGGAACGAGATTCACGAACGTGAAGAGCAACATCGGCGGGAGAATCGTCAGCGCGGCCAGTACCTTCTTCTTCGAGAGGAACTCGAACACCTCGTCTCGTAGTTCTCGAGCCCGAGAGCCATGCTTGTTGATTGTACTCATGGAACGTGCCAATTCTTCATGAACCAATGGTAAAAATCTTCGCATCACCGCAGTCACCCGGGCGAGTGAAAAGGACGAAAGCGGGCGGAGCGCGACTCTCGAAGCCGTATCCTCCCCCATAGATTATTGTAGGAGTATGCGAGAATGTACTGATGACCATGGTATTTGGAGAGCCGAGAGTGGGCTTCGGAACGTGGCAGAACACCGACCCGGACGCCTGTGCGGAGAGCGTACGAACGGCGCTGGAGATGGGCTACCGCCACATCGACACGGCGCAACTGTACGACAACGAAGCCTACGTGGGCGACGGAGTCGAACGGGCGGACGTCGACCGCGAAGAGATAACCCTGGGGACGAAACTCTGGCCGGGCGACCTCGCGTCCGACCGCGTCCCCGAAGCGGTCTCCGAGAGCCTCGACCGCCTCGGCGTGGACTACGTCGACGTCCTCTACGTTCACTGGCCAGCGAAGGACTACGACGCCGCGGACACGTTAGGCGCGTTCGCCGAACTCCGGGACGAGGGCCTGATTCGACACGTGGGCGTGAGTAACTTCACCACCGACCTGCTCGACGAGGCGCGGGCCGCCTGCGACGTCCCAATCGCCGTCAATCAGATCGAACTGCATCCGCTGCTCCCGCAGCCGGACCTCATCGAGTACTGTCACGGTCACGATATCGACGTCGTTGCCTACTCACCGCTCGCCCGGGGCGAGGTCTTCGAGATTCCGGAGATAACCGACATCGCCCGCGAAAACGGCCTCAGCGAGGCGCAGGTCGCCATCGTGTGGCTGCTCTCGAAAGACGGGGTCCACCCCATCCCGAAGGCGTCGAGCGAAGACCACATCCGAGGAAACCTCGAAGCCGCGGACATCGAACTCGCGTCGGAGGAACTTGCTCGTATCGACGATATCGACCGCGAGCTACGAATTGCCGACCGAGACTGGGTCGACTGGTAACGCCGACCCGAGAGCGGGATTTTACGAACCGTCTGGGAGAGTCACCAACAGTGACACACGAGGTGACGGGTGCCTCGGCTTCCGAACCGACACGCGTCGGGACCGGTGCCTGGGTGGCACAGAAAGGAAGTCGGCAGAGGGACGCTGACTGTATGCTGGGTCGTCGCAGGCAGGAAGCGCACCGGCGTCTGCGTCGCGATTGGATGGCAGACGGATCCGTGACGGGGGACTACTGACCTAATCGTCGGCGGGGACCATTTCTCTGGTTCCCCGTTCGTGCATGTGTGCAACGGCCTGCTCGATCGCCGCGCGTTTCTCGTCGCTGTTCGCCACCTCGTCGAACGGGTGGAAGAGATGGCCCGAGTCGCGCCCGAGGACGTCGATGGCGGCTTTTTCGCCAGCCGGGAAGTTCGACTCGTAGTCCTCCATCGCGGCGCGGATGAGCGGCACGATAGAGAGGTGAAGCTCGCGAGCGCGGTCGTAGTCGCCGCGTTGCGTGGCTTCCCAGATTTGGACGGAGATACGCGGGCAAACACTGCTGATACCCACGATACCGCCGTTGACGCCCAGCGTGTACGTCGGGAACTGCGCGATGCTCATCCCGCCGAGCACGAAGCCGTCGTCGCCGATGGCTCGGAGATAGTGCGTCAAGTTATCGAGCGTACTGCTGACCTTGATGCCGACGATCTCCGGGATGTCCCGGACGAGGTCGCCGACGAGTTCCGCGTCGAGGTCGAGCAACGACATGACGTCGTAAACGACGATTGGGAGCTCGGAGACGTCCGCAATCGCGCGATAGTAGTCGCGAATCGAGTCGTTGTCAGCCATATGCGAGCCGGCGTACCCCGTCGGTGGCATCACCATGAGGAAGTCGGCGCCAGCATCGCGGGCGAGCCCCGCTTTGGTGGTGGCCTCGTGCGTCTGCCGCGCGATAACTCCCGCGACTACGGGAACCGCGCCGTCGACTTCGTCGACCGCGACTTCGTAGAGGTGCTGGAGCTGGTCGTTGCTCATTCGCATCCCTTCGCCGGTGCTTCCGCCGACGACGACGCCGGAAACGCCGGCGTCGATATGGTAGCGAATCTCGTCTCTGAACGCGTCGTCTTTCAGTTGGCCATCAGCGTCGAGCGGGGTGATAAGCGGGGGGTTTACGCCGTGAAGTTCGTTGGTCATCTGTTGTTGAGATCGTGTTTGAGTCGGTGTGTCGTTTGGAATGTAACGGAGTCCACTGTCGTGGTTACGGGGCCTTCGGCACATCGTGACGACGGACCCCGGTGTCTGTAATGAGATTCACGCGTCGTTACGGCCCTTTCGCCTGATTCAGCGACTCGCGAGCGCTCTCGGCGACTTGGTCGACCGCCTCGCCGGGGTCCATGTCCTCGCTGATCACGAGCGAGATGGCGGTCGACCCCGGTCGCGTCGTGAAGATCGAATCGACGTAGGGGTTCGGTGGGCTGGTCTCGTGCGCCGGCGGAATCGCGTCGGTCACGGACTTCCACGCCGCGATATCCTCGTCGGTGTAGGAGTCCGGGAGCTTCTCCCGCATGTCGATCTCCTCTTTTTGTTTCGGGTACAGCGGCGCGTTCTGGATGTTGATGTAGCGCTCGTAGTACTCCGGTTGGAAGATGAACCGGTCGAGGAACGTCTTAGCCATGTCTGTGTTCGATCCCTCGAACGAACAGATCGACTTGATGACGCCGAAGAACTCCCCGGGGCCGTCGGGGCCCGGAATCGGCTCGGCGCGGATGTGTTGGTGGAAGTCGCGGTCGCGTTCGATCGACTGAATCTTCGGCCGCGCACCGCCGTACGTCGTGTGCGCCGCCGATTCGGTGTGAAGCGCGTTGATTCGCTCCTCGCAGCCGATGTCCGAGCCGGGACCCGTGTAGGGCTGGAGCTGTTTGCGGAATTCGAGCATCTCGATCCAGCGCTCGCGGTTCTCTCCCTGGTCGATAGAGACCACGACCTCGCCGTCGTCGTTCCGAGTCGCCATGTTTGCGCCGTTACTCCGAAGGAAGCATTGAGCGACGAGTTCGCTACAGTAGTGCGTCGACCACGGGAGCAGCGTCGCGTCGGTCACCTCGTCAGAGTTGCTGGCTTCCTCCATCCAACTGACCATGTTCTCCCAGGAGTCCGGCTTCGACTCGGCGATGTCCTCTCGGTACCACTGCAGGTACGGAATCGCGAAGAAGGGAATCGTATAGTGCTCGCCGTCGCGTTCGAGAAACGACCGCTCGTGGGGCATACCCAGTCGGTCCGTAACCGTCTCGACCAAGTCGGTCATCGGCGCGAGCGTCCCCTGGTTCTGGAGTTGCGTCGATTGCGTCACCGACGTCGGGAACAGCTCCGGCGGATTGCCGGACTGAATGAGCTGAATGATACGCTCTTGAATGCTCTGACCCTCTGCACCGCATTCGAGGGTGACAGACGCGCCAGTCTGGTTTTCGAACTCGGCGAACGCGTCCTCCCAGACGCGCTTGAACACGTCCGAACACTCGTCGGTGACGACGCGCATCTCGCGCCCGCTGTAATCCGGCCAACCGTTTTCCTGTACCGAACCGGTCGTACTGCCGTCTGTCGGCGTCGACCCTGAGCCACCACCGTCGCCGCCGATACACCCCGCAAGCCCGGCGACTGCTGAGCCGCCGACGGCTCTCAAGACGTTCCTGCGTCGGGTGACACTCCTCTCGCTGTCTCGGCATTCGTTCGATGCCATGAAATCTGATTCATGACTGTAATGTAAATACATTTCTAACTATTGTTGACATGTAGCACAGAACGGCCGAACATTCATGGGGACCGGGGGGAACCAGACAGTATGACCGAGTTGAATGCTGTCGTCATCGCAGACGACATCACCGGAGCGAACGACACCGGGAGCCGATTCGCCAGTCGGGGGTATCGGACGAACGTCGTGTTCGACCCGACCGCACCGACGGACTGTGACGTTCTCGTCGTCGACACGGAGACGCGGGAATCGTCGCCGACGGAGGCGTACGACTCGGTTCGAACCGTCGTGACAGCGCACGACGCGCCCGTCCTGTACAAGAAACTCGACTCGACGCTCCGCGGGAACGTCACTGACGAACTGACGGCGCTCCTCGACGCCGCGACGCCGGACCTGCTGTTGCTCGCGCCGGCGTTCCCCGCGAACGGACGGACTACGGAAGGCGGCGTCCAACTGGTCGACGGTAAACCGGTCCTCCAGACGCTCACCGACTCGGAGAATCTCCCCTCGGCGTCGTCCGTCGTGGAGTTGCTCTCGTCGATTCCATATCCCGTCGAAACGGTACACACGGGCATCGTAAACGCGGGACAACAGGCCGTCCGGTCGCGACTCACCGAGATACACAGACACCACAACGAGCCGACCGTCGTCGTCGCCGACGCGACATCTCAGACACACCTTCGGTCGCTCGCCGACGCGGCCGACCGACTCGCCGCCGGGGTGGCCTACGCGGGGAGCGGCGGACTCGCGGGGGCGTTATCGCTCTCACCCTCAGCCGGGGTCGAGGGGGCGGTACTCGGCGTCGCCGGGAGCGTCAGCGAGACGTCGTTCGAGCAACTCACCGCAGTCCCGGACGACGCGCTCGTAGTGCTGGACCCCGAGGCGATGCTCGAACGCCCCGAAGAAGCCGCGGCCTCTGCGCTCGGCCCGCTTCTCGACGCACAGCGCGTCCACGGCTTCGCTGTCGTCGCGTCGGCCGCGTCTCCCGGCGCCGTCGACGGGGTGAATCGGACCGCGGACGCGCTCGGACTCGACGAAGCCGCCGTCAAAGACCGAATCACGGCGGCGTTGCGCGCGACCGTCGGAAGAGTCCACGAGTCGCGGCCACTGACCGGCCTGTTCACGACCGGCGGCTCGACGACCATCGCGGTGCTCGACGAACTCGACGTGACGTCGCTCGAACTGACGGGAATCGAACTCGCGGAGGGGATTCCGCTCACCAGAATTCGCGGTGGTTCAGCCGACGAGACGCTGCTTGTGACCAAGGCGGGGTCGTTCGGTGACCCGACGACAATAGTTAATTGCCTCGACTTCATCGGTACGCGGTGATGACGGGAGCAGAGAGACCCCTCGTCGGCGTGACGATGGGAGACCCCGGTGGTATCGGAAGCGAGATAATCGTCAAAGCAGCACCGCAGGTGACCGACGACGCGGACGTCGTCGTCATCGGTGACGCAGACGCGGTCCGGCACGCGGTAGCGCAGTGCGGGAGCGACCTGACCGTCGAGGCGGTCGACACCGTCGCTGACGTTCGGTCCGACCCGTCGACGCTGTCCGTACTCGACCTCGACAACGTCGCGTCGCTCGCCCACGGCGAAATCGACGAAGCGTACGGACGAGCTTCGCTGGGGTACATCGAACGCGCCATCGAACTCGCCATCGCAGGCGACATCGACGCCATCGCGACGGCTCCGATTCACAAGCAGGCGACGGCACGGGCCGGAAGCGAATTCGCGGGCCACACCGGGATGCTCGCGGCGTACACGGAGACGGACAACTACTCGATGATGCTCATCGAGGGGGGACTGTGCGTCACGCACGTGAGCACGCACGTCCCGCTCCGCGAGGCCTGCGACCTCGTGACGACGGAGAACGTCCTCGACACCATTACGGTCACCGATCAGGGGTTGCACGACTTGGGAATCGACGATCCGACGATCGCCGTCGCCGGCTTGAATCCCCACGCCGGAGAGGGCGGACTCCTCGGAACAGAAGACGACGACGCCATCGAACCGGCGGTCGAACAGGCCCGTGCGGCGGGCATCGACGCTGAGGGGCCCATTCCGCCGGACACCGTCTACGTCAAGGCGGCCGCCGGCGACTACGACTGCGTCGTCTCAATGTACCACGACCAGGGACATATCCCCATCAAGATGCTCGGCTTCGACAGTACCGACACTGTCAGCGGCGTCAACATGACGGTCGGACTGCCGATTATCAGGACGAGCGTCGACCACGGCACGGCGTTCGACATCGCGGGTCAGGGAATCGCATCCGAGTCGAGCATGGTCGACGCGATTCGAACCGCCGCCCACGTCGCCGTCGAGCGAGCGTGACGAACACGGAGAACCCGTCAGACCGTTTCGACGACGTTTCCAACTGACGTGGAAACACGTATCATCGGTTACGCGTGTTCTATCTTGAGTTCGATGATGTTGGTTCCGTTGAGAATCTTATGTGAGAGTTCCTCTTCGACGCGGTCGTCTCGGAGTTTGTTCGACGGGACGGTCACGCTGATCGCGCCGACGGGATTGCCTTCGATGTCCTGAATCGGCGCGCCGACACAGCTGATACCGACGTCGCCTTCGTCTCGCTCGATAGCGTACCCGCGTTCTCGCGTGGCGTCGAGTTCCTCGAAGAGCGCCTCGCGCGTACGGACGGTGTTTTCCGTGACCGCTCGAAGCCCCCACTTGTCGACGATGTCGTTCACCTCGTCGTCGGAGAAACACGAGAGGATGGCCCGCCCGAAGGCCGGTCGATGGAGGTACGAGTGCTTCCCCACGGGCGCGAGGTCGACGGCGGCGTTGTCGCCGCGCGCCATGAATATCACGACGCCGCGACCGTTCTCCTCGATTGCGAGATTGACCAGTTCACCGGTCTCTTTCGCCAGGTCATGGACGACCTTTCGCCCGTGTCGGTAGACCGGAAGCCGCTCTCGGATCTTGCCCCCGTAGTGGAGGAACTGAAGCGAGAGTCGGTACTTACTCCCCTCCTTGACGACGTAATCGTTCTCTCGGAGCGTCTGTAGGTGGACGTAGACGGTGCTCGTCGGCAGTCCGGTTCGCTCCGACAGTTCCGTCACCCCGAGTGAGTCCTCCTCCACTAGCGCGTCGACGAGTTCGAGAGTCCGCTCAACCGCCTCGAGCGTTCGTGGTTTGTTGGTTGCCATACGATAACACATGATTTCCACCCTGATTAAATATTTGGGTTTGGAGCGTGGGTTAGCACAGTCACGACTACTGAATCGAACGCTAGTCGAGAAAGCAACCCTGGGCCAAGTTATCGGCTGTCTCACCGACCATCATTCGGCGGAGGGCTCTACGTCTCCGTCTCGAAACGGGACCGTTGCATGCGGGGAACCGCTTTCGGAACGTCCGCCTCTGTGTGCGACAACCGGATCGTTCCGGAGTCATCTGCGTTGTAATGCCACGAGTACGAATGACTTGGGTTGAGGTTTGCGTTTCCACTCCGAGTGAAAGCACTAAACAGGGCTGGTCGCACTGCGTGGGGACTTGATCCGTGATCGCTACGCGAACGCACGGTTTCGAGTGTCGTTGGAGTGGCTCGGCGGCGAGCGGGCGACCAGCGGAACCGTAACGCCGGTTGGAATGGTCGCCGCTGATCGGGGCCGCCGTGCACCCCCTTCCATGTGGGTTGGAAACTGTTTCAGACCGGGCGGTCACGTGCTTCGCTCGGATACGCAATAGACACTATAGATTACAGATATACGCTTGTAACACCACCGAGAGTGAGGTCACGAAACGTAGAGCGCGCTCGATCGCATCGGCACGCGTTCGACGCGGTCGTCTACGGTTCCCGTGTCTGTGGCATCGACGCGGCCAGTTGTCTCCAGTCGGCGGGCCACGCCGCCGCGGTCGGAGTCACTCCCGTTGATAGAACTCCGCCATGTCCCGCAAGCGGTCGAAGTATGTCTCTTTCTGCGTATCGAAGTCCGCGCCGACCGACGGGTCCGGTTCGATAACGCCGCGCTCCCGGGAGAGGTTTTCCGCTGCCGTCTCGATGTCGCTGTAAATCGACGTGAGGAGCGCGGGAGCCGTGCGGAAAGCGGGCGGAGAGACGGAAGTAGACGCCAAAAGCAGCATCGCCGTCCTCTCGCTCGGCGTCGGTCCGGACGAGGAGATCGTCATCACCGCCGACGGCAGCGACGGCGAGCAGGCCGTCGAGCGACTCATCGAACTCGTCCGGAACGACTTCGACCTCAATACGTAGGCGACCGCTCGGACTCGTGGTTGACCCGGCGCTCGACGACGTGGTGGGCGCGACGAGTGGCGACAATGCCGCCCGCAACCACGTCGACGAGTTCGACCGCGGAAGATAGACCTCGCGGAATCGGTCTCGTTCCCGGTCGTTACTATGAAAGATATTCGACGATATCTGATACTACTCAAATTGGTTATACTGCTTTCGAGAAACTACTATACACACGAGATAGCCCGAATAAACGCGCTAAAAGGGGTTCAAACGATGATTCAGCACCTAACTATTATTTTATCTACATTTAGATGCTTGCGAGCGAGAAGAGACGTTAAAACGGCCTCAAACACACGTTTCCACGTGATTTTGAACAGTTGCCTCCATTCCATCGAAATCGCTACCACCAGATACTCGATATATACTTCAGTTAGTGGAGTCTGTCGTTACGGCGAGGTGCCACGGGACGCGTCACGACCGAGAGGCGAGCGCCGTCGCCGGCCGTGGCGGCCGTGTCACGGGGGTTCTCCGTCGGTCCGCGCGACGACTACTCGGTCGTCCTTTCGTTCATCGTGGCCGTCTCACCGGTCGACGTACGGCGCTCGGGCGTACACCCGGTCGGCCCGGTCGTCGTCGAAGAACAACTGCGAGGTGAACTCGTAGGCTTCCGTCGCGTCGTTCGACGAGCGGACCTTGAAATGGATGTGGACGGCGCGGCCCGTGTACCAACCGGGGTAGATAGTCGTAAACGAGGCCGCACCGGTGTCGTCGGTGAGTTGAATCCCGCGTGTCCGACGGTGTTCTGCATCTCCACGTCGGAGTAGACGCCGCTGGCGTTGCCGTGCCACACGTCGACGATAGCGTTATCGAGAGAGATTCAGCGGGGTATCGGGGCGCTCGCCGGTCAACGTGGTCGGAAAAAACGCGTGCCAATGACAGGCCAGTGGGTGGTTGGCTCTGCCGCTTAGTGGAACAGCCGCCAAACCAGTCCGAGGAGGATGAACGGCGCGAACGGTATCATGAGCACCGCAATCCCAGCGACGATGAGCGTCCCCATGAGGCCCATCTGGATGTTCGAGTAATCGGTTCGAACGGGATTAACTGCGCGAGCCATACGTAGTCATCTGCATCCCGCATACATAACTAAACTGAATAGTCAATGTATAAGTAGCCGCGGCAACGGGGGCGGGAGACACGGGTCAGAACACGACGACATGGCGGACTTACACCCGCTTCGGCTCCGGCGCTCGAAGCGCCAAGAGCACGCCGACGACGGCGACGCCGCCCGCCACGAAGAACGCCGGTGCGTAGCCCGCGTAGTCGATAATCGCGCCGGCGGCGATGGGCGCGGCGAACGCGCCGAGGAGCCCGACGCTCGTCAGGAGCGAGACGGCCGTCGCCCGCACCGAGGGGGCGACGAGTTCGGCGATGTACGAGAAGATGAGTCCGGTGACGAGCTGGATGGCGAAGCCGACGACGACGACCGCGCCGACGACGAGTCCGAGCCGCGAGACGAACGCGAAGGCGACGACCGCCGGCGTTGCGACGGCGAACGACGAAACGATGACGCGGCGGCGGCGACCGCCGAACGCGCGGTCGGTAATCACGCCGCTTGTCGACCGCGCGACCGCGCCGATGGCGGGGAACAACGCGGTCAGGAGGCCGCTCGCCGCCAGCGAGATTTCGAACTCGCTGGCGAGGAAGCTCGGGAGCCACGTGTTGACGAAGAGGTACAGCGAGTAGGCGAGAAAACAGAGCCCGCAGACGGTCCAGACCGCCCGACTCCCGAACAGTTCGCGGAGGGCCGCCCCGTCGGGGGACGGCGCGTCGACACCGGGAACGCGGCGGCGAGTCGCGGCCGCGAAGAACGCGACGCCGACGACGGCGACCCCGGCGTACAGCGGGAGAATCGCGGGCCACCCGGCGGCGTTCGCGATGAGCGGGCTCCCGAACTGTCCGAGGGCGAACCCGACGGGCGCGCTCGCGGTGAACACGCCGACCGCGGTCGCTCGCTGTCGTGGGGGGACGGCGTTTCCGACGACGTTCGCGCCCGCGTTCCAGAAGGTGACGTAGGCGAGGCCGCCGAGCACCCGCGAGACGAGGAGCCAGCCGTACGCGCCGGCGGTGGCCGCGTACCAGCCCCAGCCGCCGGCGACGACGAGCGCGAGGGTCGCCAGTCCGACCACGCGGCGCACGGAAAATCGGTCGAGGACAACGCCGATGGGGACGCTCGTGACGACCGCCGTCGCGTACATGATGCTCACGAGCCAGCCCACCGCGCTCGAACTCAGCCCGAGCGAGTCCTGAATGGCCGGAAAGACGCTCGCCGGGGCGATTTCGTAGGCCGCGGCCGCCGTCGAAAGCAGGAAGAAGCCGACGACGATTCCCAGTATCTCGCGTCGCGTGCCCGCCGTGTCCGGTGTCGTGCTCACGGTTCCGCTACTTGCTCGGCGCAGGGATATGAAACCGCGTGATGTCTGTCCGGTACCGCGGTACCCGCGGCGCGTCACCGACTCAGTCGTCGCCCCGAAGCGTCCGCTCGATGGGTGTCTCGCCGCCCGTGAGGCGTATCGTCTCGCCGATGGTCCGGTCGATGTCGAGACAGGCGATACCCGTCTGTGCGACGTCGGCCCGCGGAATCTCGGCCGCGTCGCCGTCGAGCCCGTCGACGACCAGCGAGACGGTCCCAGTTCCGTCCGCGTCGGTGAGCGCTGTAGGGCGGAGAATCGTCGCATCGAGCGACGACTGTTCGAGGTAGTCGTCGGCGCACCGCTTGGCGACCAGATACGGGCGCAACGGCTCCGGCCCCGCGAGCGGGTCGCCCGCGCCGACGGAGCTAATCATCACGAAGCGGTCGATGCCCGCGTCGACACAGGCGTCGACCACCCGCCGAGCGCCCCAGAGGTCGACCATGAGCGTCTTGTCCGCGCCCGTCGAGCCGCCGGAGCCGGCGGTGAAGACGACCGCGTCGGCCCCGTCGAGCGTCGCGTCGAAGTCGCCTTCGAGGTCGCCCAGTCGCGGCTCGCCGCCGCGGTCGCGGACCGCCTCGAACTGCGACCCGTCTCGAACGACGCCGATGGGGTCGTGACCGGCGTCCGCGAGTCGCGGGAGAAGTTCGCGTCCGATACCGCCGTTCGCGCCGATGACTGCGACCTGCATGGTTCGGCGGTTCGTAACCGGCCCGACGAAATAGGGGCTTGGTTCGGCGAAGGTGGCGAGGGGGGTCCGCGCGACGGGAGCGCCGGCGACCGACACCGAGTCCCGTCGAACCGGACGGTACTGCTGGAATCGTCACCGTCCTTGGTCCGCGGGTCCGTGTTCGTATATGCGCGATTCGAACCGCGAGTGGATTCTCGCCGAGCGACCCGAGGGAGAGCCGGACACGGACAGCTTCGAACTCCGCGAGGGCGAACGACCGGAGCCGCGACACGGCGAACTCCTCGTGCGCGTTCGATACCTCTCGGTCGACCCGTACATGCGCGGCCGGATGCGAGACGGGGAGTCGTACGCCGAGCCGTGGTCAGTCGGCGACCCGATGCAGGGAGCCGTCGTCGGCGAGGTCGTCGAAAGTAAAAGCGACGCGTACGACGCGGGCGACCTCGTGAGCGGCAACGGGGCGTGGGCCGACTACAGCGTTCTCGACGCCGACGAGGTCGCGCCGGTCGACCCATCGGTCGCGGACCTCCCCGCCTACCTCGGCGTGCTCGGGATGCCCGGCCGGACGGCGTACTTCGGCCTGCTCGACGTGGGCGACCCCTCGCCCGGCGAGACGGTCGTCGTGTCCGGAGCGGCCGGCGCGGTCGGCTCCGTCGTCGGCCAGATTGCGAAGCTCAACGGCTGTCGCGTCGTCGGCTTCGCCGGCTCCGACGAGAAGGTGTCGTGGCTCACCGACGACCTCGGCTTCGACGCCGGAATCAACTACAAGGACGTCGATGACTACCGCGGGGCGCTCGACGACGCCGCTCCCGAGGGCGTCGACGTCTACTTCGACAACGTCGGCGGCCCCATCACCGACGCGGTGTTCACGAAGCTGAACCTCGACGCGCGCGTCGCGGTCTGCGGACAGATCGCTCACTACAACGACGAGGGCGTCCCGACCGGCCCGCGAAAGCTCCCGCAACTCATCGCGCCGCGCGCGAAAGTGCAGGGACTCCTCGTCGGCGACTACGCGACCCGGTTCGAACAGGCCAGCAAACGGCTCGGGTCGTGGGTCGCCTCGGGCGACCTCGAACACCGAGAGACCGTCGTCGACGGGTTGGAGAACGCGCCCGACGCGTTCCTCGGACTGTTCTCCGGCGACAACATCGGCAAGCAGGTCGTCGGCGTGTCGGAATAAAGCACGGGTCGAGGAAATCGTCGCGGGCGAGAATCTGTCGGCGCGGTTCCTCGTCAGTCGTCGGTCGACGAGGGCGAGCCGCGACGGTCGCCGGCGTCGCTGGGGGCTTCGCCCGGCTGGTAGGTGATCTGCCACCCGGTCACGCCCATGAGGAGCAACACGAGCGGCGACAGCAGGCCGAAGAAGTAGTACGGCGCGTACTCGAGGGTACCGACGCCGAGCGTGCCGGCCATGAACAGCGCACCGCTGTTCCACGGGATGAGTGCGCTCGTTGTCGTCCCCGCGGACTCGATGGCCCGCGAGAGGTTCTCGCTTTGGAGTCCCTGTTCTTCGTAGAGGTTCCGGAGCGTGATGCCGGGGACGACGATGCTGATGTACTGCTCGGCGGCGAGGACGTTCATCGACACCGCGGAGATGGCGGTCACGCCGGTGAGGCTCGCGACACCACGGCTCAGCCGGCCGAGGTGGTGTGCGAGCACGGCGAGGATGCCGGCACGTTCGAGCATCCCGCCGAGCGACAGCGCCGCGATGGCGATAGTGACCACCCACGCGCCGCCGATCATCCCCCCGCTGGCCAGCAGGCCGTCGACGAGTTCCATCCCGGTCGACGGCGAGGTTCCCGACTGCGCGATGGACCACACGGCCCCGAAGGCGGTTCCCTGCATCACTATCGACGTGATTGCGCCCGCGAACACGCCCGCACCGAGCGTCGGCAACGCGGGCACGCCGTAGAGCGCGAGGCCGAACGTGACGACGAGCGGAGCGAAGGTGAGCACCGATATCGCGTACGACCCGGTGAGCGCGCCCTGAATCTCGGCGATGCGCCCCACCGGGATGTTTCCGGAGGCTTGGACGCCGAGGACGGCGTACAACACGACGGCGATGCCGAACGCGACGAGCGAACTGTCTCGCATGGCGTTGACGTGGTCGAACAGGTCGGTGTTCGTGACGGCGGCCGCGAGGTTCGTCGTGTCCGACAGCGGCGACTGTTTGTCGCCCATGTACGCCCCCGAGAGGATGGCTCCCGCGGTCATCGGGGCTGGAATCCCCAATCCGGAACCGATGCCGATAAACGAGACGCCGAGCGTGCCGGCGGCCGTCCACGACGACCCGATTGCGAACGTGACGATTGACGCGAGCACCGCCGTGATTGGCAGGAATATCGTCGGCGTCAGCAGGTCGAGGCCGTAGTACATCAGGCTCGGAATCGTCCCCGCGGCGACCCACGTCGCGATGAGCGCGTAGACGACGAACATGATGAGGATGACCTGAATCCCCATGTGGAGGCTGTCGGTGATGCCGTCGTAGAGTTCCGCCCAAGTGATGCCCAGCCAGTACCGACTGAACAGCCCGGTGAAGGAGATGCCCCAAAACAGCGGGAACTGCGGGTCGAGGCCGTAGACGACGATGCCGACGCCGAGGAAGACGAGCATCCCGAAGACGGGGACCAACGCTTCGAACAGCGAGGGTCGCTCGTCAGCGTCGAGTTCCTCGTACAGGCGGGGCTCGAACGCTAACCCCATCGTGACACCTCCACCAGTCGCCGTCTGTCGCCCGCCAGCCTCGTCGGTTTTCCGCGGCCGAGACCTCCCGAGACCGGGCCGGCGCGGTCGGCGCGTGCCGTCGTTCCGCGTTCACCGACCGTCGTTGGAAGCCGATACGTGCGCGCTCGCACCCGGTCCACCGCGGGGGCGTCCCGGCGGCGACCAGATGGTTGACAGTCCATACCACTCGAACAATCATGAATGTCCCATATAAATTTTTATTTGGAGATTTCGCCCACGAATGTTTGAGAAAGTCAAACATGATGGCGGCGGGAACAGACAAACGGCGTTATCAGTCGAATCGTAGTTTGATATAACAGAACTAATGGCACTCCACCGAGTTCGAGTTCGTATGGATGACAGTCGCCCCGCGGACGGCCCGCGTCGAATCAAATCCGTGCAGACGGCGAGCGAGATTCTGGACGCGGTACAGCGACGGCCCGACCCGACGTTCAGCGACATCTGTGACGAACTCGACGCCTCGAAGGGGACCGTCCACACCTACCTCGCGACGCTCGAAGAAGAGGGATTCGTGGCGAAGGTCGACGGCCGCTATCGCCTCGGCTTGCGACTGGTCACGATGGGCGAAACCGTACGCAACGAGACGCCGCTGTACCGCGCGGGACAAGTCGAGGTGGACAAACTCGCCGAGACGACCAGCGAGTACGTCCACCTGACGGTCGTCTCCCGCGGCAAGGAGGTGACCATCTACGAGAGTCGCGGCGATAACGCGGTCGCGACGGACTATCACCTACGGATGCGTGAGGCCCCGCAGTACCTCCATTGCACGGCGACCGGGAAGGCGATGCTCGGCCACTTCGGCGACGACCGCGTCCGCGACATCATCGACGACCAGGGGCTCGTCGAGCAGACCGACAACACCATCTCCGACTCCGACCGCCTGTTCGACGAACTCGAGCGGATTCGCGAGCGGGGCTACGCGGTCAACGACGAAGAGGAGCTTCGCGGCATGCGCTCTATCGGCGCACCGATTCGCGGCGTCGACGGCGACGTCTGCGGGGCGGTCAGCGTCACCGCGCCGACGAGCCGGCTCTCCGGGGACCGCTTTCGCTCGGAAATCCCCGAACTCGTGATGCAGGCCGCGAACATCATCGAGGTGAACCTCGAAACGACCACGTTCGACCCGTCTCGGTGAGCCGGAGTTTGACGATTCCAAACGCCGTGAGACCGCGGCGCGTGGCGAGTCCCCTCACGCCGCCGATTCGCGACCTGCGACGCGTTCGCACGCGTCGATTCTGTTCGGCATAATCAAACAGCTCTGCCATATAATCAGACAATCAGTTATTGAAGCCCATATTTGAGACAGTTACTAATCTTTCTAGATAGTTTTATGTTATATTGTCCATCAGAGTGTTCGTATGGATCGAGACTCAGTCGAGCCGACCGTCACGTCGCTCCCGGGACCGAAGGCGTCAGAGTGGGTCGAGTATCACCAGTCGACCGCCGCGACGAGCACGTACGTCTACGAGTTCGTGTGGGACATCACCAAGGACGCCGTCGGGCCGTTCTGTACCGACCCCGACGGCAATCCGATCGACTGTGAGTACAACCGCAAATATCAGAGTGGGTACGGCAATTTCGTCTCGATCGAGTGTCTCCACCCGAACCCGATCATCGGCTATGCGACGTACAATGCCCAAGGGTCGTACTACCTCAGGCTGCCGACCTTCGCCCGCGACATCGATGTCAACACCCACGTTCCGCTCGACGAGGACTTCGAACCGGCCGCCGACGGGGAGATCCTTGCGCCTCGCGCCCCGCCCCAGAACGCCTT
>ENA-ORDC01001094-ORDC01001094.1-marine-metagenome-genome-assembly--contig:-NODE-1094-length-21729-cov-4.298864_pt1 | contig 21729 bp, 23 predicted proteins | sample MGYA00237783_ERZ508515 | MGnify/ENA primary metagenome ERZ508515 (study PRJEB26186, sample SAMN06268792) | marine metagenome | isolation source: Eden Landing Ponds, San Francisco, CA, USA | place... | reverse complement strand
ACGCCGTCGTAGACCGTGTACTCACCGGACTCGATGGGACCGATCACCTCGTCAACGATCCCCGCATCGGCCACGCCTTCGTCCGTTACGACGAGTACGTTCGTCGCCCCGTGCTCCTGGACCACGGCTTCCAGTTCCTCGGCGGCACCGAGACCGAACGTAACGTTTCCCGTCGTGCTGAACTCCCAGACTGACTCGGGTTCGTACGCCATCTTGTGTGGTAGTGACAACCTTGGGCGGATGGTAATACTTTCCCCCGTACAGGTCTGGCGACCGCGAGCGGCGATCGCTTGTACGTCCCAACTAGTCCGAAAGTACGAATCCCAACCAGTCCGAGAAGCGCTCACGCCACGTCTGCGACGATCCAGGGTTTCGAGCCGGTCTCGTCACCGCCCCCGAACCCGAACTCGTCGACGCGATCGACGACAGGTTCGTCGCGTGCGAGGAGGTCGAACGCCTCGTGGTCCGTGTACGCCTCGTAGCCGGCAGGGTCGTACCCGCTCGCGGGCGGCGCGATCCGGTGGCGGCCGAGATGTAACTGTAGCCACGGATCTGCGGCTGCGCGGGGCGCGCGGATCGCGGCTCGAAACCGAAACCGTTCACCGTCACTTTCTATGAGGAGAGCGTTTGCGGCTGGTACGAACCCGCACCTTCCCGCTCTACTTTCACCTCCGGTCGCTTCTGGAGGAAAGAGATTCGGCATTACCACTTCGGTTGCGTCTGCCGAACGATCCTGTCCGTCAAGCGTCAGCTCCGCCCGTCTCGCCGGAGATTCCCTCGCGCGCCTCTGCGATTACCCCCTCAACGCGCGCCCACGCGACCGGGGGATCGATCGCCGACAGCTCCGTTTCGAGCGTTTCGAGCCGTTCGGCGAACCGGTCGTCCAAACTCGGACGGTCCACGAGCGCCTCGGCGGTGGCTTCGACCTCGGCTTCGACCTCGTCGATCCGTGTTCCGATGTCGGTCGGGAACGAGACCCCCTCGCCGTCCGCCCACGCGCGGAGGTCGGCCGCCTCTGCCCGGAGGTCAGCGACGACGACCTCGAGGACGCGCGTCTGGACGGTCGCGTCGAACCAGCGCTCCTGCTCGGGGGCGTCTTCGGTCCGAAGCGCTTCGACGGCCTCGGCGACGGCCGCGGCGGACTCCTCAGCGCCATCGACGTCGTCGACGAGCGCGTCGTGCCGTCGGTTGGCCGAACTAAGCCACGCTTCGAACGCTTCGAGTTCGGTTTCGAGGTCGTGGGCGACCCGGACGACCTCCTGTGCGCCGGTCGTTATCTCGTGGAGGTCGACCGCGGCCCGATAGACGTCTACGGGCGATTCGAGGTCGTCAGTCGCCGACCCGAGATCCCCGCCGAGCGCCTCCACGTCCGCCCGCAGGTCGCTGAGTCGCTCCTCGAACGCGCGTCGTCGGACGTCGACGATGTCGAGGGCGGGGACATCGGCGGCGGCGTCACGGACGCTCTCGTGGGTGCGCGTCGCGAGATCCACGCGCGTCTCGGCGGTGGCGAGTATCTGGGAGACGTCGGTGACGGTCGCCTCGATCGCCGCGGCGGTAACGCCCCCGTCGTCGGTGAAGGGTTCGAGCCACGTGCGGATCGACTCCGGGCCCTCGCCAGTCTGGTCGGCGACGGCCTCGACGAGTTCGTCGAGCGGGGTCGCTACCGGCGCGGATTCGGTCATGCTCCATCGTTTGTCACAAGACGGTGTATACCTTCCGTCAGAGCCAGTCATTCGTGGCTAATTCCCAGGGAAGTAGTATAGACGTCTATATAGTTGCATGATTGGTGTATAGTTGTATGGTCGGCGTATAGTCGTATGATTAGTGTATAGTCGTATGAGCGGTGTATAGTTGTATTATCAGTTCGTAGTTGACTGATCGAGTATTGCGTTCCAGTGAGCTATCTAGACGTTCCTATATCAAAAATATAAATCACCTTAATAGATCCACAGAAGGATTCAGTTGATGTCCGACCGGAACTGGGCCGACGGCAGTGTATCGCGGCGGAAAGTCCTCATCACCTCGGGAGCGCTCGGGGCGGCCGGCCTGGCCGGCTGTAGCGGCCAGAGTGGCGACGGGAGCGACGGCGGCGACGGGAGCGGCGGAAGCGGCGGTGACGGGAGCGACGGCGGAGACGGGAGTACGAGCGGCGACGGCAGTGACGACAGCGACTCCGGGCCGAGCACGAACCTGCTCAACGCCGAGGGCTCCTCGACCGTGTACCCCATCTCGAACACGGGGAGCTCCTACTGGAACTCCAACGCCCCGCCGAGCGACGGCGAGTACTGGGGCGCCAACGACGAGAGCTCGGTCCCCGGCTGGGACGCACTCGCCTCCGACGGTGCCGACGACATGCTCATCGCCGACTACTTCGCCTCGAAATTCGGCTTCGAGGCGACCGAGCAGCGCTCGGATCCGCCGTTCCCGACGACGGTCGGCCTGAGCCACTCTGGGACCGGCTGTGAGGCCGTCACCGAGGGACTCGTCGACATCGGCAACTCCTCGGGTCCCATCACGGCCGAACTCGACTGGAGCGAGGAGGAGGCCCAGAACACGGTCGTCGACAACGTCGTCGGTCGCGACGGCCAGCCGGTCGTCATCAGCTCCGACGTCGCCGACGCGGGCGTCAGCCAGCTGACCGGCGACCAGATCCGCCAGATCTACCAGGACGAGATCACCAACTGGAACGAGATCGACGGGGTCGACTACGACCAAGAGATCTACGCCATCGGCCGGGCCGAGGGATCGGGGACGGACACCTCGTTCCGCCTGAACATGCTCGGCGCCGCCGACGCCTCGATGTCGGGCGTCGACACGCGCTTCGGGCAGAACCAGCAGGTCGCCCAGGCCGTCTCCCAGAACGAGGGCGCCATCGCGTACATGGCGCTCGCGTTCACCAGCGAGACGGTCATCCCGATCTCCATCGAGTTCGACGGCACGCTGTACGAGACCAGCCGCGACGCGGAGAACACGATCTTCGACAGCGAGTACCCGCTCAACCGCGACCTCCACATGTACACGCTCATCGAGGAGAGCAACCCCGACGGCGGCGGGTACGACGAGCGGGAGGCGGCGTTCGTCAACATGTTCCTCAACGAGTTCGGACAGACCGTCTTCGTCGAGGGGAACAACTACATCCCGCTTCCGACGAGCGACCTCGAATCCATGAAAGAGCAGGTCTCGTCCGTCGCCACGGAAGACCTCCTCATGCCGTAGATCGGCTCGCTCCGGTCTCCGGCCGCGTACCGTGAGACGATCGATCGCGGTTGGGGCAGCCTCGCTCCCCCATCAACCACGTCGCTGGGACACTCGAAAACACCAATTTCTACGAGACACGCACCACGAAAATGCCACTCATACCAAAGCCATGGCGCCGGTAACAGACTCTCAGAGCGGACGAATACGTAGCGCGGTCGGCGGGCACCTCCGGCGAACGCGGGAGTTCGTCGAGGACACCGAGCCGCCGGCGCTGGCGATTATCACCGTGATGATCCTGTCGCTGCTCGGTGCGCTCGTCGGATTCCTGGCGGTCTCCGACCTCACTATCGTTCCCTTCGTCGTCTTCCTCACCGCCGCGGGAATCGGTTGGTTCCGGTACCAGGAGGAGACGGCGTACGTCATCGCGCTGATGATGACGGTGTCGACGATCCTCATCCTCGGGCTGATCATCGTGTTCATCTTCCGGGAGTCGGTCCCAGTGATCCGGTACGAGAGCGCGACGGTCTTCGGGATCACGGTCCCCGGGCTCCGGATGTTCATCCAGCCGAACTGGGACGCCGTCTCGCCGCCCATCCGGTACTCGATGGTCCCGATGATCCACGGGACGGTGATGGTGACGCTCATCGCGTCGGCCGTCGCCGCCCCGCTGGGCGTCTCGGCGGCCCTCTTCCTCTCGGAGATCGCTCCCTCAACCGTCCGCGAGGTCGTCAAGCCGGGGGTCGAGATCCTCGCCGGAATCCCCTCGATCGTCTACGGGTTCATCGGGTTCACCGTGTTGGGCCCGTGGGCGTCCACCCAGTTCCAGACGACGGGCCAGGGGTCGTACCTGTTCGTCGGCATCGTCGTCGGGGTGATGGCGCTGCCGACGGTCGTCTCAGTCGCGGAGGACGCGCTGAGCAGCGTGCCCGAGTCGATGAAGAGCGGGTCGCTGGCGATGGGGACGACCGACTGGCAGACGATGACCTCGATCACGCTGCCGGCGGCGTTCTCCGGCGTGTCGGCCGCGGTCCTGCTCGGCGTCGGGCGGGCCATCGGCGAGACGATGGCCGCCACGGTGATGCTCCGCGGCGTCCCCCGTCTCACGGAGCCGCTCGTCAACGTCTTCTACGGACAGGAGACGCTGACGTCGATCATCGCTCGCAACTACGGCGAGGCGGACGGGCTCCAGATGGACGCCCTGTTCGTCGCGGGCGTGATCCTGTTCGTCACCGTCCTCGTCATCTCCATCGGGGCGCAGTACATCGAGTGGCGGATGCACAAGCGGCTGGGAGGTGAGATCTGATGGCCGGCGCGAGTGAGACGGACACGCAGCTGGTCGAACAGGAGACGACAGAGACCGACGCCGTCGCCGGGGTGGCCATCGGGCTCTCGGCGGTTCTGTTCGCGCTCGCCGTCGCGGCGATGTTCGAGCGCGTCAGCCTCACCGGAACGATCGCGGGCGTCCAGACCGTGACGCTGCTCGGCGGACTGCTGACCGCGCTCGGCGTCGCGGTGATCGCCTTCGGCGTCGGCTCCCGGTTCGGCTACGTCGAGACCGACCCCGACCCGAGCGCCGGCCTCATCGCCGGTTTCGGCGCCGCGGTCCCGTGGATCGTCGTCGGCGGCGCCGTCACGCTCCAGACGCTCGGCCTCAGCCCGACTGTCAGTGTGTTCGGGGGGCTCGTCGTCGGCGCCGTCGCGTTCGCACTCACCGTCCTCCCGCGAGAGGACGTTGGGTCGACGCTTCCCCTGGGGGCGCTCCTCGGGCTGACGGGGCTCGTCTTCCTCACCGGCGTCATCGGTCCGACGTGGGTGTGGGAGCTCGATTGGGCGCAGCAGGCTGCGATCACCGCCGAGTTCTTCATCCCGGTCGCGACGCTGTTCACCACCCTCTACGGCGGGTGGGCGTCGGCGAAGGCGTACGGCGGCTTCGGCGCCCGCGGGCGGCACATGGGCGCGTACGTGCTCGTCTATCTGAACGCGCTCTCCATCGTCGCCTTCCTCTTCATCCTCGTCGCCTTCGTGGTCGTTCAGGGGGTCCCCGGCCTGCTGAACGGCGTCGAACTCGGCCTCGGTACCGGACCGCAGACGACGATCCTCGGCGTGTCGGTCACGCTCCCCGTGTCCGTCCCGTTCGTGATGAACGGCGTCGCCCTCTTCAACGACTTCCAGGGCGTGTTGCCGGCCATCGTCGGCACGGTCTGGCTCGTGGCCGGCGCGGTCACGCTGGCGGTGCCGCTGGGGGTCGGGGCGGCCGTCTTCCTCACCGAGTACGCCGACCGCGGTCGGTTCACGCAGGTCGTCGAGGTCGCCACCAACGGGCTGTGGAGCACCCCGAGCATCGTCTTCGGGCTGTTCGGGTTCGCGTTCCTCATCCCGCGGTTCGGCAACGGGAAGTCGCTTTTGTCGGGCATGATCACGCTCGGGTTCATGCTCCTCCCGCTCGTGGTGATCACGTCCCGCGAGGCGATGCTCTCCGTCCCCGACGAGTACCGCGACGCGAGCGCCGCGCTCGGGGTGACGAAGTGGCAGACGATCCGGAGCGTCGTCCTGCCGGCGGCCCTCCCGGGCGTCGTCACCGGCGTCATCCTCGGCGTCGGTCGAATCGCCGGGGAAACGGCCCCGATACTGCTGACGATGGCCGGCGGGACGTTCATTCCGGGCTCGCAGACGGTCGACGTCATCGGCGGCTTCCAGTTCACGACGTCGCCGCCGTTCGTCGCCAATCCGGCCCTGCTGGAGGCGACGTCGGCGCTGCCGTACCAGCTGTACGCCCTCATCTCGGCCGGCGTCGGCGCCAGCAGCAACGTCGGCAACGCGGACGAGTTCCGCTGGGCGACGGCGCTGGTCCTCCTGATGGTCGTCCTCTCCTTCTACGCGATCGGCATCGCGACGCGCTACTACTTCCGGCGGCAGCTCAAGCACACCTGATCACACATGAGCGAAAATCAAACACCACAGGCCCAGAGCGGCACCGCGACGACAGACAGCGACCAGCCCCTCACGACGACCACCGGCGAAACCGTCGAGGAGACCCAAGACGAGTGGACGGAGTTCGAGTTCCAAGGGGAAGCCAAGATGAGCGTCGAGGACCTCGACGTGTACTACGGCGACGACCACGCCCTGAAGGGGGTCTCGATGGAGATCCCGGAGAAGAGCGTCACCGCGCTGATCGGTCCGTCCGGCTGCGGGAAGTCGACGTATCTCCGGTGTCTCAACCGGATGAACGACCGGATCAGCTCCGCACGGATCGACGGCTCCGTTTGCCTCGGCGGCCAGGAGGTGTACCAGGACGGCGTCAACCTCGTGGAGCTTCGGAAGCGGGTCGGGATGGTGTTCCAGTCGCCGAACCCGTTCCCCAAGTCGATCCGAGAGAACATCGCCTACGGCCCGAAGAAGCACGGCGACCTCGACACGGGCCTCCTCGCTCGGCTGTTGAACCGAAGCGACGCCGAGGAGCGCGACGAACTCGTCGAGCGATGTCTCCGCGACGCGGCGCTCTGGGACGAGGTGAGCGATCGACTCGACGACAACGCGCTCGGCCTCTCCGGCGGACAGCAGCAGCGGCTCTGTATCGCCCGCTGTCTCTCCGTCGACCCGGAAATCATCCTCATGGACGAGCCCGCGTCGGCGCTCGACCCGATCGCCACCGCGAAGATAGAGGACCTCATCGACGACCTCTCCGAGGAGTACACGGTCGTCATCGTCACGCACAACATGCAACAGGCCGCGCGCATCTCGGACCAGACCGCCGTCTTCCTCACCGGCGGCGAACTCGTCGAGTACGGCGAGACGGACCAGGTGTTCGAGGACCCGAACAGCGAGCGCGTCGAAGACTACATCAGCGGGAAGTTCGGGTGACTACCGTGTCACGCGAAGAGTACCGCAAGTCGCTGGACGCGCTGCGGGCCGACGTCGAGTCGATGGGACGGGACGTGCTCGGACAGCTCCGGCGGGCGCTCGACGCGCTCGAGAGCGACGACCACGAGGAGGCTCGCGAGGTGATCGACGGCGACGACCGAATCAACCGGCAGTACCTCGACCTCGAAGGCGACTGTATCGATCTGATCGCGCTTCAACAGCCCGTCGCCTCGGACCTGCGCTTCGTCGCCGCGTCGTTCAAAATCCTCACCGATCTGGAGCGGATCGGCGACCTCGCGACGAACCTCGCACGATACGCCCTCGCCGGGAGTGCAGCGATCGTCCCGGAAGCCCGAATTCAGAACATCGGCGATATCGCCCGCGATCAACTGCGGAGAGCCATCGACGCCTACGTCGACGCGGATTCCGAGGCGTGTCACGTGATCGCCGAGCGTGACGACGAGCTCGACGTGTCGTGTCAGAACGCCAGCGACGCCGTCGTTCGCGAACTGGTCGCCGGTGAATCAGATCGATGGGACGTCGAGCAACTGCTCGACAACGTGTCGCGGGTGTTGCTCACGATCCGCGATCTGGAGCGAGTCGGCGATCACGCCGTCAACATCGCCGCGCGGACGCTGTACATGAACGAGAGTGACGCCGAACTGATCTACTGACCATGGAGACGAGAAAGCTGCAGGAGGTCGGCGGCGGCACGTTCACCGTCTCGATACCGAGGGGGTGGGCAACGAGCCACGGCTTCGAGGTCGGCATGGAGCTGCAGTTGTACACGCATCGTGACGGATCGATCCTCGTCCGGTCGTCGGAGATGGACGTCGGCTGCTTGGACGAAGCGACGATCGATGTCAGCGGAGAGGGTACCGAAGCCGTCGCGCGTGCGATCCGAACGGCCCACGCAGTCGGATTCGAGACCATAACGCTGCGCCGGAGGGACCGGTTTTCCGACGCGGAGAGCAACGCGGTACGGTCGACGGTGCAGCGTCTGGTCGGAATGAACATCCTCAGTGAGACGGACACGGAGATCACGGTCGGGCACCTCTTGGACACGTCGTCCGTCTCCGTCTGCCAGTCGATCGTCCAGCTCCAGTACGTGGTCGTGTCACTCCTCCGCGACGCGACCGAGGCGTTCGTCGACGCCGCCGACACGCACGCAAGAATCCGCGACCGCGCCGACGAAGCGCGTCGCTCCGCGGAGATGGTCACGCGGCACTTCTCGCGGTCGCTGGTCTCGCACGCCGAACTCGACGCGCTGGACGTCTCCCGGCCCGAACTGTTCACCTACTACGCGCTCGCCCAGCGCCTGAAAACCGTCGCCGATCAGGCCGTTCGGATCGCGAACACCGGGGAAAAGCTGCCAGAACCCCCCGCGGAGACGGTGGCTACAGACGCGTGTGCCGTGGCCGACGACGTCGCAGACGGCGTCGATGACGCGGTGACCGCCGCGCTCGACGGCGACATGGAGAACGTTCGACGGGCGAGGGATCGCTGTGACGACGCCACCGGGGGCATCGAGGCGATCGAACGACGCCTGTACGACGGGTCGATTTCGGGGTCGGTCCCCGCGGCGGTCGCGCTGTCGAACGCCCTCACCCACCTGCGACGGGCGGCCGACTGCGGTCACCGGATGACCGACACTGCGGCGGAGGCCGTGCTTCGCGACGAAAATGTCGACATCTGAGGTTCGGTCAACTCGGGTGCGGCCCCCGCGTCACTCCGCAGTCGTCGGTTCCGACAGTAGTTCGTCGAACAGCGCGCCGACGCGGGCCTCGATGTCGTCTCGGATCTCGCGCACGTCCTCCAGAGACCGATCGTGCGGATCGTCGAGTCCCCAGTCGCGGTTCTCGCCGTTCCACGTCGCCGGGCAGACGTCCGATGCCGAACAGCCCATCGTCACGACCAGATCCACCGCCTGTAACTCCTCGGGCGTCACCTTTCGCGGCGTTCGATCGCTGAGATCGATCTCTCGTTCACGCATCGTCTCAACGACGACATCGTGAACGTGGGTCGCGGGCCGTGTCCCGCCGGTAACGATCTCGATCCGATCGGCGACATCACGACGGTCGCGCTCGCGCCGGGCGAACGCCGCCGCCATCTGACTCCGCCCTGCGTTTTGGACGCAGACGAACGCGATTCGGTGGGTCGGTCGACCGCTGTGGTTGCTCACGACTCGGGATACGGGAGGTGTCAGTAAAGTCGTTACTCGGAAGGGAACACGCCGAACGAGCGCTCGAATCTGTACGGGCGAACGCGGCAACCGTCCCGCGATTTAAATGCGATACCGCGGCACCCCGCCTATGGATCTCACGTGGGATATCGACCGGGAGGGTGACGCGTCGCTCGTTCGGTGTCGCGTTCGCAACGACGGCGCCGTCCCGCGACGCGTCCGGATCGAGAGTCGGCTCGGCACTCCCGTGCTCCCGCCCCGGCGGGGCGGCCTCCCGGAATCCGGATGGGACGAGGCGGGCGTGACGCTGCGTCTCGATCCCGGCGAACGCCGGGCGCTAGGCTTCGCGGCCCGCGCCCCGCCGACCGATCCGCCGGTCGAGATCGCCGACGTGGAGGCGGTCGACACGACGGCGGAGTCGGTATCAGAAGAACCGATCGCGGGGGTCGAACGAGCCGGATCGGCGACGGCCGCCGCCCTCCGACGGCTCGGAGACCACCGCCCGCCGAGAGCCGCGACCGCGGGTGGTGCGGGTGAGCTGAAGGACGCGAGTCCGGCGGAGTCAGCGGCCTCCGACGTCGACGACGGCGACACGTTCGATGACGACGACACGTTCGATGGCAGCGACACGTTCGACGGCGGCGAACGGGACGCGGATCCCGACGACTCCCCGTCAGCGTCGCGCGGGCCGACCGAGTGGTTTGACGCGGTCGGAACGCGGCTGGACGCGGTCGAGGCGCGGATCGACGCGGCGGTGGCGGCCGGGGACTCGCTCGACGCCCGGCTGCTGCTGCTCGCCCTGCACGCCGACCTGATCCAACCCGACGTCGTCGAACGCTACGACCTCAGGGCCGATTGAGCGCGGTGAGCCCCGACGAGCGCCCCATCGTGCGGCCGGCAACCGCCGCAACGCCACGCCCTGCTTGTCAGGGCGCCCGCCGCTGCAGGGAACGCGAATGTCGGCCAGCCTGATCTTCTACGGCAGCCTGTTCCTGGCGCTGGTGTTCGCCAAGCTGGGCCACCACGCCCCGAGCCTGGGCGTCGTCTCCGTGGTCTGGCTGGGGGTGGCCTACCGCTACTGCCGGACGCCCGGCTGGCCGGCCAGCGGCGAGCTGTCGGCAGCGTCGATTTTCGCGATCCTGATCGTCGTCGGGCTGCCCAGCGCCCTCGGCCTGGTGGGCTGACCGCCGGCGGCGGCTGCCGCGTCAGTCATTGGGCACCACGCCCTCGAAGCGCTGCCGCACCTCGTCCGGCTGCAGCAGGAAGCGCACGCCGATCCGGCCCGGCTTCTGCCAGACGATCTCGCCCAGCACCTCGCCCGAGGCGCGCAGGCTGAGCCGGACCTTGTGGCCGACATCGAGATTGTCCAGCACGTCGGCGTCGGAGCCCTCGGGCCACGCCGGCACCAGAAGCTTCGCCCCGCCGGCGGAGATGTCCGAGACGGTACAGGCGACATCGCCGCGGAACTGCTGCGCGCTCAGAATGCCGCCCCACAGCACCCGGGCCCGGCGATGACGCCGGCGCTCCTTGGTCCGGCCGCCGACGACCGCGTGTTCGAGATCGTCGTCCAAGCCGGCCCGATCGTGGGACAGGGCGGCGTCCGGCGGATCGCCGGCAAGGCCGCCCTCGGCAGCAAAATCATTCGGCCCGTCCTGCACCGGATCGCTCCTTGACGCACTGCGTTGACACCGTAGCGCCCCGCCGGGCCTCGCCGTCGTCAAGCGTGGCCGACCGGGAATGAGCAAAGCGTTAACGCCGCCGCCATTTTCACCTGCCGGCCGGCCGGCTGTTGCCAAACGTCCACAGTTCGCTGATCGTCGTCGGCGACCATTGAAGCGGCCGTCCGGCTCCCCGCGGGGTCACGCCGACCGGGCGGTCACGGGCGGTTGCGACCCTGAGGACGACGACACTCATGCAACGACTGAGCGACAAAATTATCGCGGCACACGAGCAAGCGTGCGACCAGAACAAGGCCGAGGTGGCGCGCCATCTGCTGCAGGCGCTGGAGCTCGAACTGTCCAGCAGCGGCGGCCCGAAGGCCGAGGAACGCGCCGTAGACGACGCGATCCGCGCGGCCTTCGAGCGTCAGCAGGCTCTCGACAGCACCGGCTGAGCGCACGCACCATACGTGCCGCAGCCGGCGCGGACGGTCCGCCGAACGGCCCGTTCGAGGTAAAAACCGGCTTTCCGGGTTGGCGTGGCGCGCGTCCTGGGCCAAAGTCTAGGAAGGCGGCGCGGCGACGATGAGCCGCCCGGCGGGCGCCCGGACCCGTCCGCGACGTACGGGCCGACACCAAGGGAGCGCGACAGGCGATGACACAGAACCCCCAATTCGAGCGCCTACTCGGCGAGGTCGAACTCGTCCGCAGCCGCGGCGACCCGGACCGGATGAAGCTGTGCGTGATGTCGCTGGTGGCGTTGCTGGCCGCCGAGCCGCACAGCGACCGGCCGCGCTGCGCCTCCCCGGTGATCGCCGCCTTCGCCCGGCCGATCAACGACGCGATGGATCGCAGCACGCGCCAGCGCCTGCGTCCCTTCGCGCCGCGCATCGTCGGCACCTCGGGCAGCGACGAGGCGGCGCGCCGCGCGATCCTGCACCGCACGCTGGTGGCGACGCTGCTGCCGGCGGTGGTGACCGACCTGCAGGCCAGCGCCCGCGGCCAGGACCAGGCGCGTGCCGCCGAGTTGACGGCGCAGCTGGCCGGCCAGCTGGCGCACGCCGACGAGCAGCAGCAACTGCGCATTGCCCAGGACGCGCAATGGGACCGCGCCGCGCTGATCTGGCCGCTGCGCAACGCGCTGGCCGCGCACCGCGACGGCGACGGCGTGCAGCAGGCCGAATCGGTGGCGCGCGTGCTGATCGCGGCGGTGTCCTGCCTGGCCCGCCCGACGCGCCGCGACTGGTACTGGGACCGCGCCATCGAGGTGCTGGACGAGCTCTGCGACGTGGCGCCGTCGAAGGCTCCGGCGGCCGCCGCGGCGGCGCGCAGTCCCGAAGGCCGCACGGCCGAGCCGGCCTGAGGCGCACGTCATGGCCCCACGACTGCCGATCACCGCCGCCCCCGGCTCCGCCACCACCACCACGGTCTCGCGCGACGGCGAGCCGCTCGATCCGCCGCCGCCGCAGGCGCCGCGCAGGTCCGGGCGCCACACCGCAGCGCCCGGCACGGAGAGCCGGCGGCTCAGCGGCTGCGCCCACACCTCGGTGTTCGTCGGCTACTCGCGCCGCCCGAAGCAGGACGAGTCGCTGATGGGCCCGGAGATCAGCTGGTGCGAGCAGCACTGCCGCGGCTTCTGGACCGTGACCTACGGCGAGGCCCGCCGCGGCGAGGGGCAGCCGATGTACTTCGGCTTCTCGGACCCGGACGACGCCGCCCGGTTCGAGGCCTGGCAGCACAGGCGCCGCGACTCCTTTGCCGCGCCGGAGCACTTCGAGTAGTCCGCGAACCTACGGTCGCCCTCACACACGCTCGAGAGACGGAGCCGCACGCGTATGGCCGACGTGCCGCCTGACCTGGAACCGGTGCTGCGGCGCCTGGACGCCGATTTCGACGACGCCGTGGCGCGCTGGTCGGAGTTCCTGCGCATTCCCAGCGTCAGCACCGACCCGTCGTACAACGACAAGACCCGCGAGGCCGGCCAGTGGCTGGTCGACCAGCTGACCCAGCTCGGCTTCCGGGCGGAGCTGCGCGACACCACCGGCCATCCGATGGTGGTGGCGCACCATGACGGCCCCGGCGCGGAAGTCGCGGCGCCGCGGCTGCTGTACTACGGCCACTACGACGTGCAGCCGCCCGATCCGCTGGATCTGTGGGACAGCGGCCCGTTCGAGCCGACGATCGTCGACGGCCCGCGCGGCCGCCGCATGGTCGCCCGCGGCGCGGTCGACGACAAGGGCCAGCTGATGACCTTCCTGGAGGCCTTCCGGGCCTGGCAGGCGGTGCACGGCACGCTGCCGGTGAAGGTCACCGCCTTCTTCGAGGGCGAGGAGGAGAGCGGCAGCCCGAGCCTGGTGCCGTTCCTGAAACAGAACGCCGCCGAGCTGGCCGCCGACATCGCCGTGGTCTCCGACACCGGCAGCTGGGACGTGAACACGCCGGCCATCACCACGCAGCTGCGCGGCCTGCTGTACACCGAACTGACGGTGCAGGGGCCGAGCCACGACCTGCACTCCGGCCTGTACGGCGGCGCCGCGCCGAACCCGGCGAACGCGCTGGCCCGGGTGATCGGCGCGCTGCACGACGCCGACGGCCGGGTCACCGTGCCCGGCTTCTACGACGACGTAGTCGATCCCGACCCGGAGACGCTGGAGCAGTGGAACCGGCTGGAGCAGGACGAGTCGGCGGTGCTGGCCGGGATCGGCGTCGACGCGCCGGGCGGCGAGGCCGCCCGCAGCCTGCTGGAGAAGACCTGGTCGCGGCCGACCTGCGACGTGAACGGCCTGCTGGCCGGCTACACCGGCCCCGGGGCGAAGACGGTGATCCCGGCCGAGGCGTCGGCGAAGATCTCCTTCCGGCTGGTGCCCGGGCAGGATCCGGACAAGATCGTCGCGGGCCTGAAGCGCTTCGTCGCCGACACGCTGCCGGCCGGCTGCCGCTTCGACCTGCACGTCCACAACGGCTCGCCGGCGATCAAGGTGCCGACCGACAGCCCGTTCCTGGAGGCCGCGCGGGCGGCACTGGCCGACGCCTACGGCCGGCCGGCGGTGCAGATCGGCTGCGGCGGCTCGATCCCGGTGGTGGGCGAGTTCAAGTCCATCCTCGGCATCGATACCTTGCTGCTCGGCTTCGGCCTGGACGACGATCGCATGCACAGCCCGAATGAGAAGTTCGAGCTGGCCTGCTTCGACAACGGCATGAAGGCGCACGCCGCTTTGCTGCACCGCGTGGGCGCCATGGCCGCCGCCCGGCGCACCGCCGAATAGGCCCGGCCAACCGAGCTCCGCGCACTGTCCCACAGCCGCGCGGCGTCCGGCGCGACCCCCCTCCTGCCAAAGCCCCCAGCCGACACGCATCCGGTGTGCACCGCGAACCGGCTCTCCGGGACAAAGTGCCCTTACCCTAACGTAGTATCTCGAAATGAATTTCGATATAAAACCAGTCAATCTTTATATAATACTTTGCGTAAGTAAGACGACCTTGCAATGCAAAACGGTAATTACTACTGTCCCTTGACGTCGACGGTCAGGAGGACGGGATGAACGTTGAAGGCGAGGCCGCGCAAGCGGCCCAAGAAATCGAAAAGCTGATCCGGATCCACTTCCGCAACAGCTACCGAGACAACCTGCGCCCGGCCCAATGGCAGGCGCTGCGCTACTTCGCCTCCGCCAGCCAAAGCAATCGAAGCCTGACCGCGTTTGCCCGCTACCGCCGCTCCACCATGGGCACGGCGTCGATGACTGTCAGCCAACTGGTCGACCGCGGCTATCTGGAGCGCGGCGACCCGGAGGGCCAGCGCAACGTCGGCCTCAGGGTGACCGAGCAGGGCTGGCGCGCGCTGGAGAACGATCCAATGAACGAGCTGGTGGCCGCGATCGGCGACCTGCCGAGCGGCGAAATCCGCAGCCTGCGCGACGCCGTGAACCAGGTCGCGCACACCCTGGACACCCGCGCCACCCCGACCTCCAACGGGGCCTAGCGGCGCCCGCCGTCCCGATCAGCCGGCGTCGCCGGAGCGCCGCCGCTGCTTGTAGTCGGGCCCGCTGAACGCCCAGATCAGCGCCGCCACCCAGCCGACCACCGTCCAGCCCAGGATCACGTTCAGCGCGATGATCTGCATGCCCTTGGGGTGCCCGCGCCAGACCGCGCACGCCAACGGGAACAGATAGAAGGTCGCGATCAGCAGCAGAGCGATCAGGCCGGAGTCCATGGCGTGGAAGCTCGGCCGAGGCGATGACTCTGTCAAGCCTGCCCGCGAGCGTGCTGGAATGGGAGGCGCGCCCGCGAGGATGCAAGATGCGCCGCGACGACCGCTTGCAGGAAACAGAGGCCACGCTGCGCCGTCACGCGCAGGCGCTGTGCCGGGACATCGGCGAGCGCACCATCGCCAGCGGCGGGCTGGCGCGGGCCGAGGCCTATCTGCACGACGCATTCGGCGCGCTGGGGCTGGCGCCGCGGCGGCAGAGCTACGACTTCCGCGGCCACGAGGTCGCCAACCTGATCTGCGACGTCGGGCCGGCGGACGGGCCGCCGCTGGTGGTCGGCGCGCACTACGACACGGTGCCCAGTACCGAGGGCGCGGACGACAACGCCAGCGCGGTCTGCGTCCTGCTGGCGCTGGCCGCGCGTCTGGCCGCGCGGCCGCCGGCGGTGCCGCTGCAGTTGGCCGCCTTCACGCTGGAGGAGCCGCCGGCGTTCCACACCCGCGGCCAGGGCAGCCGGGTGTTCTGCCGCGAGATGAAGCGCGCCGGGATCCGGCCGCGCGGCGCGATCGTGCTGGAAATGGTGGGCTACACCAGCCCGGCCCAGTCGTACCCGCTGGTGCTGTCACTGGCCGGCTACCCGAAGACCGGCGACTACATCGGCATCGTCGGCAACGTGCGCTCGCTGCCCTTCGCCCGCCGGATCAAGCGCGGCTTCCGGCACAATCCGGAGCTGCCGGTGGAGAGCCTGACGGTGCCGTTGAACGGCTTCGTGCTGAACGCCACCCGTCTGTCCGACCACAGCTCGTTCTGGGACCGCGGCTGGCCGGCGGTGATGGTCACCGACACCGCCTTCTTCCGCAATCCGCACTACCACACGCCGGGCGACCGGCTGGAGACGCTGGACTTCGCCTTCATGAGCCAGCTGGTCGACAGCCTGGAGCACGCGGTGCGGGCCTTCGGATGAGGGCGCCGCCTGCCGATGCAGGCGGCGCCTCGACGTGCGACGCTCAGGCCGCGGCGACCGTCTTCTGCTTCTGGGTGCCCAGGCCCTCGACCGACAGCTCGATCTGCTGGCCGGGCCGCAGGAACACCTGCGGGTTCTGGCCGGCGCCGACGCCCGGGGGCGTGCCGGTGGAGATCACGTCGCCGGGCTCCAGGGTCATGAAGCCGGAGATGTAGCTGACCAGGCGGCTGACCACGTAGACCATCGTGCTCGTGGACCCGTTCTGGTAGCGGTGGCCGTCGACGCTGAGCCACAGCGGCAGGTTCTGCGGGTCCGCGACCTCGTCGGCGGTCAGCAGCCACGGCCCGATTGGCCCGAAGGTGTCGTGGCTCTTGCCCTTTACCCACTGGCCGGCGTGCTTGAGCTGGAAGTCACGCTCGGACACGTCGTTGACCGTGCAATAGCCGGCGACGTGCTGCATCGCCTCGTCCTGGCCGACGTACTTAGCGCGGCTGCCGATCACCACGCCGAGTTCGACCTCCCAGTCGGTCTTGGTGGAGCCGCGCGGGATCTCGATGTCGTCGTAGGGGCCGCAGACCGCGCTGGTGGCCTTGAAGAAGAGCACCGGCTCCGGCGGCAGCTCCATGCCGGACTCCTCGGCGTGGTCCTTGTAGTTCAGGCCGATGCAGATGAACTTGCCGATGCCGCCCACGCAGGGCGCCCAGCGGGCGTCCGCCGGCACCTCCGGCAGGCTGGCCGGATCGACGTCCTGGAGGCGCCGCAGGCCGTCTCGCGCCAGCGTGTCGCCGGCGACGTCGCTCACCACGCCGCTGAGGTCGCGGCGCGTGCCGGCGTCGTCCACCAGCGCCGGCTTCTCCGAGCCCTTCTGGCCGAAGCGTGTCAGTTTCACCCCTGAACTCCCCTGGTCTTGCTGTTTCGGGTCGGTCGGCGCGAACCGCCGACGCTCACATCGACCAGCCGCCGTCGATGACGACGGCCTGGCCGGTCACGAAGGCGCTCTCGTCGGAGGCCAGATAGGTCGCCAGCGCGGCGATCTCCTCCGGCGTGCCCAGCCGACCCATCGGCTGCCGGGCGACGAAGTTGCGCCGCACCTCGTCGACGTCGCCGCCCTGCTGCGCGATGCGGTCGTCCAGCGACGGCGTCTGCACCGTCCCGGGACAGATCGCGTTGGCGCGCACGCCGCACGAGACGAAGTCGGCGGCGATCGACTTCATCAGGCCGATCAGCGCCGCCTTGGTGGTGCCGTAGATGCAGCGGTTGGGCACGCCCTTGATGCTGGAGGCGGCGGAGGACACGGCCAGGATGCAGCCGCGCTCGCGCTCCAGCATCGCCGGCAGGAAAGCGCGGCTAAGCCGGAACGCGCTGCGCACGTTGAGGTCGAACGAGAAGTCGTAGTCCTCGTCGGACACGTCGAGGATGCTGCCGTGGTGCACGAAGCCGGCGCAGTTGAACAGCACGTCGACGTCGCGGTGCCGCTCGGCGGCCGCCTTCACCGCCTCGCCGTCGCGCACGTCCAGGCGCTCGGTCTCGATGCCGGCGTGCTCGCGGTCAAGCTCTGCCAGGGCTTCGTCGTTGATGTCGGTGGCGATCACGCGGGCGCCTTCGCGGGCGTACGCGAGCGCGGTCGCGTGCCCGATCCCCTGCCCCGCTGCGGTAACCAGACAGGTCTTCCCGGCCAGTCGTTCGGCCATGAGCGTCCCTTCCCCTGCGTCTCGGACCGTCTTTCGCGAACCTTGTTGAACCTGCGACCGGCGCGCCGTACCTGCGCCCGGTCCGCTACATCACAGCCCCGATCTGCCAGGGCACGAACTCGTTGTCACCGAAATCGAGCGCCTCGCTGCAGGTCTCCTCGCCGGACGCCGTGCGCAGCACGAGGTCGAAGATGCGCTGACCCATCTCCTCGACCGACACGCCCTCGTCCAGCACGGGGCCGCAGTTCACGTCCATGTCGTCGGACATCCGCTCGTAGGTCGGCGTGTTGGTGCAGAGCTTGAGCGAGGGCGCCGGCTTGAAGCCGGAGACCGAGCCGCGCCCGGTGGTGAAGCAGACCACGTTGGCGCCGCTGGCGATCTGGCCGGTGACCGAGCAGGGGTCGTAGCCGGGCGAATCCATGAACACGAAGCCCGGGCTGTCGACCGGCTCGGCGTAGCCGTAGACGTCCTCCAGCCGCGTCGTGCCGCCCTTGGCCGCCGCCCCCAGCGACTTCTCCAGGATCGTCGTCAGGCCGCCCTCCTTGTTCCCGGGCGAGGGGTTGTTGTCCATCGTCCCGGCGTGCTTGGCGGTGTAGTCCTCCCACCAGTGGATCCGCTCGATCAGCTTCTCGCCGACCGCGCGGCTGGCCGCGCGCCGGGTCAGCAGGTGCTCGGCGCCGTAGATCTCCGGGGTCTCGCTGAGGATCGCGGTGCCGCCGTGCCGCACCAACAGGTCGGCCGCCGCACCCAGCGCCGGGTTGGCGGTGATGCCGGAATAGCCGTCGGAGCCGCCGCACTGCAGCGCCAGCTTGAGGTGCGCCGCGGACACCGGCTCGCGCGCCACCCGGTTGGCGTCGGGCAGCATCGCCTGCACCCGCTCCATGCCGCTGCGCACGGCGGCGCGGGTGCCGCCGGACTCCTGGATCGTCATATAGTCGAACCGGTCGCCCTGCTCGAGCCCGTAGCGCTCCATCAGCCGGTGGATCTGGTTCATCTCGCAGCCCAGGCCGATCAGCAGCACCCCGGCGAAGTTGGGATGCATCAGGTAGCCGTGCAGGGTGCGCTGCAGCAGGTCGAAGCCCTCGCCCGACCCGGCCATGCCGCAGCCGGTGCCGTGCACGAAGGCGGCGACGCCGTCGACGTTAGGATAGGCATCCAGCGCGGGGCCGCGGAACTGGTCGGCGATCGCCTTGGCGACCGTGGCCGAGCAGTTCACCGTGGTCATGATGCCGATGTAGTTGCGCGTCGCCGCCCGGCCGTCCGGCCGCACGATGCCCTGGAAGGTCGCGCGCTCGGCCTCGGGCACCAAGCCGGTCGGCTGCGCCTCGGCGCCGAAGGCGTAGTCGCGCTCGAAGTCGCCCATGCCGCAGTTGTGCGTGTGCACGTGCTGGCCGGCGGCGATGTCCTGGGTGGCGAAGCCGATGATCTGGCCATACTTGCGCACCGCCTCGCCGGCGGCGATCGCGGCGGCGGCGATCTTGTGTCCCGCCGGCACCGCGTCGCGGCAGGTCAGCCCGATGTCGTGCAGCTCCTGGCCAGCGTCCACGGGCCGGCAGGCGACCACCACGTTGTCGCCCGCGTTCAGCCGAACGGCGCCGGGCGCGGCCGGCGCGCTCGCGCGCACGTCGACGCCGGCGTCCGTCACCGGCGTATCCAAGCTCGTCATGTCATCCTCCAAACCCGCCGCGACAGCAGGGCGCGGCGAACGCGCGACGGCGGCGGCCAGCGCCGCGGCCGAACGGGGCCGGCGGTGCGCCTCCACACCGAGGGTCGCGCGCGAATGGTATGCTAGTATGAAAGGTCGTGCTATGAAAAGCCGAACCGAGACGAAAATCGGCATCGCGACGACCCGGGGAGCCCGCCCATGAGTTTCGACGAACTGCGCGGCAAGCGCATCCTGATCACCGGCGCCAGCACCGGCATCGGCGCCGCCCTCGCCCGCCGTCTGGGCGGGTTCGGCGCCCGCGTGGGCGTGCACTACAACGCCAGCCGCGACGCCGCCGAGCAGGTGGCGGCGGACGTGCGCGCGGCCGGCGGCGACGCGCAACTGCTGACCGGCGACGTGCGCGACCCGGCGGCGGTGACCCGGCTGATCGACGAGTTCGCCGACGCCCAGGGCGGCCTGGACGTGCTGGTCTGCAACGCCGGCGACATGGGCGGACGCAGCCGCATGGAGGACGTGGACGATGCGCTGTACGACCACGTGATGGACCTCAACGCGCGCTCGGTGTTCGCGTCGGCGCGCGCTGCCATCCCGCGCCTGAAGGCACAGGGCGGCGGCAGCATCATCAACACCACCTCGATCGCCGCGCGCAGCGGCGGCGGCCCGGGCGTCGGCCTGTACGCGGCCGGCAAAGGCTTCGTCTCCACCCTGACCCGCACGCTGGCGAAGGAGCACGCCGCGGACGGCATCCGCGTCAACGCGGTCGCGCCGGGCACCATCGACACCCCGTTCCACGCCCGTCACTCCAGCGCCGAGCAGCTGGAGGGCGCCCGCCGCACCATCCCGATGGGCCGGCTGGGCACGCCCGAGGACTGTGTCGGGGCGTACCTGTTTCTGGCCTGCGAGAGCCTCAGCGGCTACGTTACCGGCCAGATCATCGAGGTGAACGGCGGCCAGCTGATGCCATGACCCCCGCGCACGCCCCGACGACGGTCCCGACCCGCGAGATCGGCATCACCATGGGCGATCCCGCCGGGATCGGCCCGGAGATCTTGTGCCGCGCGGTGGCGGAGATGTCGGCGTCGGAGCGCGCGCAGACGCTGGTGATCGGCGACCGCGACGTGCTGCGCCGCGCCGCCGAGGTGGCCGGCGTGTCAGTGAACTTCCAAGCCGCCGAAGACGCCGACGGCAGCGGCGCCGCGGTGGCGCTCGACCACGTGCCGGTGCCGGATGGCCCGCTGGCCGACGGGCAGGTGTCGGCGGCGGCCGGCGAGGCCGCCTTCCGCTGCGTCCATCGCGCGGTCGAGCAAGCCCAGGCCGGCGGGATCGGGGTGATCGTCACCGCGCCGCTGAACAAGGCCGCGCTGCACGCCGCCGAGCGCAAGTACGACGGCCACACCGGCATGCTGGCGGCGCTGACCGGCGCGCCCTCGTCCTTCATGCTGCTGACCAGCGACGCGCTGGCCACCCTGCACGTCTCCACGCACGTGTCGCTGCGCGAGGCCACGACCCGCGCCACGCGCGAGCGGGTGCGCGAGACCATCGAGGTCGGCGACCGCCACCTGCGCAAGGTCAAGGGGCGGGCACCACGCATCGCCGTCGCCGGGTTGAACCCGCACTGCGGCGAGGGCGGCCTGTTCGGCCGCGAGGAGATCGACGCCATCGAGCCGGGCGTCGCCGACGCGCAGGCGCAGGGCATCGACGTCGTCGGCCCGATCTCCGGCGACACGGTGTTCTACCGGGCCAGCCGCGGCGAGTTCGACCTGGTGGTGGCGCAGTATCACGACCAGGGTCACATCCCGATCAAGCTGATCGCCTTCGACAGCACGGTGAACGTGAGCCTGGGCCTGCCGGTGAAGCGCACCTCGGTCGACCACGGCACCGCATTCGACATCGCCTGGCAGGGCCGCGCCGACCACACCAACATGCGCTGCGCCATCGCCTACGCCCGGCGCATGGCCGCCGCGCCGGACTAGCCGGCCGTGGCGCCGCGGGTCGCGATCGTGGCGGACGACCTGACAGGGGCGTTGGACGCCGCCGCCCCGTTCGCCGCCCGCGCCCTGACAACCCGGGTCGCCGTCACCGCCGACGGGCTCGACGCCGCGCTGGCGCACGACCCCGCGGTGGTGGCGGTCAACACGGCAACGCGCCACGCCGACGCCGAAACGGCCGCCGCCCGGGTCCGCGACTGTGCCGAGCGGCTGGCGGCGCTGCGGCCGGCGCTGCTGATCAAGAAGATCGATTCGACGCTGCGCGGACCGGTCGGCGCCGAGCTGGCGGCGATCCTCGGGCTGGCCGACCGGCGGG
>ENA-ORDC01001093-ORDC01001093.1-marine-metagenome-genome-assembly--contig:-NODE-1093-length-21735-cov-2.903361_pt1 | contig 21735 bp, 16 predicted proteins | sample MGYA00237783_ERZ508515 | MGnify/ENA primary metagenome ERZ508515 (study PRJEB26186, sample SAMN06268792) | marine metagenome | isolation source: Eden Landing Ponds, San Francisco, CA, USA | place... | reverse complement strand
CGGCGAGCGCATCCCGGCCGTCGGCATGGGCACCTGGATCACCTTCAACGTCGGCGCCGACGAGGAGCTGCGGCGGCACCGCCAGCGCATCCTGGAGACTTTCTTCGCGCGCGGCGGCGGCATGATCGACAGCTCGCCGATGTACGGCTCGGCGCAGGACGTCGTCGGCTGGTGCCTGGCGCGGCTGCAGGACACCGACGGCCTGATCTCCGCCACCAAGGTCTGGACGCCGTACGGCGACAGCGCCCGCGACCAGATGGCCGAGGCCCGGGAGCTCTGGGGCGTCGAGACGTTCGACGTGATGCAGGTGCACAACCTGGTGAGCTGGCAGGAGCACCTGGAAACGCTGCAGCAGGCCAAGGAAGAGGGCCGCATCCGCTACATCGGCGTCACCACCTCGCACGGCAGCCGGCACGCCGAGCTGGAGCGGATCATGCGCGAGGCGCCGATCGACTTCGTGCAGCTCACCTACAACGTCGTCGACCGCTGGGCCGAGGACCGGCTGCTGCCGCTGGCGCAGGAGCGCGGGCTCGGCGTCATCGTCAATCGGCCGTTCAAGCGCAAGCAGCTGTTCCGCATGTTCCAGGACAAACCGCTGCCGGGGTGGATCGGCGAGTTCGACGCGGAGAACTGGGCGCAGTTCTTCCTCAAGTTCATCGTCTCGCACCCGGCGGTGACCTGCGCCATCCCCGCGACCTCGCAGATCCCGCATATGGAGGAGAATATGGGCGCCCTCTACGGCCGCCTGCCGGACCCGGAACTGCGCCAGCGCATGGTGCGCTACATCGAGGAGCTTTGAGGTCCGCGCTGAGGTCCTTCGAGACGGCCGCCCTTCGGCGGGCTCAGGACGGCCTCCTCAGGATGACACTGGGTACGGTTTCAACGCCTTAGTGTCATCCTGAGGAGGCGCGCCAGCGCCGTCTCGAAGGACCTTCCTCTCCCCGTACACGCCGCATCCAGCGAACACGCCGCCATGCTGCTGCCCTACACCGTCGAGATCTTCTTCTCCACGATGGCGCGCTACAACGCCGCGCTGTTTCCGGCCGCGCTGGTCGGGCTGCTACTGGCGCTGGGCGTGCTGGGGCTGGTGGTCAGGCCCGTCGCGGGCGCGGCGGTGCGCGACCGGCTCGTGGGCGCGGTGCTGGCCGCCGGCTGGGTCTGGGTCGGCTGGCAGCATCAGCTCGAGCTGATGGCGACCCTGAACTTCTTGGCGCCGGTCTACGGCGTCGCCTGGATCGTCCAGGGGGCGTTGTTCGCCCTGCTGTGCGCCGGCTTCGCGCGGGTGCGCTTCGGCTTCGCCGGCGGCGCCGCCGGCTGGGCCGGGCTGGCGCTGGCGCTGTTCGGCCTGGCCGGCTATCCGCTGCTGGTGGGACTGCTCGGCTTCGGCTGGCGCGGCCTGCCGCTCGCCGGCACCGCGCCGGACCCGACGGCGATCTTCACCGCGGGACTGCTGCTGTTGGCCCAGGGACGTTGGCGCTACCCGCTGCTGCTGGTGCCGCTGGGCTGGGCCGGCGTGGCGGCGGTCTCCGCCTACCTGCTGGAGTTCCCGCTCGACTACACGGTGACGGCGGCGGTGCTGATCGCGCTGGCCGGGGCGCTCGGGACCGATCTGCGCCCGAAATCGTGACGCGCGCCGCGCCGCCAAGAGGCGTACACTGCACGGTCGCAATCCCGATCGCGGAGGACCCTGGCGATGAGCTGGATGCCCTGTCCCGAGCCGGACACCGAGGTCTCAGAGCGGCCCGAGCTGATTGAGACCGTCGTGGTGCCGCGGGCGCACGACATCGGCGGCTTCGAGGTGCGCCGGGCGTTGCCGACCCGCTCCCGCCGGATGGTCGGCCCGTTCATCTTCTTCGACCAGATGGGGCCGGCCGAGTTCCTGGTCGGCAACGGCATCGACGTGCGGCCGCACCCGCACATCGGCCTGGCCACCGTGACCTACCTGCTGAACGGCACCATCATGCACCGTGACAGCCTGGGCACCGAGCAGCTGATCGCGCCGGGCGACGTCAACCTGATGACCGCCGGCCGCGGCATTGCGCATTCGGAGCGCACCGACGACGCGATGCGGACGCGCGGCGGCAGGCTGTTCGGCATCCAGTCATGGCTGGCGCTGCCGCACGACCGCGAGGAGCGCGCCCCCGACTTCGCCCACGTCGCAGTCGGGGCGCTGCCGTCGGCGCAGCAGGACGGGGTCAGCCTGCGGGTGATCTGCGGCAGCTTCGCCGGGCTGCGCGCGCCGGTCGAGACCGGCTGGGACACGCTCTATGTCGACGTCGGGCTGGACGACGGCGCCCGCCTGCACGTGCCCGCGGAGGCCGAGGAGCGGGCGTTCTATCTGCTGCAGGGCCGGCTCGAGATCGACGGCACCGTCTACGAGCCGATGCAGCTGTTGGTGCTGACGCCCGGTGAGAGCCTGACGGTGACCGCGCACGGCCCGGTGCGGGCGATGCTGTTCGGCGGCGCCACGATGGACGGGCCGCGGCACATCTGGTGGAACTTCGTGTCCTCGTCGAAAGAGCGCATCGAGCAGGCCAAGGCCGACTGGCGGGCCGGCCGCTTCGATCCGGTGCCGAACGAGACCGAGTTCATCCCGCTGCCGGAGCGGTAGCGGGCGGGGTCGGTCGCCCGGTCGGACCCGGGGTCCCACCTTACCCTGTCCCTCTCCGCCCAGTGGCGGAGAGGGGACTCAGCCGAATGCCCCGCGTAGCCCCCTCTCCTCCACGCGGGAGGAGAGGGCCGGGGTGAGGAGGTGGCCGCGCCGAAGCGGCCGCTGCGTCCTTCGACACGGCCCTTCGGGCCGGCTCAGGATGAAGGAGGTCGTGCTCGGTGCACGCCGAACGGGAAGCCCCTAAGCCAGCCAGCGCTTGCGCCGGCGGTAGTGCTTGACGTTGTGGTAGTCGACCCGGTCGTGGCCGCCCAGGTAGAACTCCTGGATGTCCGGGTTCCGCTTCAGGGTGGCGGCGTCGCCGGACATCACCACGTGGCCGTTCTCGATCAGGTAGGCGTGGCGCACCGCCTCCAGCGCCGCGGCCGCGTTCTGCTCGACCAGCAGCACCGAGACGCCCTCCTCGCGGTTGATCCGGGTGATGATCTCGAAAATCTCCTGCACCAGCAGCGGCGCCAGACCGAGCGAAGGCTCGTCCAGCATGATCAGCCGCGGCTGCGTCATCAGCGCCCGCGCGATCGCCAGCATCTGCTGCTCGCCGCCGGACAGGTAGCCGGCCTGGCTGCGCCGCCGCTCGTGCAGGCGGGGGAAGTACTCGTAGACCTGCTGGCGCAGCTCGTTCAGCTTCTGCCGGTTGCCCTGCAGGGGAAACGCCGCGACCAGGTTCTCGTCCGGCGTCAGGTGCTCGAAGATGCGCCGGCCCTCGAGCACGTGGACGATGCCGCCCTCGACCCGCTCGGAGGCGGACAGCGGCAGGATGTCCTTGCCGCCGAACTCCACCGAGCCGCGGGTGACCTGGCCGCGCTCCGGCGCCAGCAGCCCGCTGACGGTCTTGAGCGTGGTGCTCTTGCCGGCGCCGTTGGCGCCGAGGAGGGCGACCATGTCGCCCTCCTCGACGGTCAACGAAACGCCCTTAATGGCGAGGAAGACCTTGTCGTAGACCACCTCGACATTGCTGAGGGTCAGGGCGCCCATGCTAGTTGCCCTCGAACTCCTTGGCGTTGTCCTTGATCTCCTGCCAGACGATGTCCTGGTATGCGCTCACCCAGTCGGTCTGGGGCTCCCATTCCTCGCCGTTCCACATCGACACGCGGCCGTAGCCGCCGCCCTGGTGATCCTCGGCGGTGATGGTGATCGGCGGCATCAGCCCGCGGGCGTTGAAGTCCCGCAGCATCTCGAAGCCCTGCTTGAGCTTGCTGCCGGTCAGCGGCGCGCCGTGCTCGTCCAGGGCGTGCTGGGCCGCCTGCACCGACGCGGCCATCGTGGCGACGCCGATGTTGTAGTAGGTGGTGCCGACGTTGGCCTTGTCGCCGGTGCCGTTCCCCGGCTCGACCACCTGCTTCAGGATGTCCTGGATCACCGGGGTGTCACGGCCGGTGTGCACGGCCTCAAAGCGTTTCACACCGGTGGCGGCGTCGAAGCCGACCTGCTTCATGTCGGTGCGCGCCAGCCACACCACCGAGAGGATCTGCTCCGGCGAGATGCCGTTGCGGATCGCCGTGCGGATCGACACCGGCTGGCCGCCGCCGGCGCCCCAGATGGTAACGTAGTCCGGCCCCCAGCGGCGCACGTCGGACCAGGTGGAGGACTGCTCGTTGCCCGGGCTGGGGTAGGGGAAGGCCTTCACCTCGAAGCCCTTGCGCTCGGCCAGCTCGCGCAGGATCGGCAGGGGCTCGCGGCCGAACGGGCTGTCGATGAAGACGTGGGCGATCTTCTTGCCTTCGAGGCCGCCCATCTCCTCTTCCATGTAGTTCGCCAGCACGCTGGCCTGCGACCAGTAGGTCGCCATCATCGGGAAGACGTAGGGGAAGGTCTTGCCGGCGCTGGCGTCCCCGCGCCCGTGCAGGGCGGTGATCATCGTCACCTCGTCATCCAGCACGCGCGGCACCATGGCGCGGGACACCGGCGTCGACAGGAAGTCGACCAGCACCGTGCCCTCCTCGACGGCGCGGTTGTAGGCCTCGATGCCGCGCTGCGGCTCGTTGCCGGTGTCGCGGACGATCAGCTCGATCGGGTGGCCGTTCACGCCGCCCTGGGCGTTGATCAGCTTGATGTAGTCCTGCTGGCCCTGGTTGTACTCGTTGGACACGAAGGTGTAGACGCCGGTGAAGTCCTGCAGCAGGGCGAAGGTGATCGGCTCCTTGTCCTGCGCCCGGGCCGGCGCCGCCAGCCCGACCGCCGCCGTTGCCACGGCCGCCGCGGCGGCGACCGCGAGCCGCAGCGGATGCCCGCTCGATCTCGTTTTCGTCATCGTTTACCTCCCACGCTTCAGGTGTTTGCGCCGAGCCGTTGTTGTTGTCGGCGGCTCAGCTGCGGGTGTGCTGGAATGGCCAGACCAGGAAGTACTTGCGCGTGTTGTCGTAAATCTTGGCCAGCCCCAGCGGTTCGAACAGCAGGAACGCGATGATCAGCGCCCCGTAGGCCATCAGCGGGATGTGCGACTGCAGGTTCTGCGACATCGTCACCAGGCCGGTTTGGCCCAGCGTGGCGACGACATTGGTCAGCACGATCGGCAGCAGCAGCACGAAGGCCGCGCCCAGATAGGCGCCGACCACGCTGCCCAGGCCGCCGACCAGCACCATCGCGACGAACTGGATCGAGACGTTGAAGGAGAACTGTTCCGGCGTCACCGCCTCGTAGTAACAGAACGCCAGCACCGCGCCCGACACGCCGCCCAGGAACGAGCTGGTGAAGAACGCCAGCAGCTTGTACTTGAACACGTTCACGCCGATCACGGCGGCGGCGAAGTCCTTGTCGCGGATCGCCACCAGGGCGCGGCCGAACGAGGTGCGCTTCACGTTCATCACGAACAGCGTCAGCACCACGCACCACAGCAGCGCGCCGTAGTACTGCGCGATGTCGTTGGTCAGCGCCACGCCCAGGAAGCTCACCTCCGGCGTCTGCAGGGTCGCCTGGGCGCCGCCGGAGATCGCCGGCACGTTCACGATCACCCAGTCCACCAGGTACTGCATCGCCAGGGTCGCCATCACCAGGTACAGGCCCTTCACCCGCAGCGCCGCCGCGCCGAACAGCGAGCCGATCACCGCCGCCGACAGGCCGGCGCCGAGGATGGCGATCTCGAACGGCACGCCGGCGCGGGTCAGGTGGATGCAGCTGTAGGCGCCGATCGCCATCACCGCGGCGAAGCCGAAGTGCAGCTGGCCAGCGACGCCCATCAGCAGCGTCAGCGACAGCGCCGCCGAGGTCCAGACCAGCCAGGGCAGCAGGTAGCTGGAGACGTAGAGCCCCGACAGCAGCAGCGGCGCCAGCAGGCCCAGCGCCAGCACGACGATCGCCTGCCAGCGGTCGGCGGGGACCGTCCAAAGGCGGCGCTCGCCGGCGTAGCTGGTGTGGTGGACGCCCGACAGGCGGTAGAACATGGCCGGTTACACCCGCTCGATCTCTTCGCGGCCGAAGATTCCGAACGGCCGCACCAGGATGGTCAGGAGGATGATCAGAGAGGTCACCACGTCTCGGGTGCCGCCGCCGACCAGCGGGTCGACGTAGCCCGGCACCACCGAGCCGAGGATGCCGACCAGCAGGCCGCCGACCAGCACGCCCCAGATGCTGTCCAGGCCGCCCAGGATGACCACTGCGATCGCCGGGAACAGCAGCGTCGACAGCGTCCAGTCGACGCCCTGGACCGAGCCCCACAGCGCGCCGGCGGCCACCGCCGATACGCCGGCGAGGCCCCAGGAGATGCCGATGGCGTGCTCCACCGAGATGCCCACCGACCAGCTCGAGACGTGGTCGTCGGACACCGCGCGCAGCTTGGTGCCGAGGCGCGTCTGGAAGAACAGCAGCGAGGCCGCGATCATCAGGACCGCGACGCCGGCGCCGTACAGGTAGCCGCGGTTGATGAACACGCCCTCGACGATGATCGGCGCCAGGCCGATGCCCAGGTTCAGCGACTTCGGGCTGGCACCCAGGATGCCGGGGGCGAGGCCGCGCAGGAAGATCTCCAGGCCCAGCGTCAGCATCACGATCATAATGATCGGCTGGCCCACCATGCGGCGCAGCAGCAGCCGCTCGCACAGCAGCCCGAAGCCGAACATCACCACCGCGGCCAGCGGGATCGCCAGCCACAGCGACAGCCCGGTCAGGCTGACGAAGATGTAGATGAAGTAGGCGCTGAGCATGATCATCGCGCCGTGCGCCAGGTTGGGCACGCCGGCCGACTTGTAGATCAGCACGATGCCCAGCGCGGCCAGGCTGTACATCAGCCCGGTCAGCGCGCCGTTGACCAGCAGCTCCAGGAAATAGGTCATTGCGCGGCCGCTCCCTGACTGGCGGCGGACGGCGCGGCGGCCGGGGTGCCGGGGGCGACGTCGCGAAGCTGCAGCATACGGGTCAGCACGCCGGTCTCGCCGGTCTCGTAGGTGAAGTGGGCCTCGAACTCGATCTGCCCGCTGCCGTCGTAGAGCGCCCGGATGATCGGGCCGTAGTGCTCCTCAATCACGTTGCGGCGCAGCTTGCGGGTGCGCGTGACCTCACCGTCGTCCGGGTCGAACGGCTTGTGCAGGTTGACCATGCGCCGGATCTGCAGGCCCTCCGGCAGGGTCTCGTTGGTGCGCCGGATCACCCCCTCGATCAGATCGTACACCGGATCGCGCTGCGACAGGTCGGCGTAGGAGGTGTAGGTCACCCCGTTCTCCTCCGCCCAGTGGCCGACCGCGTCGATGTCGATGCAGACGATCGCCGCCAGGTGGTCGCGACCTTCGCCCAGGATGCAGATGTCGCGAACGTACTGGCTGAACTTGATGCGGTTCTCGACGTAGGTCGGGATAAAGCGCTCGCCGGCGGCGGTGTAGACCACCTCGGACACGCGCCCCAACACCACCAGCTGGCCGTCGTCCTCCAGGAACCCGGCGTCGCCGGTGTGCAGCCAGCCGTCGGCCAGCGTCTCCGCGGTGGCGTCGGGGTTGCGGTAGTAGCCGTCGAACACGTTGTCGCCCTGGACCAGGATCTCGCCGCTCTCGGCGATCCGAATCTCGACGCCGGGGAACGGCTTGCCGACGGTGTGCAGCTTGACCGAGCCCGGACCCTGGGCGGCGCACAGCGCGCAGTTCTCGGTCTGGCCGTAGAACTGCCGCAGGTCCAGCCCCAGGGCGCGGAAGAACAGGAACACCTCCTCGCCGATCGCCTCGCCGGCGGTGTAGGGCCGGGCGACCCGGCCCAGGCCGAGCTGGTCGCGGATCGGGCCGTAGACCAGCAGCTCGCCGAGGCCGCGCCAGAGCCGCTCGCCGGCGCTCGGCGTGTGGCCCGACAGGCGGCGGCGCTCCAGCTCCACCGCGAACGGCATGAAGCGGTTGTACAACCAGCGCTTGAAGCGCGTGCTCTCGTCGATGCCGACCTGGATCCGGGTCAGCATGTTCGACCAGGCGCGCGGCGAGCTGAAGTACATCGTCGGCGCGATCTCGCGCAGGTCGTTGAGCGCGGTCTCCTGGGTCTCCGGGATGTTGACGGTGAAGCGCAGCAGGATCGCCGCGCCGACCGAGAAGGTGAAGTCGCCGACCCAGGCCATCGGCAGATAGGCCATGTGCACTTCGCCTTCGCGGAAGTAGGCGGCCTGGTGGGCGTTGCGCACGGCGAACAGGATGTGGCCGTGCTTCAGCGGCACGCCCTTGGGCGCGCCGGTGGTGCCGGAGGAGTGCAGCAGCGCCGCCGCGTCGTTGACGTCGGGCCGGGCGATCAGGTCGTCGCGCAGGCCGGGCTCCTCGCGCAGCCGCCGGCGGCCGCGCTCGGCGACGTCGGTGAAGGCGACCACGCCCTCGGGCTCGCTGCCGGCCAGGCCGCGCGGGTCGTCGTAGACGATCAGCTCCAGCGCCGGGTAGTCCTCGCGGATGTCCAGCAGCTTGTCGACTTGCTCCTGGTCCTCGGCGAGGGCGTGGCGGATGCCCTCGCGGCGCATCTGGTCGCCGATCTCCTGCGGCGTGGCGTCCGGGTAGGCGGGCGACGACACGGCGCGCAGCGCCACCGCGCTCATCATGCCGAAGTACAGCGCCGGCCGGTTGTCGCCGACCACCAGCAGGTTGTCGTCGCGGCCGACGCCGTAGGCCTCCAGCCCGGCGGCGAAGGCCAGCACGCGCTCCAGGTAGTCGGCCCAGGTGTACTCCTGCCAGATGCCGTGGTCGCGCTCGCGCATCGCCACCCGGTCGCCGTGGTCGCGCGCGTTCGCGGCCAGGTGCGTCATCAGGTGGTCGTCGCGCCGCCAGTTCGGGTGCAGCGCGTCGCCGGCGCCGGCGCCGGCGCCGGTGTTGGTGGCGGTGGCGGCCGTCGTGTCAGCCGGCATGCTCGACCTTCCCGATGTAGGCGGCGACCACCTCGGGGTCGCGCATCGCCTCGGCGGCGGAGTCCTCGGCGATCTTCTCGCCGTTGTTCAGCACGGCGACCCGCTCGCAGATCGCAGTGACCACGTCCAGGTGGTGCTCGATCAGCAGGATCGAGAGGTTGAGCGCGTCGCGGGCGTCCAGGATGAAGCGGACCATGTACTCCTTCTCTTCCTGGTTCATGCCGGCCATCGGCTCGTCGAGGATCAGCAGGCGCGGCTCGGCGGCCAGGGCGCGGGCCAGCTCGACGCGCTTCTGCATGCCCAGCGGGATCATCTCGACCGGCTCGTGGCGCACGCTCTGCAGCTGCAGCAGGTCGATTATCTCCTCGACGGTCTGGCGGTTGCGCACCTCCTCGCGCTCGGCCCAGACCCAGTAGAACAGCGACGCCAACGCGCTCGGGCGCATGTGCACGTGCCGGCCCATCAGGATGTTGTCGAGCGCGCTCATGCCCTTGAACAGGGCGACATTCTGGAACGTGCGGGCGATGCCCAGGGTGGCCACCTTGTGCGGCGCCACGTGCTCCAGTTGGCGCGTTTCGAAGCGGATCGTGCCGGTCTGCGGCGGGTAGAAGCCGGTGATCGCGTTCACCAGCGTGGTCTTGCCGGAGCCGTTCGGGCCCACTAGGCCGTAGATCTCGCCCGGCTGAATCCCGATCGAGACGTTTTTCAGCGCCTGCAGGCCGCCGAACGACCGGCTCACGTTGTCGCACTGCAGAACCGGCTCGCCCGAGGCGGCGGCGGAAGCCTCGGCCACGTTTGACCCTCCCCAGGGTGATGACGTCCGCGCAGCTGCTTCTGTGGCGGCAGCTTGCACACGGCCTCCTTCATAACCGGGGACCCGGTGGCTTGTGAACCTTATACGCACGATTGGCGGCGCGGCGCGCGCGATTGCCGGTGCGAACGCCGGCAGGTGGCACGCGGCCGGCGAATGTGGCAGCCTCGCCCCCTCATCGACACGCGCCGCAAGCAGTCAGGTCGAGGATGCCGTCGGCATGAGCGATCCCGTCGTCACGCCCAAATCCAAGACGAAGCCGAAGACGCAGCAGCCGCGCCGGCACAAGGTGCTGCTGCTGAACGACGACTTCACGCCGCGCGAGTTCGTCGTGCAGGTGCTGAAGGCGGTGTTCTCGATGACCGAGGACCAGGCCGCGGGCGTGATGATGACCGCGCACCAGCAGGGCTCCTGCGTGGTCGCCGTCTATCCCCGCGACGTCGCCGAGACCAAGGCCCAGGAGGCGACCGACATGGGCCGCCAGGAGGGCCACCCGCTGATGTTCACCTGCGAGCCGGAGGAGTAGCGGGCCCTCGCGTCACCGCCACGCCCCGAGGGAGAGACCCGCGCAGGGCGGCGTGCGCGTGGTTCGAGACGCCGCCCTTCGCCGGGCTCAGGGCGGCTCCTCACCATGACACTCAGGATCGAGTTCCCGCTCAGTGTCATCCTGAGGAGGGCCGCAGGCCCGTCTCGAAGGGCCTGCATAACGGTGATTTCAACGCATTATGGAACAGTGTCCACGCGTTGCTTGAAGCCTCGCGGCCGGCCCCCTCACTCCCCGCCGGACAGCAGCCCGTGCCGCCGGTGCCACTCCTCCAGCGATTCGTTCGGATACTCCGGGAACTGCGGTTCGTCCGGGCGGGCGTCGATGCGGACCCAGTTGGCCTTCGAGTCCAGCAGGATGTGCACCTGCTCCGGCGGCTCCGGCAGCGGCGTGTCGATGGCGCTGGCGAACGGATGCACCAGCTCCGGCCAGTCCGGGTCGTAGACCCAGAGCGCGCTGCCGCAGTGCGAGCAGAAGCGGCGCTCGCCGTGGCTGCGCACGCCGTCGACGGTGGCGTGGAACACCGTGATCGCGTCTTCGCCCTCGACCTGCAGCGTGTTGGCGTCGGCGCCCAGGTTGATCGCGTAGCCGCCGCCGCCCGCCGTCTTGCGGCAGATCGAGCAGTAGCAGCGCATGAACGGCACCGGCGCGTAGGCGTCGACGGCGAAGCGCACGGCACCGCAGTGGCAGGACCCTTGCAGCCGCATGATCGTCTCCTTCTCCGTGTTGCGTGACGGGCTCCGCGTTGCGTGACGGGCACCGCACCGTTTCCCGGCAGGGGCGGGTGCTGGACCGTGTGCCGCAACGGCGCCACATCTTCGCAGCAGACTTGGTCGTCACAACCCGACAGGGACAGGGGAACCGTCATGCGACAAATCTGGAAGACCTCCGCGCTTGCCGCGCTGGCCGCGGGCCTGCTGGCCGCGCCGGCGCAGGCGCAGATCGCCGGCGAGGCCGCCACCTACGAGGTCGACGGCTCCACCTACCAGGGCTACTACGCCCGCAACAGCCAGCTCGAGGGCGACCGCCCGGTGGTGCTGATCGTGCACGACTGGGACGGCCTGGGCGACTACGAGCGCCAGCGCGCGGAGATGCTGGCGAGGCAGGGCTACGCCGCCTTCGCGGCCGACCTGTACGGCCAGGGCGTGCGCCCCGACACGCTGGAGGGCAAGAAGGCCGAAAGCGGCGCGCTCTATTCCGACCGGCAGGAGATGCGCGACCGGCTCGCCGGCGCGCTGCGGCAACTCGACGGCCTGGCGGGCGCCGACGCCGACCGGGTGGTGGCGATCGGCTACTGCTTCGGCGGCTCGGCGGTGCTGGAGCTGGCGCGCTCGGGCCGCGACCTGGACGGCTTCGTGTCGTTCCACGGCGGCCTCGGCACGCCGGACGGGCAGGACTACACCGACGTGCAGGGCGAGATCCTGGTGCTGCACGGCTCGCAGGACAGCGTCTCCGGCATGGGCGACGTCGCCGATCTGGCCGGCCGGCTGGACGGCGCGGACGTGGCCTACAGCATGGAGATCTACGGCGGCGCCCGGCACGCCTTCACCGTCTGGGGCGGCGACCGCTACCAGGCCCGCGCCGACCTGCAGTCCTGGGCGGCGCTGGAGGATTTCCTGGAGCGGAGGATCTGGTGAGAGCGGCCGTGGGCATCGAGACGCGGCCCTTCGCCGAGTTCAGGATCGCTCCGCAGCATGAAGGGAGCCATCCTGCGCCTCGAAAACACGCACTGGCTCATCCTGAGCCCGTCGAAGGATCAATGCTCAGGCGGCGCGGAACGTGCGTGGCGTGGTTCGAGACGCGGCCCTGCGGACCGCTCCTCACCATGAGGCTGTGGGCTGTGCAAGAGGACCAGTAAACGTAACGGAGTGACCGCCATGCGCAAGATCTGGCTGAGCGTTCTGAGCCTCGCCGCCGGCCTCGCGGTCGCGGGCACGGCGGCGGCGCACCACGGCTGGGCCTGGACCACCGGCGAGAACAAGGAGCTTACCGGCGTGGTCGAGGAGGCCCGGCTAGGCAATCCGCACGGCGACGTCATGCTGAACGTCGACGGCACCGTCTGGACCGTCGAGGTCGGCCAGCCGTGGCGCAACGACCGTGCCGGCGTGAAGGAGGGCGACATCGCCCCCGGCGTGGAGATGCGGGTGATCGGCGAGCCCTCCGCCGACCCGGACGAGACGCGCCTGAAGGTTGAACGCTTCTTCATCGGCGACCGGGAGTACATCCTCTACCCCGGGCGCGACTGACGCATGGACGGGCTCCTGGCGGCGATCGAGGGTTTTTGGATCGCGCAGGAGCTGCGCTTCGCCCGCTGGAGCTACGCCGCCGTCAACACGGCGCACGTGCTGGGGATCGCGCTGTTGGTCGGCGCGATCCTGCCGCTCGACCTGCGGCTTCTGGGGCTGTGGCGGCGGGTGCCGCACGGCGATCTGGCCCGCGTCCTGGTGCCGGTCGCCGCGGCCGGGCTGGCCCTGGCGGCGGCGACCGGCGCGCTGCTGTTCTCGGTCCGGGCGAGCGAGTACGGCGTCATGCCGGTGGTCTGGCTCAAGGGCGCGCTGATCGCGACCGGGGCGGGCGCGGCGCTGCTGCTGCACCGGGCGCACGGGCTCGAGCTGGCGGCCGCCGGCCGGCGCCGCCTCGCCGCCGCCGGGGCGCTGTCGATGACCTGCTGGCTGGGCGCCCTGGTGTGCGGCCGGCTGATTGCCTTCCTGGGCGATTGACACGACATGTCTCGGAGAGCGCGCCGCGCGATCGCCGCCTGCGGCACGATCGCGCGCGTCGAAACGCACCCTGGCGGGTTGCCCTTCGAGATGAAATGCCTGGGGTTAACCACCTGAGAACGCCTGGACTTCATCGTTCGAACGCCGGTCCGCGCGGCCGCGGCGGACGGCCCGGCGGAAAAACGCCGTGGACGACTGTCGAGATGATGCCATAATTGACTGCAAAATTGCGCCTAGTTTGACGAAGGATTTCCCCGTGACCCGGCGCCGCCGACCGCCCGACCGGCCCAGCCTGCGCCGCCGAGCCGCCCGCCTGGCGCCGGCGCTGGGCGCGCTCGCATTGCTGGCGGCCTGTTCCGGCACGCCGGAGCCGGTGCAGACCCGCGCCGACCTGCCGGAGCGCTTTTCGCGCGGCGGCGAGGCGGCGCGGATCGACCGCTGGTGGCAGGCGTTCGACGATCCGGCGCTGACCCGCCTGATCGACACCGCGCTGGCCGACCGGCCGCAGCTGCGGGCGATCTGGGCGCGGCTGGCGCAGGCGCAGGCCGCGGCCGGCCGCACCCGCGCCGACCGCTTCCCCAGCGTCGAGGGCACCGGCGAGGCCAGCGCGCAGGACGGCTCCGGCCTGCCCAGCATGCAGGACGACTATTCGCTGGGCCTGGCGGCGTCCTACGAGGTCGACCTCTGGGGCCGGATCGACGCCGAGGCCGACGCCGCGCGGCTGGACGCCCGCGCCACCCGGCAGGAACTGGAGGCCGGAGCCCTGTCCCTGAGCGGCGAGGTCGCCGACGCCTGGTACCGCCTGGTGGCGCAGCGCGCCCGCCTGGATCTGCTGCGCCGGCAGCTGGAGACCAACCGCACGGTGGAGCGGGTCGTCGAGGTCCGGGTGCGCCAGGGCCAGGCCAGCCTGGCCGACCTGCTGCGCCAGCGCGAGCTGATCGAGAGCACGCGCGAGCAGATATCCACCGCCGAGGGCGAGTTGGAGCTGATCCGCAACGAGCTGTCGGTGCTGCTGGGCCGGGCGCCGAACGGCGAGCCGCTGCCGGAGAGCCGGGCGTTGCCGTCCGTGCCCGCGTTGCCCGAGACCGGCGTCCCGGCGGAGCTGCTGACCCGCCGCCCGGACGTGCGCCAGGCGGTGCTGCAGGTGCAGGCGGCGGACAAGCGCGTCGCCGCCGCGGTCGCCGACCAGTACCCGCGGCTGGACCTGACCGCCAGCCTGCGCACCACCGCCGAGGATCCGGCGGATCTGTTCTCCAACTGGATCGGTAGCATCGCCGGCCAGCTCGCGGTGCCGCTGATCGACGCCGGTCGGCGCGAGGCCGAGGTCGACCGCACCGAGGCCGTGGTGGCGCAGCGGCTGGCCGAGTTCGAATCGACGGCGCTGACGGCGATCCGCGAGGTCGAGGACGCGCTGGCACAGGAGCGCCAGCAGCGCCGCCGGGTCGACAGCCTGGAGCGCCAGGTCGAGCTGGCCCGGCAGGCGCTGGCGCGGCTGCGCGGACGCTACATCGGCGGCGCCACCGACTTTCTGGACGTGCTCGACGGCCTGACCCGCCTGCAGGGGCTGGAGCGCGAGCTGATCGAGGCGCGGCGCCAGCGCCTGGCCGCCCGGATCGCGCTGGCGCGGGCGCTGGCTGGCGGCATCGACCCGCCGCGCCCGCAGGGTCGCGGCTTCGACTCGCTGGGCACCTGGGTCGACGGCGGCGCCGCGCCGGCAGGAACCGACGAGGACGCCACCTGACCATGGCCAGCGACCGCCGCCACCGCACGGCCGAGGCCGTGCCCGCCGAGACCGACCGGCCGGCCGGCGCGATCCAGACGCCGCGCCCGGACCGGCCGCGCCTGCGCATCCTGCTGCAGGCGGTGCTGGCGCTGCTGGTGCTGGCCGGTGCGGGCGCCACCGTCGCCTGGTTCATGTCGACCGAGCCGGGGGCCGGCCGCGGCGCCGCCCAGCGCCAGGAAACCGCGGTGCTGGTGCAGACCACGACGGTGGTGCGCGAGCCGGAGATCGCCGTGGTCGAGGCCTGGGGCGAGGTGACGCCGGCGGACCGGGTGACGGTGACGCCGCGGGTCTCCGGCGAGGTCGTCGAGGTCAGCGACAAGCTGGAGTCCGGCGGCCGAGTCGCCAAGGGCGACCTGCTGGTGCAGCTCGACCGCAGCGACTACCGGATCGCCCTGGAGCGCGCCCGCACCGCGCTGGCCAAGGCGCAGGCGGATCTGGAGATCGAGCAGGGCAACCAGCGCATCGCCGAGACCGAGGCCGAGCTGCTGGACCAGGAGCTGAGCGCGCAGGAGCGCCAGCTGGTGCTGCGGCAGCCGCAGCTGGAAAGCGCCCGCGCCGACGTCGAGGCCGCGCGCGCCGACGTGCGCGCCGCCGAGCTGGACCTGCAGCGCACCACCGTGCGGGCGCCGTTCGACGCGGTGGTGCAGACCGCGGACGTCGAGGTCGGCAGCCAGGTCGGGCCCGGCGACAGCATCGCCGAGCTGGTCGCCACCGACCGCTACTACGTCGAGCTCGCGGTGCCGGCCGCCAAGCTGCAGTACGTGACGGCGGCCGAGGAGACGCCGGGCTCGGGCTCGCTGGTCACGTTCGACAACCCGACCGTCTGGGGCAGCGAGACCCGCACCGGCGAGGTGGTTCGGGTGCGCCCCGGGCTGAGCCAGGAGGGCCGGATGGCGCGGCTCTTGGTGGCGGTCGAGCAGCCGCTGGACCGGCGGCCGCGGCTGCTGGTCGGCTCCTACCTGCGCGGCCGCATCCAGGGCGCGTCGCTGGGCGAGGTGGTGGCGCTGGACCGCGCCTACCTGCGCGAGGACGACAGCGTCTGGGTGATGACCGGCGACGGCCGCCTGGAGATCCGCGCCGTCGACGTCGCCTACCGCGGCCCGCAGGACGTCTACATTTCGGTCGGCCTGTCCGAAGGCGAGCGCGTGGTCACCTCCGACATCGCCACGCCCACCAACGGCATGCGCTTGCGCACCCGCGACGGCGGGGGCGCGGCATGAGGACGGGTGGGCTGGCGTTTGACGGGCTTCCCGCTACGGCGGTGAGCCACCCCCATCCTGGCCTTCCCCCATCGAGGGGGAAGGGACGCTTCGGCGCCGGTGATCGAACGCGGCCAATGCCGAGTAGGGCCCTCTCCCCCTGCGATGGGGGAGAGACAGAGAGGGGGTGGCTCACGGCGTCGCCGGACCCCCTCCAACGCCTAGCCCCGATGCTCAGGATGACACTGGGGCGATACGGGCGCCTCAGTGCCTTGGCGCCCCAGTGTCATGGTGAGGAGCCGCCCGCAGGGCGGCGTCTCGAACCACGCCCACGGCCCCTGCAGCCCGCACCGGGGCGCCCGACCCGGAGCCGCCGGCATGGCTGACGGCCGTTCCCCCAGCCCGCTGCGGCCGCGGCGGCCGGACCCGGCGATGCGCGGGCCGCTGGCCTGGATGGTGCGGCACCGGGTGGCGCCCAACCTGCTGATGCTGATCTTCCTGGTCGGCGGCCTGCTGATGACCACGCAGATCCGCCAGGAGGTGTTTCCCGACTTCCAGTCCGACACGGTGATCGTGCAGGTCGCCTATCCCGGCGCCAGCCCGGCGGAGGTCGAGCAGGGCGTGATCCTGGCGGTCGAGGAGGCCGTGCAGGGCATCACCGGCGTCGACGAGGTGCGCTCCACCGCCCGCGAGGGCTCCGCCCAGGTGACCGCCGAGGTCGACGAGAGCGCCGGCTACCAGGCGATCTACCAGGAGGTGCAGCAGGCGGTCGACCGCATCACCACCTTCCCGGACGACGCCGAGGAGCCGGTGGTGAAGAGCCGGCAGTGGCGCCGCGACGTGCTCGACATGCAGATCTACGGCGACGTCGAGCCCGACGTGCTGCGCACCGCGGCGGAGCGGGTACGCGACCGGCTGATTCAGCACGACAACATCACCCAGGTCGCGCTCGAGGGCACCCGCGAGCTGCGGGTGCTGGTCGACGTGCCGACCTCCAGCCTGCGCGCCTACGACCTCACGCTGGACCAGGTGGCGCAGATCGTCGCCAGCTCGGCGCTCGACCGTGCCGGCGGCAGCCTGGAGACCCGCGGCGGCGAGATGCTGGTGCGGGTGAAGGAGCGCAAGGACTGGGCGGACGAGTTCGCCCGCATCCCGATCGTCTCCAGCCCGTCCGGCTCGATCGTCCGGCTGGGCGACATCGCGCAGGTGCGCAACGGCTTCGCCGACAGCGACACCGAGGCGCGCTACGACGGCAAGCCGGCGATCGGCATCGAGGTGTTCCGCGTCGGCACGGAAACGCCGATCAGCGTGTCCCGCGGCGTCGACGAGGTGCTGCCGGAGGCGCTGTCCGAGCTGCCGCCGCAGATCGACGTGGCGATCCAGGACGACAACTCGAAGATCTACCAGCAGCGCATCGACCTGCTGCTGAAGAACGGCCTGATCGGGCTGTGCCTGGTGCTGCTGCTGCTCAGCCTGTTCCTGGAGTTCAAGCTGGCGTTCTGGGTCACCGTGGGCATCCCGGTGGCGTTCGTCGGCACGCTGCTGCTGCTGCCGGTCTACGGGACCTCGATCAACATGGTCAGCCTGTTCGCCTTCATCCTGGCGCTGGGCATCGTGGTCGACGACGCCATCGTCGCCGGCGAGAACATCTACGAGCACCGCCAGCGCGGCATGGGCATGGTCGAGGCGGCGGTGCGCGGCGCCCGCGACATCGCGGTGCCGATCTCGTTCTCGATCCTGACCAACATCGTCGCCTTCCTGCCGATGATGTTCATCCCTGGCGCCTGGGGCCAGATCTGGGCGGTGATCCCGATCGTGGTGACGACCGCGCTGGTGATCTCCTGGGTCGAGGCGCTGCTGATCCTGCCGGCCCACCTGGGCCACGTGCGCCAGGGCGGGCGCAGCCGCATCGGCGCCTACCTGCACGGCCTGCAGACGCGCTTCGCCAATGGCTTCCAGCGCTTCTCCGAGAACGTGTTCGGGCCGTTCCTGGCGGCGGCGATGCGGCTGCGCTACCTGACGGTGGCGCTGGCGATCGCCGTGCTGGCGGTGGTGGTGGCGATCCCGATGAGCGGACGCATGGGCTTCATCCTGATGCCCGAGGTCGAGTCCAGCGTCGCCGAGGCGAGCGCGACGCTGCCGGTCGGGGTGCCGGACAGGGCCGCCCGCGAGGTGCGCGACCGCATGGTCAGCTCGGCCGAGCGGGTGCTGGCGGACAACGGCGGCGAGCGGCTGGGCGACGGCACCTACGCGCTGATCGAGGGCGACACGGTGGAGGTGCGGGTCTACCTGACCGATGCCAGCGTGCGGCCGATCTCGACCCGCGCCTTCACCGAGAAGTGGCGCGATGCGCTGGGCGAGCTCGCCGGCGTCGAGTACGTGCGCTTCTCCAGCCAGGGCGGGCCCGGCGGCGGGCCGTCGGTGTCGGTCGAGCTGAACCATCCGGACGTCGACGTGCTGGAACGCGCGGCCGAGGACCTGGCCGGACGGATGCAGGAGCTGACGGCCGTCAAGGACGTCGACGACGGCACCAGCTCGGGCAAGCCGCAGCTCGACATCCAGCTCACCGAGGAGGCGCGGGCGCTGGGCCTGAGCGCGGCGGAGATCGGTCGGCAGGTGCGCGGCGCCTTCTACGGGCTGGAGGCGGTGAAGCAGCAGCGCGGCCGCAACGAGGTCACCGTGCTGGTCCGCAAGCCGGAGTCCGAGCGCGACGGCATGGAAGACCTGGAGGACATGCTGATCCACACGCCCGACGGCGGCGACGTGCCGCTGCAGCAGGTCGCGACCGTGACCCGCGACCGCGCCTACACCCAGATCACCCGGCGCGACGGTCGGCGCACCGCGACGGTCACCGCCAACGTCACCCCGATCGAGCAGACCAGCCGGGTGACGCAGACGCTCCGGGCCACGATGCTGCCGCAGCTGCAGGCCGACTACCCGGGCCTGGGCTTCTCTTTCGAGGGCCGGCAGGCGTCGATGCGCGACGCCATCGACTCCTTCCTCTACACCGTCTCGGTCGGGCTGTTCGTGATCTTCGCGCTGCTGGCGGTGCCGCTGCGCAGCTACCTGCAGCCGCTGGTGGTGATGATGGCGATCCCGTTCGGCGTGGTCGGCGCGATCCTGGGCCACCTGGTGATGGGCTACGCGCTGTCGATCATCTCGGTGATGGGCATCATCGCGCTCGGCGGCGTCGTGGTGAACGGCGCGCTGGTGATGATCGACTACGCCAACCGCCGGCTGCGCGAGGGCCACGACGTGTTCGAGGCGATCCACATGGCCGGGGTGCGCCGCTTCCGGCCGATCCTGCTGACCACCCTGACCACCTTCGGCGGGCTGGCGCCGATGATCTTCGAGACCAGCCGGCAGGCGCGCTTCCTGATCCCGATGGCGCTGTCGCTGGGCTACGGCATCCTGTTCGCCACCGCGATCCTGCTGGTGCTGACGCCGTGCCTCTACTTGATCCTTGACGACTGCAGGCGCCTGACGGCGCGGCTGATCGGCGGCGCGGCGCAGCCGGCAGAGTAGCGGCGGCCGGCGTTTCGTCTACGCTGCGGCCACCTCCTCACCCCGACCCTCTCCTCCCGCGTGGAGGAGAGGGGGCTACGCGCGGCATTCGGCTGAGTCCCCTCTCCGCCACTGGGCGGAGAGGGACAGGGTGAGGTGGCGGCCTCGGTTGCGACCCGAGTCCGTGCGCCCCTACGACCCCTCCTGCGGCGTCGCGCCGCCCGGGAGGTCCCCCTCGATGTGCAGCGGCGGCGCCTTGCCCTGCTTGTCCGCGCCCCAGTACAGCGTGCGGTGCGGGAACGGGATCTCGATGCCGCGGCGGTCGAACACGCGCTTGATGATCTCGTTGTAGGCGCGGCCGATCATCCACTGGCTGCCGGGGCGGGTCTTGATGCGGGCGCGCACGGTGACGGCGGAGTCCGCGAACGCGGTCACGCCCTGTATCTCCAGGTCGGCCAGGATCTCCGAGCCGTGCTCGCCGGCGCGCAGCTCGTCGAACGCCTCCTGCATCGCCTCCTTCACCTCGCCGATGTCCTCGCGGTAGGCCACCCCGATCGCGGCGATGTGGTAGGCGAAGTCGCGCATGAAGTTGGAGACCGTGTCGACCGCGCTGAACGGCACGATGTGATAGGTGCCGGACAGGTCGCGGATGCCGACCGAGCGGATGGTCAGGCGCTCGACCACGCCGGTGGTGCCGCCGACGGTGATCACGTCGCCCTCGTTGATCGCGTTCTCGAACTGGATGAACACGCCGGTGATGACGTCCTGCACCATCTTCTGGGCGCCGAAACCGATCGCCAGGCCGAGCACGCCGGCGCCGGCCAGCAGCGGGCCGATGTCGATGCCGATCTCCGACAGCGCCAGCATCACCGCGATCGCCGCCAGCACGATGGTCACCGCGTTGCGCAGCAGCTGCAGCAGGGTGCGCTCGCGCGCGCTCGGTATCGTGCCGACGTTCGGGTTCAGGCGGTACTCGACCCAGGACGACAGCGCCAGCCACAGCAGCCAGGCGACCAGCAGGATCGCCGACGCCGAGATCACCGCGGCGATAAACACCTGACCGGCGTCGCCGGCGAGCCAGCCGCCCAGGTCGGCGACGTTCCAGGAATCCAGGATCGCGCCGACCACGAAGACGAAGGCGATCAACCGCACCGCCCGCAGCACGTTCGGCACGAAGGCGTTCAGCCGGCCCTCCAGCAGCGGCAGCCGCTCGCGCATGTCGTCCGGCACCTTCATGCCGCCGGCGATGGCGCGCGAGATCGCGGTGACGATCAGGAAGCCGAGCAGCACCGCGACGGCGGTCTTGCCGGTGGCGACCAGCATGTAGGTCAGGGCGTCGCCCGGCCGCGAGAGCCAGATCGCGAACAGCGCCAGCACATAGGCGATCGCGGCGACGTGCCAGAAGCGGCCGATCGCGCTGGCGACCTTGGCGACGATGTCGCCGCGCTCAACCGCGCGCTTGCGCAGCGTGTCGCGCACGGCCCGGCGGTTCTGCAGGATCACCAGGACGGCGATCACCACGCCGGTCAGCGCGATCAGCACTTGCAGGCTGCGCCCGGCGGCGAAGCTCAGGTTGCTGTTCACGACCGGCACCACGACCAGCGAGCCGTAGCCGAGCAGGCTGACGATCCGGCTCAGCCAGTGGTACCAGTAGGCCGCATTCAGGTCCGACATCGGGTGGATGCGCAGCTCCGGGTAGCGCGGCGACAACACGCCGCGGAGCATCACCTTGATCAGCTCGATGATCAGGAAGGCGTTCAGGTAGAGCGACTGTACGATGTCCATCTGCCCGGACTGGCCGAGCGCCGAGATCGCCACCACGTAGCCGATGGCCCAGGCGATCAGGATCACCAGCGCGTCCAGCACCGTGCTGCCCAGCAGCAGCGCCAGCGAGCCCAGCACGCCGGCGCGCGAGGCGATCCGGCCGAGACGCCTGTAGGCGCTCTGCGACAGCCGGTTCAGCACGGCGAAGGCGACCACCGTGACCAGGATCGTGATCGCCAGCTCCAGAGCGGTCTGGCCCAGTGCCTGGTAGTCGACGGCCCGCGCGTCGCCGACCTTGCCGCGCTCCTGGGCGTCCTCGTCGCTCGGATCGTCGGTGAGGACGGTGTAGCCGCGGTCAGCGAGGCGGCGCGCGCGGTCGGCGTCCGGCACGACGACGAGGACGTCCGCCTTCCCGGTGAGTTCTTCGAGAATCGGTTCCGTGAGGTCGCC
>ENA-ORDC01001087-ORDC01001087.1-marine-metagenome-genome-assembly--contig:-NODE-1087-length-21792-cov-3.349528_pt1 | contig 21792 bp, 21 predicted proteins | sample MGYA00237783_ERZ508515 | MGnify/ENA primary metagenome ERZ508515 (study PRJEB26186, sample SAMN06268792) | marine metagenome | isolation source: Eden Landing Ponds, San Francisco, CA, USA | place... | reverse complement strand
AAGCCTCGGGGCTTGACCCCGAGGCGATTGACCACACAGCAGCAGCGCGGCATCGAGTTCGTTCGCGAGCGTGACGGCCGCATTCTCGCCGTCGTCAAGCGGGAACTCGGCGTCGAGGTCGACCGAGCGGATCTCGAACTCGGGAGTGCTGTCGAGGACGGCCGTCGCGGCACGACCGTGTGAATCGTCGTACGATGCGATATCCCGGAGTTCCTCGACGACTGCCGTCGGGACGGTCACATCGTACCGGGTCACACAGACAGCGAGCGGGTCGGGCTGTTCACCCGCAGCGGTCCCAAGACTGACGAGTGCAGACGCGTCCGCGACGAGGACCGACATCTATCGGTCCGCAGCCTCGTCGATGAACTCATCGTCGAGCTGCTGTTTCAATACGGGGAAGTTCGCCGCCTCTTCGGCGCCGACGAGTGCTTTGAGTTGCTCGAAGCTGATCTCGTCGTCGTAGTAGGCGGCTGCAATCTCCTGCGTCAGCGCGTCGTCGTGGGCAGCTTCCTGCAGGTACTCCCGGAGCGCAGTCACGAGGATACCCGTTCGATCCTCGCCGAGCACCGCTGCGAGCGCATCAGTCCGGTCGATGAGACGGTGTGGCGCCCGAAACTGAACGCGCTTTTTATCGCTGCTCATCGTGTGTAAATTGTGAGCCAATCCACTTACGACTTGTCGTCGGCCGACGCCTCTGGGAGCAACGCGGCCTGTCAGCGGACAGACACCGGAACAAGCGCCGCGCGTCGGTGCCAGGGCTCGACGGCCGATCAGTCCGACCGATTGCGCGTGGCGAGTCGCGCGACCGGAACGTACTGGATTTGTCGCTCGACGGGCAGCCACAGCGTCCCGAGCGTGGCGCCCAGGCAGTTGGCCAGCATATCCCCCCAGCCGAAATACCGGTAGGGGAGCTGGCCCTGCAGGAGTTCGACGAACGCGCCGACGGTGACAGCGCCGCCGAGGACGACCGCCGTGCGGCGAGAGGACGCCTCGTGCCAAGTCGCCGTCGCATACGCCAGCGAGAGGGCAACGGCCGCGTATGCGGCAAAGTGGAGTCGCTTGTCCCAGAACGGCGTCGGGTCGGGCGGTTGTGGGGGCGCGCTCCCCAGCGAAAAATACGTGACGACCCCTATGACGACGGCGACGCCGCTCCAGCGGGCGGCACGGGGCAACAGTGGGATGGGCGGCCGGGCCATCGTGGTATGACTCGGATTCCCTGCCCGGGTACAAATGCGGTTCCATCGCGGAGACCGACAGAAACGCACACGACTGCCACAACGCGGGAGACAGTTCCCCAGTGGCGAATCGATACGCAACTACGGTCGTCGGCAACGGAATCAGCGACGACTGTGAGAATTGTGGCGGGTCGCCGAAAGCAAGGGGTGTGAGACTTGAGGAAGCCTATCGAGAGATTATCGAAGCAGGGTTGGAAGCGGTGGAACATCCAGACGAGTCGTAGCGCATGGACTACCGGGCTATTTTGTCGCTTACACCCACCCCTGAAGGGGTGGGCTTCCGCTCGCTACGTGTCACAGTATCCGGTTGTGTCGTCCCACGTCGGTTTCCCCTCCGACCGCCTCGCTCACTCCGTTCGTTCCGTGAGGTCGGAGGTTCCACCTCGAAACTGCTGACTGTGCCCATCGTTCCGACAGCACGGAGACGGCAGAACTGTTTTCAGACTGTATACGGAATGTATACCTACGATGAGTTCAACGATTCGCGTCCACGAGGAGACGAAAGAAAAGCTTCGACACCTCAAACGAGAGGACGAGACCTGGGACGAGTTGCTCGACCGGCTCGCGACCGAAAACCAGTCGATGAACCCTGGCGCGTGGGAGGGAACTGACAAGGCAGAGAACGCCCGCGAAGCCGTCAAACAGTCCCGTGAGTCGTTCGGTCGATGACGTTCCTCGACTCGTCGGTCATCATCGACTATCTCGATAACGTGCGGCCCGTCGTGGAGTTCGTCGACGACCAACCGACCCTGCTCACGTCCTCGATATGCGTCTACGAGGTGCTCGTCGGAGATGTCTTCAGTTCGGGGCCGACAACCATCCACGAGACACGCGAGGCCTTCGGTCGCGTGTCGGCACTCGATTTTAACGAGTCCATCGCTATCGAAGCCGTCCAGCTCCAACAGCGGTTCCAGGCGGACGGCACAACCATGCCCGCCCGCGACCTGTTCGTCGCCGCGACCGCTCGGTCGACCGGTGACGAACTGGTCGTTTCAGATTCCGACTTCGAAACGGAACCGCTTCGAGAGGTGATAACCGTCACGACTCTCAACGACTGACCAGTACCAGGGGAAAACAGTCATGTAGGCCGTCAGTCCCACCCTTCGTCACTCGGTGGCATCCGCATCCTCGTTCAGCCGCGCCCGGATCTCGTCGCTGGTATAGGTCTGCCCGTCGTCGGTCCGCAGTTGGTGTTCGCTCGCGGCGATATCCTTCCACCCACTACGGGAGAAGGATGGGTGTTTCAGGGCGTCTCGGAGCGCCTATCGAATAAACTCGCTTCGGGACGGGAAGTCCTCTGCCCGCCAAGTCGCGTCGAGATCGTCGAGGAATCCTTCCGGGACCTTCAGCGTGAGCGTGGTCATGTCGGGATCGTCGTTCGACCCCGCATCAGGGTCAGACATACGTCTGTGTTACCCGCGTGTTACCATAAGCGTTGTTTGTGTCGTGGTTCTGGTCTGTCTCGTCACCGATTCGAGGGCGTCGACGACGTACCGACGGACGCCTCCGTGCGGACGGCCAACCGCGATGTGCGTGCACTCGAACGACGAGGGCTCGATATCGAGGCTGCTGACTGGCGAGTGGCCGCCGAAATCACGGCCGCTGGAACTCTCTCACTCGCTGACGTGTACGCCGTTGCACTCGCCAGCGAGCGTGAGGCGACACTCGTCGCCGGGGCCGATGACGATCTCGACGACCTACCCGTGGACGTCGACCGACGCCGGTTCCGGGAGCAGGGCGTGTCGCCGGTGGTCGCAGTATCCAGTAGATCTGTAAAATAGTGGTTTTCCGAGAGACTATATTCCTTCAGGACTTGGATCTGTATATGGACGCGTCAGACTCGCCAGAGAAATTTGCAGACGTCAACGAGGCAGTTGGGAATGAGTGGGAAGCAGAGACCACACCCTACGAACGGATCCGTCACGTCATCGCACACACGTACAACCCAGTCTCGGCTGATGGGGTTGCTGACGACGCACGAACGGCACCAAAGACCGCTCGCAAACATCTGAATACACTCGCCGAGGAAGGGTTCGTCGAGACGGAGCCTGGCGAACACGGCGGGACGTTGTATCGTCGGTCCCCCGAGTCACTGGTCGTCGAGCAAGCTGCGGACATCCTCGAACACGTCTCGACTGATGAGCTCGTCGCACGGATCCAAGAGATGCGCGAGCAACTCGCCGAGTATCAGTCCACGTTCGGCGTCGAGTCACCTGAAGAACTGGCTGTCGACCAGACGAATCAAGCACTCGCCGCGTCTGACTCCACGCCGGATGAGCCCGACCCGGAAACGATCCGCGAGTGGCAGACGCTCCGGCGAAACCTCGCATTCGCGAATGCGGCCCTCTCGATCGGGAACGCCGAGCAGTTCGTCGACGGCGATCGTCGCTCCACAGACGACAGCCTTCCCGCCTGAGGGATGTCGGGGTCAGCTCCACAACAAGAGGATCATACCCTTCGCGGGGCAATCGATCGTCCAGCCCTGCTTACGATCCGCGACATTATCGATGAAATGGAGCCGCTTGCGACGGCCCGTCTCGACAGCTATCTCAATCCGTCAGTGCTCGAAGTCACCCTCGACGATGGACTCTGTGACGCCGACGGGGCCCGGATCGACGTCCAGTGGACGACCCAAGATGATTATAAGTTCCACTATACGGACACCGCGGATGTGAATCTTCGCTGGGGAAGCCATCCTCACGGTGAGGACTACAGCCACGTCGCTGGGACAGCACATTACCACCCACCACCGGACGCGAGCTCAGATCCGGCTGATGTCGAGGACTCCTGCATCACGCAATCCCCCGAAGAGCTGGTTACTCGTGCCGTCCTCAAACTCTGGCGAGTGGCCTATCAGACGGATTCGTACTCACCGCTAAACGCTGGAAGCAATCCACCCTGAGACAGAACGCGATCGTACCGTGTCACAGAGTCAGGAGAGTTTCCGAGATCCACAATCTCCTCGAGCAGCGCAGGTAGGGAACCGCCCATCGTGGTCTGTCGATCAATGACTGGTGCTCTCAGGACGGTATCCGTGGGCGGATGTCACGCCGAGGCTGCAGACTCGGGTTCATCGCTACGCGGCTCCCCGAACTCGACTGCAATCCGGACTGTGTCGGAGGGAACGAATGCTTCACGCGTCCAGCTTCCTCGAAGTGGATGAGCGACCGATCAAGCCACTCAATACGTCTGCGGAGGTCGTTCAAGGATATCGAAGATCTCCGTCGCACGGTACTCCTTGTTGCGGCCCTTCCCGGTGACTTCCGCCAGTACGCCCTCGTCTACTAACGCGGTGATCGCACGGTAAGCCGTCGACTGTTCGACGTCGAAGGTCTGTGCGACGGTGTTCGTAGTGACGTAGGGCTGTTCGAAGAGGTGACAGGCGAGTCGGTGTTTGGTGTACGAAACTCCGCCGTATTCGTCCTCGTATCGGCGCCGCAGTTCGTCCAGCGCCAGCGTTCGTGTGACCGATTCCTCGGCCTGTGTGGCGACCCCCTCGACGAAAAACGACAGCCACGCCTCCCAGTCCCCATCAGTTCGAACGGCCTGCAGCCGGTCGATGTACGTGGCCTTGTGTCGGTTGAAGTATTCGCTGAGATAGAGGTTCGGGCGTTCCAGATAGCCGGCGTCGTACAACTGCAGCGTGATGAGCAACCGTCCGAGACGCCCGTTACCATCCCCGTACGGATGGATCGTCTCGAACTGATAGTGGAACAGCGCGATATCCACGAGCGGGTGGTAGCTCCCACCAGTGCGGTAGAACGTCAGCAGGGCGTCCATCAGCCCGTCGACGACGCCCGGAACGGGAGGGAGAAACTCCCCGAGATGGTTCGGAGTCGTCTTGTACGCCCCGGTCGTGTCGGTTTCGACGCGATCATCGGGGACACCGGTCAGCAGCGTCTCATGAAGGTCGTGAAGGAGGTCGACAGAGATCTCGCCGCCGGCGTCAAGCGTGTCGATCCCCTCTTCGACCGCCTGTTCGTAGTTCAGGACTTCCGGGGTGTCTTTCCGTCCGGGCTCGCTGTGGCCGGCGGCGTCATCGTTTCCAGCGTCGTCGAGACTATGCGTTTCGCGGCTATACAGTGCATTAAAGTCGATGTCCGCGCCCTCTATTTCGGCGGACTCCATCGCCTCTTTGCGAAGGAGCGACGTATACAGAACTGGGGGGAAATCGAGTTCGAGACTGAGGCCGCTGAGTTTCCCCAGCCAGAACGTCGCATCAGCGACCGTCTCGTAGAAGTCGTCGTCCAGGTCGAGGTCCCGTGACGGGGGAAGCGGGTCGGGCTTGTAGTACGATTCTCTCCCGTACGAAACGAACTCCCCCGGCGCCGTCTCACCCAATCCAGACCCAGTCATGCATACTCAGACGGTTCTCGATCCCGAAACATGAATCTGATGGAGCCTAATGCATATTTCGGCTAGGTTTGCCGACGATATCGTCATTCGTGTGCGAGAATGCAGCATTGAGATACCGCCCTCAGCGAAGATCCAAACTGGTTCGACCCAGTCTGCTCGTGTCTTCCGTCTTCTCTCCGACGAGACACCTACCTGGGTACGCTCCAAATTCGTCGACCACAGCGTGACTGAACCTCGATGTGGGATGGGTTCGCAACCACTCTCGTTCCGCCTCGCGGCCGATCATTATGTCTGCAATAATATTATCGTCGTCAGAATAGCTGCGGCGGTACCGAACCTGCTATCCTCCCACGGCTGAAGCTCTGGGCTTTCGCTGTGCTACGGCTGTAAACCGGGAGCAGATACTGAAAACAGAGGCGACACGTTTAGTAGTACAGAGGTTGTGAAGTACTACTATAGATGTCGAGTAGTACAATTGATCCAGAAGTAGTACGAGTGTCTCAGAAGGGACAGGCCACGATCCCGAAGGGGTTGCGCGAGAAGTTCGGGATCGAAACGCCGGGAGAGGTGTTCGTCTACGAAGCGGAGGGGCGAATCATCATCGAACCGGTGCCGTCTCCGGACGAACTCCACGGGATCCACGCCGGAGATCACGAGCCCGGGTCGGTGCTGGAACGGGTTCGCGAAGCGAAAGCCGAGGAAACGCGACGGGAGGCCGACCGAGCCGAGCGACTCCGGCCGTCCGACGACGAATGACCGAGTACGTCTTCGATACGGAGGCGATCATCGCCTACCTCTACGGCGAACCCGGCCACCGAGCCGTCGCAACACTGTTGGACGAGGTGTTCGCTGGCGACTCCGATGGCGCTATCGCTGAAACAAACGCCGGTGAGGTGTTTTATCTCGTTGCTCGATTCGAGGGTGTCGACGACGTACCGACGGATGCCTCCGTTCGAACTGCCGACCGCGATGTGCGTGCACTCGAACGACAAGGGCTCGATATCGAGAACGCTGACTGGCGAGTGGCCGCCGAAATCAAGGCCGATGGGAGGCTCTCACTCGCCGACGCGTACGCCGTTGCACTCGCCAGCGAGCGTGAGGCGACACTCGTCGCCGGGGCCGATGACGACTTCGACGACCTGCCCGTGGATGTCGACCTCCGCCGGTTTCGAGAGCAGGGCGTCTGAGTCGGAGTAACACCCGACATCTGACCGAGATAGGAAATGTCGTAGCGCTTATGACCAGTGACTCTCGTTGATAGAACGAATGGCCCCACGGTGGCACTACCGCATCGCGAGCGTCGTCGGCGTGGTCGCGCTGACGGCGTTCGCGGTCTGGGCCGCCAACCTGCCGCCCGTCCAGCAGCTGTTCGCGCAGGTCCCTTACCTCGGCCGACCCGCGCCCGCGGTGTTGACCGGCGCGGACCTGACCGGCGCCGTCACGACGGCGCTGGCCGTGACGCTCGCGGCGATGTGGCCGCTCTTCAAGCCCCGGCCACGGCGGATTTTAGATACCATCCTGCTGACTCACAAGCGGGTGCTGCTGTCGATGGTCGGGCTAGCTGCCTTGGGGTACTACGACTACAGCTACGAGCTACCGCGGCCGACGCTAATGTTGATGACCGGCTTTCTCATGCTGGCGCTGCCGGCCTGGACCGTCGCGATCCGCCGGCGACCGTCCTCGCAGACGCGGGCGGTCATCGTCGGCGACGACCCACAGGCCATGGAGGACCTGCTTGCGTCCGTGGACATGCCTGTGCTGGGCTACGTCTCCCCGCCCTCGTCGTACGTCGCTGAGGACGAGCGGACGGTCGGCACTCCCGAGATGGCCGACGGTGGGACCGCCAAGCATCGGCTGGACGAGCTGTCGAACCTCGGCGGGCTCTCGCGTCTGGACGAGGTGTTCGTCAAACACGACATTGACACTGCGCTGTTAGCCTTTACCGAAACCGACCGCGCGGAATTCTTCGGTGCACTCGCGGAGTGTTACGACCACGGCGTTACCGCGCAGGTCCACCGCGACTACGCCGATACCGTCCTGACCGAGGGCGTGGCCGGGGGGGATATCGTTGAAGTCGATTTAGAGCCGTGGGACTGGCAGGATCACGTCGCCAAGCGCGTCTTCGACGTAGCCTTCGCACTGTCGGCGTTAGTCGCGCTCTCGCCGATATTGCTGGTTATCGCTGTCGCGGTCAAGCTTGACAGTCGCGGACCGGTCCTGTATGCTCAGGAACGGACCGCGGAGTTCGGCGACACGTTCACCGTGTACAAGTTCCGGAGTATGGTGACCGACGCAGAGGCCGAAACGGGCGCGAAACTCAGCGAGGAGGACCGTGGCGGTATCGACCCGCGGGTGACGCGTGTGGGGCAGGTGCTTCGGAAGACGCATCTGGACGAGATCCCGCAGCTGTGGTCGATACTGGTTGGTGATATGAGCGTGGTGGGTCCGCGACCCGAGCGGCCCGAACTCGACGACGATATTGAGGACAACGTCGGCGAGTGGCGCCGCCGCTGGTTCGTCCGGCCAGGATTAACCGGGCTGGCGCAGATTAACGACGCTACCGGCCACGAGCCCGAGGAGAAGCTTCGGTACGACATCGCGTACATTCGTCAACAGTCGTTCTGGTTCGACCTGAAGGTCGTCATCCGACAGCTGTGGATGGTGGCGATCGACGCGACCGAGTTCCTGCAGAAGTAACTTCTCTCCACAGTCGAGAGCCTGTGCGATGGGACGCGACCGAAGTAGTTTTCGGCGGGGGCAACGGACCTGCGAGCAGTAGATGCGCATCCTTCGCGTCGCACAGACGATGTACCCGGACGTGAAAGGCGGCGGCGCCTACCACGTCCACGCGATGAGTCGTGACCAGGCTGAGATGGGCCACGACGTGACCGTCCTGACGGTCCGGACCGACCCGGACCTGCCGCACGTCGAAGAGCGGGACGGCTATACTGTCGTCCGATACGACCCGACGGTGAGCCTGCTCGGAAACGACATCAGTGCCGGTATCGCACAGTTCCTCGCCGACGCCGACGACTACGACGTGATACACGCTCACTCTCACCTGTACTTCTCGACGAATTTAGCGGCACTGAAACGCCGCCTGGGAGACGTGCCGCTGGCGATTACGAACCACGGGCTGTATTCACAGAACGCCCCCGAGTGGGTCTTTGATCTCTATCTGCAGACCATTGGTCGGTGGACATTCAATCAAGCCGATGTAGTGTTCTGCTATACTGAGGAAGACCGTGAGCGAGTCCGGCAGTTCGGCGTCGGTTCGCGGATCGAAGTCATTCCCAACGGAATCGACACAGAGCGCTTCCATCCGGAAGGCGAGATAACTGAGCGGATCAACCACGATGGTCCCGTTGTACTGTTCGTCGGGCGATTGGTAGAGGGGAAGCGACCTCGTGATGCAGTCGAAGCCGTGTCGAAAGTGGCTAAGGACCGAAACGTGAAGCTGTACGTCGCTGGCGAGGGGCCGCTGGCAGAGGAACTTTCGGGCGAGCAGGTGAAATTGCTCGGACAATTACCCTACGGAGAGATGCCCGCGGTGTATCGTGCGGCGGACGCGCTCGTGTTGCCCAGCCGCGCAGAGGGGTTACCACGGACCGTGCTGGAGGCGATGGCTTCTCGGGTCCCCGTTGTAGTGAGTGATTTAGAACAGGTCGCGCCTGTAATCGGTGATGGTGGTGTGACTGCGCCTGTCGGAGATGTTAAGAGGTTCACCGACGGGCTCAGGCGGGTTCTTAATGGAGATGTATCAGATCCGCGATCGCAAGTCGTGGGTCAATTCGACTGGACAGATACCGTCAAGCAAACAACCCAGGCGCTTGAGAAATTATCGTGATCACATATAACGTGGGGAGGGCTATTCCTTACGACACTCTAGAAACGCGCTCATACGTTCGGCGTTTATTGAGGATGTCCGGGACTCCCGTTTGAAGCGCACGATGTCGTTTGACAGCTGTGTACATAATCGACGAATGGAGAGACAACTAACAATAGTCCACATATACGTCTTACTGCAAGTATCCAAGATCTTCCAGACGGGCCTTCGTGTCCTCAGCCATCGTCATTTCCCCGTCCGGGCTGGCTTGTTTAAACGAGGCGAGCCATTCATCAAGTGTCGCGTCTAGCTCGGCAACGATATCGTCGTGCGTATCGGCTATGTTAGTCGTTTCCTCGGGGTCAGCTTCAAGGTCGTATAGTTCCTGGCTGCCATCCGATCCACGGATGTACTTATAATCGTGGGTACGGATCGCTCTGAGTGAGCGGTCGTAGATGTAGACGTTATCCGGGAGGTCATCAACACGTTTCTCAAGGGCCTCCATTGAGGGCTGCGGAGCCATATATTCCGCAATGGCGTACTCACGCGTGTCGTCAGTATCAGGGTGGAAAGAAATCCCCTGGAATTGCTCGCGTGCTTCGGGGGCGTCAATGTCAAGGATATCAAGGATAGTCGGTGGAATATCAAGGGGTTGGACCAACTCATCTATTTCGTCTTCTTCAAAGGGTCCGCCGTGGACGGACAGCGGAACATGGAGCAAGGTATCATAGAGGGCATATTGGTGATCCATCAGGCCGTGTTCGCCGATGTTCTCGCCGTGGTCACTTGTGATAATGAAGAGCGTATTGTCCCATTCTCCTCTATCTTTGAGCAGGTCGATCAGCGCCTCAATCTTCTCTTCTAAATAAGCGATCTCCGCTCGGTAGAGCCTGTGGAGGATCTCAAAATCCTCATCAGTCAACTCAACAGTGTCAGCAATGTATCCCCAGGCGTCTTGGGAGATCTCCATCGCTTCCTCGTAGGTAACGCCTTCAGGCAGGTGTTTCTCGGCGTGTGCTTTCGGGGGACGGTACTCAAGATGAGGTTCGAGATAATTGACGAACAGAAAGAACGGCCGTGAGTCGTCTCTAGTAGTGAGCCAGTCTTCAATCCACTCGTTAGTGCGGGCAGCACCGTCATCCACAGTCTTCCTAAAGAACTGGCCGTAAATTGCGTTGGTGAGGTTGGTTATAGGATTGCCGACAAAGAGCGCTTTCGTAGCTTCGGTGAGTTTGGTGAGCCCTTCCTCTTGACGGGCGATACGGCCGAGATCCGTATCGCTCTGGACGTACTGCCAAGTCTTATAAAAGGTCTCGAAGCCTCGGTCAAAGCCGAATTCCTCGCTGATCCAAGTGTTGTTCGAGACAGCGACAGTCTCGTAGCCGCAGTTCTGAAGGATTTCAGGGAGCGTAATAAGGGTGTTGTCAAGCTGCTTGTAGCCCGCATGTGCGCCATGTTTTGATGGTGCAGTCCCAGTGAAAAGAGAAGCGTGAGAAGGAAGGGTCCAAGGAGCAGATGTGAATACATGTCGATATCGGGAAAGTTCGGGTACTGGTTCAATTTTACTTAGGTCTGATCGTAGTGTTTGAGCGGCGCCTAAACTCTCTTCGCAGCGGACCGTGTCCATCACGAGAACGACCACATTCTGATCGATCATTTATAGCCGAGTGCTTCCAGTCGTTGTTCAACCCCCTGATCGTCCTCTATCTCTGGGATTGTGACCGCTTCTGACGTACGTTCAATAGTTTCAATCCTTTTATCTAACTCCTCTTCAAATTCGCGGACAATATCTGGGTGAGAATCAACCACATTCGTCGTTTCTTCTGGGTCACTGTTCAGATCATATAAGTATACATCATCAGTTTTCCCGTCATACAGACACTTCCATTGTTCAGTACGGAAACCAAACCGAAGATAGTCTTCCCCACGCATCTCTTTTTCTGTCACTATCACATCGTAAGTCGGTTCTGAACCATCAAATAGGGGAAGAAGTGATTCCCCCTCCATGCGCTCTCGCATGGATTCAGATAGATCCGCTCCAATAAGATCCAACATTGTCGGAAGGATATCCATTGTTCGTACAGGAGAATTCACCTCTTGCGGTTGATCAATACTAGCCCGATCCGGAAATCGAACGAGCAGAGGGACGTGAGTCAGTTCGTCGTATGGAAGATTGCCGTGGCCATATAGCCCATGCTCAGCGAATTCATCACCGTGATCACCGACAATTATCACAACCGTATCCTCAAGATCGCCACGTTCGGAAAGTTCATCTAAGAACGTTCCAATTTCTCGATCAAGATATTCTACTTCCTTGCGGTAGTTTTGCCAGAGTTCCTCGTGTTCTTCTGGTGTGATTTCGTCAGGTGAATTTACGGCCGCTTTTCGCCAGAGCTTTTCTGCACGGAATTTGTTCAGATACGTGAAGTCGTCACCTGGTAAGTACGGTCCGTGGACATCCATATACTGTGTCCAAAGAAACCAAGCATCTTCCGTGCCTTGAATCCACTTTGAGAGACTTTTATTGACTTTCTCTACGGGGAGATACGGAGTCCGCCGAAAGAGCCGCGCAAATTTGTTAGCGTATCGAAGCAATTGATCCGGAATATTTTCAATAAGTCCATCCGGGTCATAGGGAAGAATATTCTCCTCGAATGTGTCGAATCCTCGATGGAAATTCCGTAAGCGAGAAACGTTCGGGTTTGAGTGAATCGCGCCTGTTGTGTAGCCATTCCGCTTAAACTGTTCCGCGATCGTAGGTTGATCTTCTTCAAGATACCAGTGGCCGCCGTAATCAAGCGGATACCGACCAGTGAGCATCGCAGTCATTGACGGAGCTGTGCTGATGCCTTGGGAGAAACAGCGGCTGAACGTCACACCAGACTCGGCTAATTGGTCAAGCCTTGGTGTGTCGAACTCATCGCCGAAAACGGCATCGTACCGGAGAGAGTCAACAGCGAGAAAGAGGACATTGAGTTTCGACATTTAATTCTCTGTTCTTGAGTGATGAGGTTAAAAGTTGCTAAGATCGGACGGCAATCGACACCCGGTTATCTACTACGTAGCACCGTAGTTGGCCTCACTCTCGGTAGCCCAGCGCGCGAAGTTGCTCAGCCATCTCTTCGCCATCTACGTCGGTGGCTCTAGACGCGTCTGGGGGTTCGGCTACGACCTCTTTGCGCCTTCCATTCTCCGAGATAAACCAGGGTACGTCGAGGAGCTCATCAATGTAGACGCCAGCATGGTGGCCATAGTCTTCGACCGGGATTGGCCGCATCCGCTCACCAAGCATCTCACCGTGGTCGGCGGATACAACTGTCTTCCCTGGTAGTTCGGCCAACAATGTCTCAACCTCTTCAAGGACGAGTTCAAGATTCTCTCGGTAGGCTCGGAGAAGTTCTTCCCGGGAAGGATCGTTGTTTTTTACCGTATCGATTAGACCGCGACCAGGGTCGAACCGTTTCTTCCCATATGGTCCGATGTAGGGCTGGTGGGGCTGGAAATAGTGAACCAGCAGTCGTTTGTTCGGGTGTGACTTGTGAGCAGCCAGCGCATGTTCCGTGACTGTCTCGGGGTGGGTTGTCAGGCCATCGCCGGCATCACGCATATCGTCATCATGGAGACCAACAAATGCGTGGACCTCAGCGTCTATCTCGTCTCTAAGGTAGGGATAATAAACATTTGCGGAGACATATACCACGTCGTGAAGTGTCCGGCCCGTGAAGTTCCCGCGGACGAACTCCGAACTAGTAGCGCCCCGGGACCGAACTTTTTCCAGATTTCCAGAGAGGTCGCACATCCGCTTGAACTCGTCATACCGGCAAGCATCCAGAATGAGGAGATTATCCCAGTCAGCCTCAAAAACATCTATTCCGTTAGGGTTGTGGTCGCGCAAATTTAGCCGGTGTGCATACAGCCGGTTGAGTTCCCGTGCAAACCACTCAGGATTGTCGAGGGCAGTTTGTAAGTCCGAAAGAGAGTACATAATCGGGGTAATAGTGATCCATGATAAAAATCTACTGATTGGCTAGCACGGTCGCATCCTCAAGACCCTTCTACAAGAATGGAAACAAATAAGCCCGACACCAGCTAAGGTGGGGGGCACGCTAATGGTCTCTGTCCTTGCGTTCATGAATTCCGTGTCATCAACGTCGATCCCTCTCGAAATTGCGGAGAACATACATACAGACACACCAGCGAAAGTCACTGTTGCGTCTCTCTATGACGATACAGTATCAGACCTTGACCCCGACGTACGAGCATTTGATGTCGACATAATTCCTCTCGGTGCCAACTCGCGGATCGATTTCCGGGCGTATCGGACTCTCCGGAAATTGCTTCGAGACGTCGATGTATTACACACCCATCATAACTCAACTGGATCGCTTGCCCGTCTCGTTGCCGCCGGAACCGGAGTCGCCGTCGTCAACACAGAGCATAATGACCACCGGCACTTCTCTCACCTGCAAAACACCGTAAATTGCGCCACTTATCCGTTTGTGGATAAGTTCATCTCGAACTCTGAGAGTACGCATGACTCACTGCGCGCCTACGAAAGACCATTCATTCAGTCACCACATACAGTCATCTACAACGGCATCGACTTTGAGCGCATCAGGGCGAGTGTCGACCCGGAGGAGACGACGCCGGAAGGGCCAGTTATCACGACAGTTGGCGTGATGACTGCTCAGAAAGACCAGGAGACGCTTCTCCGAGCAACAGAACTCCTCGTCAAAGATATTCCTGAAGTGACGTTAGTGGTCATCGGCGACGGGCCAAAACGGCCAGAGTTAGAACAGACAGCACGAGAGTTGGATATTGAAAGAAATGTCCATTTCACAGGATATGTTCCGACTCGCGAAGAGGTGTATGGAATACTCAAGCGCTCTGATGCTTTCGCCATCTCATCACTCTATGAGGGGTTTTGCGTCGCCGCTGTCGAAGCGATGGGTTGTGGTCTCCCGGTCGTAGCCAGTGATATTGAGGTTCTGCGAGAGGTAGTTGGAGATGCGGGACAGTTCGCGTCAGTCCAGGACCCGGCATCTTTTGCAACAGAATTGCGTAAACTTCTAACCGATAGTACGGCTACTGCCACTTTGGGCCGCCGGGCTCAGAGGCGCGCTGCACGCTTCACTATTGAGAAAACGGCCGAAGCGTACTATGATATCTATGAGTCACTGGGCTAATTTCTGGTCAATTTATATACCAGAAAGTATAATACATATTATATTTCATGAAGCGTCTAGTTTGCAGATGGGAGACTGATATTCACATGAAAACCCGTGGTGCGGCTGACCACAATACTAATGACGATTTTCAATTGGTCTACGATCTCACTCATGATCCGGCAGGCAAACCATGAGAATGCAAATAATATCATAATTTCTTTCCAAGAGCGTGTCTCAAATGCCAGAAGAAAGCACACCTAAGCACACTGTAAGAGCGACACACTAATATATACAATATCTGAGGTCTACAATACGCACTTATGAGCGATTTAGAGACAGGATTAAGCCAGCTCTTCAGTATAGAAATAGAGCTAGTCTGTAGTAGGAGATATTACTTCGTCTAAAGTAATATAGTAACCCATTGCAATAGCAATAATAGTAGACCTCATTGAGATCCCAATGAAAGTAAGTTGGTTGAAAATTTGTATAATAGCGAATGAAACTAGTAAAATAGACAATATGAGTTTTGAATTGGAAGTCACTTGTCGTGCACTACTGATCGCCGTTTCAAGAACAAGATATAAGTATAGTAAACCCCCGACCACGCCGAACGCTACAAACATCCGAATATAGGAATTATGTGGGTTTATAGGAACTCCACTAAAATTATATCCGAATATCCACTTTTGCTTCAAAAATTCAATGTTGGTCAGCCATAGTTCACCACGAGGAGTTGAGAGTATTTCTGGAATAGGTATTGGGATGAGATCAAGTAATACCATCACTCCAAGTACACAAGCAGTTAATCCACCAACAGTAGCAAAAACTCCCGCTGTTCTGCCTATTTTTGAATACACGATATAGAGCCCAATAGCTGCCATCAAACCAAACCAGCCAGCACGATAGTCTGTCATAGCAAATCCCATAAAATTAACCACAAGAGGTATACTATATATATTATCTTTTCTTCGGCCCCAAGACACTGCCGAAGTGAAAATTCCAAGAAGTGAAATGAAACCTAGGTGGTTTGGTTTTATAAATATACTAGTGACCACAGGAATTTTAGAATTTATTATTGAGCGCCTCCAAGTTGTAAGCTCAAAAAATCCAATTTCCACTGGGAGCCCAAGAAAGGGGAAGTATCCAACTAGAACCACAATCATAGCAGAGATACTTGAGACAGTGATGAACTCGTGAAAACTTACGACTTTCGGCAATATAAATATATTAGAAATTGTGAAAACCAACAGTGCGCCAAGTCGAGTTACATCAGAAGTCGTAGGTTCTAACGCGGTCCGTAGAAATACCACCACTAAAAAGATGAAGAATACCCCGGTGTACCGACGGTTGGCAACAATAATTCTATCAGTGTCCGTTATAAATACAATAGATAGCAGAACGTATATGAGAGAAATTAGTAGATAGACAGGACCTGTAGGTGCTGGAGTGACGGTAAGCATGACTGCAAACAGCAAACACATTAGTAATATTGGCGGGAGGAGATTATAGGAACCTAATTCATCTGGCTGCATCGCTATCCTACATCATTCCAAACATAAACATAACAGTTCTGTTTTCAAGCTCTATTTTTAATTAGTGTGCTCCTGCAGAGGCAGTGTTTAGTTAAGCGTGAAAAGTGAGGCGGACGGATTTTTCGGTGTCCACGCCAAAAATCAGCCGCCTCAGCGGTAATAGAGACTGGATTGATTTGGATTTTGTGGAGCGCGAACGGACACCCGAGCCTGCGATCGCGCTCGGTATTCAATCTCGCGTTGCAGGGTTGTCGCTATCGAATACCGTCGATCTCCTTGACGCGCTGGGTGTCCACCGGAGTCGGAAAGCGGTCCACGATTGGGTCCAGAAAGCCGAGATACAGCCCGAACTTGGTCGACCTCCGAATCAGATCGCGCTCGACGAAACGGTGATTCGGATCAACGATCAGCAGTTCTGGCTGTACACCGCGGCTGATCCAGCACGAACGAACTGCTTCACGTCCGCCTCTTTTCAACTACGACAACCGCTCTTACCCCGATCTTTCTGCGCGAACTGCGCCAGAAACACGATGTCGAAACTGCTGTCTTTCTCGTTGATGGCGCTCAACACCTCCAAACTGCACTGCAACGAGCTGGACTCCGATTTCAGACGCGTCGCCACGGAAATCGCAACGCTGTCAAACGGATCTTTCGAGAGCTGAAACGTCGAACCTCGTCGTTTTCGAACTGCTTCAGTCATGTTAAACCGAAAACAGCCGAAAAGTGGCTGCAGAGTTTCGCTCGCTGGCACAATGCTACTAACTAAACACTACCCCTGCAGAACCAGCAAGGTTCTTACCCACACATGACTAGCCTTGAAAACGTGTTTCGATCTTTCTTACGGGTGGGTGCTTTGTTGATATCGGCTGACCAGACAATTGTAGGAAAAACGTTCAAATGTTCTGGTACAGCGCTCGATGCAAGAACATCATCGAACAGTGATTCCCCACAGTGCCTTTGCCTGCTTCACTCACCAACAGCTACTGATGGTTATTCACTCTCACAGTCTCCACTAAAAGAGTGAACTACCGATATCAGCCAAACGGTTCAGCATCCAGGATAGTAAGGGTTTCAAAATTTTTATTACGATCTGCGAGAGCTATTTCTCGTGAACAGCCCTTCTATTCAGCATTTTGTCATACCACTAAATTCGCATTCCGAAGTTGAGTTCCTTGATCAGATAGGAGATCAGCTTAACCAGCAGAATTATTCAGTATCCTACATTCCTCAAGATAAACATATCGCAAAGACCGCTAAAAGACGGCTTAACCGAGAAGAATTGCATCTCGATTATTTGGATTACCAACCTAATTCCAATTTTGGTGCGCTCTGCGAGAAGTACGAAATAGACAGTCCATGGGACCTCGTGTTTCCTCAGATGGTCTACGATCGAAGCTACGATTCTCCCTCATACCGCACTTATTGGTTCTCTGGAACTAACTCATTTTCTGACCAAGAATATCGTAATATACTACATCGAACGCTAGATTACCTTGATCGATTATACGAGAACGGAAACGGTGGTATTCCTATACAGAATCAAGGTGGTGAAATACTCCGTCGTGCGCTTCAGAGCGTCGCAGACTATCATGGGTGTCCTTCTGTCCGAACGTCGTTTTCTCCGGTTCCGAGCAGTGTTCTCATTCGATCAACAGAAGAGATGGAGTTCCCTCCCCTGAAAAACGCTAGCTATGATGAGATGACTGCCGAGCAGCGTGAGGAAGCCGAGGAATTTCGCACAAGTGTAACCGAAAACCAACAACAGGTTATGGGCGGGTCTGACGAGTCAGAATCGCTCTATCAAAATCTTCACCGAAAGGTACGACGGATTCAGGAACACAAGGATAATCTTTCCCCCGTAATCAGCAATTGGGTACGACGCCACATTGCCAAACCTGTGGTTGGTGCTGCGGCGAAGCAACTTTATCTAGATGAAACCCAGTCACAAAAATTTATTGAATCAAATAAATACGTGTTCTATCCAATTCAATACTTTAGAGAGTCTCGTGTGACAATGCGAGCACCAGCTTTCTACAATCAACTATGGATGATTGAATACTTGTCTCGATCGTTACCGCCAGAGTACGAACTTGTCGTCAAAGATCATCCGCGGCAGCTCGGTGCATTACCTCTGTCACACGCTCACAAACTGCGTCGGTACGCGACAGCGATTGCACCGACGATCTCAGCTCGTGAAGTCTTAACAGAATCGGATGCTGTTGTCACGTTAAATAACACTGTTGGATACGAAGCTGTGATGTATGGAAAGCCCGCAGTCACTCTTGGAGACGCGTTCTATAGTGGAGCGGGGTACACATGGGATGTTACAGCTATTGATTCATTGTCTGCGAAGCTCAATGAGGCGGTAAACTCCGATGGACTAAGTGATGAGGAAGTTCTTGAATTTTCCCATGGATTATTGCAATCGAGTTACGAGGGAGACTGGGAAGCCGTAGATAGTGAGAACATACAGGCATTCACCTCATCAATCCTCGAATTTTGTGAAGATACTAAGAGTGAGCGGTAATAAATAACCAATAGTGAGTATATATGAGCTACTACCCACATAAGCATAAGATGCTAACTCGAACAGGGGAAAATAATAACGAAAAATACATAATAAATGGTAGAATTTTCCACAAGTCCCCTAAAAATTTAATTTCAGACTATAGATCCAAACCATTGTCTGAATACCTTGATTTTGAGATGAGAAACTCTGCAGGAGATTATGCATTAATAGAAAATGCTGGAAAAGATGCGGTGATTATTACTTCGCCTGGATTTTCTGGAGGGTATATACAGACAATAAATAATATCTCTGTTGGAAGGACCCTCCATGCGGTTTTATCAGATTTAGAGCGAGAAGATATATCATTCTCTCAGAAAAAACTACAATTCTACATAGACCATGATCAGACAGATCAACTGCCACACTCAACGATCTTCGGACAGATATATCGACTTCCTCCAGGAGCTGTAATGCAGATAAGCGACTCAGATATTGTAAGAAAATATACCTACGTTCAGAATGGGGGTTATAGTAATAACTCGGTAGGGGAGGCACTTGAACAATCCGTATCTACGCTGGCTGGAGAAAAAAAGGTTACACTGATGTACTCAGGGGGGATTGATAGTACTGCGCTCTACCACAGCCTAAAGGAAGAATTGGGCGAGGATCGTTTTCGTGTTGTTTCTATCGATATCGGCCCTAATACGAATAGTGTCTCACGTGCAAAGACAATAGGAGAACAATACGATATCCCTGTTGAGTCAGTTAATTTTGGCTGGCCACCTACTGATAGTGATACGCGAAAAATAATTAATAATGCTCTTAGCAGAGACCTAATTAATCCTCTAAATCCACACTGGGCCTTGCATGCTGAGAAAGAAAATCAGATCGCGATCTCTGGGCAAAATATGGATGCCATGCTTACAATAGATATGCATCGCCCACAGATAACGTTTCTTAACCATTTACTCGCGACTAAAGATACTGTTGGTGTCATTAAACAGCTACTGTCGAATTTACAATACACCCACATGTACGAAAACAATGAGTTTTTAAAGAATATATATTCAATTGTAGTTCCAAAACTTCTTGGGGGCCATTTAGAAGGAGTTAGTGGGCGTGCAGGGTACTATCTTGGACAACTCTCAACAGGCCACCCGAATATTGTTGATGAATATAGGGCGGTAGTGCAAGAAGAATTAGAATATCTTTCAGAATTGATCGAAGTTCTAGATCCACAATTAGTAAATTATATTAAATACCAACATAACGCGGCAAAAATAATTGGCACATTCTCGTCCCAAGGGACCCAAGTTCATCTCCCCTCTATGTGGGGCCCAGTAGCTTCATATTGCTTAAATAAGAAAAAGTCGATCACCGATGCTGTTTCCCCAAAGAGAGAAATATATGACTACGTATACAATAAAAGCGGCCTGAAACATAAAGAAATCCAGTACCAATCTAGTAGAGAGTACTTATCAGATATAGAAGACGAAAAAACATATAAGAGATCGATGGAGTCACCGATACTCCAGAACAATATCGAATATTTTGAGGTAGATGAGTCATATATATTGGAATTAATGGAAGATCCACCCACCAACATCAAAGAAGAATATAGAACTGCCCAACAGAATATACCAAAAAAGATAACACTGTCTACAATTTCTAGATACCACAGGATTTTAAATATGGAGAAAATACTGGAGAAAAGCATATTCTAGAATAATGGGTGGCTCTAAAAATTTCTTTTTAGACACAATAATATCTATCATACCAAATATTGTCTCCAAGTCTAAAGGGATATTTTTCATCCCGATAATAACTAAAATAATTGGGCAAGACGCGTATGGAGTATGGACAAACTTTACGGTCGCAGTTACCCTATTTGCCAGTATTGCGAGTTTGAGTTTGGGTGCGTCAGCGAACAAGTACTTGACAAATAGCGATGAAGAAGTAGTCCAGGAAAAATATTCAGCCATTATATTAATCACAAGTATATCTTCTGTGATTGTCGGTGGAGCCATCATAGCATTCCAAAATCCAGTATCCTCTTTCATTTTTGGAGATCCCGCACAGTCTCACCTAATTTTTCTACTTATTATAGTTATGTTTCTAAATCAATTTATGAATATTTCAACCCAATTGCTTCGGTCTCAGAGACAAATGTCGATATTCTCTACAATAAAGTCAATACAGTCAGTAGGCGAAATCGGAACAATAGGAATGACAGCGATATGGTTTAGGTCAATTGAATCTATTTTATTTTCACTGTCACTATTTTATTTTCTAATGTCTTTATCTGTATTTGTATATTTATATTTCAAATATGGTATTTATGCTCCTGATTTCAGCGGTATTGGGAAGTATCTCCAATTTAGTATCCCGCTAATAATTTCTGGCACTATGTACTGGCTCGTCAATGTAAGCGATCGATATCTCATCACGTACTTTCATAGCGTTGATGTCACTGGTGGATATGCCGTTGTTTATGCGACAGCAAGCGGATTAAGTATTTTCTCGGTAGCAATCGGGACGGTCCTCTTTCCGGACCTATCCGCACTCCGTGAGAACAATCAAACCAAAAAGTATCGTCGCCGTCTAAATAACGTCTTGAAATATTATTTTGTAGTTACCATCCCAGCAGCTGTTGGAATAACAGTAATTGCAGATCCGATATTATACTTGTTAAGTACGGCAGAAATTAACAAGTATACACATCTGATGTTTCTACTTGCGCCAGCGATGGTTGCATACGGACTATTTAATATCCTCATACAGTCACTCCTCTCAGATGGTTCCTCACGGGTATCAGCTTTAATTTGGGGTGCAATCGCTGTACTAAACCTTGGAGCAAACGTCTTGCTAGTACCCCAGTATGCAGCAATGGGTGCAGCAGCGACGACCCTTGGAAGTTTCCTAGTCGGGGTTGTCGTTCTCACGCTATGGAAACGAAAAGACATCACACTTTCGATGGTTCTTGTCGCAAAGGTCGTAGTAGCATCTGTGGCTATGGGGACAGCAGTAGTTTTTGTCCAATCGCTATTGCCGGAATCAAATGTCATTACCTTGCCCGTACTGATCGGTACAGGTATACTCGTGTACGGCATTCTTGGATTTGCAAGCGGGTTTCTCACAAGACAAGACATCCATTTCGTAGTGGATG
>ENA-ORDC01001086-ORDC01001086.1-marine-metagenome-genome-assembly--contig:-NODE-1086-length-21813-cov-3.431680_pt1 | contig 21813 bp, 20 predicted proteins | sample MGYA00237783_ERZ508515 | MGnify/ENA primary metagenome ERZ508515 (study PRJEB26186, sample SAMN06268792) | marine metagenome | isolation source: Eden Landing Ponds, San Francisco, CA, USA | place... | reverse complement strand
CCGCTGGTGCGCCGATCGGCGGAGGTGCGCGCCGCCGCCGGCCGCTTGCTCTGCGTCTGCGTCTTGCCGGCGCTCTTCTTGTCCTGCGCCGACTTGCCCTGGGCCGGCTTGCCCTGGCCGTCGGTCGCCGGCGGCATCTTGCCCTCGGCCTTGGCCGCCTCGATCGCCTTGCGGGTGGCGATCCGGCCCATCCGCGCCTTGCCGAGCGTCAGCGCGTCGTCGACCAGCTCGGCCTGCTCGCGGCGGTGGCGGTCGGCGATCCCGGTGGCCGGCGAGGCAGCGGCCCGGCGGCCGGCGTAGCGCGGCCGCGGGTTCTTGAAGCCGATCTCCTCGGCGATCTCCTCCAGGAACGGCTCGACGTGGAACCAGTAGCCCATGTTGCGGGGCTCCTCCTGGCACCACACCAGATCGCAATGGCTGTAGGGCGCCAGCAGCTCCATCAGCGCGTCCGCCGGGAACGGGTAGAGCTGCTCCATCCGCAGCACGTGCACGTCGGTGGTGCCGCGCTTCTCGCGCTCCTCGAGCAGGTCATAGTAGACCTTGCCGGTGCACAGCACGAGCTGCTTGCAGTCCTTTGGGTCGCTGGGCAGCGGTTCCTCGTACAGCACCCGGTGGAAGGAGCTGTCGGGGCCGAAGAAGTCCAGGCTGGAGACGCAGCGCTTGTGGCGCAGCAGCGACTTCGGCGTCATCACGATCAGCGGCTTGCGGAAGTCGCGGTGCAGCTGCCGGCGCAGCGCGTGGAAGTAGTTCGCCGGTGTGGTGCAGTTCACCACCTGGATGTTGTCCTCGGCGCACAGCTGCAGGAAGCGCTCGGGCCGGGCGCTGGAGTGCTCCGGGCCCTGGCCCTCGTAGCCGTGCGGCAGCAGCATCACCAGCCCGGACATGCGCAGCCACTTGGCCTCGCCCGAGGCGAGGAACTGGTCGATGATCACCTGGGCGCCGTTGACGAAGTCGCCGAACTGCGCCTCCCACAGCACCAGCGCCCGCGGCTCGGCCAGCGAGAAGCCGTACTCGAAGCCGACCACGCCGGCCTCCGACAGCGGGCTGTCGACCACCTCAAAGGGCGCCTGGCTGCCGGACAGATGGTTCAGCGGCACGTACTTGTCTTCGCTGTCCTGATCGACCAGCACGGCATGGCGCTGCGAGAACGTGCCGCGGCCGCTGTCCTGGCCGCTGAGCCGCACCGGATGGCCTTCCGCCAGCAGCGTGCCGAAGGCCAGCGCCTCGCCGGTGGCCCAGTCGATGCCCTCGCCGGTGTCGATCATCTGCCGCTTGTGGTCCAGCAGCCGCTGGATCTTGCGGTGCGCGTTGAAGCCGTCCGGCACGTGCGCCAGCTTCTGGCCGACCTGCTGCAGCGTCTCCATCGACACGCCGGTGTCGCCGCGCCGCGCGCCGTACTCGCGCGGCACCGTCATGCCGGACCACACGCCCTCCAGCCAGTCGGCCTTGTTCGGGCGGTAGCTGTCGGCGGAATCGAAGTCGGCCTGCAGCCGGTCGGTCCACTCCTTGACGTACTGGTCGCCCTCGCCCTCGCCGATCACGCCGTCCTGCTGCAGGCGCTCGGCGTACAGCTTGCGCACCCGGGGATGCTGCTTGATCGCGGCGTACATCATCGGCTGCGTGAACGAGGGCTCGTCGCCCTCGTTGTGGCCGTAGCGCCGGTAGCAGAACATGTCGATGACGACGTCCTTCTTGAACGTCTGCCGGAACTCCGTCGCGATGCGCGCGACGTGCACCACGGCCTCGGGATCGTCGCCGTTGACGTGGAAGATCGGCGCCTGGATCGACTTCGCCACTTCGGTGCAGTAGGGCCCGGAGCGGGCGTTCACCGGGTTGGTGGTGAAGCCGATCTGGTTGTTGATCACGAAGTGGACGGTGCCGCCGATCCGGTAGCCCTTGAGCTCGGACAGGTCGAGCGTCTCCGGCACCAGGCCCTGGCCGGCGAAGGCGGCGTCGCCGTGCAGCAGCAGGCAGGCGACCTGGTTGCGGTCGGTGTCCTGACGCTGCGCCTGCTTGGCGCGCACCTTGCCGACGCAGACCGGATTGACGGCCTCCAGGTGCGACGGGTTCGCGGTCAGCGACAGGTGCACCATGTTGCCGTCGAACTCGCGGTCCGAGGAGGTGCCAAGGTGGTACTTCACGTCGCCGGACCCGCCGACGTCCTCGGGGTGGCTGGCGCCGCCGGAGAACTCGTGGAAGATAGCCCGGTAGGGCTTGCCCATGAAGTTCGCCAGCACGTTCAGCCGGCCGCGGTGCGGCATCCCCAGCACCACCTCCTGCAGCCCCATCTGGCCGCCGCGCTTCAGGATCTGCTCCAGGGCGGGAATCATCGCTTCGCCGCCGTCGATGCCGAAGCGCTTGGTGCCGGTGTACTTCTTGTCCAGGAAGGTCTCGAAGGTCTCGGCCGCGGTCAGGCGCTCCAGGATCGCCTTGCGGCCGCGCTCGGTGAACTCGGTGCGGTTGTCGACGTTCTCGATGCGCTCCTGGATCCAGGCCTTCTGGTCGGGCTCCTGGATGTGCATGAACTCGACGCCGATCTTGTCGCAGTAGGTGGAGCGCAGCCGCTCCATCACCCGGCGCAGCGTCGCCGTCTCGAAGCCGAGCACGTGGTTCACGAAGATCGGCCGGTCCATGTCGGCTTCGGTGAAGCCGTAGCTCTTCGGGTCGAGCTCCGGGTGCGGCTCGCGCGGCCGCAGCTTCAGCGGATCCAGGTCGGCTTCCAGGTGCCCGCGCACGCGGTAGGCGCGGATCAGCATCAGCGCGCGGATCGAATCCAGCGTCGCCGCGCGGATGTGCGCCGGGGTGATCTCGCCGTCGGCGCCGGCGCTGTCCGCGCCGACGCTCTGCGCCACCTCCTGCATGCCGCCGTTGGTGGCGCCGGCGGTGGCGGGCTCGGCGCCGCTCGGGCTCTGGAAGCCCTCGACGATCCGGCGCGCCTCGGGGTCCAGGTCGTCGAAGAACTGGCGCCAGGCCGGTTCCACCGCCGACGGGTCTTGGCGATAGCGGGCGAAGAGGTCGGCGACGATGGCGGCCTTGTCGCCGTCGAGCGCGGTCTGCTGAGTCTGGTCCGACATCGGTCCTGACCGTTTACTTCCTGTGCGGTTGCGGCCACCGGGCGGCCGCGTCCGTCACATGGGGCTTCGAACGTCCGCGCCGTCGGCAGGGCCCCCGGTCAGCCCTGCAGCGCCTTCAGCATGGCAGACCCGATGCCCGCGGGCGAGTCGGCGACGGTGATGCCGGCGGAGCGCATCGCCTCCATCTTGTCCTCGGCGCCGCCCTTGCCGCCGGAGATGATCGCGCCGGCGTGGCCCATGCGGCGGCCCGGCGGGGCGGTGACGCCGGCGATGAAGCCGACGCAGGGCTTCTTCACCTTGGACGCCTGGAGGAACTCCGCGGCCTCCTCCTCGGCGGTGCCGCCGATCTCGCCGATCATCACGATGCCCTCGGTCTCGTCGTCGTTCAGGAACATCTCCATGCAGTCGACGAAATTGGTGCCGTTCACCGGGTCGCCGCCGATGCCGATGCAGGTCGACTGGCCCAGGCCCGCGGCGCTGGTCTGCGCCACCGCCTCGTAGGTCAGCGTGCCCGAGCGCGAGACGATGCCGATCTTGCCGCGGTTGTGAATGTGCCCCGGCATGATGCCGATCTTGCAGGCATCGGGGGTGATCACGCCCGGACAGTTGGGGCCGACCAGGCGCGTCTTCGAGTGGGCCAGGGCGCGCTTCACCTTGACCATGTCGAGCACCGGGATGCCCTCGGTAATGCAGACCGCCAGGTCGAGCTCGGCGTCGATCGCCTCCAGGATCGCGTCGGCGGCGAACGGCGGCGGCACGAAGATCACGCTGGCGGTGGCGCCGGTCTTTTCCTTGGCCTCGGCGACGGTGTTGAAGACCGGCAGGTCGAGGTGGCTCTGGCCGCCTTTGCCGGGGCTGACGCCGCCGACCATCTTGGTACCGTAGGCGATCGCCTGCTCGGAGTGGAAGGTCCCCTGCGCGCCGGTGAAGCCCTGGCAGATGACCTTGGTGTTCTTGTCGACCAGAACGGCCATTTAAGCGTTCTCCCGCACGGCTTTGACGACCTTGTCGGCGCCGTCCGCCAGGTTGTCGGCGGCGGTGATCTTGAGGCCGGACTCTTCCAGGATCTTCTTGCCCATCTCGACGTTGGTGCCCTCCAGGCGCACCACCAGCGGGACGTGCAGCTCGACCTCCTGCGCGGCGGCGATCACCGCCTCGGCGATCACGTCGCAGCGCACGATGCCGCCGAAGATGTTGACCAGGATGCCCTCGACCGCGGCGTCCGACAGGATGATCTTAAAGGCGGCGATCACCCGCTCCTTGGTGGCGCCGCCGCCGACGTCGAGGAAGTTCGCCGGCTCGCTGCCGTACAGCTTGATAATGTCCATGGTCGCCATCGCCAGGCCGGCGCCGTTGACCATGCAGCCGATGTTGCCGTCGAGCTTGATGTAGTTGAGCTCGTGCTTGGAGGCCTCGATCTCGGCCGGGTCCTCCTCGTCGAGGTCGCGCATCTCCACCACTTCCTTCTGGCGGAACAGCGCGTTGTCGTCGAACGTCATCTTGGCGTCGAGCGCCAGGATCTGGCCGTCGCCGGTGACGATCAGCGGGTTGATCTCGACCAGCGAGGCGTCGAGGTCGACGTAGGCCTTGTAGAGCGCCGTCAGGAACTTGACGAAGGTGCCGATCTGCTTGCCCTCGAGGCCCAGGCCGAAGGCGATCTTGCGGCCGTGGAACGGCATCACCCCGGCGGCCGGGTCGATCGTCTGCTGCAGGATCTTCTCCGGCGTGCGGGCGGCGACCTCCTCGATCTCCATGCCGCCCTCGGTGGACGCCATGATGGTGACCCGGCTGGTGGCGCGGTCGACCAGCAACGCGAGGTAGAGCTCGCGCTGGATGTCGGCGCCCTCCTCGACGTAGATCCGCTTGACCTGCTTGCCTTTGTCGCCGGTCTGCTTGGTCACCAGCGTGTGGCCCAGCATCGCCTCGGCGTTCGACTTGACGTCCTCGATCGACTTGACGACGCGGACGCCGCCCTTGCCCTGCGGATCGTCCTTGAAGCGCCCGGCGCCGCGGCCGCCGGCGTGGATCTGCGACTTGACCACGTAGACCGGGCCGGGCAGGCCCTTGGCCACCTGCTCGGCGTCTTGCGGGGTGTAGGCGGGGCCGCCGCTGGGCACGGGGACCCCGTACTTCGCCAACAGGCTCTTCGCCTGGTACTCGTGGATGTTCATGCGCGCCCGATCCGGATGGTTGGTCTCAGGGATGGGTGAAGGGTCGCCGGCGCGGCTGCGGCCGGCGGGTCGGCTCGGAAACGGCTCCTGACGGGTCGGCGTCCCATGCGTGCGGCTGCGGGGCGACTGGCTGCGGCGCGGTTAGCTGCGGCGCGATCGGCTGCGGGGTGAGCGCGCCGGGGCCGCACTCTAGCACCCTGCGGACCCCATTCAACCGCGCTGTCGCCGCCCGCGCGCATCGCCGGCGGCCTACAGCGCGCCCAGCTTCTTGCAGGCGTCGACCAGCTCGCGCACGGAGTCGACCGAGTGGTTGAACATCTGCTGCTCGTCCTCGGTGAACTTGAGCTCGACGATGCGCTCAATGCCCTGGTCGCCGATCACCACCGGCACGCCGACGTACATCTCCTCGACGCCGTACTGCCCGTTCAGCCAGGCGGCCGCCGGCAGCACCCGCTTCTTGTCCAGCAGATAGCTCTCGGCCATGGCGATGGCGCTGGACGCCGGCGCGTAGAAGGCGCTGCCGCTCTTCAGCAGGTTGACGATCTCGCCGCCGCCCTTGCGGGTGCGGTCGACGATCTCGTCGAGCTTCTGCTGGCTGATCCAGCCCATCTCGATCAGGTCGGGCAGCGGGATGCCGGCGACGGTGGAATAGCGCACCACCGGCACCATGGTGTCGCCGTGGCCGCCTAGGACGAAGGCGTTCACGTCCTTCACCGAGACGTTCATCGCCTCGGCCAGGAAGTGCCGGAAGCGCGCCGAATCCAGCACGCCGGCCATGCCGCAGACCTTCTCCTTGGGCAGCCCGCTGGCCTGCTGCAGCACGAACACCATGGCGTCCAGCGGGTTGGTGATGCAGATCACGAAGGCGTCGGGGGCGTACTGTTTGATGCCGGCGCCGACCTGGTGCATCACCTTGGCGTTTGTCTCCACCAGGTCGTCGCGGCTCATCCCGGGCTTGCGCGGCACGCCGGCGGTGACGATCACCACGTCGGCGCCGGCGATGTCCTCGTAGCCGTTGGCGCCCTTGACGTTGGCGTCGAAGCCTTCGACCGGGGCCGCCTCGGCGATGTCGAGCGCCTTGCCCTGCGGGATGCCCTCCTGGATGTCGAACAGGACGACGTCGCCCAGGTGCTTCAGCCCGGACAGCAGAGCGAGCGTGCCGCCGATCTGTCCCGCGCCGATCAGCGCGATCTTGTTGCGTGCCATGGATCATCCCCCGGAAACGGATCAGTCCGGCCGGCGCGCGACGGCCCGGACGAGCCGATTGCCGCAGCGCCGAAGACGGTGCGGTTTGGTAACGCGATTCAGGGGGGCGGGCAAGGGTGTGGGGGTGACGGCCGATGTCGCGGCAGAGGTTGCCGTCACGCCCGGCCTTGGTCGCGATGTCTAGAACACGAACCCTTGATGCAGTTCGTCGGCCTTCGTGAAGGCGGGGCAGGGTCCGGATGCCGCCGAGTGAAGCTTCCATTCCGGGCGACCGTCCGCGTCTCCGCAAGCGCATGCGCAAATCAGTCGCGCGCTGCCTTCCGCTCGGCCGATTGCCGCAGCCGGCAGACGGGTACGGTTCGATAACGGCGAGCCATGGAGCAAGTGCGCGCGTGGAGGCAGGCTATCGCTGGAGCCACTGCAAAGCCTCTGTGAGGTCGCGTCTGGCATCTACGATGGCAACAATGACGCGATGATCGGGCCTCTCGGGGCCCGCACCGCGCCAAACGATGACGAACCTGTCTTTGGGCACGAATCGGTAGTCAGGGGGCAGAAGCTGAAGGCGCTGTTCCCCCGGCGCCCCAAGTGCACCGATAAGTTCGAACACGGACTGAAAGCGACCGTGCAGATTGGTCGCCGCAAGCACCCCAGCGTCTTCGGCACGCTGAACCAGAATCTGCTCCAAGGCCTGCTGTGCCGACGCGGCAAGTTCGAAGGACACCTGGCCCGTCGACCTCTATGGCTTCATTCTTCCGGCCGCCAGTTCATCCCTAAACCAGTTGAACAGCCTATCGATGCGGCGCCGATAGTCCTCCTCGCTCACACCACCTTCTTCCGCAAGGCTACGTTCCCCACGCTGGACGTCCTCCAGAAGACGGGTGCGCACCGTCTCCAGGTCCTTGTCGCCGATGCCGGAGCCGGCACCGCTACCGTGCTGATGCGTTTGGTCGGGCGGTTTGGGCTTCTGGGACATCACGGATCCTCCTGGCCGGCCAGTCTATCACAGCCGGGTCTGGGAAGGGTAACGGCACACCCTTCATACCATCGATTGGGCGCTACCCGATCACCTCTCCGCCGACGCCGTAGCCGCGGGCGGCTGTTTCGGTGATGTGGATCACGACGTAGGGGCGCAGGTCGCCCTTGCCCTCGGCCTCGAAGAAGCCGCCGACCGTCTCGGTCAGGCGGCCGACCAGCCGTTCTCTCTGCTCGGCATCCAGGTCGTCCTGCGGCACGGTCACGCGCAGCGTCGGCATGGTGAGCCTCCTCCAAAAAGGAAATGACAAACGTTGACATCTGTCATTCGATCATCGATATGAGCGGACGTCAACAGCAGCGGCCCGCTGCACCGCACGAAGGAGGGGATCGATGGAGACCCGCACACTGGGGCGCAACGGCCCCGCACTGTCTGCCCTCGGCCTCGGCTGCATGGGCATGTCGGACTTCTACGGCCCGGCCGACCGGGACGAGAGCATCGCCACGATCCAGGCCGCGCTGGACCGCGGCATGACCCTGCTGGATACCGGCGACTTCTACGGTCACGGTCACAACGAGATGCTGATCCGCGAGGCGCTGCAGACCCGGCGCCGCGAGGACGTGTTCATCGCCGTCAAGTTCGGCGCCATGCGGGCGCCGGACGGGCAGTTCGTCGGCTACGACGCGCGCCCGGCCGCGGTGAAGAACTTCCTGGCCTACACGCTGCAGCGGCTGGGCACCGACTACGTCGACCTGCTGCAGCCGGCCAGGCTCGATCCCAGCGTGCCGATCGAGGACACGGTGGGGGCGATCGGCGAGATGGTGCAGGCCGGCCACGTCCGCCATATCGGCCTGTCCGAGATGGGCGCCGACACGATCCGGCGCGCCGCCGCGGAGCAGCCGATCCAGGCGCTGCAGATCGAGTACTCGCTGATGTCGCGCGGGATCGAGCGCGAGATCCTGCCGACCTGCCGCGAGCTGGGCATCTCGGTGACGGCCTACGGCGTGCTGAGCCGCGGCCTGCTGTCGGACAGCCCGGTGCGCGAGCGTACCGCGAACGCCGGTGACTTCCGCGCCCACAGCCCGCGCTTCCAGGGCGCCAATCTGGAGCGCAACCTCGACCTGGTGCAGGCCGTGCGCAGGATCGCCGAGGCCAAGCAGGCAACGGTGGCGCAGATCTCCATCGCCTGGGTGCTGAGGCAGGGCGACGACATCATCCCGCTGGTGGGCGCGCGCAAGCGCCGCCGGCTGGAGGAGGCGTTCGGCGCGCTGGACATCGCGCTCGACGACCGCGACCTTGCGGCGATCGAGGCGGCGGTGCCGGCGGACGCGGTCGCCGGGGACCGTTACAACGAGCACCAGATGGCGATGCTGGACAGCGAACGGAGCACGGCCGGCTGAGATGAGCAGCGAGACCCTGACGCCGGAACGCATTCTCGACGCCGCCGAGGAGGTGCTGCGCCGCTACGGTCCGGCCAAGGCGAACGTCGTCGATGTGGCCCGCGCGCTCGGGGTCTCGCACGGCTCCGTCTATCGGCACTTCCCAACCAAGGCGGACCTGCGCGACGCCGTGGCCTCGCGCTGGCTCGCCCGGGTGTCGGCGCCGCTGCGCGAGATCGCCGAGGAAGACGGTCCGGCGGCCGACCGCCTGCAGCGCTGGCTGCGGGCGCTGGCCGCGGCGAAGCAACGCAAGGTGCAGGACGACCCTGAGCTGTTCGCCACCTACCACGCCATCGCCGAGGACTCGCGCGCGGTGGTGCGGGCGCACGTCGACGAGCTGGTCGGCCAGCTCGCCCGGATTGTCGCCGACGGCCGGCGCCAGGGCGCGTTCCAGGTCGATAATGCCGAGGCGGCCGCACGCAGCGTGTTCGACGCCACCCAGCGCTTCCACCACCCGGCGCACAGCGACGAGTGGACCGACCCCGGTATCGACCGGGCATTCGAGCGCGTGCTGGCATTGCTGTTGGCCGGGCTCACGGCACCGGCCGCCGGCGGCTTGGCAGAGCGTCGGTGAGCGCTCAGGCTTTCCGCGCCACCAGCGCGTAGCTTTGCGGCAGCGCGACGCCGGGCCGGCTTTCGTAGACGTCGAACTCGACCGACGAGATGTTGTGCGGGTACTCGCGGAAGGTCTCGATCCGGAGGCCGGCGTCCAGCGCCGCCGTCAGCGTGTCCGCCAGCGTGTGCGCGAACCAATAGTGGGTCGCCACAGGGCCCGCCGGTTCGCCGTCGTAGACCACGGCGTGGCTCTCCGCGAACGGCTCGGTCGCGAAGTAGGAGTACTGCGGCTCGAACGGGTTCGCCGCCGTCGGCTCGAAGGCGTTCGCGATCGGGTGCTGCTCGTACACCAGCAGGGCGCCGCCGGGGGCCAGCAGCCGCGCCGCGACGGCGAAAAAGCCCCGGACGTCGGGCATCCAGCCGAGCACGCCGATGGTCACCAGGACAAGGTCGAAGCCGCCGTCGAACTCGCGCGGAATGGCGTAGACGTCGCGCTCGACCAGCTCGACCGGCTGCCCCGCGAGCGCGGCCAGCTCGCGGCCCTGCGCCAGGAACGCCGCCGACTGGTCGACGCCGACGCAGCGCCCGGCGCCGAGGGTCTTCACCGACAGCAGCTCGCGGGCGTTGTTGCAGCCGAGCTGGACCACCGCCTTGCCGGTCACCCCCAGCTCGCCCAGCAGGCCGGTGAGCGTCGCGTCCAGGCAGGAGTAGCCCGGCGTCGCGAAGCCCTCGGCCAATTCGCGCCAGCGCGCGCCCGCCCGGTGCAGCGGCGCCGACTGGTCCCAGGCGTCGCGGTTGGCGGCGACGTAGGCGGCGGGTGTGGGGGCGTCGGCGGTCATGGACGCGGCTTTCCTGCAAGATCCCGCCGGCCGCGGCGGACCGGCTTCGGCGACGCCGGTTTATAGCCCGGTTCCGGATCGGCGGCAGCCCCGAACGCGACGCGCCCCGCCAGAATCGGGGCCGGTGGGGCGCGCTCTCGCATGCGTACCGGCGCAGCCTACGCCGCCTGCTCCCAGGCCTTCGCCTGCAGCGGCGTGTCCAGCGGCGTGTCGGCGATGTGGTTGGTGTAGTTCGAGATCGTCTTCATCGCCAGCGCGGCGATCACGTCCAGCATGTGCTGGCGGGTGTAGCCGGCGTTCAGGAACGCCTGGATGTCGGCCTCGCCGGCGAAGCCGCGCTTGTCGATCAGCGTGCTGGCGAAGGTGGCCAGCGCGTGCAGCTTCGGGTCGGGGATCTCAGCGCCGGTGCGGATCGCCTCGATCGTCGCGGCGTCGGCGCCGGCCCGCTCGGCGTTGCCGGTGTGCGCGGCGACGCAATAGCCGCAGGAATTGTGGGCGCTGATCGCCAGCAGCAGCACCTCGAGCTCGGCCGCGGTGAAGGCGGTCTTCTGCTTCAGCAGGCCGTTCAGCGTCACGTAGGCCTCCAGCGCGGCCGGGCTCTCCGCGGCGATGCCCAGCAGGTTGGGGACGAAGCCGAAGCCCTGTTCGACTTGGTCGAGCACCGGCTTGGCGGCGTCCGGGGCGCTCTGTTTGTCGTGGATCGTGAAGCCGTTCTTCGGCGCGGTCATCTCGGGCACCTCGTTCTGGTGCGGCCCGTGGGCCGCGTGGTTCGCGATGGGACAGCGCGGGCGCCGTCCGGCGTTGCCCGCTCAGGTGAGGTTCCGGACCCGGCGGCGGAAGCCGCACGCCGGATCAAATGCGCGTGAGGCGGTGGTGATTATCGGATTAAACGTTTTTGATTCGTATAATCAGCGCCGCCGCGGCATCAGCACCGTGTAGTCCAGGTCCAGCAGCACCGCTGGATCGACCTTGCCGTCGTCGCCCTGCAGCGGGAAGTCGGCGCAGGGGCGGTCCTTCGCCGCCACGGTGCGCAGGCGCAGCGCGCCGACGTCGCGCCGGCCGGGGATCGCCATCGCGTCCAGCACCTCCGACCAGGCGTAGACGGTGTCGCCGGCGAAGCAGGGGTTGGTGTGCCGGCCGCCGTTGATCGCGACGACCGTCAGCGCATTGCCCAGCCCGTTGAACGACAGCGCCCGGGCCAGCGAGATCACGTGGCCACCGTAGACGATGCGCCGGCCGAACCGCCCCTGGCCCTCGACGTGCTGGTTGAAGTGCACCCGGGCGGTGTTCTGGTACAGGCGGGTCGCCATCTGGTGTTCCGCCTCTTCCAGCGTCATGCCGTCGACGTGGTCGATGCGCTCGCCGGTCCGGTAGTCCTCGAACAGGTGCGGCTGGCCGGTCAGGGCGGGGTCGAAGCGGGCGAATTCGACGCCGTCCGGCAGCGCCAGCTCCGCCGCCGGCACCGCCTCGGGCAGCTCCGGCACCCGCGGCTCCGGCGCCGGGCTGTCGGGGTCGCGCTTGCGCACCATGACCCAGCGCACGTAGTCCAGCACCGCCGCGCCGTCTTGGTTGCTGCCGACGGAGCGGACGTAGACCGTGCCGGTCCGGCCGTTCGAGTTCTGCTTCAGCCCGATCACCTCGGACACGGTCGACAGCGTGTCGCCGGGGTAGACCGGCCGCAGGAAGCGCCCCTGGGCGTAGCCCAGGTTGGCGACCGCGTTCAGCGAGATGTCGGGGACCGTCTTGCCGAACACCACGTGGAACGCCAGCCAGTCGTCGAGCGGCGCCGCCGGGTAGCCGAGCTGCCGCGCCGCCGCGTCGGACGAGGTCAGGGCGAAGCGCGAGCCTGTCAGCGCCAGGTACAGCGCCCGGTCGCCGTTGGTGACGGTGCGCGGCGTGGCGTGCCTGATCTCCTGGCCCAGAGCGAAGTCCTCGAAGAAGTTGCCCTGGATCTGCTTGCTCGGCGTCTCGGTCATCGGCGGGTCCCTGCGTCCTCTCGGCTGGTTAAGCACGCCGCGAGCCGTGCGGGTCCTTCGAGACGGCCGTCCTTCGGCGAGCTCAGGACGGCCTCCTCAGGATGACACTGACTTGGTTGGTTGCCGACGCAGTGTCATCCTGAGGAGGCCCAAAGGGCCGTCTCGAAGGAGCTTCCCACGGTCCCTGCGGCCGCGCCGCAACGTCCCTTCCCCCTCGATGGGGGAAGGACAGGATGGGGGTGGCTCACATCCGGAAGCCGAGTAGCCAAATGGCTGTCGCCTTGCTGCCCGGCCCCACCGTATCACCCCCGCCCGGAGGGCTCACGCCCTCCGACCTCCTGCATCAAAGGGGGAGGCCGTCAGCCCTCCTGCGCCGCGATCGCCTCGGCCAGCGCCACCAGGCGCTTGGCGTTCTCCACGTGCAGCGTCTCGATCAGCTTGCCGTCCAGCACCGCGACGCCTTCGCCGCGCCGCATCGCCTCGGCGTGCGCCTCGATGGTGCGGCGCGCCTCGGCGACCTCGTCGTCGCTGGGGGCGAACACGCGGTTGGCGGCCTCGACGGTCTTGGGGTGGATCAGCGTCTTGCCGTCCATGCCGAGCGCCAGGCCCTGCCGGCAGGCGGCCTCGAAGCCCTCGGCGTCCTCCAGGTCCAGGTGCACGCCGTCGACGATGGCGCGGCCATGCGCGCGCGCCGCCAGCACGCACCAGGACAGCGCCGCCAGCACCGGCTGCCGGTCGGCGGTGTGCTGCGCGTGCAGGTCCTTCACCAGGTCGCTGGTGCCCATCACGAAGACGGCGAGCCGGTCGCTGGCGGCGGCGATCTCCTCGGCGCGCAGCACCCCCTTCGGCGTCTCCAGCATGGTCCAGATCGCCATGCCGTCGGGCGCCCCGGCCCTGGCCATGCGCTCGTCCAGCGCCTGCACCATGGCGGCGCTCTCGACCTTGGGCAGCAGGATCGCGTCGGCGCCGCTGACGGCGGCCGCGTCGACGTCCGCCGGGCCCCAGTCGCCGTCCAGCGGGTTGACCCGGATCGCCAGCTCGCGCCGGCCGTAGCCGCCGGCCTGCACCGCCTCGGCCACCTGGCGGCGCGCCGTCTGCTTCTGGTCCGGCGCCACCGCGTCCTCCAGATCCAGGATCAGCGCGTCGGCGGGCAGGCTGCGGCCCTTGTCCAGCGCGCGGGCGTTGGAGCCCGGCATGTACAGCACGCTGCGCCGCGGCCGCGCGGCCGGCAGGTCGGTCATGGCGCCCTCTCCATTCGCTGTCGTCGCAGCCGCTTTCGCTGCGCTGCGGTAAACCGCGCGGCGACTATAAAGCCTGTCGGGCCTGTGGCAAGCTGAGCGCCCTTCCGAAGTCGACGGGCCGATATGACGAAATTCTTCGTAGAGCGCGGTGGGCGCAAAACACCGCTTCACAAACCTGAAGATGTGCAGTCGTTCCTTGCACAGGGCAAAGGCCATTGGCGCCCGGGCTACTCGGCCGCCGAGCTTGCGAAGGCATGGATCGGGTGCGACGGCGTCCCTCGAGCGGTGCGAACCGTCCTCGATACAGCGCCCGACCTTCGTGGCGCGGCGTTGCTGGAAGGTTACTTCGAGCAGAAGACGCCTCTGGGATCCCGTGGTCGCGACTCTCAGACCGACTTGCTTGCCGTGTTCGATGTTGACGGCAACCGCCTTGTCGCGGGGATCGAAGGCAAGCGCGACGAGCCCTTCGGCCCTCGGGTGCGGGACTGGAACGACGGGCCAGGCAAGGCCAACCGCCTTGCCGGTCTCTGTGGGCTGCTTGAGCTCGCCGCGGACCAGGTTTCGGATCTGCGCTACCAGCTGCTGCACCGGACGGCCGCAGCCCTGCTAGAAGCCGAAAAGCGCGGAGCGGCGAACGCCCTCGTCCTGGTGCACTCCTTCAGTCTCAAGGCCCGGTCCTTCGATGCTTTCGCGGCCTTTACAGAGCGCCTTGGTGCGGCAGTGACCGCGCCTGGAGAAATCGGACCGGCGGTCGGGCGGCACGGGTGCCGACTGCGCTTCGGGTGGGTCGACGATCCGAAGCCGCTGCCGTAAACCGACACCATGCCCGTCCTGTGCCTGAATTCGCACGTCGCCTACGGCTACGTCGGCAACGACGCCGCCGCCTTCTGCCTGCGCCGGCTGGGGGTGGAGGCGTGGCAGGTCGATACGGTGGTGCTGTCGAACCACCCCGGCTACGGCGCCTGCGCCGGCCGGGTGGTCGCGGCGGCGGAGCTGCGGGCGCTGGTCGACGGCATCGCGGCGCGCGGCGTGCTGCCGACGTGCACCAGCGTGCTGGCCGGCTACCTGGGCGCGGCGGAGCAGGCCGCGGTGGCGGCGCACGCCTTCGCCCGGGTGCGCGCCGCCAACCCCGCGGCGCTGGCGGTCTGCGACCCGGTGATGGGCGACGCCGGGCCGGGCCTCTACGTCGCGCGCGAGGTGGCGGAGGCGCTGGCGGCGACGGTGGTGCCGGCGGCGGACGCGGTCACGCCGAACGCGTTCGAGCTGGGCTGGCTCACCGGCCGGCCGGTGACCGGAGAGGCCGAGGCGCTGAGCGCGGCGCGGGCGCTGCTGGCGCGCGGACCGCGGCTGGTCTTCGTCACCTCGATCCCGCTGGACGGCGACCGGCTGGGCCTGCTGGCGGTGCGCGGCGACGCGGCCTGGGCGCTGCGGGTGCCGCGGCTGGACTTTCCGGTGCCGCCGAACGGCGCCGGCGATGCGCTGGCCGGGCTGCTGACCGCACACCTGTGCCGCGGCGCCGCCCCGGCGGAGGCGCTGGAGGCGGCGGCGAATGCGGTGCACGCGGTGCTGGAGGCGACCCGCGACGCCGGCCGGCGCGAGCTGGCGCTGCCGGCGGCGCAGGCGGCATTGGCCGAGCCGCCGCGCCGGTTCCAAGCGGAGCCGGTCGCCGGGTAGGGGGATGCTTTCGGGCGCGGCGACGCCTATTTTAACACCGGCGCCGTCCGTCCCGGTCGCCGCGTCACGGCGACGGCACGACGGGGCGTCCGCCGGATCTCCTCTCCGCCCGTCGGAGAGCGAGACCCAGGGCGAATGGGCGGCCGCGGCCCCGCCGGGAAGCGCAACGCAGGATCGAACCGTGAGCGCGCCATGGACCTGAGAGAGTTCGCGGGCTACGCCGCCGGCACCGCCTTCGTGCTGGCCGTGGCGGGGCTGATCGCCGGCGGGCTGGTGCTGGTGGTCGGCTCGGTGCCGATCCTGCTGCTGCTGTTTCCCCTGACCCTGGGCGCGCTCGGGGTGATCCTGCTGGTCGGCTACATCCGCCACCGGGCCAGGCGCCGGTGGCGCTGACGACGGGGCAGCGCGGTTCAGCGGGTCTGCAGCGGGGCCAGGCGAGGATCGCGGTCGAACGCAGTGCGCGGAAACATCAGGGAGCGCTCCGCGAAGTCCTCGATCGCGCGGACGCCGTGCGCGTCGGCGTCGAGGTGCCAGGTCGCCAGCGTGTCCGGGCGCGGGCGCGCAAACGCCGCCGTGTCGAACACCGCCACGTTGCGGTGGCCGTCCGGATCGCGCGCCGACTCGGTGCGGATCAGCGCGCTGTCCGCCGCGCGCGCCGTCTCGGCGAAGCACTGGCAACCCGCATAGGCCGCCGGTTCGATCCAGGTCTCCCGGTGCGCGTCGAACGGCGGCCGGGTCAGATCGACCGCGCGATCGCTCTCGACGGGGACGGCAAAGACGCTGACCCGGCCGCGCCATCGCGGCGGGTCGTCGGCGATCGATTCGGCCATGCCAAGCAGGGTGTAGAACGCCCGCTCCGCCAGCGCGGCCTGCGCCGTCTCGCCGGCATAGAACACGCCGCGCGGATCGTTCGGCTTCCGGAAGCGTGACCCCGGATACAGCGGGCGATAGCGGAAGGGCGTGAACAGCAGGTGGTGAAGACCGCGCGCGGCGGTCGGCACGTCCGGCTTGGCGCGCTCGATCAGACGTTCCAGCGCCGCCTGCTCGTCCAGTGTGTCGGTGATCGCCATGGTCGCGGCCTGATGCTGCGCTTCGACGCAGCGGTGAACGGGGCCGGCGTAGCGCCGGTGCTCACACGCGACCGCGTCGGGCGTCCAAGTAGGCGGCGACATCCACGAGTCCTCCAACGCCCTTCATGGCTTCGATCGGGATTCGGCCGAGCCGCTTCAGCTCGTCCCGCGGGCGCCGGTAGTCTTCCGGAGTCAGGGCGGCGAGGCCGATGTTGGGCGCGCGCAGCCAGGCCACGGCCCGCTCCCGGTCGCCGCCGGCGAACGCGTCGAGCGACCGGTACACCCGCAGAAACAGCGCGCACAGTTCGTACTGCTTGCTGTGCGGGTCGGGCTTGAACGTGCCGTTGCCCATTCGCGAGATCGTCGACGGGGAATAGCCCAGAACCTCGGCCAGCTCCCGGTTGGATATCTCGAGACGCCTGGCCGCGCGCGGGACCGCCTTCGCCACGACGGCGTCCTCGTCGATCTCGTCCGCTTGTTCCTGGATGTCCATGACCGGTCCTTTCCATAGAAACAATATCATAGAGTTGTTTCTGGTGAAACAACTGGCCGCACCGTCCCCGATGTCCGCCCACTCGGGTGGGCGGCGTCACCGAACGGTTCCGCTGACGCGCAGCGGCCGTTAGGCTGCCGGCGAAACCGGAAGCCGGCCCCCGACGGACTCCGGCCGACACCTGCAAGCCAGCCGGAGGCACCCGCCATGCGCATCCTGTCCAGCGACGCCGTCGCCCAGGCGCTCGACTACCCCAGCCTGGTCGAGGCGCTGCGCGCGATCTTCCGCGACGGCGCGGAAGCGCCGACCCGCCACCACCACCACGTCCCGTCCGATGCCGGCAGCGACGGTACCCTGCTGCTGATGCCGGCCTGGCAGCGCGACCGCTACCTGGGCGTCAAGGTGGCGACCGTGTTCCCGGACAACCCGTCGATGGGCCAGCCCAGCGTGCAGGCCAACGTGCTGCTGAACGACGGCCGCACCGGAACGCCGCTGGCGTTGGTCGCCGGCCAGCCGCTGACCAACCGGCGCACGGCCGCCGCCTCGGCGCTCGCCGCCGACTACCTGGCGCGCAAGGACGCGTCGAAGCTGCTGATGGTCGGCACCGGCGCGATGGCGCCGGAGATGGTGCGCGCGCACTGCGCGGTCCGCGCGATCGACCAGGTCCGGGTCTGGGGCCGCACGCCGGAGAAGGCGCGGACGCTGGCCGACACGCTCGCCGCCGAGGGCCTGAGCGCCGAGCCCACCGACGACCTCGAAGGCGGCGTCGCCTGGGCCGACACGATCTCCTGCGCCACCATGTCGACCGAGCCCCTGGTGCGGGGCGACTGGCTGCAGCGCGGCCAGCACGTCGACCTGATGGGCGCCTTCAAGCCGACCATGCGCGAGACCGACGACCGCGCGGTGCAGGTCGCCGACGTGTTCTGCGATACCTTCGACGGCGCGCTGAAGGAGGGCGGCGACCTGGCGCAGCCGTTGGAGTCCGGCGCGCTGACGCGGGACGACGTGCTGGCCGACTTGTTCGCGCTGACCCGCGGCGCGCATCCGGGGCGGACGTCCGACGATCAGATCACGCTGTTCAAGTCCACCGGCGCGGCCCTAGAGGACCTGGCCGCGGCGATCCTGGCCTACGAGCGCAGCGGGGACTGAGCCGTGGCGGCGAGGGCGCAGAGCGTCGCGGTCGTCGGGGCCGGCGTCGTTGGGCTGTCGGCGGCGCGGTCGCTATTGCAGGCGGGCCATTCGGTCGTTGTCTACGACCGCGCCGAGGTGCCCAACCCGCACGCCTCCAGCGTCGACGCCAGCCGGCTAATCCGCCACACCTACGGCGACAAGTTGGGCTACGCCCGCATGGTGGACCCGGCCTACGCCGCCTGGGACCGGCTGTGGGCGGAGCTCGGGGAGACGCTGTATCAGCCCACCGGCACGCTGATCCTGGCGCGGCCCGGGGCGCAGTGGGCGCACGACAGCGCGGCGACGCTCGATCGCCTGGGCATCGCCTACAAGCCCCTCGATGCGGCGGCCGCGGCCCGGCACTTCCCGCTGCTGAACCTCGCCGGGATCGACAGCGCCTACCTGGTGCCGACCGGCGGCGTGCTGGCCGCCGAGCGCATCGTCGCCGCGCTGACCGAGCGGGTGCGGGCGCTGGGCGGTACGGTCAGGAGCGGTGCCGGCGTGGCCGCGGTCGATGCCGGCGGCCGGGTGGCGCTGGACGACGGCACCGAGCTGCGCGCCGACGCCGTGGTCGTCGCCGCCGGCCCCTGGACCGCGCGGCTGTGGCCGGAACTCGCCGACCAGCTGACGCCGTCGCGCCAGCTGGTCAGCTACGCCGCCGTGCCGGACGAGCTGGCCGAGGCCTGGTCGGGCATGCCGATGGTGCTCGACATCGGCGCCGACAGCGGCGTCTACGCCGTCCCCCCGGTGCACGGCGCGCCGCTCAAGCTGGGCGACCACGCGTTTTCCCTGACCGGCGACCCGGACTGCGCGCGCGAGCCCGGCGCAACCGAGCTGGAGGAGCTGTTCGCCCGCGCCGCCCGCCAGCTCGCCGCGCCGGAGCGCTACCGCCTGCTGTCGGGCCGCACCTGCTTCTACACCGTGGCGGAGGCCGAGCGCTTCCAGTACCGTCGCGCGGGGCGCGTGCACGTCCTGGCCGGCTTCTCCGGCCACGGCTTCAAGTTCGGCCCACTGATCGGCGAACGCGTCGCCGAGCTCCTGAATGGCACGCTGGCGCCGGACGATTTCGAAACCTGGCTGGCTGGGGAGGGCGCCGAGAGCCCGTCATCCTGAGCCGCCCCGGGCAGCCGGCCGTGTCGTAGGACGCAACGGCGGCTTGGCGTGTGGCTCGCGCCCTCGCCAGGGTACAGGGGCATCTTGGTACGGCGCGGTACGGGCCGAAGGGCAATCCTTCGACCCGGCCCTACGGGCCGGCTTAGGATGAGCCAACGCCGGCATCGCTCATGCAGAACCGGCGCGCCAGCGCCGGGTCGAAGCATCGACGTTCGGGCTTCGAGCCCCTGCGCGTGGTTCGAGACGCCGCCCTGCGGGCGGCTCCTCACCATGACACTCCAATCCAGTTCGCCGCTCAGTGTCATCCTGAGGAGGGCCGCAGGCCCGTCTCGAAGGGCCTGCGGCCCTCCTCGCCCTTGAGGGCGAGGGAAGGGTGAGGGTGGCGACGGATCGGCGTTGGCGACACGGAGGTTCGCCTGCTTCGACACGGGCCTTTTGCCCTACTCAGCATGAAGATCGTGCGAGGTACCTAACCTCAGGGCCGCGTCTGGCCCCGGCCGCGGACGACGTACTTGTAGCTGGTGAGCTGTTCGGCGCCGACGGGTCCGCGGGCGTGCAGCTTGCCGGTGGCGATGCCGATTTCCGCGCCCATGCCGAACTCGCCGCCGTCGGCGAACTGGGTCGAGGTGTTGACCATGCAGATCGCCGCCTCGACCTCGCGGCAGAAGCGGTCGGCGGCGGCGTCGTCCTCGGTCAGGATCGCCTCGGTGTGGCCGCTGCCGTGGCGGTTGATGTGCGCCACCGCCTGGTCCAGGCCGTCGACCATCTTGATGGTCAGGATCGGCGCCAGGTACTCGGTGTCCCAGTCCTCCGCCTTGGCCGGCAGCACCCGGCTCTCGGCGCCGCAGATCGCCTCGTCGCCGCGCAGCTCGCAGCCGGCCGCCAGCAGGTCCTCGACGATCGGTCCCAGGTGCGTCTTCACCGCGTCGCGGTCGATCAGCAGCTTTTCGGTGGCGCCGCAGATGCCGGGCCGGCGCAGCTTGGCGTTGTGCACGATGCGCCGCGCCAGCTCCGGATCGATCGAGCGCTGCAGGTAGGTGTGGTTGACGCCCTCCAGATGCGCCAGCACCGGCACCTTGCTCTCGCTCTGCACGCGCTCGACCAGGCCGCGGCCGCCGCGCGGGACGATGACGTCGATGTGCTTGGCCATGCCCAGCATCACGCCGACGGCGTCGCGGCCGGCGGTGGGCGGGCGCTGCACGCAGTCCTCCGGCAGCCCGGCGGCGGCCAGGCCGTCGCGCAGCGCGTCCAGGATCACGCCCGACGAACTCCAGCTCTCCGAGCCGCCGCGCAGGATCGCCGCGTTGCCGGCCTTCAGGCACAGGCCGCCGGCGTCGGCGGTGACGTTGGGACGGCTCTCGTAGATCACCCCGATCACCCCCAGCGGCACCGACACGCGGGCGATCTTCAGCCCGTTCGGCCGCTCCCAGTCGGCCAGCGTGCGGCCCACCGGGTCGGGCAGCTCGGCGATCGCCTCCAGCCCGGCGGCCATCGCCTCGATGCGCGCGTCGTCGAGGGCGAGCCGGTCGAGCAGCGCGTCCGACAGGCCGCGCTGGCGCCCGCCGGCCACGTCCTCGCCGTTGGCCTGCTTGATCTCGTCGGCGCGCCGGCGGATCGCCGCCGCGGCCTTGTGCAGCGCCAGCGCCTTGGTCTCCGGCGCGCATGTGGCGAGCACGTGCTGCGCGGCGCGCGCCTGCTCGCCGAGCTCGATCATCTGCCGCTCCAGGCTCTCGCGGTCGGCGGGAGCCTCGTCCTCGCGCAGCGCCTGCACGCTCATCTCTCGCGTCTCCTCTCGCCGGCTAGCTCAACACCAGATCGTCGCGGTGGATCAGTTCCTCGCGGCCACGGTAGCCGAGCAGCGCTTCGATGTCGTGCGACTTGTGGCCGGCGATCGCGCGCGCCGCCTCGTCGGAATAGGCGACCAGGCCGCGCGCGATCTCGCGGCCGTCGCCGTCGCGCACCACCACCGCGTCGCCGCGTTCGAAGCGGCCCTCGACCTGCGTGACCCCCGCGGGCAGCAGCGACTTGCCCGCGCGTAGCGCCTTCAGCGCGCCGCGGTCAACGGTCAGCGCACCCGCCGGTTTCAGCGCGCCGGCGATCCAGCGCTTGCGGGCCTGGCGCGGCTCGACCTGGGAGCGGAACCAGGTGCAGCGGCCGCCGTCGGCGATACCGGCCAGCGCGTGGCCGGCGCGCCCCTGCGCGATCGCCATGTGGCAGCCGGCGGCCACGGCGATCCGCGCGGCGGCCAGCTTGGTCACCATGCCGCCCGACGAGTAGCCGGGCAGCGCCTCCCCGGCCATCGCCTCGATCGCCGGGGTGATCTCGTCGACCTGCGGCACGAACGCGGCGTCCGCGTCGCGCTTGGGATCGCCGGTGTAGAGCCCGTCGATGTCGGACAGGAGCACCAGCCCCTCGGCGTCGATCATCGCGGCGACCCGGGCGGCCAGGCGGTCGTTGTCGCCGAAGCGGATCTCGCTGGTCGCCACCGTGTCGTTCTCGTTGATCACCGGCACCGCGCCCAGGCGCAGCAGCGTCTGGATGGTGGCGCGGGCGTTCAGGTGGCGCCGGCGCTCCTCGGTGTCGGCCAGCGTGACCAGCACCTGCGCCACCGTCACGTCGTCGAGGCGGCCAGCTCGGACATCGCGAGCATCGAACCCCTCGCGAGCGTCGCGGGTCACGCCGGCACCCCCAGCTTCTCGCGTTCGAGATCTCGGAGCGCGTCGGTGACCCATCGGGCGTCGCCGGGCAGCTCCCGAGCGATCGCGAAGCGGTCGTGAGACGCGTACGTCTCGCCGCCCGCCATGACGACAGATCGGAAG
>ENA-ORDC01001085-ORDC01001085.1-marine-metagenome-genome-assembly--contig:-NODE-1085-length-21827-cov-6.175034_pt1 | contig 21827 bp, 18 predicted proteins | sample MGYA00237783_ERZ508515 | MGnify/ENA primary metagenome ERZ508515 (study PRJEB26186, sample SAMN06268792) | marine metagenome | isolation source: Eden Landing Ponds, San Francisco, CA, USA | place... | reverse complement strand
ACGGCGCACTCTCGGCGACGACCGACGTGACCGACGCCGCGGCCGACGCGACCGTCCACGTCGCCATCGTCCCGACGCTCGTCACCGAGACCGACGAGCCGGACCTCTCGGTCGTCGAGGACCTGATGGCGGACATCGCGGTCGGGCTGTCGCCCGGTGACCTCGTCGTCCTCGAGTCGACGGTCCCACCGCGGACCTGCGAGGACCGCGTTCGCCCGCTGCTCGAAGCGGAGAGTGGACTCACGCTCGGCGAGTTCGGGCTCGCGTTCTGTCCGGAGCGGACGTCCAGCGGGCGCGCCATCGAGGACATCCGCGGTGCCTACCCGAAGATCGTCGGCGGCGTCGACGACGAGTCGACGCGCGTCGCCGCGGCCATCTACGACGAGATCACCGACAATCAGGTCATCACGGTCGCGGACGCCACCACGGCGGAGGCCGTCAAGGTGTTCGAGGGCGTCTACCGCGACGTGAACATCGCGCTCGCGAACGAGCTCGCGCGTCACGCAGACGACCTCGCTATCGACGTGACCGAGGCCATCGCGGCCGCGAACACCCAGCCGTACTGCGAACTGCACGACCCGGGTGCGGGCGTCGGCGGGCACTGCATCCCGTACTACCCGCACTTCCTCCTCGACCGCGTCGAGGGCGACTCGCCGGTCGTCTCGACGGCGCGGGCCGTGAACGACGCGATGCCAGCGTTCACCGCGAACCTCGCACTCGACGGTCTCGCGTCGGTCGGCACCCGACCCGAGGACGCGGACGTGCTCGTACTCGGCCTGACGTACCGACCGGGAGTCGAGGAGATTCGCGCGTCCCCCGCGCTCGGCGTCGTGGAGACGCTCGCCGACGCCGGCGCGACGGTCACTGCCACCGACCCGCTGACGCCCGACGCGGCGCCCTTCGAGGCCGCGGGCGCATCCGTCGAATCGGTCGGGGCGGTCGTCGACGAGACCTTCGACGCCGCCGTCCTGGTGACGTCACAGGACGTCTTCGACGACATCGACGTGGCTGCCCTCGGCCCCGCAGACCGGGCGATCGTGGTCGCGGACGGTCGGCAGGAGCTCGCGGAACTGCGCGACGACGACGCCGTCGTCTACCGGGGTGTCGGCCTCCATGAGTGACGCCGCCACCGCGGTCGGGGAGGGCGAGACCGAACGCGTCTGCGTCGTCGGACTCGGCTACGTCGGCCTGCCGCTGGCGCTCGCGTTCGCCGAGGAGGGCGTCTCCGTCATCGGGTTCGACGTGGACGAATCGAAGGTCGGCGCCCTGCGCGGGGGACGCGACCCGACCGGCCACGCGAGCGACGACGAACTGGCGAGGAGCGACGCCGCGTTCACCGCCGATCCCGCGGGCATCGCGACAGCCGACTACGTCGTCGTCGCGGTGCCGACGCCCGTCGACGACGGGAATGACCCGAACCTCGACTACGTCGAGGCCGCGGGCGAGACGGTCGGCGAACACATGACGCCGGGGACGACGGTCGTCCTCGAATCCACGGTCTATCCGGGCGCGACCGAGGAGGTGCTCGTGCCGGCGCTCGAGGGCGCCTCCGGACTCTCGGCCGGCGAGGAGTTCCACGTGGGGTACGCACCGGAGCGCGCCGCACCGGGCGAGACCGGACGCGGCGTGCGCGACGTGACCCGGGTCGTGAGCGCGGACACCGACGCCGTGCGCGACGACCTCGCGGCGCTGTACGGGCGCGTCGTTGACGCCGGCACCTACCGCGCGCCCTCGATTCGCACCGCGGAGGCCGCGAAAGTCATCGAGAACGTCCAGCGCGACGTGAACATCGCGCTCGCGAACGAGTTCGCGGTGGTCTGTGACCACCTCGGCCTCCGGACGCAGGACGTCCTCGACGCCGCCGCGTCGAAGTGGAACTTCCACGACGAGTACCGGCCCGGCCTCGTCGGCGGGCACTGCATCCCCGTCGATCCCCTCTACCTCGTCCACCGGTCGGAACACGAGGGGTTCTCGCCGAAACTCGTCCTCCAGGCCCGCGAGGTCAACGAGTACATGCCGAAACACACCGCCGAGGTGACGTTGAAGGGGCTGAACCGCTGCGGGAAGGTGCTCCGGGAGAGTCGCGTGCTCGTGCTCGGCCTCGCGTACAAGGCGAACGTCGGCGACATCCGAACCTCGGAGGTACACGGCGTCTTGAACGAGCTCCGCGAGTACGGCGTGGACGTGGTGGGGTACGATCCCCACGTCGACCCCGACGAGGCCCGCGACGCGTTCGACGTACCACTCGCCGACGAACCCACGCTCGACGACTACGACGCCGTCGTGGTCACGACCGGACACGACGCTTTCGAGGAGCTCGAGCCGTCGGACTTCGCTCGCGGCCTCGACGACGACTCGCTGGTCGTGGACGTACCGGGACTGTTCGAGCGCGACGCAGTGGAGGCGACGGGGGTGCACTACGCCGAACTATGAGCGACGCACGCGCCCCGACCACGCCGGACGGGCAACGCCCCGACGACGCCCAGACGGTCGTGCTCTCTATTCAGCACCCGGCCCACGTCCACTTCTTCAAGCACGCGTACCGCGAGCTCGACACTCGCGGCCACGAGGTCCACGTGTTCGTGCGCGACAAGTCAGTTGTCTGTGACCTGCTCGACGCCGAAGACGTACCCCATACGGTGCTGCTCGACGCCGGCGGCGGCAACGTCTACGCGAACCAGCTGCGCTACGAGTGGCGCCTGCTGCGCGCGACACGCCGCCTCGATCCGGACGTGTTCGCGAGCGTCGGCGGCGTCTCCACCTCGCACGTCGCCAGCGTGCTTGGCGCACGCGGCATCGCGTTCACCGACACCGAGCACGCCACGCTCTCGAACACGCTCGCGTTCCCATTCGCGGACACCGTCTGCACGCCCGCGTGCTTCCGCGGGGACGCCGGCGACAACCACCAGCGGTACGACGGCTACCACGAACTCGCGTACCTCCACCCGGACCGCTTCGAGCCGGACCCCACCGTCCTCGACGAGGTTGGCGTCGACGCCGACGAGCAGTTCGTCGTCCTGCGGTCGGTCGCGTGGTCGGCCGCCCACGACGCCGGGAACGGCGGCTTCGTCGACGTGCGGGACGCTGTCGAGCGCCTCGAAGCCACGGGCGCGACGGTCCTCGTCACCGCGGAGGCGGACCTCCCGGACGCCGTCGCTGACCGCCGCGTCAGCGTTCCGCCCGAGCGGATGCACGACCTGCTCGCGTTCGCCGACTGCTTCGTCGGCGAGGGCGCGACGATGGCCGCCGAGAGCGCGGTGCTCGGCACGCCCGCAGTCTACGTGAACACGCTCGAGACAGGACTTACGGACGAGCTCGCGGAGCAGTACGGGCTCCTGTTCCGGTGTCACGGCCCCGATCGGCAGGTGCACGCGCTGTCCCGCGCCACGGCCGTCCTCGACGGCGCCGTGGACCGCGACTGGGACGCGCACCGCGCCGACCTGCTCTCAGAGCGTACCGACACGACCGACGTGGTCGTCGACCAGATTCTCGGAGGCGGCGGATGAAGGTCCTCCAGTTAGCAACCTCGGAATCGCCCTTTTTCGCCGAGCAGGTACGCGCGCTCGAGGGCTCGGGCGTGGACTGCACCGTCGTCACCGTGCCTTCGCCGCCGGATGGCCGAACGCTCGCGTCGTTCGCGAGCTTCTACCGGCGCGTGCTCCAGGAGGTACGCACGGGCAACTACGACCTCGTGCACGCGAACTACGGCCTGCTCGGGCCGCTCGCGTTCGCGCAGCCGGTGCGTCCACTCGTCCTCTCCATCTGGGGGTCGGAGGTGATGGGGTACTCGGCGCGCCTCGACGCGGTGACGCGGGCCGGCATCGCGGCCGCCGACGCCGTGGTGGTGCCGTCTCGGAGCATCGTCGAGCGCGTCGAGAGCGACACCGTCCTCGTGCCCTTCGGCGTCGACACCGAGCGCTTCCGGCCGATGAACCGGCGAGCGGCCCGCGCCGAACTCGGTTGGGACGCCGACGAGCGCGTCGTGTTGTTCCCGTACGACCCCGACCGTGCCGTCAAGGACTTCCCGCGCGCCGAACGCGTCGTCGACGAGACGGACGCGACGCTGCGCTGGATCTCCGACGTCCCCCACGACCGCGTCCCCGTCTACATGAACGCGAGCGACGCCGTGCTCGTCACTTCGAAGCGCGAGAGCGGACCGATGGTCGTGAAGGAAGCCGCTGCCTGCAACGTCCCGGTCGTGTCCACGGACGTCGGGTTCGCCTCGGACGTGTTGGACGGGGTCGCACACTCGACGGTCGCCGACGCCGACCGCCGACTCGTCGCCGGGCTGCGGAGCGCGCTCGACGCCGACGAACGCGCCAACGGCCGCGAACGCATCGACGCACTCGGCCTCGAACGGATGGCTGACAGCCTGCGAGCTGTCTACCAGCGCGAACTCGGGCGCAGAGGGGTCAAAGCGTGACGCGAGCGGTGCCCACCGGAGGAGACCCGTGACCGTCCGAAATCGCGTCGCGAACGCGCGATTCGACGTGGTCGCGGCGGCACTCGCGTTGTTCATCGCCGTCGCACTCGCGCCGCTCCGGCTGCTCTCCGACCAGATCTACATCGTCACGCTCCCCGTCGTCCTCGGGGTGGCGGGCGCGATCTACCTCGCGAGCGTGCGCTGGCAGAACGACGCCGGATCGCTCCCGCGGCTTCCGACCCAGGTGACCCGGCTCGCGCCTGGCGTGACGTTCACCGCGCTCGCCGTGATGGTCGCGCTCGCCGCGTTCGCCGGCCACCGGTCGCTGGCGTTCTACGCGCTCGGCGCCGTCGTCGGCATCGGCCTCCTCGTGCAGTGCGTGTTCGCAGCGGATCGCGACCTCGAACCGGGTCTCGTGCTCGCGCAAATCGTCGCGTACGCCGCCGTCCTCCGGTACGCCGCGCTCTTCACCGCGCCCGGCGTCATCGGCGTCGACGCCTGGTCGCATATACGGTACGCTCGGATGATTCACGATGCCGGGTCGCTCGCGCCCATCGCGGAGAGCAAGTACTACGCGTCGCCGCTGTTCCACCTGCTCGCGGTCACCGCCGCCGACCTGTTCGGCGTGAGCGTCAGGGACGGCATCTATCTCACCGTCGGTGCGGTGATGCCGCTGAGCGTCTGTTTCCTCTACGCCACGGGTCGGTTGCTCGTGTCCGCTCGCTGGGCCCTCACCGCCGCCTCGCTGTACGCGGTCGCCGACCACAGCATCCGCTGGGGCATCCACGTCATCCCGACGAGCCTCGGACTGCTGTTCTTCCTCGCCATCGCGTACGCGCTCACCCGGCTGCTCCACACCGACCACGGCTTCCGAGACGTACTGTTGCTCGTCTTGCTCGTGTTCGCCGTCGTGCTCACCCACCAGATTTCGGCGTTCATCGTGCTGGTAGTGCTCGCCGTCGGCCTGGTCGCCCAGCTCCTCCTGTACTTCGACGTGTTCCGGAACGAATCCGACCGCTACCCGCTGTCGCTCGGTGGCACGGAACCCGTGAACCTCGTGGGACTGCTCGCGTTCGACCTCGGACTCTCCACGTTCGCGTGGTCGATGACGCCCTACAAGGGCGATACCTTCCTCGAAACCGTCGTCAACTATCTGCGATCGACGCTCGTCGAGTCCGCTGGCTTCCTCAACCTCGCAGGACCGTCCGGCGAGGCTGCAGCGGCGGGTGGTGGCGCGGTCGAGAGCGCGGGGTCGCCGCAGCTCGCGAAGCTGGCGCTCTACCTCGACACGGTCGGATTCCTCCTGGTGTTGTTCGCGGCGACGGTCGGGTCGATCGTGGTCCTCCGGCGGAAGTGGGCGACACAGACGACGTACACGTACGTCGGCGTGGTCGCGGTGATGCTCGTGTTCGTACTCGGCCTGCCGCTGTTCGGCATCCGGAACTTCGTGCCGGGACGCTGGATAGCCTACCTGTACGTGCCGCTCGTACTGCTCGGCGTCGTCGGCCTCGGGCACCTCTCGCGGAACGTCCGGCCGGGTGTTGCGGCCGTCGTGCTGATCATGTTCGCCGTCGCGACGCCGGCTGCGATGGTGGTGTCGAGCGAAGCCACTCCGGACAACCCCGTGATCGAGCGGGAAAAAGCGCGATACGCGTACACGGACGCCGAACTCGCGGCCGTCGAAACGATCGGGGCAGTGGAACCGACGGGCACCGAATTCCACGCGGACCACCCCTACCAGACGGTGTTCGACCGGACGAATGCACACTCGGTGACGCCCATCACGGTTGCGAACGGCTCTGTCACCGGGAATGGGACGTTCGTCTACCGGGAGTACGACGCGACTGGCGGCGCGTACGTCGCGTCCGAGGCGGGCGGTGCGGACGTCCGGTATCTCTCGGAGCGCGAGGTCTGTCCGCCGACGGCAGACACCGTATACGCGAACGGGGAGGTGACAGTGTGCCGGCGGCCCGCGTAGCAGGGCCGTACCGCGTCCGACTTAAAGTGAAACGGTCTGAAACGGTCTCTCGGCCGATTCGCGGAGGCTTAGTGGTCTTCAAATTGCCTCGAAACGCTATGAAACGGTCACAACAGCTCAGGACGGGTTTTCGGGTTTAATACGTGCCTCTGACAAGCCCGGCTCACGATGCACGCAGACGATCAGCCACAGACCGCGTCGACAGTCCCGATAGAAGCCGAGGACGACATGGACGGCGATCTGGAGGTGGACGACGTGTTCCACCTGCTCCAGAACCAGCGCCGCAGGTACGCCCTCCAGTACCTGCAGATGGCGGACTCCGACACGGTGAAGATGCGAGACCTCGCCGAGAAGGTCGCCGCGTGGGAGCACGACACGACGGTCGAGTTGCTGTCCTCCAAGCAGCGCCAGCGCGTCTACATCCCGCTGTACCAGAACCACCTGCCGAAGCTCGCCGAAGAGGGCGTCATCGACTACCAGCAGAGCCGCGGCGTGGTCACGCGACTCGACGGCGCGGACCAGCTCGACGACCACCTACCGGACGCGGTGGAAGAGGAGCCCGAGGAAGTGGAGACGGTATGGCCGCACTACTACCTGGCGACGGCAGGCCTCGGGTCGGTGCTGCTCGCGGGGACGCTGACGGACACGTTCCTGTTCGCTGCCGTGCCGGGCGCAGTGGCGGGCGGTGTCGTCCTGGCAACTGTCGCACTCGTCGCGCTCCTGCAGGCGGCTACTGGCGACGACAGCTACTAAAATCGGGTATTCGGTCGATTCCGAACGACAGCGCTCTGGCAGCAGTTCGACCTGTTCGTAGGATCTCATTACTAGTTGAGACGTGCGGTAACAAAAGGCCTATACCGACAGAATGGGAGAGAAATCCACAAGACGCACGCATTGTACTCGTGCATGCAAAAGATGAAAAATACCCATAGAATCGTCGCCGCGCTCCTCGTGGGTTTGCTGTGTGCGGTCGCGTTCGCTGCGCCCGTTACCGCCGGTAGCACCTCCAGCGGCGCGATCGGAAACGCTACTGTCGATGGGCAGAATGCGAGCGTCAGCAACGTCACGCTCTCTGGCGCCGACGTCTACGAGAACCCCCACGACACCGGCACGTACGTCTGGCAAAACGGGACGGCGACCGTCAACGCGACGGTCCAGACGGGAGATGCGTCGACGCAGAACTACGAGGTGTGCGTCACCCTGCCGTCGGCGCCCGAGGACGAACGCCAGCTCGTATGCAAGATTCTCCGACTCGACGGCAACAGGACGCAGACCGTCTCGCTCAAGGTTCCCTCGTGGCCTCCCACGACGACCGACGAGTCGACGGCCGAACAACCACTCGTCGTGCACCTCTCGGAGATCTTCGACGGCGACGAGATCGGTACCTCGTCGACGACCCTCCACCTCGTGACGAAGAACGGCAACATCGACGGCGACGGCCTGTCGAACGCCCGCGAAGCCGAACTCGGCACCGACCTCACACAAAATGACACCGACGGCGACGGCCTCTTGGACGACGAAGAGGTGCAGAGATACGACACCGACCCGCTGTCGAATGACAGCGACGGCGACGGTCTCTCCGACGCGCAGGAGGTCGCGCGGGACACCGACCCGAGCGACTCCGACAGCGACGGCGACGGCCTGAGCGACGGCCAGGAAGTCCAGGACTACGACACGAACCCGAGTGGGGCTGACACCGACGGTGACGGCCTGAGCGACGGCGAGGAAATACACGACTACGACACGAACGCCACTGCGGCTGACACCGACGGTGACGGTCTCAGTGACGGCTCGGAGGTCGGGACGTACGGCACTGACCCCACCAAATCCGACACCGACGGCGACGGCCTGAGCGACAGCACCGAGGTGACGATCGGGACCAACCCGACCGACCCGCTGTCACCGTGGCTCCCGTTGCTTCTCGTGGTCGTCATGGCGGGTGCCGGTGCCGGGATGTACGTCAGCGATGCGCGAATCCGCGTTGAGACTCGCACGTACTTCGACAGCGACGTGGCCGTCCCCGTGGTCTCCGTTCCCGGGGAAATCGACAACGACGAGCACGACCACACCGAGGACGACGGGCGGACGGAACCCCGGGAGCCGGTGACGCCTCCCGCGCCAGAAGGCGCGTCCGTCGAGAGGTTCGACGCGCGTAACAGGGAAGCGTTCCTCACCGACGAGGACCGAACCCTACGGCTGCTCGATGACGCGGGCGGTTACCTCCGCCAGCAGGCCATCGTCAACGAAACCGGATGGTCGAAGTCGAAGGTGAGTCGGTTGCTATCTCAGATGGAGTCCGAAGGGCAGGTGACGAAAATCAACGTCGGGCGCGAGAACATCATCTCGCTCCCCGGCGAGGAGCCGCCGGGCGTGAAGTCCCCGCTCGAAGAGGACTAATGTCGCGATAGCGGATTGTTGCAGGCGTGAAACAGCGGGCAACGCCGGATACCAGGAACTTACCTGACGTATAGCAATGGGGGAACGGCGTCATCGACTGGTATCCGCGGCGATCTGCCGCGAGCCAACCATGACGTGTTACAGACAGCCAGTCGCTGTACGTATCGCCCGCACCGACCGACCCGCCGAATCTGGGGTGCGGCTCTAATGTGTGGCATCATCGGGCGCGTCGGCCACGGCAACGCCGTGGACGAGCTCGTCACGGGATTGGAGAACCTCGAGTACCGTGGCTACGACTCTGCGGGCGTCGCCGTGCAAAACGGGACGGGCCTCACGGTGTGCAAGCAGTCCGGCGACGTCTCCGACCTCGAATCGACGCTCCGGCACGTCCAGCCCACCGGGAACGTCGGCGTCGGCCACACGCGATGGAGCACCCATGGCCCGCCGACGGACCAGAACGCTCACCCCCACACCAGCGAGACCGACGAGGTCGCCGTCGTTCACAACGGCGTCATCGAAAACCACGCGCAGCTCCGTGACCGGCTCGAAGCTACTGGGTGCACGTTCACGAGCGACACCGACACCGAGGTCGTCCCGCACCTCCTCGAACGACACCTCGAGGGCCGCAACGCCGATTCTGTGAGTGCGGTCGCCGACGCGTTCCGCGCGACGATCCGCGACCTCGAGGGAAGTTTCGCGCTCGCCGTCCTCATCGACGACGTCGATGCAGTGTTCGCGGCCCGCGAAGGGTCGCCGCTCGTTCTCGGCGTCGGCGACGATGCGTACTTCCTCGGGAGCGACGTGCCTGCGTTCCTCGACTGGACCGACCGCGTGATGTACCTCGAAGACGGCGACGTGGCGATCGTCGCCCCGGACGGACTCGAACTCACCGACCAGCGAGGTGAGAGCGTCGAGCGCGACCTCGAGCGCGTCGAGTGGTCCTCGGAGGACGCCGGGAAAGGCGAGTACGACTACTACATGCTCAAGGAAATTCACTCACAGCCGGACGCGCTGACGGACACGCTCAGTGGTCGCGTGAATCCCGACGATGGCGGCGTGGCGTTCGAGTCGCTCCCCGACGGCGCGTTCAACTTCGTCCCCGGTGCCGGCGGGACCGTTGGGGCGGCGCTGAGCGGACATCAGGACGTTCGACTGCTGGCGTTCACCGGCAGCACGGCGGTCGGACAGCAAATCGCGGCGACCGCAGCGACGCGAAGTGCCGAGTGCCTCCTCGAACTCGGCGGGAAGGATCCGGTCTTGGTCTTAGACGACGCGGATATCTCGCGAGCGGCAGACGCGATCGTCCTCGGGAGCAACTACAACTGCGGCCAGTCGTGTTCGGGGACCGAGCGCGTGATCGCGACCGAGTCGATCTACGACGAACTGGTGGCCGCAGTCACCGCACGGACGGAGGAACTCACCTACGGTGACCCCCGTGACGCGGAGACGGACGTCGGCCCGCCGATCAACGACGACGTCAGGGAGACGACGGAGCGGCAGATCACTGAGGCCGTCGAGGCGGGGGCGCGCGTGACCGCAGGTGGCTCCGTCGGTGATCGATACATCGAACCGACGGTGTTAGCCGACGTCGCGCCCGAGATGCGGGCGGCGACCGAGGAGACGTTCGGCCCGCTCACGCCGCTCATCTCCGTCGCGGACCGCGAAGAGGCGGTGAGAGTCGCCAACGACACGCGATACGGACTCCAGGCGGCCGTATTCACCGAGTCCCTGCAGGATGCACACCGGGTGATCGACGGACTCCAGTCGGGAGGCATCGTCGTCAACGGAACGAACAACTTCTGGGAGCATCAACTGCCCTTCGGCGGGGTGAAACAGAGCGGGAGCGGCGGCGAGTACAAGGGCCGGTGGCATCTGGAGTCGATGACGCAGCGCAAGTCCGTCGCGATCGACTACAGTGACTGAACCCACAGAGAGCCGAAGCCGCCAGTCGCGCGCCGATCGCGGTCGAGCGGCGGACCGCGTCGGGTCCGCGATGAACAGACTGTCACGACGGCGCCCGATCCGTCGGGGCACGCCCGTGAGTCGGCGTCGGCGGCCGTGTCGACGACTTTCTCGCGGGCGTGGGCGCCACCGCCGCCCTTGACGAGGTCCGCGCCCGCGAACTGGTCGGCGCCGTCGATGGCCACGTCGAGTCGCCCGCCCGTCTCGTCGAGCGTCGTCAACTCGATCCCCGCCTCGACCGCAACCTCCCGCGCCTGGAACGACGTCGGGACACCCTCGATGTCGAGACCGGCGTCGACCTCGCGACCGAGCGCCCGAATGGCGTGGGCGGCGGTGCTCCCGCTCCCCAGTCCGACGAGCGCCTCGTCGTCGACGGTCGCCGCCGCGCTCTCGCCGGCGCGACGCTTCGCCGCCTCGCGCTCACTGCGGTTCATGCCCGGGTAGTGGCCCCCCCGCGGCAAAACGCTACCTCCTCGACGGCCGCGCCGGCCCCGGTCCGTCGTGACAGCGTCGCCACGGTTTCGTCTCGGGACTGGTGGCTACTGTCCGACACTACGAACGATCAGTTCCGTGCCAACGATGATCGGGGCACCTTATATCATCAAGTCTCGATAATAGGAAGGTTTAACCATCTCGATGGCTGTCACTCCAGTGATGGCAGCACAACCCCGCTCGATATTCGAATCGTACCGATGTCCGGATTGTTCCGGCGCGATCACCTGGGAAGGCGAAGGCTGGCAGTGTGCGGACTGCGGGCACGTCCTCAACCACGGCGCGGATTGAGACGGTCGTCCCAGTGATCCGGTGAGAGACAGCGCTCGTCCCGGTCAAGCACCGACGTGAGTCGGCCACGCGGTCGCGGTTCTGCGGACTTCTCCTCGATACGTCTCGACGAGAGAGATCGCGGCGGCCGCTTTGCCGTCGCGCTTTTGTCGGTGCCCTGCGACCGGAGAGACATGTTCGGAACCAGCGGTATCAGGGGCGCGGTGGGGGACGAGGTGACCGCCGACCTCGCGCTGTCGGTCGGTCGAGCACTCGGCGCGGACACCGACCGGGTCGTCGTCGGCCGCGACGCCCGCGAAAGCGGGCTGACACTGCTCGACGCCCTCACTGCAGGGCTACGTGAGACGGGCACCGACGTCGTCGACCTGGGACTGGCGGCGACGCCGACGGTCGCCCGCGGCGTCGGGTGGCGCGACGCCGACGCCGGGGTCGTCGTCACGGCGAGTCACAACCCGGCGCCCGACAACGGCATCAAACTCTGGCAGCCCTCCGGGCAGGCCTTCGACAGCGCCCTGCAAGACGAGATCGCCGAGCGCGTCCACGCGGACGACCCCGGACTCGTCCCGTGGGACGAACTCGGCGAGCGCGTCCGTCGCGACGGGCGAGAACGCCACGTCGAGGCCCTCGCCGAGGCGGTCGACCTCGCCGAACCGCTCTCGGTCGTGGTCGACGTCGGCAACGGGGCCGGCGGCGTCACCGTCGATGCCCTGGAGCGGGTCGGCTGTGCGGTCGAGACGCTCAACGCCCAGCCCGACGGCGCGTTCCCGGGTCGGCCCAGCGAACCGACCGCCGAGAACTGCGCGTCGCTGTCGGCACTCGTCTCTGGGACCGATGCGGACGTCGGGATCGCCCACGACGGCGACGCAGACCGGATGCGTGCGGCGACGGCCGAGGGCGACTTTCTCTCGGGGGACGTGACACTCGCCCTGCTGGCGCGGGCGGCCGCGAGCGAGGGTGACGAGGTGGCCGCACCCGTCGACACGAGTCTCGCCGTCGACGACCACCTCGCCGAGGTCGGCGTGAGCGTCACCCGGACCCGGGTGGGCGACGTCTACGTCGCCGAGCGGGCGAGCGAGCCGGGGGTCGCGTTCGGTGGCGAGCCCAGCGGTGCGTGGATCTGGCCGAGCGAGACCCTCTGTCCGGACGGCCCGCTGGCGGCGTGCAAACTCGTCGCGCTCGCGAGCGAGCGACCGCTGGCCGAACGCGCCGCCGAGATGGAGACCTACCCGATACGCCGGGACAGCGTCGAGACCGCCGAGAAGCGCGCGGTCATGGACCGGGTCACCGAGCGGGTGACCGACGAGTACGACGACGTCTCGACGCTCGACGGCGTCCGCGTCGACCTGGGGGACGCGTGGTTCCTGTTGCGAGCCAGCGGCACCGAGTCGATCGTCCGGATCACCGCCGAGGCCCGGGACGCCGACCGCGCGGACGCGGTGTTCGCGGAGGCGCGGACGCTCCTGACCGACGCTGTCGAAGAATGAGAGACTGGGGCGGTCGAAGAGTGAGCGAAGCCGACGGCTGTGGGACGGCAGACGGCGACCGCGTGGCGGGGACCGTCACGAGCGGCGACTGCCGTGCCTGTCGAGTTCGCGAGCAACTGCTGGCGAACAACTCCCGGTCGGCGCCGGGAGTCGCGAACAGCACGAGAAGCGGTGCGTGTGGGTCCGGTCGTGTCGGCCCCCCGGCCGCCGGACACACGCCCCCTTTCGACAGCCTGTGCGCTAGCCGCGCCGCGTGGAACGCGCCTCGCGGACGTCGGCGCCGTCGCGGATCTTGTCCTCACACTGGGGACAGACCCGGGGCGACTCGATCCCGTTCGGCGTGAAAACCCGTGCGTAGTCCGCGGTAACGAAGGCACCGCAGTTCTGGCATTCCGGCATACGTTCCATCTGTTCGGGTATGGGGTCTTAATGGTTGGTGATCTGGTAGTAGCGTCGTGGCGCCACACGTGAACCTCCTGATCGACGGACAGTGGGTCGAATGCCCGGACGTACGGGCAGTACAGCGTTCGGAACGTGACAGGCCGGCCGGTCGACGGGGAGGGGGCGACTCGCGGGTCGGAGAACGGTACGGTTATGACTGGGTGGCTATCATTGACCGACACCGAACCGACAGAGCCTCCCATGGACAGAGACTCCCTCCCGCCGCTCACCCGACTGCGACTCGCTCGTCTCGTCGTGGTCGTCCTGGTGGTCGCGTTGCTCGTCCCCGCCGTGGTGTCGGCGCTGACCTACGAGCCGGTCGACGTCGAGGCCGGCGCGATCAGCGACCCCGCGAACGGGTCGACGGTAATCTCCGCACAGGGGTTCGAAGCCCGGGCCGCCAATGCCTCCCTGAAGACGACCCGGGTCGTCGAGGTCGACGATACCGGCGACTTCCAGCAGGAGTTCGACATTTCCGGGGGCAAGGGGTACTTCTACGACGTCGACCCGCTGCCCGACGGGACGGTGTTGATATCGCTGGGCAAGCACAACTCCTCGTTCATCAGGTACGACCCGGACAGCGGCCAGCGGGTCTGGACCGAGCAACTGGGAACCGACGACACCCACGACGCCGACCTGATAAACGGCGACGAGTTGCTGGTCGCCGACATGCGCAACTACAACGAGACGTCCGGGCGCAACGAGGACCGGATCTTCGTCTACAACCGTACCCAGGGAGCGGTCGTCTGGGAGTTCCAGTTCGAGCGGATCTACGACCGCGAGAACGGCGGTGACTACACCGACGACTGGACGCACGTCAACGACGTCGACAAGGTCGGCGACGGACTGTACATGGCCTCACCCCGCAACATGGACCAGGTCGTCCTGATCAACCGCTCGACCAAGGAGGTCGAGTGGGCACTCGGCGCGGACGACAACCACAGTATCCTCTACGAGCAGCACAACCCCACCTACATCGAGGGCGAGGACGGAACGCCGACGGTACTGGTCGCCGACAGCGAGAACGACCGCGTCGTCGAGTACGCCCGCGTCGACGGGGAGTGGGAGCGGACCTGGGAACTCGGCGTCGGCGACAACATGAACTGGCCCCGGGACGCCGATCGGCTCCCCAACGGCAACACGCTCGTCGTCGACTCACTCAATCACCGCGCGATCGAGGTGACACCCACCGGCGAGATCGTCTGGGAGTACTACGTCTCTTGGGGGACCTACGACGCCGAACGGGTGGCCCTCGGCGACGAACCGGGCGGGCCGACGATCCGCGAACAGGGGGCGACCGGCGCCTACGCACTCAACGGCAGCGCGAGTCTGACTCCGGGGACGAGCGACCGCCAGACCTTCACCGGGTGGCTCTCGACGACCTTCGCCGGGACCCCGATAGGCGGCCCGGTCGGCGCCTTCGCCAACCGGTGGTCGAAGGTCATCCCCTGGATCCGCCCGACCTGGTTGAACTCCTGGGCCTTCGCCAGCGTCGTCGGTGCCGTCCTCGTCGGCCTCGTCTGGTCGGCCGGCGACCTGATCTATCACCGCCAGGCCGCCCGACGGCGACTTGGCGTGGGAATCGACTGGGTCCGCGAACGGGTCGGATCCGGAGACAACGACGCCAGCGAGAGGTCTGGTGACGACTGAGGCAGATGCTGCGTTCGTCGAACTCCGGCCTGTCACAGCCGTGTAGTGGGTGTCCCAAATCGCGTCGATAGAGCTTCGACAACCGCAGTCACGATCGTCTCGACCGCCCCCGTGGTGGTGAGATGGGCACGTTCCCGCGCCTGAACCGACGACGCGTTCCCCGACGCTCACCCGAGCATCTCGGCGGCTTCCTCTCTCGTGAGGTCGCCGCGTTCGAGCGCGTCGAGGACGTCCAGTGTCGCCTGGTCGGGGCCGTCGTCGCCGTCCGCACCCACCTCGTCGAGGGTGACCTTCTGTGAGTGGCCGACGAGTTCGTCGAAGTCGATACCGTGGGCGAGCGCGGTCTCTTTCTTCACGCGGTAGTTCCCGCCGTCGGTGACGTGGACGGCGTCGTCACCCGGGTGGAAGAAGTACCAGTCCTCACGGTCGTATCGGACGCCGATGCGGGGTTTGGCGCCGAAGTTCCGCGAGAAAAAGAGGAGTGCCTCGACCTCCTCGCCGTCGAGGTAGATGGGCTTGCCGGCAGAGGATTTGGCCTCGATAGCGTAGAAGTCCTCGCCGTCGCCGGCGAGTACGTCGGGCAACTCGCGCTCGGTGGCGCTCCCGCTGGCGGGGGCACGCATCACGGCAAAGCCCGCCGCGTCGAGTTCGTTGACGAGTTCCCGCTCGCGACGGTCGCCCTTCTCGTTCGAGTTGGCCATCGCTCTCCGATTCGCCCCTCCCCCGCTAAAGCCCTGCGGGCGCGAGTGCTCTGTCACCCACTCCTCGACGGCGAGGCTGTCAGTAGATGAGAAAATTCATGCCGGATCGGCTTCACGTCCGGCGTATGAGTGGTCCCCTCGACAACCCGGTCTTCCCGTACGCGATCGGCATCGGTGGTGCCGCAGTACTGGCTGCTGTCGCCCTGCGTTATTTCGACGGCACCATCATGTACGCCATCCTCGCCGTCGCGGCCGTCGACGCGCTCGTCACGCCACAGATACTGAAGCGGGCGATGACCTGACGGGTCGTCGCAAAACGCCGGTTGTTTCGCCGTCCTCCCCTGCCGGGAGCGCTACCTACTTCCCCGGCGACCGGATACGGCTCCGGTAGACTGGCTGCTCGGCCGCTGTCACTCGGTCTCACGGTACCCACGGGACTGAAGGCGGCCGCGCCGCTCGGAGCGTAGCGATGACAGAGTCGACAGACGACGAGGGCACACGCACGCCGTCCAGTCGCGACTACGACCTCACCGAGGGGAGTCTCCTGTGGCCACTCGTCGGCCTCTCGGCGCCCATCGTCTTCACCCAGCTCTTGCAGGTCGTCTACAACCTCGTCGACACCTTCTGGGTCGGCCGACTCGGTCAGGACGCCGTCAGTGCCCTCTCCTTCTCGTGGCCGCCCGTGTTCGTCCTCATCTCGCTCGGTGGCGGTCTCACGCTCGCCGGGAGCATCCTCGTCGCCCAGCACAAGGGCGCCGGTGACTTCGATCGCGTCCAGGAGGTGGCCGGCCAGACGTTCGCGTTCGTCTCCCTGTTCTCACTCGTCCTGGGCGCCATTGGGTACCTGCTCGCGCCGCTCTTTCTCCGACTCATCGGCGCCGAACCCGGCTCGACGGTGTTCGCCTACTCCGTCGACTACATGCGCGTCATCTTCCTCGGCGTCTGGTTCATGTTCGGCTTCTTCGTCTTCCAGTCGCTGTTGCGCGGGTGGGGTGACACCCGGACGCCGATGTACCTGATGGCCGTCAGTGTGGCCGTCAACGTCGTCCTCGACCCGATACTCATCTTCGGGTTCGTCGACAACCCGCTGTTCGACATCCTCAACATGAGGGGGCTGGAAGCCACGCTCCTCGACGCGACCGGGTTCACCGGTCACGGCGTCGAGGGCGCCGCGATAGCGACCGTCATCTCCCGGGCGCTCGCCACTGTGCCGGGTGTTCTCCTCCTGTTCAGCGGCCGTCTCGGCCTCTCGCTGTCGCTGGCCGACCTGCGACTCGACCGCGCAACCGTCAAGAAGATCCTCGAAGTCGGCTACCCAGCGAGCATCGAACAGAGTTCTGGTGCGCTCTCCTATTCGGCGATGACGGCTATCGTCGCGTTCATCAGTCCGACCGCCGTCGCCGCCTTCGGGATCTGCGCGCGGCTGAACTCCTTCGTTTTCCTGCCCGCCGTAGGACTCGGGATGGGCACCGAGACGGCCGTCGGGCAGAACCTGGGGGCGAACCGCGCCGACCGCGCTCGCCGGGCCGTCTACCTCGCGCTGGGGATGCTCGTCTCGACATATCTCGTCGTCGGTGGCCTCGCCGTCGTCTACGCCCGGCCGATCGTCGGCATCTTCATCCAGGGCGAGGGTGCCGCGACCGTCGTCGACATCGGGGAGAGTTTCCTGTTCATCGTCGCCCCCACGTTCGCGTTCATGGGCGCGTTCCACGTGATCAAGGGGTGTTTCAACGGCGCCGGGTCGACCCGTGCCGCCATGTTGCTCTCGGTCACCTCCGTGTGGGGCCTGCAGGTGGTCCCCGCCTGGATACTGGTGCGCTACTTCGACGCGGGCGTCCAGGGCGCCTGGTGGGCCATCGCCATCATGCACGTCGGCTCGGCCCTGCTCGTCGGCGCCTGGTTCTACCGGGGCACCTGGACCGACAACGTCATCGAAGACGACGATACCACCCCCACGCCCGCCGACTGAGCCGCCCCGGCGGACGGTGACCGACTCGACGCCCCGACGAGCGACGACGGGTTCGACCAGCCACCGTGGCGCGCGCCGTCGAGCGTGCCGAGCGAAGAGAGGCGCTACGCGCCTCGAAAGCGAGCGGCGAAGCCGCGAGTCAGCGAGGCCGCGAAACGTATCGTGCGAGGGATGAGGAGCGCAGGAGTGAGCGAAGCGAATCGACGAGCACCGCAAGAGGTTGGGGAGGTGTGAGGCATACGCTAGCGACCGTATCGTTCGGTGTCTGCGTGACCGCAGTCATCGTCGTGCGATGGAAGCCCTCGACGCGCTCGCGGTCGCTGACCGGGATATTCTCGCTCGGACACCCGCACCGCACAGCACTCGCGAGAATAGGGCCCGCTCAGGCGACCACGGGCTTCGCCCGCGAGCCCGTCTCGCCCTTCCAGTCCGCCAGGAATGCGATCTGCGGAGTCGGCTACCGAACATTTCACGTCGAAACGGCCCTGTACTTCTGCGGTTGAGAGGAGAGACTGTGAGATTCCCAAATTCGGCGGCTCTGATCGGGTCGGAACCGAGAATGTCGACGGTATCGAGGGGTCGTATCCCCAAACCGGCCGAGGTCGATCGTGATCGCTGTCGAGTCGGATCACCACCCCTGATCGAGACACCGCGCCACGTTTCCCCGAGTACTATCGGCTCGATGAACGGCAACCGCAGAAGTACAGGGCCTGTGCCACAGATATTTTCCTGGTGGACTGAAAGGGCGAGGGCCGGTGGCGGCGAACGAAGTGAGCGGAGTCGTCTCAGTGACCCCTATCCGCGCGGGCGGTGCCGAGAGCGCGGATATGTCGCTGAGCGACCGCCAGCGGCCCGAGGGCTTTCAACACACGACGATGACTGCGGTCGCAGTCACGTCTCCTCGCACACCGAGCTAACAAATCGAAAATACCCCATCTCCTCACCGACGCTCGTAGGTCACGAAGGCCAGTTCGCCGTCCTCGACCCGCTCGACCTCGACCCATTCCTCGGAGTCCCACTCGGGAAAGCGAGTGTCGCCCTCGGGTTCACCTGGAACCTCGGTCAGAACCAATCGGTCGGCCAGCGGGAGAAACTGCTCGTAGACGGTGGCACCACCGGCGACGTAGGCCGTTTCAACACCTGCCTCGATGGTCGCCTCGACAGCCGCCTCCACGCTCTCCACCACCACGACACCCTCGGGAACCTCCGGATCAGACCGCGACAACACGATGTTCGTCCGACCGGGCAGCGGGCCGTCCAGTTGCGCGGCGATGGACTCGAACGTGCGCCGACCCAGGATCACAGGGTGGCCCATCGTCGTCTCCTTGAAGTGGGCGAGGTCGGCGGGGTAGTGCCACGGCATGCCGCCGTCGTCGCCGATGACACCGTTCTCCGCGACGGCCGCGATGAGCACCAGTTCGACGTCGCCATCGCCTCCGACCTCACTCGCCGACTCCTCTCCCGACATCGTCACTCCGCGACCGCGAAGTCCAGCCCGGGTGCCGAGTCGTACTCTCGGAGTTCGATGTCGTCGAATTCCAGCTCGCCGAGGGGCTTGTCGGCCACCTCGATTGTCGGCCGGGCGCGGGGCTCGCGGGTCAACTGTTCGAGCAGGTTCGGGACGTGGTCGGCGTTCTCGGTGCCGGGTTCGGCCGGCGCCTCGTCTTCGATCCACGCCTTCACGTCACCGTACTCGGCCCGGTCGTCGACGGAACCCATCCGCTCGCGGAGCGCCGTCCGATTCGCCTCGTACCACTCGCCGCGGGCACCCTCGCCACAGTAGGCGTGGGCGTCGACGACCGTGTGCGAAAATTTCCCGACCTCCAGACCCGTGCGCTGGGCGACAATGTGGGTCAACAGCGAGTAGGCGGCGATGTTGAAGGGGATGCCAAGGGCGATGTCGCCCGAGCGCTGGGTGAGGTGGGTGTTGAGGCGGTCGCCCTGGACGTTGAAGACGAACGTGTAGTGACAGGGCGGGAGCGTGCTGACGGCGGCGTTGGCGGGGTGCCACGCGTTGACGACGATGCGTCGGGACTGGGGGTTCTCGCGCAACTGGTCGAGGACGTACTGGATCTGGTCGAACGTGCGCTCGTCCTCGTCGACCCAGCGATGGGACTCGTCGGGCCAGGATTCGCCAGACAGTCCCTCCTCGGGGACCGGGTAGCGCCGCCAGAACCGGCCGTAGGCGGTGTCGAGATGCCCCGCCTCGTCGGCCCAGTCGTCCCAGATGCTCGTCTCCTCGCGCAGATTTCGAATGTGCTCCTCGCCCGAGAGATACCAGAGCAGTTCGTGGATGAGCGAGTGCCAGCGAAAGCCGTCGAGTTGCTTGGTCGTCAACAGCGGGTAGCCGGCCGACAGGTCCACCTCGTAGTGGGCACCGAACGTCGACAGCGTGTCCACCCCGGTCCGGTTGGGTTTGTAGGTCCCCTCGGCGATGGCCTCGCGAACGAGGTCCAGATACTGCTGCATTATCGCGTGGGTAACCGCCCGACGAGTTAAAGACTCTCCAATGACTCGCCGGAGCGTCGACATCGCCGTCACGGACGACACGGTCGCGCCGGCGTACGGGCGACGAGACTCGTCACTGAGAAGGACAACGGACGCGAGAAACTGCCTCTACTTCACCCCGTTGTGACGAGAGTGACTTAAACGAACCCGGGCAGAGAATCCGAGCAGAGACCCCGGAGTCACGACACGGATACTCACGAGACAGACCGATGGAATCGACTCCTGACCGAAGTGTAGCTACGGCGAGAAACTGCCTCTACTCTATCCCGTTGTGACGAGAATGACTTAAAGGAATCAGAGATCGCGCCCGCAGTTCAGCGCTCCAGTACCAGCACGTAGCGGACGAGCGAGCGGTGGACGCGGCGTTCGAACTGCGCCTGGATCGTCCAGCCGGCCTCGCGAGCGGTGACAGCCCACGACCGGTCGCCGACGACGACCGCACGCGGCGCGACTCGCCGTACCTCGGCGAGCGCATCCGAAACGAGGGTGTCCAGCGACTCGGCTTCGATCTTCGACTGGCGGCCGTAGGGCACGTCCACGACCGCCGCGTCGACGGCGTCGTCGGCGAGGGGCAACCGGCGCGCGTCCCCCCGACAGACCGCGGTGGGGGCGTCGGGGACGAGGTCACGGAAGTTGCGGCGGGTCCCGCGGACCATCTTGGCCTGGGCGTCGACACCAACGACGCGCGCGCCGACGAGCGCACCCTCCAGCAACAATCCGCCCGTGCCACACATCGGGTCGAGCAGCGTCGTGCCGGGCTGGGCGCCGGCGACGTTCACCAGCGCGCGGGCGAGGATCGGGTCCATACTCCCCGGCTGGAAGAACGGCCGGTCGCTGGGCGTGCGGTCGCCGAAGGAGCGCTCGACGGCGTGAGTCAGCCAGCCCAGCGCGCAGACGCCGTCGGCGTCCTCGGCAGCGGTCTCGACAGTCTCCTCGCCGTCGCTCCCGGGCGGACCCGCGAAGAGCGCGCGCAACTCGTGGTCGGGGTCGTCCAGGTCCACAGTCAACCCGCGGTCGACGAGAATCCCGCCCAGAACGCGCTCGGCGCGCTGGGTGTCGACGCCGGTCGTCCCGCGCACGTCGACCGCTCGCACCGCGACCGACCCCCGTCGATCGACCGATTCGCTACGGTCGGCCGCCTCCTCGCGTTCGACCACCGCCGACCGCAGGAGAGCCGCGGCGCTCTCGACGCTCGGATCCGTGGTCCCGACGAGTTCGCTCGCACGCCGCGTAAAGGCCAGTTGCCCCAGCCGGTCGCTGACTGCGCGCGCGGTCGCCAGTCCCGCGCCGATTGCCTCGACGCCGGTGGCGGCGCTCTCGGCCTCACAGACCGCGAAGGCGTCGTCCTGGCCGGCGAGTTCGAGGCAGTACACGCCCGCCACTCGCCCGCGCCCGCCCAAGAACCCTCCGGTCAACTCGCCGAGCGATACCTCTGGGCGTGTGACCTGTCAGTCCGACCCATGAAAGTTTATATAGTTTAAATACGTCGTTTAAGTCGATACATGGTCGACCCCAAAGAGACTATCAACAT
>ENA-ORDC01001084-ORDC01001084.1-marine-metagenome-genome-assembly--contig:-NODE-1084-length-21828-cov-4.958347_pt1 | contig 21828 bp, 23 predicted proteins | sample MGYA00237783_ERZ508515 | MGnify/ENA primary metagenome ERZ508515 (study PRJEB26186, sample SAMN06268792) | marine metagenome | isolation source: Eden Landing Ponds, San Francisco, CA, USA | place... | reverse complement strand
GCAATCGCCGCCGTCTACAACATTACCCGCCGCCTCAGACAATGAATTCCAGTCGCGTCTACCGATCATACAGAGCACATTGATGAGTTTTCAGACTCCTTCGACAAAACCGAGTTAGAGGTCGATGATGACGAAGTAGCCTCAATAGCAGAAGAGAATCTTAGCGGAAGAGAGCCGAGCCATCATAAGCTAAACATCAGCAATTGGTCTGTCAAGGACCGCACGATGGGTGGGCGAGATATTGTAAGAGCGGAATTTAATGCGCTGCTGTCAGAAGGCCAAGGCCATACAAGCGACCATCATCGAGTGAATATCGTCCCGCTTGGAAACCGACCCAAGCCAGGCACAATAGATAATTATCTTCTGAAATGTGTCTTCATTACCTATGGTAAGTCTGACTCGAAGAGTTATGAGAACTATGGGCGTCTCTCCCTCTACGACATTCTAACGTCAGACAGGGTTGAGGAATTAACGGGCACTTCAGTCCACGACACTATTATCGGATTAAAAGACCGGATTCTCTCAAAGTCGCTCGAAGCCCAAGAAGTGGCGGAAGATTACTTCGAGTTAGTAGATGAATTGGGGCCGATGCATGAAAACAAGGAAGAGCTGAACAAAATATATGACCCAGATAATGACGCATACTTTGAAAAACACGTATTCTACCTTCTCAAAGGGCTATTTACACAGACTGAACGTTGGGGCCGCCCGTTTGAGTCAGAGCCAGATGGCTTGCTAACAATCCCGACGAGGGATTCAGGCGACTACTTTGTAGCAACATATGATGCAAAAGTCTCTCACGCTGAAGATGGGTATGATTTGAGCAAAGCTGAGGAGGACAAAGCACTTCGATATATGTTGAGTGAAGATGCCCGAGAGGGTATACAGAATAAAACAGATGATAAAGGAATCTCAGGACACATCTTCATTTCACAAAATATCGACGAAAGCGATATGGGGAAAATTGGGAATAATGTCAAAGAGAATTTTGAGGAATACACTGGCGATAGGGGAGCACCAGTGATTTTTCTTGAATATAGGGCACTGCTGGAACTCTATAAACTCTCACAGGACCACTGGAGAGCACTTGGTGATAGCCGAATTTGGGGTGGGTTCCATCAGTTTGTGATAGATGCATTAACTGATGAAAAGACCACAGAGAAAGGGTCCTACGTTCATTTTGACTTAGATTCGTATTCTGAAGTTCGTCAGAAGCTCCTAAACCGGATTAATTCCTTTGACCAGGACCAATTGGAATACTATCCGGGATGATAGAAAGATATAGAATTTGAGATTATGGTATATCCATTTATGTTGACGGCTTGTACCGACGAGGTATGAGCTATTCGCAACCAAATATTGACGTGTCAGAAAAGATTTTGCTTGATGCCTCTTGCTTTTTGTCCAGTAGTACCAGCTCAAAAGCTACCAGAGAACTCACCGACAGGACAGATTATTCATATCGATTCCCCGGACACATGGACCGTCGAACAATAAATATTGAGCCAGACTATGTAATTCCGAAGGGACTACAAGATTATCTGAATGAAGCAGACTCGGTCTCAAGATTAGAAAGTTTGCTTAGCGATTATTATCAGGTTGTAAACAAGCAGAGGTTCCCCGTCGAATTAGAGTACGAGAACGAGGAGGAAAGCGAACTTAGAGGGCAAATTTTCGAGGTGTATGATAATAGTCCAGTTCTCAAATATTTTGGATATAGACGTGGTCTTCCAAACTTTTCTAAGCTGATTGAGGTTATCAACTCTGAAGGAACCGAAGTCTTCAGTTATTCTGATGAGGATATAAGTGAAATAGATGTTTCCCCATATCAGTTTAGTCGAAATATCCCCAGGTATCGGGATTATGACTACGATGAACGAAATTACATAACACAGATACTAACGGAAGAAGCAGTTTTTCTATTCACCCAATCTACTCTCTGGTCTCGACTACGGAAACCAATTGACGCGATTAGTGATATCGGTGCACCAAAACTCGAATTGCGTCCTTCCCTGGTAAATCATATAGATATTAACATTGACATAGATATTGACGTTGGCCCACTGTTTCAGGAGGACACATCAGCGGGAGATAGCGGTGATGACGACGATGACGATTTCGATAATCCGACCAGAGCAAAAGCCCTCGTAATAAAAATATTGGCTCTGAAAGGGTTCTTAGAGGAAACAGGCGTAGGCAACTGGATTAGCAATATATCACCTGTACTAATTAAAGCTGTAATTCAGGAACCATTCTTAGCGGATGTTCTCTCTGCGCCAGTACAGCTTGTAGCTGACCCGTGAAACGATGAATGTGAGCCACCACGAGGCTAAGGACTGGCTTGGTTTGAACTGGAGTGCGTGGACTAATCTCCATCCAGAAAACGACCAGCTCTCATCTCTTTCCTCTACGCCGGGTCTCTACCGCGTCCGCCACACCGCGAAAGATGGATTGGAGTACATCGGCGAAACAGGACGCACTCGTGGTCGTGTCCGAGCATTGGCTCGGGAGTCCCACCGCGACGTGATGCCTTACCGCGACCCTCACACCGCTGCACCCTGTCTCTGGGCTGTACGTGACGCGACTGGTCCTGGCTTGGAAATTTCGATTACCACACCCGACTGGGCTGAAAACGCCCAACGTCGGAAGGGGCTTGAAGCTGCACTCATCGCTGTGCATCGACGAGAAACCGGAGAGAGTCCAACGGCTAACTTCGGACGCATCATCTCTGGCTACGAGCAGTCGAGCTACAGCAAAGACGGGGTACGCGGTGGCCCACTCGGCCCTAACGAGATGGAACCGAACGCGGAACCTGGCGTCGGACCTCTCCCGTGGGAGCAGGCGAACGCTGTTACCGCCCAGGACTGGATGGGTCTCGACTGGTCGGAACCGTTTCGACTCCGTGATAGACTGGATGTCTCACCACCTGATACTGGTCTCTACCGCGTTTGGTACGACGACCAGACACAGCCGTTAGCCTATATCGGTGAAAGCAGTAGCCTCCCTCGTCGCCTCTACAACCACGAGAATGAATTTGGTGGGGATGCGCTCGCGTCGTTCGTCGCTCGTCCTGACCTCGATGCTCAGCACAAGCGCCTCGAAATCGAGACAGAGCTCATCGGGGCCCACTATCTCACTCACGATAGACCCCCAGTTGACCAATTTGGATAGCGTCAAACGCTAAAGATGGCGTATTAGAGCAGCATAGCCTCTCTATGCATTTAATTCGATGAAAACCCGCTGGCCGTACTACTACAATATAATAGGGAGACGTCTATTCTATCGAATTAAACCGTATTAGGGCCAGAAAACATATTCTGGATGGGTGGCAAGCACCCTGCTATCAATCTCGTTGTTGAGAGTGCCTTTCTTGCGCCTCCCAGTTTCCGTCCCGAGTCTTCCGGGTCGCTGGTACCGGTACTGATAGCAGGGTGGTCTGCGCCATGTAGTCCCGAACCCACGCCCGCCCACCGTAGCAGATAACATACCCGGCTGTAATTACCCTACCATGACTCTCACTCTGGACGAACTCGATTCGCATCTCTTCAAGTGTGCGGACATTATCCGGGACGCCGTCGACCCGACCGACTACAAGGAGTTCATTCTCCCGCTCGTCTACTACAAGACCATCTCTGACGAGTTCGAGAAACAGTACGAACAGAACCTCGACGACTACGGCGAGGACTTCGCCCGCAATCCCGACCTCTACGATATCCCTGTGGTTCCAGAGGGCCACCTGTGGGACGACCTCCGCGCAGTCAGCGACAACGTCGACCAAGCGCTCAACGAAGCGTTCGATGCGCTCACCGAGGAGAACCCCGAACTGAAAGGCGTCTTCCGCGCGGACTACATCGACGCCGACGCGCTGGACGACGACCGCCTCGGACGACTCGTCGAACACCTCTCGAAACACAACCTCGACCGCGAGAGCGTCCCGCCGGATATGCTCGGCGAGGCGTACATGGACCTCGTGCGTGACTTCGCCGAGGAGGAAGGCAAGTCCGGCGGCCAGTTCTTCACGCCGCCTCATATCGTCGAACTGTGTGTCAAGCTCGTCGACGACTTCGATGACGGCGACGAGTTCCACGACCCGACTGTCGGCTCCGGCGGGATGCTGGTCGAGGCCTCGAAGTACTACCGGGAGCAGGGCGGCGACCCCACGAAGCTCCGGTTTACCGGTCAGGAGATTAACCCCGACATCGCGGCCATCGCCCGGATGAATCTCTTTATCCACGGGCTGACGAACTGGTCTATCGAGCGCCAGGACTCGCTGCTGAAACCCCAGTTCACCGACGGCGACGACCTGGAGCGGTTCGACTATGTACTCGCCAATTTCCCGTTCTCGGCGGACTGGGCGAAAGACGAGCTACAGGACGACCCGTACGGTCGCTTCGACTGGCACGAGAAACTCCCGCGTGCCGACCGGGGGGACTACGCCTTCATCATGCACATGGCAAAACAACTGAAGCGCCCCGATATCGACGGAACGGGTGGTAAGGCGGCTATCGTCATCCCGCACGGCGTGTTGTTCCGTAATAACGAACAACGCTACCGGAAGCCAATGTTGGAAAATGATATAGTAGAAGCTATTGTCGGCCTTCCAGATAATCTATTCCAAAATAATTCAATTCCTTCGGCAATTCTCGTGTTGAATACGGATAAGCCTCTTGAGCGGGAAAACGAAGTACAATTTATCCATTCTGATGAGCCAGAATTTTATGATGAACTATCAAGTCAAAATAAAATCACAGACACTGGCATTGAGCACATTATCTCAAATTTCAGAGAATGGACAAATGAAACGCGAGTTAGCCAGACTGTACCGATAGAGGAGATACGAGAGAATAACTATAATCTGAACATCCCTTTGTATGTCGACACTATCCAACCCGGAACCGGAATTGATGTATCGAATGTTTCTGACCAATATGAAGACCTTAGAGAGAGAAGAGAAAATATTGAATCAAAACTGTCTACCAAGCTTAGTGTATTTTCGAAGGGACACCAGCAGGAGATAGATTACACGGGGGAATCTAATTATCCGAGTAATTGGGATATCGTTCAATTTGAAGACATAATTACAGATACCAGATATGGGACTGACACGAAATCAAACACGAATGGTGACGGCTATCCTACTCTTAGAATACCTAATGTAGTTAGTCGTAGAATCACCACAGATGATTTAAAATACACATCTTTACCTGACAAAGAAGCGGAACGGCTTCTCCTACAAGATGGCGATATCCTTGTGATTCGGACTAACGGGAATCCGAACTATGTTGGTCGATGTGCTGTATTTTCTGAAAGAGACACAGACTTCGTCTATGCGTCTTACTTAATCCGTATTCGAGTGGATAAAAGCAAAGTACTTCCTGAATACATACAAGCATATCTTAATTCTCCTGCGGGTCGCTCAGAAATGTCTGGTTGGGTCCGAAGTTCAGCTGGCAATTATAATTTGAGTGTTGGCGCAATCGAGAAATTCAATGTTCCCATCCCACCCAAATCCGAGCAGAAAGAAATAGTCGAACATCTTGAAAGTATAGAGGATGCTCTCTCAGTAACCCGAGAACAGCTTGAAATACTAACAAAAATAAAAGCGGGTGCGAGAGAGCAGCTAATATCTGATGGAATACAAGACGACAATAAAAAATCTAATCAGATGAGTATAGATGATATCCCTTCCAAATGAAGGCGGAGTTGAGCGGTCTCTGCTCTCCTGGCTCGATAGCGTAGGCTGGGAGGCTCACGGTCAAGATGGGGGACGGGGTGCAAACGTCCTCGACGAGCACTACAGCCGTAAGAGCAACGAGGTCGTCTATTGGGACCTACTCGAAGAGCAGGTCATCGCGCTCAACGACGACATCACCGAGGACAATGTCGACGGCTTTCTCTCCTCGCTCCGGCGCGACCTCGACCACGAGAACCTGATGGACGGCAACCGCGAGTTCCACCAGCTACTCACCAAGGGTAAGCGATTCTCGGTCCAGCGCGACGACGGTTCGACTGACTCGGTCATCGTCGACCTCATCGACCACGACCCCGAGACGATGCTGGACACCAACCGTTTCCACGCGGTGAATCAGTTCTCGGTCTCGCGGGGCACGACAATCCGCCCGGACGTGACGCTGTTCGTCAACGGCATCCCGCTGGTGACGATGGAGCTCAAGAGCCTCGCCCAGGACAACGACTACTACGACGCCATCACCGACCTACAGGACTACGAGGAGCAGATACCCCGTCTGTTCGTTCCCGGCCTGTTCAACGTCGCCGCCGACACGATGGAACTGCGCTACGGCGCGGTCGGCGCACCCACTGAGTTCTACGAGCCGTGGAACGACGCACCGGCGGAGTTCGAAGACGCCAACGAAATGAAGCAGGCCATCCAGGCGCTCTGCAACCGCGAGACACTGTTGGACCTGCTCAAGCATTTCGTGTTCTACGAGGAGCGTGCAGGCGGTGACGCGAAAATCGTCCCTCGGTACATGCAGTACTACGCTGTCAATCGCATCCTCTCTCGCGTGCGCGAGGACGAACACGACCGGGGACTCATCTGGCACACCCAGGGTTCGGGCAAGTCGTTTACGATGCTCTACGCCGCCGAGAATCTGCTCTCGCGGCCCGAGGTCGCCCGCAACCCGCAGGTGTTCATCATCGTCGACACAGACAAACTGAACTCCCAGATGCGGGACCAACTGGCGAATCTCACGCTGGAGCAGTGGACCGAGGCCGAGAGTATCGACCACCTCCAGCAACTCATCGAGGAAGGTCAGAGCGAACTGGTGCTCACGACCATCCAGAAGTTCGAGGACGTGGAGCCGGACAGCCAGGGTAACGACGAAGTCATCGTCATGTCCGACGAGGCCCACCGATTCATGGAGGCCGACCTCGGGAGCCGCCTCGATGCTGCTCTCCCCGACTGTACCCACTTCGGGTTCACCGGCACGCCCGTCCGCGAAGGCGAGCGCCACGAGGACCGGAACACGTTCCGCGAGTTCTCGCCGGAGGGTGAGGACTACCTCCACCGCTACTCCGTCAAACAGGGTATCGAGGATGGCCTCATCCTCCCGGTCTACTTCACGCTCCGCCACGAGATGGAGTGGGACATCGACGAGGCCGGTCTCGACGAGCGATTCGAGCACGAGTTCCGTGGGATGACGACCGACGCGAAACGCGAGTTCATCCGCGAGAACGTGACCGCGCGGACGCTGGCCGAACTCTCACCGCGTGTTGACCGTACCGTCGAGGAAATCGACCGGCACTACGACGAGCACGTTGCGCCGAACGGCTGGAAGGGGATGGTCGTCACGCCCAGCCGCCGGTCGGCCGCGATGTACGGCGAGCGCCTCGTCGACCGTCGCGGCGAAGACGAGGTCGAGGTACTCTACACGTCGACCAACGACGATTCTGACCTCATTCAGCAGTTCCACACTGACAACGACGAGCGCGACCAGATTGTCCAAGACTTCAAGCAGGAGGACGACCCGAAACTGCTGGTCGTCCACAATATGCTCTTGACGGGATTCGACGCGCCGGTGCTGAAGACGATGTATCTCGACCGGAATCTCAAGAACCACAATCTCATGCAGGCCATCGCGCGGACGAACCGGCCCGCCGCTGGCAAGGAGAACGGCGAAATCGTCGACTTCCAGGGTGTCTTCGAGAACATTGACGAGGCGTTAGACTACGACGCCGAGACGAAGGCGTACGCCGCCCGCGATAAGGAAGAGCTATTCGACGACCTCGTGGACCACCTCGAAACGGTCTGGGACATCTTCGACGGCATCCCGAAAGACGACACGCAAGAGGCGACTTACGAGGCCGTCGAGCGGGTGAGCACGCACCCGGAACGTCGCGAGTTCAAACAGCAGTTCCGTCATCTCCAGAATCTCTACGAGGCGGTCGCCCCCGATGGTCGACTCGTCAGCGAGGGCATCGAGCGCAAGTACAAGTGGCTCAGCCGCGTCCACGTCGCGTTCAAACGCACCACTGGCGGCGTCGAGAAACCGGAGGACGACATGCGCGAAAAGACGCGCGACATCCTGGAAGACAACATCGACGTGGGCGAGATTCGGCGGGACTTCCCGACGTACAAGCTCGGTGAGGAGTATCTCGAAGACGTAGAGGGACTGGACAACCCTGGGGTCAAGGCCTCACAAATCGCTCACGCCACCCAGGACCACCTCCGGCCTCGAACGGGACAGAATCCGCGCTACAAACGCCTGAGCGAACGAGTGAACGACATCGTGGAACGCTGGCAAGGCGGCGAGATGGCTGACCCCAAGGCCGTCGAGGCGCTGAAATCGGTCGAGGAGGAACTACTGGGAGTCGAGGACGAAGCTGACGAGCGGGGGATGAACGAGGCGGAGTTCGCTATCTACACGCATCTGACCGAAGAGAGCGCGGATGCTATCAGCAACGACAGCGAAGCCGAGCAGATTACGCGTGACATCGTCGATGCGTTCGAGGAGCGCGTCGACCGCGATTACCCCGGCTGGAAAACGAACCAGCAGACGACACAGGAGATAACGCGGCTCCTGTTAGACGTCGTCGTGAACGATCACGGCCTCGGCCAGTTGGTGAAGGGCGACGACGAGTTCATGGACGCCGTGCGCGGCTACCTCATCGAGAACTATGCCTGAGACCACCGCCCGAAAGACTGAGTTGCTCGGGGAGGCGGTGAGCTACGACGTTCGACGGAGTGCCGATGCGACCGAGCCTCGCATTGACGTTGACATCCAGGGAGTAACTGTTGTCCTCCCACAGAACTCGTCCGAAGAGCCAGAAACGTTGCTGGCCGAGAACGCCGCGTGGGTCGTCGAAAAGAAGCGTAAGTACGATAGATACCGTGAGCAGGTGCCGGAACGACGATTCGAGCCTGGGGCGACGTTCCCGTACCTCGGGGAGACGCACGAGGTCGTGGTCGAGCAACGTGGGTCCTCCGACGTTACTGATAGCAGGTTCGCGCTCGCCCAGCACCATGTCGAGCAAACATCAGTGAAACGCGCCCTGGAAACTCTCTACCGTCGAAAAGCTCGTGAGCGGTTCGAAGCAAGGGCCGAACACTACGCGGGGGAGATGGGCGTCGAGTACGAACAAATCGAGGTGCGGAACCAGCGGACGAAGTGGGGAAGCTGTTCGACGACGGGGACGCTCGGCCTGAATTGGCGGCTGCTGATGGCTCCGCCCGAGGTGGTCGACTACATTATCGTTCACGAACTGGCGCATCTACGCGAATCGAACCACACCGATGCGTTCTGGTCGCTCGTTGCAGAACATGACCCCGACTACGAGACTCATGCTGAGTGGCTCGAAGAACACAGTACGCGGCTGATATTCTCTCAAGATGATATTTGATAAAGAAACATAAAGCTCGGGAGTGGCTCCTTACATATGACTGACGGCGAAAATGACGACGGGCCGAAACCATTAGCTGTTACGTTGGGAGAGCTTAGCGTCACTATTGATGAAGCGATAGCTCCATTGGAGGATGTGGACTTACCAGACTTCTCCGAACTGGAAACCTCAATCCAGGAGATAGAGAAACCGCTCAGACGACTGGACCCAATCGAAATAGAGTTGTTTGATGCCGAGACACTGAGCCAACTCGCAGAAGCAGTAGTTGAGGCACAGGAATATTTCGACAAAGTACGAACACTGGCTGAGGACCAAATCGATTTAGAGCCACCTTGGGATTACGACCCATCCACCGTCAGCGTTGACGATGACACTATTAAAACAGCCCTTCAGTGGACGATTGAGGCACGCTGGAGACTGGAAGATTCAAACGACGATGATTTAGAGAAATTGGCTCAACGAGTCGAGGATGCTGAGAAAGCGTTTGTTGAGGAAGTAGAAGACGATGACACATCTGAGATGTACCAATCGCTCTATCTGCTGACCTCCATTCAGGATGCTCTCGTTACCTGGTTGTGTGAGAATGATTCCTCAATATCTCGGGACTATACTAATACTAATGGAGAAGACGTGTATTCCACGAGGAGTAAACGACGAGCACTGGAAGACTGGTACGATGATTACTCAGTCTTCGACATTGAGGGTGGAAGCGGAAGTGACTTCAAGGACAAATGGAACGACTTTTTCGAGCATCGACATCGGATAATGCATGGTCATCCCGATGCGTATTTCGACGAAAACTTAGCTACAACCGCCCTCCTGTTCTTGGGGTTAACTGCATATGTCGCTGCAGAACGAGCCGACGATTTACCGTAGGAAGCCGAAGATAGCCTCAAATCGACTTTTAGCCCCCGATTAGATAGATTCCTTAGTGAGGAGCTTCGGGTGAAAGAACTGTGCGAGCCTCACTATCTCTTCGGCGGCCGCGTCAACGAACTCCTCATCCGGCTGGCGGTCCAGCATCTCAAACTCTAAGTACACCAGATTGTTCGTCGGTTCATACTCATCGGAGGTGTCGAAGTCCTCCAGCGCGTTGGCGTGCTCGTCCACGACCTCACGGACACGTTCTTTCTCTTCCTCATCGGAGCCCCAAAGACCGAGGCTGACAACGGCTCGCCCCTGTTCAACGATGCGGGGTTTGAACCGATACCGTACTGTGTCGGGATGGTCGGGGTGGTCCGACCCGAAGCTAAGCTGGCGAGTTCCCGACCGGTGAATGTCTCTCGGGTCATCGTAGTGGAACATCTCCGAAATCTCGGGATATAGTCGGTCGCGGACTTTCAGGAGCAGGTTCGAGTAGTCGACCTTACTGTCCTCGGGCTGGACTCTTGACAGCGGATAATCGACGACCGTCGAAGACGCAAGAAACTCTTGCTCATCGTGGCCCTCGAACAATTGCACTGCAACGCACTGGACAGCCAATCCTTGCTCAAGCAGGTATCGGGCGTTGTTCTCGGTGCGAGATGTGATTTCCTCGGCCAGAATCACCATACGCTGGTGGGCGTTGAACTCGGACTCGTCTACACCACCACCGAACGCAGTCTTGTGTGCCTGCTTAAGCGAGTCCTCGACGAGCGCTGATTCTCCAACCTCCCACTCGTCCCGGATGTTCGCTTTGTACTCACGGTAAATGTCTTCCAGGTCGCCGTACTCGTAGTTGCTGAGGTCTGATGCGTAATTCTGTGGTTGGCTGAGAATCGTTTCCTCACTGGCGCTTCCCGACCCGCTCTGACCCTTCTTCAGTTCGACCACGACGACGTTGCCCCACTGGTCAAGCGCCAGCAGGTCTGGGATACCGGTGTTGAGCTCGTACTGGCGGCCGAAAATTAGCAGTGGCTCATTCAGAATCACTTCGGGATTCGCATTGAGCCACGACTCCAGTTGCCATTCGGTCTCAACTGTTTCGCGGTTCAGTTCTTGCGTACGCGGTGCATCTTGGTCGCGGTCGAACTCGAAAACGCGCATAGAACCGCATTGACAGAACTACCGGTTAGAATTTTCTAACCGGTTTGTTAATACGTTTATATACCTGTTGACAGCCGGTCTGGAAAATCTGGGTGATGAGTCTCATCGGCGAAACCAAGCTCAACATTCTACTCCGTCTCCGTGAGGGACCGACGCACGGTTATGGATTGGCTGACGAGTTAGAGATATCCAAGGGGTACGTCTACCAGCATCTTGAAGAACTACAGGAGGCGGGTATGATTGAAGTGCAAGAGCGAGAAGAAGAGGGACGACAGCGGAAGTTCTACGGCCTAACCGAGAACGGAAAGTTGTTGCTTGAAGCGTTAGGTGAGTAACAGAGCAGGGGATTACTGGGTGGCTGGACGGTTCCGGTCCCTGATGGTGACCGACACCAGTCGATGCGCAAAGAACACTCCCAGCAGGATTGCTTCGTCAGCCTCGTCAGTACCGGGGTCAACCTCGTCAGGACAGCAGTCGATACACCACGTTCGTCGAGGTGTCCAGCCACCAGAATCGTACCAAGTACAGTAGAGTCCGGCACGGTCCCCATGCTGAATCCGCTTATTGCATTGGTCGCAGATGTGTCCCGTGCCGACCCCGTTCATCGCAGCTGCTGGGTCTGGTCGGCTCATTCGTCGTCCTCCAGAGTGTTCTGAATCCGCTCGATGTTCTCATCGCTCGTCTCGATGGCTGTCTCCACGAACTCCTCGCGTCCGGTGACTCGTCCAACGAGTCGGAACACGCCGTACCACTTCCGGAACCACCAGACCATTAGCCGGAAGAACAGCCTAAGCATCGTCGACCACCTCCTGACGCCACGTATCGAGGTCCGATGTCCTGAGCGTCCAGCGGTTCTCGGGGAGTTTCGCCACGACCTCGCTCTTGAACTGCTGGTAATGTTCGCTGGCGAACTCGTCACCGAAGGCATGAGACAGGAGTGCGATAGCCAGTTGTGCTGGCCCGCTACCCCTGTAGTTCCACTCGAAGCCAGCAGGGCTCGCAGAGAGTAGGTCATATCGACAGTCCAGCGGTTCGCTATCTACAATGACCGTACATTCTTCGCCGACCGGCGCTGTCGGGTCTCGGCGACCGTGGTAGACGTGCTCCGTCGAGACCCCCGACTGTTCTGCTTCGTGCGAGGGTCTTGGACCGGCGTTTCCACCGGTCGAACCCAGGGGTTGACGCGACATCATGCCACCTCCCCCAGCCGGTCCAGCGCGTCACGGAGTTCGTCAGCGGTCTCCGAGAGTTCCTGGGCCTGCTGTTCGAGGTCGGCGGCGTTCACGTCGAGGCTGTCAGCCGTCTCGGCGAGCCGGGCTTCCAGTGCGTCTGTGTCGACTTGGCCCACCTCGATGCGGACCCGTCGGATGTGCTTGCACTCCTTGACGCCATCTCGATACTCGAAGTCTGGACACGTACACGCTGGCTCGCGGAGGTCGATGGTGTACTCTGAGCCGCTCTGGGTTGTGACTGAGAACAACGACCGCGCTTCCTCGATGACGGTCATGTGTTCCGAAGCGGCCCGAAGCGTGCGAGGCTCGATTTCGGGCTGAACCGATTCCGAGGACATCAGGCTTCACCTCCACTGTCCCTGACGGGAACCCAGTAGGGCTCGTCCGAATCGAACTTCACCACGCGCTCCAGGTGAGCGTCCTCGTCCACAAGGTCAATGGCCTGCTTCGCCGCCGAGAGCGTCATGGTGCCAGTCCGGAACGTGTAGCCCTTTTCGAGCACGCCAGGGTCAGTCGCCATCCGAACGTCGACGACCGGACCGAAACTCCGCTTGTTCACGCATCCAGCGCGGGAACTCCACGGCCCTTCGAGCGTGACCTGCTCGCCGTCGACGGTAGTAACCTCGAACGACCGTCCCGAGTAGCCACCATCGTTGCCGTCACCGGACCAAGAGAAATACTCTACGTAGCCGTCCTTGATGGCGACCCACAGCCCGCCCTCATGCTCGAATCGCAGGTCGGACCGGTCGGGTATCTCGTTGACGAGTACCTCCAGCCGGGGGTCGTTGCCGACATCATCGCGCCAGTCGACCTGAGCATCCAACAGCTTCATCGCGCATCACACTCCCCAGGTAGGTCACGCTTGCTCAGTACCTCGACGCCGCACTGGATACAGCGCAGGTACCGCTCCAAGTACTCGGTCTGACCCTCGCGTCGGCGGTGTGGGTCGGGGTGCTTTCCGGGCACCCACTCCGTCTTGTCGATAACCAGATGCGGGCCGACTTGCTCCGCATCCGGGTGTCTATTCGACAGTGTTTCCACTCTTGAACTCGTATCTGACATTGCTTCCTTGCTCCTCAGGGAAGCCTACAGACCGGTGTCTCCAGCACCGGGTTCTGCTCCGGACTGTGCGCGAAGCTGTTGCTCTGTAGGTTCCCTATTAGAGAATAGGGGTTATGTTAATGTAGTAACATCTGACTCGGCAAGCTCTGTCTTGAATGGTGGTTCCGCCGTTATTATCTCATGAGAGGGTGATGGCGGTTGTGGTCGCTGGCTACCCTGCTAACTCACTGCTGGTTCCTTCACAATTAAACACAAGTCCAAGCCCGTCTACTCCCCTGTATGAGTAGACGACTACATTTCGAACGGGTTGATTCAAGCGGGACGTTTCGTAGTGGAGATATCCGACTTGACGTGCAGTTCCGTGACGAGGAGGGTAACGAGTACGTCTGGTTCCCGAAATGGGACGACCTGCAGAATCTGTATGCTGAAGCTGAACGTGTGGAAGAGATGAATCCGACCGGTGAGGAGGACTTAAAGAGGCTAAAAGAGCTAAAAAAGCTGGATGACGCCGTTATTGATGAGATTGCCGAGATTATAGCTGAGACGTGGAGGGGAGACGAGTTAGCTGAGTTCTTTGAGCGAGCAGGCTACCAGGTTGACTATGGATACGAAGCGGAAGAACACGCTCGAACGTTCCCTGCTGAGACCGGAGGCGCAGATAGGTTGCGAAGGAAAGTCGTTCGGAGTAAGCTCCACGAATTGAATGATGAGGACTACGAGAAGATTGTGGATGTAATTGAACAGGCCGCATCAAAGAAAGAGCATATCGACAAGAACGACCGTCGAGAGACTGTCCTCTATCGGTTGAACGAAGCGATAAAACACGAGGGGTGGACCGTCACCAGAGACGGGAACGTTCAGCCAATTGAGCACGAGGAATAGCCCCCAGTCTGGAAGATTAATAACCCGGCCAGTTACAACGTGAGCATCGCTTCCCATCATCGCGGTCGACGCGGTCCCGTATCACAGCCCAGTTTCCCTCGACGGTGTCTCCGTCTGGCTCTGCGCCACAACCTCGCTGACCGACCAGATGCCACGTCGCGGACTGTTCATTCTGGATAGCTTCCATGGAAACTACCTTTGCCACCAGCAGGATAAATCGTGCCGACGACTCACGAGCGCACCGAATTATATCTTCATAACTTCTTCATACGTTATTGATAGCAGGGTGCTCCGGGCTAATTAGTAACACTCCTCGGCACCTGTAGATGACACCAAGGTCAGATAATCTATTTAGAAGGTCTGAGAGTGTTTAATTCGACCAAATACGGTTTTCCCTGTTATATTGTTGTAACAAGGGAACCCCAATTCCGTCGAATTAATTAGTTTGAGGGCTCAGAAGCGAGGTATCTCTTTGCTGGCCGTCCTCGTCCCTCCGATTCCTTCCGTACCTCCAGTCGTCCCGCTTCTACCAGCTCGTCTCGATGGCGCTTGACCTTGGAATACTCCCACCCGAACTCATCCTTGAAATCGTTCGCAATCGGCGGTGTGTCCCGGTCCTTGACGAACTCCAGCAGAGCTTCTTGAATCTCCATTGCCTCCTGTTCACGGCTGATGGCCTTCTCCAAGCTGTCTCTGAAGTCCGGTACGCTCAGTGGGTCGTACTCACCAGTAAACTCGTCCTCGAAGTCGACCGCTTTCGTCAGAACGTATGCTCGAACGCCATCTTTCTGCGTTGGCCGAATCCGATGGAGCGCGTCTCTCAGTTCGCCCACGCTCTTTTCGTTCTGAAACGTCTGCATGTCAACATTCGTCAAGGCCGCCTTGGCTATCGCGTCTTCGTCGCGGAGCCGGGGAATCCCAAACAGTACGACCGCATCACAATCCTCGAATCGGTTACTCCCTGTCAAGCCAAAGTAATGGCCGATTTCGAAGTCCTCGCCCTCGGTGAATCCCACATCTTGCAAGTGTTGGCGTACCCCATCTTTGAGGTCTTTCTTGACCGCAACGAAGGTCTTGACTCCGGCGAGTGCTTCCCGCTGGACAGCCAGTTCCGTTAGCTCCAGTAGATTCTCCCACATCTGTTCTTTCTTCCGGAGTTGCGTTACGCCAGCTGAACGAGTCTCCAGTTGGCGAATGTCAACCGCTGGTGCGTAGTCGTCGGTAATCGTGACGACTGGGAGGTCGAATATCGCCTGGACCACTTCGGTCTTCATCTCGGTCGCCAGCACAAAGACTGGTTTCTCCCGGGCGACTTCACGAAGAGCTTGTGTTCGCATCCACCGAACCTGCAAGTATCCATCCTCAGTGATGTGCCAGAACGACTCTGGCGGTTGTTGGACGGGTAGATGCTCGTCTTCCTCTTCCACGCGATTCCACGCTTCCCGAACCTGTGGGATAGCGCCAAACAGTTTCCGAACGACTTCAGTGTGGCCCGAATTATTGTACTCTGTATGGTATCTGCTGAGTTTCCGCGTGAGTTCGTCCACGGCACGTTCGTCACGACACGCTTTGTACGCTTCTTCCCATATGCTGAACCCGTCCCGTGATGGTGCGTCCTTCATCGCAGACTTCAGTTCTGACAATGCCTCCGCAACCAACGTTAGCAGCCGTTCATCAACGGGAGGTGAATTGCGATTGAGCAGCGCGTGAACGGCGTTTTGGGAGACTTCAATCTGTTCCGGGGAGAACGTCTCGGTCTGCTCAACGATGGTGTCCCACGGCGATTCGTCGATGAGAACACTGTTAATATCTTCCCATTCATCGAGCACCCTCGGGAGGTGGAGTAGATGATGATGGACAGCAGTGAAGTTTTGAGCACCATCTTTGTGGATTCGACGATAGTTGGCCCAGTATCGACAGTCCCCTCGATACTCACACCCTTCGCACCACTCAGAACTGATATCTGTATGAACAGCGGCGTGACGGTTCTGGTAATCGGGGTGGTCGCAGGCTCGGTCTTTTCCCTCAAAGTGAATTTTGAACACCCCATCAAACTGCTTGATATTCGCGTCCTCTTGGACATCTACGTGCCGAGGTCCAAAAAGTGCAGTTGGCTCGAAGTGGTACGCCGAAGTTTCCATTCCACCGAGAGTCTTACCTATTCCTTGGATTACGTTGATGTGCACGATAAACGGATTTTCAGATGACCAGGCCTCAGCGTATCGAATCAATAGGTCAGCAGTCTTCTTTCTGATATACTCAACAGGATTGTCGCGGCTTTCGGCAACGGCTATCGTATAGTTATCGGGAACGCTGTTCTCTGTCGGCGAGGACGTTGAAGAATCATCACTCATGTATCATACGAAGTTGCAGAGGTGGACAGGTCTCGAAGGCACATCGGGACGAAAGAGCCAAGCGAATCCGCGTACAAGTAGTACACGGAAGGCCCATACAGCCCAAACCTCGATGGCCTCCAGAGCCGAGCAGGTCCCTTTTGCTCGGCGCTTCCAATCCACCGATTAGTTACTACGCTCCACCTCCTCGATGAGCCACGAGATAGTGGCGTCGTAGTGAGGGTGCGACTCCTGCTCTTTGAGCGACTGGAGTGAATCCCTCGTGCTCTTGTCGAGGCTGACAGTCGTGATTTCCATCGTATATTAATACACGGTGGCTTGCCCTTATACCAGTTTTCGCTGGTGTATCCAGCGTGTTTCTCATCATCCAATCTGGCTATTCCGACCCTCCTTTCGTGTGGTCATTATAATAAACCACACCGGTACCGTTTGTCGTTTCCAGACCTGTCAGGGATTATAGTCAGCGTAAGTATTCACATACCCGCTCGGCTACAACTGGTCTCGGTGTGATGAGGGCGGGCCTGGGGGTGGCCGTCGACGAACCGACTTGGAAGGGGCGAATTTCGAGGGAGTGTTCAGCGGTATTTTCCTGAACTTTCCCACGGCATCGGTACTGCGTGAGGTTCTGCATCCGCGGCCCATTGTTTGCGGTAGGCCTCGATAACCGCACGTTTGTTCTCATCATGGAGTTCGTGGACCGTGTACTGTCCTACGTAATCTGGGAGTTCGTCTTTGGGTGCATCCACAGGATACTGTCCCTGCATCGTTTTGAGCGGCTCACCATCCACTATCTCTACCCGAATCGGAGTTCCAGGAGGCACATAAACAATCCTCCCGAACTCCACATCTGAGAGTGAAAGATTCCCTCGTAGATAGACTAAACCACCGTCTCGACGGAGTTTCTCCATCTTCCGAATGGTAACCGGCCCGTCTTGTTTCGCAGGGTCACCAGTGACATCTGGGTTGTTCTGTTTTCTCCGGAATACTACATCTCGGGAAGTTGCCTCACCAGCATCCGACCCGTGATAGACTACTTTCCCTTCCCGTACCAGTTTCTCTCTAGAATTATCTTGGATACCGAGTTTGTCGTGAGTGGCCATTACATGTTGTAGCTGACCTCCGGAGGTGGTGTGGGCATCTTGACGGTAAACGCTCTCTCGGATACTTTGTCGGATATACTCTGAGCGGCTATTGAAGCCGTGTTTAGCCATTGCTTCATCGATATAATTCAGTAGCGGCTCTTCCATTCGGACTTGAATCCGCTCAGATTCCGAGTTTGTATCTGGCATACACACGTGAGTAAGACCGACTCACACAAATATATTGTGCCGATACAATGTACAGGAGTGAGTGGAAACAACACACCAGTCCGCACCTGCTATCAATAGCGGTTCCCTCCCCCGAGGAATCTCCAGTGATTTCACCGACAAGGTTTGTGATTAATCCTCGAACTCGTCGAGCGTCTCGTCGGATTCCAAGTCGCACCGCCAAGGGTTGTCTTCGGAGGTCGCCTCCACCGCGTGTTCGATTTCTTCTTCTGTGAACGCTTCTTCCGGCTCGCGGTAAGCGTATTCTGGCGCATCGTAGCGAAGAACTCTACGCCACCACTTCCGGCCCAACTCTGTCTCGTCGCTACAACGAGCACCGTGAATCCGGAAGTGTGCCCAGCCGCGTCCCATTCCCGCCCCTGGGTAAGTATGCTTGTCCTTGGCGATGAAGCCGTACTTGCCGTCTCTTTCGAGTTCTTCGTCGGTGACCGGTGGCTCATACAGTGGTTCGTGGTCGTCGTCCTGCTTTGCTCGCGCTCGGTCGACCATCGTGTTCGAGAAATAGCCGTTGGCGTGGGTGGTTTCGCGGCCCGACCGGGCACGGGCGCAGACCATCGCGGCGGCTATCGCACAGAGTCGTCGTGCCCAGTCGTTGTCGGCGTATCTGTTCTTGGCAAGCTCCTCGTATCGGAGGACGTGCTCGGTCGCATCGTTGCCAGCTACCAAGTCCTCGATGCAGGCGAGAACGGCGCGGTTCCAGTAGTGGGTCTCGTAGCCTTCGCCGGAACGGACGAGTTCCCACGCCGCGAAGGCCGCAGTCTCCTCGTCGGAGCGACGTACTGCTTTCTGAAACAAACTCGACATCACATCCCGCCGAAATGCGCCTTTGGTCTCGTACCACTCCATCGGCTCACCGAAGTCGTTGTAGGTCTGTTCTTCGCCGTCTTCGTCGTCCGGTTCTTCGAGTTCGCCGTCATCGTTGAACCGGAACTGGTCGTGGTTGTCACTCATCGGTCTTCGGGGTCTGAGAACCCGATAAAAAGTAGGGCGTGTGAGATGTTAGGGACTTCTGAGGCGGCTGAAACTACTCTTTCCGTCTACAATCATCCCATCCTATCGAGGGCGTCCCTCCGGTCACTCACTGGCGCAGCATCGTATTTCATCGTGGTCTCCGGGCGGAGATGACGCAATTGGGCTTGCGTTGCCGCGAGGTCCTCTTCTCGCGTCATGTACGTCCCGACCGAGTGACGGATAGAGTACCAGCTAACGTCACGACGAGCAGTGTCAATCCCGGCGATTTCACAGAGTTTCCTGAGAAGCCTTCCGAGTTGCTTCGAGTCGTACGGTTTCTTTTTTTGCGTCAGCCAGAGTGCATCGGTGTCATCGTACTCTGGATAATGCTCTCGTTCCTGAATCCAGCGGTTGAGAGCTTTCGCTGTCTTCCGCCGGAGCGACACCTCCCAGTTCGCCTCGTTCTTTGCGGATTCATCCTTGGGAATACGGAGGACGGCGTTGTCGCTGTCTACCCACTCGGTTCGTGCGTTCCCCACCTCGACTGGACGCAGACCGGCATCGAGGCTGGTCCAGACGAGCGACGTGACCTTCCACGATGGGATGTCTTCCCAGTCGTCCGTCCCAACATCGTCCACATCTTTCTCGTGGTAATCAGCTACCAGTGGCTTGAGGCGCTCTCGTCGCTCCTCGTCGGTCTGGACAGTCTTGTACGAGGGAATCGTCCCGTACTCCAATGCCGTCTGGCGTAGCTTGCGGCGCTCGTCTTCCTTGAAGAAGTCCTGTGGCTTCTGCGAGTTCGAGACGGTGAAGGCCCTGTCCGGTTCCCATTCCGGCTCTCCGAACTCGTGGTGTCGCCACTTGAAGTAGCGTTTCAGCGCGTGGAGGGTGTGGTGCTTGTGCGACTGGCTCTTGTCGGAGTACGCCAGTCCCTCGATGTACTGATTGGCGTGCTCGATGGTCATCACGGGCACGTAATCGTCTTTCTTCTCCCAGACGGCCCGCTCAAAGTAGCTGACGCGGTACATCGTCCGCTTGGCCGTCGCCTGCGAATATCCCTCGATGTCCCGCGTGTCTTTGCCTTCGAGCAGGAGCCATTTTGCGAACTCCTCTCGACGCTCGCGGTAGTCGAACTCCTGTTTGGAGTCGAGCATACGGGAGGCGGCCTTCGGGACGAGCGGGAAGGTTATTTCTACGGTTCGTTGCTCGAACGGACTCAAATCGTCGTCGGACTCGTTCAGCATGGTTGGTAGGTCACGAGTCCATCAAAACCGAGGGACGGAACGGGGATTTGCGAGAGTGGATTGCTGGCTTAGCGGCGCTTAGAGTGGCTCTTCTTGAGTCCGCCGCCGTTTCCAGGCTTGGCTACCCTCGCACGCGAATCGATCTGTTCCCCTCGGTGGAATTGAACCCTCCGGTTTCCAGTCGCCGAGAACCGGCAGTAGCGGTTTCCTGTCGGCGACCGAACTCCGAGTATGACCGACAAAACGGTCCGCGTCTGGCTCGTGGATCGAACTTTCTCCGACGACGAACAGAACATCATCATCCTGATCTACGCGACCGCGGACGGCCGTCGCTACTTCCGCAAGGAGCGCGCCCTGACCAGTTTCACTGGCGACCACCGCGAGACCGCCGCGGCCGTCGACGTCTCGCCGAAGAACCTCGGGAACGTCGACGACCCCGAGGAGCGCGAGCGCTACGCCGCCGAAGCCTCGCGGATGGCCGCGGAACACGACCCCGACGACTCGGTGTGACAGTCAGTCGCGCCCCCGCGGCGCCGCTCAGCCGTCCAGCCCTTCGAACTCGGCGACGCGCTCGCGCCACTCGTCGGGGAGCGGACGCGTCTCCCGAACTTCGGGGTCGATGTACGCCTGCGTGGTCTCGGCCTCGGCGACGACGCGGTCGTCCTGGCTCACCTCGTACTCCATGGTGAAACTGGACTCGCCCAAGCGGGTGACGGCGACGGCGACGTCGACGCTCGTCATCTCGGTCACGGACGCGCGGAAGTCGATGGAGAGGGAGACGACGACCATCGAGAGGTCGTCGGCGTCGTCGATGGGCAGCACCTCGCGGAGGTAGGCCACGCGCGCTTCCTCGCAGTAAGTCCCGTAGACCACGTTGTTGACGTGGCCGTACGTGTCCAGATCGCGATAGCGGACCGGTACGCTGTGTTCGAAGGCGTCGTCCATACCCGCGAGAGGGACGGCGCCGGCAAAACGGCGGCGGATCCCCGGCCGTTCTCCGGTGCCGGTGTGCCACGAGTGGGCGACAGTCAGGCTTACCCGTCGAGCGGCCCCAGTGACGGACAACAACTGCGAGACGCCGATGACCGACCACACGCGCGACCACGACGTCGGCCCGCCGATATCGGGGGAGCCGACGGGCTGGCGAGCGGACAGGCCCGAATCCAACGGCTGGGAGCACGGCACGCTCCGGCGGGCGGTGGTCCACGGCGTCCGCCTCTACAACGCCGGCGAGTACCACGAATCCCACGACTGCTTCGAAGACGAGTGGTACAACTACGGGCGCGGAACGACCGAGAGCGCCTTCCTCCACGGGATGGTCCAGGTCGCCGCAGGCGCGTACAAACACGTCGACTTCGAGAACGACGACGGGATGCGCTCGCTCTTCCGG
>ENA-ORDC01001082-ORDC01001082.1-marine-metagenome-genome-assembly--contig:-NODE-1082-length-21837-cov-13.987960_pt1 | contig 21837 bp, 25 predicted proteins | sample MGYA00237783_ERZ508515 | MGnify/ENA primary metagenome ERZ508515 (study PRJEB26186, sample SAMN06268792) | marine metagenome | isolation source: Eden Landing Ponds, San Francisco, CA, USA | place... | reverse complement strand
GGAGAAAGTCCCGCCTGTTCATATACACGAAAACCTGAGGGCCAGGTTTGTATAAACCCACCGAATGTGCGCACGGGCACGGTACAGCGATTCACGTCTCGTCTCGATCTTCGCGTGGCGGCAGCACTGACTCCTCGGCGTCGACACGATCATCAATGATCCGCCCGTCTTCGTCGACGGGCAGGAAGTCAGGGCGCTCGCCCGAATCGACGTTCATCGCCCGCAGTCGCTCGCGGAACTCCTCGGCGCGGAACCGGTCTGACAGACGCGCGTTCGCGACAGTGAAGAACAACCCGATGGCGATGACCAGGAAGAACAGGCCAGCGACGATGGCGATGATTCCCCTGTTGAAGAATATCCCGGCTCCGAGAAGGCCGATTCCCGCGAGCACCTGCGCGAACGCGACAATCTGGAGCATCCAGTTGCCGAGTTCACTGCCTCCATCTGGGATGTCCTGAGGATCAGGCAGAATTTCGCCCTCGGGCACATCGGGCACGTCGTAGTCGTCCATCGAACAGAGTGCGATCGTGGGCTTGACGTCGCGCAACACGGTTCCTTCGCCCTGGACGCTGCCGTCGGGGTAGACCACGGCGAAGCCCGTATCCGAGTACGCGAGCAGGTATTTTTCGTGTCGCTCGATCCGTGCGAACACGTCCCGATCGAGCACGCGCTGCTTGAGGTCGGCTTCCACCCGGTCGAGCAGTTCCGGGCCCGTGACCCACGTATCCGGATCGAACGCTGCTTCCCACTCTTCGGCGCTCATCTCGTCCATCTCCCGCGGGCCGAAGTTCTCGAAATCGTACTTCTGTTCGACCTGCTCGCGAAGCTCCTCCGTCGAGAGGTCCTCCTGCTCGCTCGTGAGGTCGCCCTCGTCGGTGGCTACTGGTTCGTCCCCGTCGCCGGGTTCTGCCGGTGAGGAACCGGAGCTACCCATTGTCGCCGCCTTCGGTTTCCGCCGCCTTACACGTGTCGTTCGACGTGAGTTCGCCTGATCACGACGGCGATTTGTCTCATGCGCCCCCGACAAATGCCCGTCAGCCGGGGGACGACGGAATCATAGCCGCCACCGGTTCCCCGTCGCCCCGGGGCAAAACTCCTGGGTCGTCTTCGGCGTCCATTTAATCCCCCGGTCCCTACGTCCGGCGATGTTCGGGCTCTCGGAGACGGCGATGTCGGCACTGGTCGTGCTCTCGGTAACGATCAGTTTCCCCTGCTTTCTGTACGGGGCCTGGATCATGATCGACAACGATCCGATCACCTGGGACATTCTGGTCTGGCATCTCAAGTACATCTTCGTTGGGCTGGCCCTCACGACGATTCCCATGCTCTTCTGGATGCTTCCGCGATTGCTGAGACAGTTCGGTGGCTTCGGCGTCTTCCACGCCGTGATCGGGCTGCACGCATACGCCTTTCTGTTGTTCGCGCTCACGGGAATCGTCCGGATCCTCCGTGCGAAGTGGCAACATGACCTCTATCACGATTACGACGAGGACGTGTTGCTCGACGAAATTGGCGGTGACAGAATGGATCACTGGCGCGCGCGCCTGCGGATCGGCGTCGTCGGCTACGTCGTCCTCTGGATCGGCGCGTATCTCACTGGCCTTGCCAAGTTCTTCATTAGATACGATCCGCTACGGTTCCTGTGAGACACGTCGTTACGACCACGCTTCGCCGCTGGCCAGGTCGGTGTCGCTATCGAGTTTCGAGGACGGACAGATATCTTCGAGTTCGCAGTCAGCACAGTCGGGATTGCGCGCCGTGCAGATCGCGCGGCCGTGACTGATGAGCAGGTGCGTGAACGCCTGCCACTCCGATTCGGGAACGACGGGCATCAGGTCTTCTTCGATGGCTTCGGGGCGTTCGTCTTCGGTGAGCCCCAGACGGCGCGAGATCCGCTGGACGTGCGTGTCCACGACGATTCCCTCGACGACGTCGTGGCCGTGCTGGAGGACGACATTGGCCGTCTTTCGACCCACACCCGGCAGATCGGTGAGCGCGGACATCGTGTCCGGAACCTCGCCGTCGTGTTCCCCGGTGAGAATCTCGCCGATTCCCTTGAGGTAGCCCGCCTTGTTGTTGTGGAACGTGATGCCGTAGATGTCTTCGGCTAACTCTTCTTCGCTGGCCTCGGCGTAGTCCGCGGCGGTTTCGTATTTTTCGAAGAGGTCGTCGGTGACCTTGTTGACGCGCTCGTCGGTACACTGCGCCGAGAGGACGACGGCCACGAGTAGTTCGAGTCGTGTCGAGAAATCGAGAGAGATCGTCGAGTCGGGATACTCCTCGTGCAGTCGCTCGATGACTTCTGTGGTCTGTGCCTCGCGCGAATCCAGTGGGTCGCCCATGCCTGAGGCTTGGACGGGGCGGGCTTGAGCGGTTCGATGCGAGAGCGTGCGGCCGAGAGTGGGACTACAGAACCCGTATCGCGCCCGCGAGCCCATCCAGCGGCGGGTCCTCGTCCGCCCCGGACGCCATCCAGGCGAACTGAATCGTACAGCCCTGATCTGCGAGCACGAGCGCACGTCGCGGCCCTGCCCGACTATCGTGGTCGGCAATCCCGTAGAGATCCGCCACGTAGGCCTCCGGATCGTACAGCAGCGGAAACGGAAGATCGGGAGTCAGTCCGGCGAGTGTCTGCTGATCGTCGCCGATCCCGAACACAGAAATCTGACCCGCCAGCGATCCCCAGTCGAGGCTCGCCAGCGCAGCCAGTAGTGAGGCCGCCCGCTCTTCCTCGCCGGGCACGAACGCCAGCACGACGGGCCCAGCGTTCGCAGCCGCCGAGAGCATGTACTCCGCGTTCGGATCGCTCGCAGCTGGGAGGAAGAAATCCGGGGCCGGGTCACCCGTGTCGAGCATAGAAGGTCATCACTTCCCCCAGACGAAAACCCCTGTCATTCGATCACAGGGCTGGACAACGCTGAAGAGCGTTGCCCGAGACGCTTCTCGTATGCCCGGACCCGCCTTCCTCCGTGGTGAGGACGTGACGCTCCACCCCCAGAGCGAAGAGGATGTCGAGTTCCTGCTCGAACTGCTCAACCATCCCGACGTATGGCCCTCGCTGGCCACCTACGAACCGACGACCGAGGCCGAAGAACGGGAGTGGATCGAGAGCGTCGGCGAGAGCGACGGCGTCCACCTGTTAATCTGTGCTGACGGTGAGCCGGTCGGAACGATGGGGCTCAATCGGATCAACGAGGTCTGGGGGCTGGCCGAACTGGGATATATGATCGATCCCGACGCCTGGGGCAACGGCTATGCGACCGACGCCGGCCGTCGACTCGTCAGATATGCCTTCGAGGACCGCCGGATGCACAAGATCAAGGCCAACGCATTCGGGACGAACCCCGCCTCCCAGCGCGTTCTGGAGAAGATCGGATTCGAGAAAGAGGGCGTCTTCGAGGCGCATGCGTACGTTCGCGGCGAGTACGTCGACCTTCACCGCTACGGCCTGCTTGCCGAGCATTTCGACTAGCGGTCCTGTTCGGGCTGGTGGCCCTCAGAGACCCAGTTCGCGACCGATGACGAGTCGCTGGATCTCGCTCGTTCCCTCGCCGATCTCCATGAGCTTGGCGTCCCGATAGAAGCGCTGCGGCGCGAAGTCTGTGGTGTAGCCGTACCCGCCGAGTACCTGGATCGCGTCTTCCGCTACTTCTCGGGCGGCTTCGCTGGCGTCGAGTTTCGCCAGCGACGACTGGAGCGTGACGTCCTCGCCCTGATCGTAGCGCCAGGCGGCTTCGTGGGTCAGCAGCCGGGCACGCTGGGTCTTTCTGTACATTGAGACGAGCATGTCCCGAACCGCGTCGAATTCGCTAATCGGCTGGCCGAACTGTTCGCGCTCGGTCGCGTATTCCCGGGCGGCCTCGAACGCGCCCTGTGCGAGCCCCACGGAGAGTGCGGCGATCGAGATACGACCGCCCTGGAGGGTTTCTTTGGTCTGCTCCCAGCCGTCGCCCTCCTCTCCCAGGAGTCGATCTGCTGGAATCCGGCAGTTGTCGAACTGAATCTCGCAGGTCGGCGAGGCGTTCAGCCCGAGTTTGTCCCACTCGGTCGTCACCTCGAAGCCATCGTCGGTTCGAGGATCGACGATGAACGTCGAGATACCGTCGTAGCCGGCCTCGGGATCGGTGACGGCCTTGACGAGGATCGACCCCGCGACGGAGGCGTTGGTGATGAACTGTTTGGTCCCGTTCAGCACGTACTCGCCGCCCTCTTTGCGTGCCGTGGTGTCCATGTCGGAGGCGTCCGAACCGCTGGCTGGTTCGGTCAGGGCCCACCCGCCGAGGTACTCACCTTCCGCGAGCGGTCTGAGCCACCGCTCTTTCTGCTCGTCGGTGCCGAACGTGTCGATCGGTTTGCTCGCGAGGCTGACGTGAGCGGCGTAGGAGAGCCCGATACTGCCCGAAACGCGGCCCAGTTCCTCCGTCACGAGTGCGTATGTCAGTTGGTCGGCTCCCAGCCCACCATAGTCCTCGCTGACGGGCACGCCCAGCACGTCAAGCTCGGCCAGCTGGTCGAAAATTTCGGCGGGGAAGCGGTGTTCGTTTTCGATCTCCTGGGCGATCGGCTCGATCTCGGCCTCGCAGAAGTCCCGCACAGTCTCGCGCATCATCCGGTGTTCGGCACCGAGCGAGAAGTCCATGTCCCGGCGTAGGCTCCTTGTGAACTTATAACATTGCTACGGGATCGGCGTGAAAGCGTCCGCCGAGCGAGTGACTACAGCAGTGACTCGATCTCGTCGAGGTACTCCCCGTAGACGTCAGTCGCCGCCTGCACCGCATCCGGTTCGGCCATGTCGACGCCGGCGTCGGCCAGCAGTTCAAGCGGGTAGGCACGCGATCCGCGCGAGAGGAACTCGATGTAGCGGTCGGCCGCATCATAGCGGCTGTGTCGGATTCGGCACCGTTATATTCTACCCCCAATGAGGAAAACATACCCGAGAGGTGTGCCGAGCTAGCACAGATGTACGGGACGCGTATCGAGTTCGACGACTTCGGCCGGCTCCTCGGGAAAGTGTTCGTGGTCGCTCTCCTCTCGCTCGTCCTCACTATCGTCGGGACTGGAGCGTTGATGTACAGTATGCCCGGAAAGCCGACGTTCACCGCGACAGATCCGCCGACGATCGCGCTCGTGATTTCGTGGGTCGGCACCTGGGTGTCGATGCTGTGTTACAACGTCTGGTCGGTCTGGCAGCTTCGTCGCATGCCGGTCGATAGCCCGGCGTTCACCAGCCGAACGCTCGCCGGCAAACCCGTCTTCCTGCTGGGACTGGTGTTCGCTGATACCGACGACCTGACCGCGTACGAGGAGCGGCTCCAACTTACCGTGCAGTCGTTACTCCTGTGGATAGTACTGCTCGTCGTCCCTGTGTACTCGGCCGTGACGGGACCCGGCGGGAAGGCCGCACTGTAGGGAGCCCTACAGCAGCGACTCCATCTCGTCGAGGTAGTCGCCGTACACCGACAGCGCCGACTCGATGGGCGCGGCCGAGGACATGTCCACGCCCGCGTCGGAAAGCAGTTCCAGCGGGTACGCCCGCGAGCCCTGCGAGAGGAAGTCCATGTAGCGGTCGGCCGCCTCGGGATCGTCCTCGTCCAGAATGTTCTCGACGAGCGCGACCGCCGCCGAGATGCCCGTGGCGTACTGATAGACGTAGAAGGCGCGATAGAAGTGCGGGATGCGCATCCACTCGCGGGCGATCCGGTCGTCGATCTCGGCAGGTTCGTAGTAGTCGCCCTTGAGGTCGGCGTAGATCTCGTCCAGTCGTTCTGCCGTCAGGGCTTCTCCGGCTTCGGAGAGTTCGTGTGTCCTGTGCTCGAACTCCGCGAACATGGTCTGTCTGAACAGCGTCGAGCGGAAGCGTTCGAGGTACTCGTTGAGGATGTGTCGGCGCAGACGGTCGTCCTCGACGGTATCGAGCAGGAGGTGCGTGAGCAGTGTCTCGTTGACCGTCGAGGCGACTTCGGCGACGAAGATTTCGTAGTCGGCGTAGACGTACGGCTGCTGCTCGCTGGTGTACTCGCTGTGTAGCGAGTGGCCCAGTTCGTGGGCCAGCGTGAACATCGACTCGACGTCGTCCTGGTAGTTCATCAGGATGTACGGCTGGGATTCGTAGGTCCCGCCGGAGTACGCCCCCGACTGCTTGCCGCGCGTCTCGTAGACATCGACCCACCGTGAGTCCAGTCCCTCGGACAGTCGTTGCTGGTAGTCTTCACCGAGCGGCTCGACGGCCTCGATGACGTACTCACAGGCCTGTTCGTACTCGATCTCCGGGCTCTCGGTTTCGGTCAGCGGGACGTACAGGTCCCACATCTGGAGGTCCTCACCGTCGATCACCTCACGCTTGAGTTCGGCGTGACGGTGGAGCGCGTCGAGGTTGTCGTGGACAGTGTCGACGAGCGTGTCGTAGACCTCGACGGGCACGTTCGGGCCGTCCAGTGCGGCCTCTCGGGCAGTTTCATAATCCCGAGCTCGGGCGGTCTTGACGTCGGTCTTGACGCTGTTTTTGTGGGCGGCACCGACGGCATTTCGAACACCTGCCCACTCGTCGTAGAACTGCTCGTAGACCTCGCGTCGGAAGTCTCGGTCCTGGCGTTTCTGCAATGTCGTAAAGTTGTTGAGCGTGATCTCGACGCCTTCCCCACCGGGATCTTTGACTGTAGGGAAGGTCATGTCGGCGTTGGTGAGCATGTTGTAGACCTCCGAGGGAGCACCCATGACCTCGCCGAGGTCTGCGAGGAGTTCCTCGACTTCGGCCGAGCGCGTGTGGTCTTTCATCCGAAGAACGTCGTCGAAGTAGTGTTCGTACTCCGCCAGTTCTGGATTTTCGTCGACCATCGCCTCGATTTCTTCACGCGTACAGTTCTGGATCTCCGGGTCGAGGAAGCTCGCGGCGCTGCTGGCCTCTGAGTAGAGTGATTGAGCGCGCGCGAACAGCGCCTGATAGTCGCTGTCGCGGGTGTCCTCGTCACGACGCATCCGTGCATAGCCGACGACGTTTTCGACCAGTCGCATCACTGCTTCGAACGTTTCGAGGGTTTCGAGCAGCGTCTCGGCGTCCTCGGTCGCTCGGCCCTCGAAGGCCGCCAGGTCCGCGATACGGTCCTGTGCGCGGTCGAACGCTTCTTCCCAGTCGTCGTCGGTCGCGTAGAGCGATTCCAGATCCCACTTGTAGGGCGTCTCGATATCGCTCCGTTCGGGAACCGAACTCATAGCTCGGACTTGGACCGGGGGGTTGGTAAGTTTTCGCTCGGGTCTGGTCGGTACACTGGCCGTCACCGAATCGGCGCGGCGTGGCTTTTTGGTCCCTCCGTTCGACGAGCCGTGCATGGACGAACGGGTGGCGCGACTCCTCGGCCGGGCCTGGCACTCAGAGCGGCCGTGGCGCGTTCTGACGACGCTGACGGAGTTGGAGGACCGACTCGGGGGACATCCAGGCGAACAGCGCGCCGCGGACGTTCTGGCGGACGAACTCGAATCGCTCGGTATCGAGGATATTTCCCAGGAGAGTTTCGCGATTCCGGAGTGGACTCGTGGTGAGACGTCGCTGTTGGCCCACGTTCACAGCCGGGACCGCGAACGAACTTTCGAAGCCAGGGCGTTGCCATACTGCCCCGAATCGACCGTCGAGGCACCACTCGTCGACATCGGTTACGGAACGCCCGAGGAACTGGATGCGAAAGATGTCGAGGACGCTGTCGTCGTCGCGAGTTCGGCCACACCCCCACGTACCGACCGCTTTTTTCACCGAATGGAGAAGGTCGGGTACGCTGCAGAGCGTGGCGCGGTCGGGTTCATCCTCGCGAATCACCAGCCCGGACAGCTCCCGCCGACGGGCTCGCTGAAGGTCGGCGACACGCTTCCGGCAGTCGGCGTCAGCTACGAGACTGGCGAGTGGCTGCGTGACTACGCCGAGGAGGGTGCAGCCGTCCGGATCAACGTCACTGCCAGCGTCGAACCGGGGACGAGTCAGAACGTCCGTGGCCGCTTCGGTCCCGAGACAGACGACGCCGTCCTCCTGTTGGCGCATTACGACGCCCACGACGTCGCCGAGGGGGCGCTGGACAACGGCTGTGGCGTCGCCGTCCTGATCGGCGCAGTGGAGATCCTGACCGAGATGGATCTCGATCGCGAGATTCGGATCGCCCTGGTCGGCTGTGAAGAACTCGGCTTGCAGGGTAGCGAGACGCTGGCTGCGAGCGTCGACGCTACGGACCTCCACGCAGTGATCAATCTCGACGGCGTCGGACGCGAACGCACGTTGAAGGCGTTGACTCACGGCAGCGACGACGTTCGGACTCTCGCCACTGCGGTCGCCGAGAGCGTGGACCACCCACTGGCGGTCGACGAGCTACCGCACCCCTACAGCGACCACTGGCCGTTTCTCCGCCAGGGTGTACCCGCGCTGCAGTTACACAGCTGCCCGGCCGACGACGACGGCGGCCACTGGGAACGTGGCTGGACTCACACCAGAGCCGACACCCGCGACAAAGCCGATGTCCGGACGATCCGTGAACACGCGATGCTGACGACACTCCTGGTTCAGCGACTCGCTGGCGACGAGATATCACGGGTCGATCCGGACGACCTCCGGGAGGTACTGGCAGACGCCGAGCCGAGTATGCGCGCTGCCGGGGTCTGGCCCGACGACTGGGACGTAGCCTGACGGTTCTGGGAAGCAACGACTATCGATTGACGCTCACGTACCGCCGAACCCAACCACGTCGGCGTCCTTCTGGGCCCGTCGGGCTGCCTCGTCGATATCGAACTCCCGGACAATCTCGCCGTCTCGAACCAGCGGTTCCATGAGCGACTCGCCATCGACGGGCCCCGGCTGGTCGGCCAGTCCGATGTGGTGTCCACCGTCGGGCGTCCGGTAGACATCTTTGACGCCCGAAAGCTTGCCCCGCTTGGAGATAGCCTCGCCATCGACTTCCACGATGTCGAGCGCGAAGTCGACCGGGTCGGCGTTACTGACGTAGCCACCGACGCCGAAGCCGTCGGCGACGTCCCGGAGATGGCGTAACTCCGCCGGTCCGAGTCCGCCACTGACGAAGATATCCACGTCCTCGTGGCCGCGGGCGTCGAGTTCCCAGCGAACTTCGCGGACGATGTGCCGGAAGTCACCACGCCGGGAACCGGTGGTGTCCAGACGAACGCTGTCGATATCCTCGATGGTCTCGACGGCCCGAATCACTTCGTCGACCTCGTCGCTGAAGGTGTCACAGAGTGCGACCCGTGGGACATCTTCGGCAACGCCTTCGTCGAAGGCACGCCAGCCCGCCTCCTGATTGCCTCGGCCGAAACACAGCAACAGGGCGTGGGGCATCGTCCCACCGGCCTCCCGACCGATACGCTCGCCGGCAGCGACGTTCGAGATCCCGTCCATCCCACCGATCAGTGCCGAGCGCTCGACCACTGCACCGAGGCTGGGATGGACGTGTCGGGAGCCGAAACTCAACACGAGCGAGTCCGGTGCGGCGATTCGGGCTTCCAGAGCCGTCGTCGCGATCCCACTGGCGTGAGAGAGAAACCCGAGCAGAGCGGTTTCGAGGCGGCAAAACTCCAGATACTCGCCCTCGACCCGGGCGACGGGGCCACCGTCGAACAGCTGTCCCTCGGGGAGGGCGTCGACGTCGACGTCGAAGCCTTCGAAGAGGTGCGCGAGGTCTGGGACGCCTGCGAGAACCTCGAACGACCCAGTTGGAAACTGGTCGGCTGTCACTTCCGCGACGACGTGGGGGTTCTTGCCAGCATGCTCCAGTGCTTCCACAGTCCGAGCGAAGTACGCGTCGGTCGCGCGCCCCTCCCTGATGGCGTCGGTACTGACGATGTCGAACGGGCCCTCAGCGGTCATGGTCGGACGTTCTCCGCGCAGTCGAAAAAGGATATGCCTCGCGCGACGACCCGAGGTCGCATTCGACGTATACGTTCGGGGCCCGTTCTCCGATGCTCCCGAGAACGATGGTTTGCGATTTTCTCGGTAATCGCTACGAAATCACTCTCAGACGTATCCCAGATCCTCAAGCCGTTGCTCGGTTGCGGCGTCGACGTCGACGGCGTCGGCGGCCTTCTCGGCCTCGGCTTTGTACTGGTCGATGGGTCCGTCGAACAGCGCTGTCGCCCACTCAGGAATCGAGACGTCCTCTTCGGCGACCGTTTGCCAGCACGGTCGGTCGTGGTCGATCTCGATACGCTCGCGATTGCCGAGTGAATCCCAGACCCACCTGGTCTCGCCATCGTAGGCACAGCGTATCGCCCGATCCCAGTACTCGTGTCGGTCCGGCGGTTCCGGGCCTGGACTCATCCCGACAATCTCGGCCGGGATACGGTCCCGGAATACGTCCGGCGTCTCTCCGCGAGCGAGCGCGGGTATCAGCGTCGCGAGATCGAGGTGGCTGAAGTAGTCCGTCTCGCGCTGTTCGTATCCTGCTGGTGGGTTGATCAGCAGGAACGGGACGTGCAAGACGCCTTCGCTGAGGCTACTCTTGTGGCCCAGCAGGTGCTCGTCGGCTTCGCTGCCGAGGTTCTCGCCGTGGTCACCGGTGACAATGAACGTCGTCTCGTGATCGCTCTCGTACTGGATGTGCTCGACCAGCGCGTCGAGCTTGCGGTCGACGTAGCTCGTACTGGCGGCGTACAACTCTCTGAATCGCCGCAGGTACTCCTCGTGGCCGTCGATGTCCTCGACGACGTCCCAGATCTCACTGTCGTCGCTCGACCAGTCCGCGGGCGCGTCGTAGTCGCGCTCGTAGGCCCACACCGGCCGGTGTGGCATGTGGGTGTCTTCGAGGTTCGTAAAGAGGAAAAACGGTTCCTCGGCGGCGTCGGTCAGGCGCTTCGATTCGCGGACGATCGTGTTCGCGCCGTCGTCGAGGAGTTTGGGAATCGGTGCGTCCCGCGTGAGGACGTTCAGCGTCGCGAGCGTCCCGTTGGCCAGACTCTGGAGTGGATGGTCGTGGGCAAGCGCCGCCCGCAGAAAGCCTGCGTGACGACGGACCCCGGACACCTCGCACTCGACGTAGAACTCGTTGGGGTCGATCCCGCCGGTGAAGCGCTTGCCGGTCGAGACTTCGACGAACTCGTCGAACCAGTCGTCGAAGCCGTAGGCCGAACTCACGAAGACGTTGGCACTGATGCCGAGCGCCTCGTGGTCAGGGAGGTCACCGAGGACGGTTTCGGACCGATCGATCTTTGCGAACGAGCGGTCGTGGACGTGGACGCCGTGCTGGCTCGGGAGTCGACCGGTGAACATGCTGGCGTGGCTGGGCGCGCTCCAGGAACTGGCTGCCCGGCACTGCTCGAAGGAGACGTCGGCACGCGCGGAGAGTCGCGAGACGGCCTCGTCGAAGACGTCCTTGCGGGCCGAATCCAGACAGAACAGCACGACGTTACGGGCCATCGATAGGTGATATCCGGGACGCGGGAATAAAACTGTCTCTCACACGGTCGGTTGTAACGATGCACCGGATCGCATGATCTGTGCGATCAATCCGGAACAGACGTACAACCGACCGTATCAGGACTCGACACACCGCCTGGCGGGCCGAGAGTCAACTGACGGCTTTTTACGTCCCGGCCTCACACTCCCCTTCAAGAATGCCCTTCGTCACGAAACTCACCTTCCAGAGCGGGGATCGGCAGGTGCTCGACCACGTCGTCGACGAGATCAAAGAGACTGCTGCCCGGAAAGGCGTCGAGCACAAGGGGCCACACCCACAGCCGCCGGACGACTTTCGCGTCCCGCAATCGAAGACCCTGACCGACGATCGGAACCGCTTCGACGCCTGGAACTACACCGTCTACACCCGGACTGTCGAAATCGTCGGTTACGACGATTTCGCCCGTTCGATCGCCGGTCGTGACCTTCCCGATTCAGTCTCCGTCTCCGTCGAGGTCGACCAGCAACACGGTCTGGGCCGCGGAAACTGATCGGCCCGTCCGTCACTATTCCTCGCCGAACTGTTCGATTATCACCACTCGTTGCCGAGTCTCTCACGTGCGCGCTCGTACCCCTGGTTCGTTCGCCAGGTCAGCCCCGACTCGCGGTGTTCGACGACGTACTCGCTCCCACACTCACCGCAGCGGTAGCCACTGTCCGGATACTTGACCGGCTTCGAAGCTCGATGGCGGTCGGGGCCCCAGTCACAGCCCTCCTCCGTACAGACCAGCCGAAGCCGTCCCTCGGTGAACGGTTCGCAGTGTCGGGGTGCGTCGATCTCGGCGGCCTTCTCGCGAAACCGGGGACCGTGGCCGGACTCGCCGAACTGCACGAACTCCCAGGCGTGAACGAGTTCGTGCCTGATCGTCTCGCTGAACTGCTCCCACCCCATCTCCCGGTAGGCCTCCCAGGTGAGCACGATCGTCACCCGATCTGTCCGTGCGTCGTATCGACAGCAGCCAGCCCGACGCTTGGCCCGTTCGGAAATCTCCCACTGGATCGCCGCTGTGTCGACCTCGATATCGACAGTCTCGGCATAGGCCGCCGCCCGATCGAGCAGTGCTCCCCGGGTACTCGGCGTCTCGCTCGTCACGATTGCGCTCTCGGACACCTCCGATATAGCGATTTCGCTGACAACCTTCGCGAACGCCGAAAGCTATTTTCATCTCTACGCCTACATTGACACTGTATAACATATAACACGAAAGACAATGACACGCTGTGATAAGTGTACGGAAGAGGTCATCCACGTCTGGAAACACCGGGAGTACGACGAATCGATGACCCACCGGACGGTCGAGTGGCTCTGTGCAGAGTGCCATCCGGCGATGGACAGCACGCTCAGGAACGCACCGATGTGATTCACTTCTCGGCTATTGGTAACTATTCGACTTTCTCGTCAGTTCGTCGCTCTCCGAACTACTCGCCTGTCTCGTAGTCTGCAAGTTTTTCGACATCGCCGTCACGTTTCCACTCGCCGAGTTCTTTCGGGTCGATGTGGACGAACACGTCGTCGACCTCAGGAAGTGCAGCGATCGATTCGACGACCGCGGATTCGATATCGTGGGCCTCCCTGAGCGTTCGATCACCCTCGACTTCGATGTGGAGGCTGACGTCGATCTCCGGGCCGACATAGTGGGCGATCACGTCGTGGGCACCCTCGACGTCCGGGTGCGCGAGCGCTCGTCGTACGATCTGCGCCCGCAGATCCGCGGGCGGCGCGCGTCCGACGAGATAGTTGACGTTGTCCCGAACGATCTCGACGCCCGTATAGAGGATCCCGAAGGCGACGACGACGGCAGCGACTGGATCGAGGATTGGATAGCCCAGACTCGCACCGACCACGCCAGCCAGGGCGGCACTCGCGGTGAGCACGTCCGCACGGTTGTCCAGTGCCGTCGCCCGCAAGGCCGGGGAGTTGTGCTCCTCGCTGATCCTCTCGACGTACCAGTAGAGCCCGTACTTCACGCCGATCGTCACGATCAGAATCACGACGGCTGCGAGGTTCCGCGTGACCGCGACCTCCCCGACGAGGATCGCCTGGGCGGCCTGATAGAGAACGCCGAGTCCCGCGCCGAAAATTCCGAGAGCCACGAACAGCGAGACGAACGGCTCGATCCGCTCGTGGCCGTGGGGGTGTTCGAAATCTGGCGGCTGCGTCGTCAGGTAGAGCCCGGCCACAGTGACGACACTGTAGATCGAATCGGCGAGGCTGTTGATGGCCTCCGACTCGACGGCCAGGCTCCCGGTGTAGTACCACACCGTTCCTTTCCCAACGACGAGCGCGAGGTTGATCGCCAGGATGACCAGCCCGACCCGGCGCAACACCGACCGACGATCCGCCGACATCGTCCCGTCGTTGGACAGGCGTGGTGATAGGGGTTGCCTTCGAGATTACTCGACGACGACCGCTGAATCGTCCCTCTCGACGCGCACGCCGTCCTGGGCTGCAAACGCTTCGTGCAGCCGTTCGTAGGAGTCTTCGATCGCCTCGACGATGACGTTGGTCTCCGAGGTCACGGCCATGAAGTCCGTGTCGCCACCCCAGCGTGGGACGACATGCGTATGAAGGTGACCGTCGATCGACCCACCGGCGGCCTTCCCGCCGATGTTCATTCCCACGTTCAGCCCGTCCGGCTCGAACGCCGTCTCGATAGCGTCGATCGTCCGTTGCTGGAGTCGGGCGTGATCGAGCAACACCTCGTCGTCCAGTTCACGGTAGTCGCCCGTGTGCTGGTAGGGAATCACCATTACGTGGCCCGGATTGTAGGGATAGTTGTTCAACAGGACGTACGCGTGCTCGCTGCGCGCAACGAGGTTGTACCCTCGGTCAGCCCCCTGCTCGGGTAGTTCACAGAAGACACATCCCTCAAACTCAGACCCGTCGGATCGTTCGACCCACTCGATACGCCACGGTGCGAAGATTTGCTCCATGCCTCCACTGAGTGACCGTCGGTCAAATGCATTGGTCATCGTACCGCCTGACGATAGTATTTAAAACCTTCGGCCGTTTCATGTGTGATAGTAGATTGGCGGCCGTAGGTAGTGTTTTGAACGGAATAAATACTTCTCAAGCAGTTTCGGTGCAAACGCAAGACGAAAGTCGATTTGCTGCTGAACAGTGTGGAACTGTCGATTGTTTTTATACCCTTCCCGGAGGTAGGAGAAGACGGGATGGCGACCACAGACGGCACCGGCGCGGAACGATCCGAACACTGTGCACGCTGCGAGCGGGAGACGACCCACACTGTCTCCCTGCAGTTAGTCACAGAGAGTGACAACCCGGACAACGCAGCGTTCTCCCGTGAGCCATATCGCGTCAGTACGTGTCTGGCCTGTGGGGAGCAAACTGCGGTTCGGATGAACAACGCGTAATACTGCCGGCTGTAACATGTCGAAAGAATTCGGCACACCGTGTGCCGAATATCTTTACGAACGTACAGCCGACAGTATAAGCCGTCGGCGGCGGTGACTCACCCACCCAATCACCCACCAATCGCCGCTCGATCCCACCCCAAATCGGTACCCCATACCTGATTTCCCCCTTTTGGCCTACCTCACGAGCACCAGCAGTCACGTCTATCCCTCTCGGTCCACACGGTCCGAGTATGGTCTCGACGTCAGTAGTGGGACTCGGTATCGGGAGTATCGTCGTTCTCGTCTGTTGTAGCGCGCTGTTCTCCAGCAGTGAGAGTGCGATCTTTACGCTTCCCGACGAGTGGGTCGTGGCACAGGATTCGACTGATCCACGGGTATCGACCTTACAGGAGTTGCGGAGCGACCCACACCGACTGCTCGTGACGATCCTCGTCGGGAACAACGTCGTCAACATGGCGATTGCGAGTATTACGACCGCGATACTGGTCGAGATGTTCCCGGCCGGGAGTGCAGTCACACTCGCGACCGTGATCACCAGTTTCATCGTCCTCATCTTCGGTGAGATCGTTCCGAAATCCTACGGGCTCGGCCACGCCAGGCAGTGGGCGCTGCGCATGGCCAGGCCGATCTCGCTCGTCGAACGCCTCTTCTACCCACTGGTCGTCGTCTTCGACGTCTTGACCCGTCGGTTGAACCGTCTCGTGGGCGGGGACACCGGGATCGAGCAGTCGTATATCGACGAATGAGGGCAGAAATCGGCGCATCTGTCTGGCCCACTGCGTTGTCACGGTGCTGAGACAGCCACCCTCTTTATCCCGGGACTCCGGGATAGCTATATGAAGACCGACCGGTGGTTACTCGCACTCACCACGTCGGCACTTTCCTCGGGTATCGCCGGACTGCTCGTCCCGCTGTATATCGTCCGGCTCGGTGGCGGCGCGGCACAGCTGGGACTCTCGGCCGCACTCTCCTCGCTCGTCGGCGCACCTGGTGCGATTCTCGCCGGTCGCTACGCCGACCGAACCGGCAACCGTCGCCGCGTCGTCCTCGTCGCGCTCGGCGTCAGTGCCCTCGCGCTCACGACCCTTCCCCTGGTCCGGGCTGTGCCCGTGGTCATCGCCATCAACGCCGTGCTCGCGTTCGCCATCGCGGCAATCAGCCCCGTCGTGACGATGCTGGTCGTCGACGACGCACCCGAATCGGCCTGGAACAGTCGGATCGCCCGACTCAATCAGTTCCAGGGCTACGGGACAACACTGGGATTCGTCGTCGGGACCGCGTTCCTCGTCGGCGCTGGTGCCGTACTTTCGACGGACACGATGCAGGGGGTCCTGTTCGGCCTCGCCGCCCTGTTCGGAATCGGTGCGGCCGTGCTGGCTGGCATGTGGCTCCCCGGCCAATCGCCGCCCACCGTTGGCCCGCGGCGGTCTGACCGCATCGCGACGTTACTCACGCGCACGAGTCGCAACGTCCGAGAAGCGACGTTCTCGTTCGGGCTCGCCCGCTTCTTCTGGTCGTTCAAATCCCTCTCACGACGGCCGATTCGGTCGATCGGCCGTGACATCCCACGTCCATTGGCCGTGTACTTCCTCGCGGCGTTCGTCTTTTTCACCGGCTTCGCCGCCTTCTGGGCCCCGCTGCCGCTGTTTCTGACGGAGCGGGAGTTCACCTCGGCGACGATCTTCGGAATCTACCTGGTCAACAACGTCGGATCGACGGTTCTGTTCGGCACTGCCGGCCGCTACGCCGACAGATACGACGTGTGGCACCTCCAGAGCAGCGCCCTCGGCCTGCGAGCCCTCTGTTTTCTCGCCGTCGGGCTCCTCGGAATCGCTGGCGTGAGTCTGCTCGCTGGCGGGAGCCCTACCGCGCTCGCGGTCGTCGCTTTCATTCTCGTCTTCGTCGGGGCGAGCTGGGCGTTCATCGCAATCACGGGGACGGCAATCGTCTCACGCCTCTCGCCCGCGCGTGTTCGCGGTGGTATCCTCGGTATCTACGGCGCGCTCTCGGCGATTGCCGGTGCCGTGGGCAGCCTGCTCGGCGGGTGGCTCGCAAGCCACGGCTTCGAGTACGCCTTCGGTGCGAGCGTGCTGCTGGTCCTCACCGGTGGGGCCACAGTCGTTATCGCACGCCAGCTCACGATGCCGACACAACAGGGTCCACATGGGAGTCCGGAGTAGGTCGTCACCCTGACGTGTCTCGATACATTCCCCTGACAGCCCGTCGATGCGCTCTTGGATACCATCCAGTGGCCGATATGCGTGCTGTATTCAGTACGATTGGTGGAACTCCCAGATGGCGATCCGTTCTGCGGCCCGCTATGCTTGGATTCGGATGTAACCCTCCGATTCGTCCCCGTTTCGAGCGACGGTTAGCTTCGATCGGGGGTGGATCTGACCGTGACTGGGGATAGAAGCGGGGGCTACTCGTTTCGCAAATTGCGAACAGGCATGTAGGATTTGAGGCCAGCCACGTCGAAATCGGAATCAGCGACGACCAACTCAGCGCCGGTCGAGCGGGCGGTCGCGGCGACCATCATGTCTCTGGCAGCGAGTTGAATACCGTCTTCCATCAACTCTTGCTGCAAGCGTGCGGCTTCGATTGCGACCGTCTCGGAGAAGTCGAGCGCTTGAACTCGGCCGAAGTCCTTTCGACGCTGGTAGATGTCGGTCGGCCCGGGACCGAGGACTTCGCCTGCGAGAACCTCGTAGACGCAGATGCTGGATGTAAGAAGCGTATCCTGACTGTCCACGAACGCAACTACGTCATCGACACCCGATAGATAGTCGATAATGGTGGATGTGTCCAGAAAACTCATCGGCCCTGTTCGAAGCTCTGACGGGACTGTTTCAGGACTTCACGGGCTGCCTCAGCCTGGTCTTGGTCCCAGACTCCAGCGTTCATCGTATCGCTCTCTCTCGCAAGACGCGCCAGCAATTCGTCATACGTTTCGTCCTCCTGTTTGAGCCGATTGAGCAGTTCTTTCGTGGTATCAGAGACTCTGATTGTGCTCCCCATGCGTATAATTCGATTATACGGATTAGTAAGCGTTGTGCCGATCATTCAAACAGGTCGCACTCGTCCAGAGAGACGGCGAGGCTTCTGCCGATGCGATCAAGGCGCTGCGGACATGATTGACGGATATCACGCCGTCTCAGGAACATACTCCTTTTCATACTCAAGCGAACTCAAAGCAGCACCCACTGATAATTGGGTGTAGAAACCGTGAGGAAGGTGTTAGTGCGCTGGCCGAGATTTGAACTCGGGTTAGGACCGTGGCAGGGTCCTGTGATACCACTACACCACCAGCGCACGTGGTGTCATTGACTGCATCTGAATCAACCGGGGAGAAGGATAAAAGACTTCCGAAACGGCTGCCGGGTTGCGAATCTGGACCGGCTATTTTCTTCGTGTGCACGCGAAGCTCCCACTCTGAGTCGAGGGCTGTGGCCGAGAGAAACAGTGCTATACAGAGCTGCCACCGATGAGGCACGGAGCAACCATCTGGATTCGGACGCCGTCCCAGTCCAGACCTGTATTGGTAGGGCGACTGCACTATCGGCGGACTCCGAATTGTTGCGGGCACTCTCCGTTTGTCACGTTCGCCGGGCAGTGACCGCTGGTTTCAGTGACGGGAGCAGGCACGAGTGCGGGGCGCATCTGATCCGAGATCGGCACCGCACTGCACGACGGAGGCGCTTCTCGACTGGCACGACCCACGTCATGAGATGTCATGATAATTCCGGTCCGTGGGACCGTCTCGCACCCGTGTGAGCCCCTTCCATCCCGATAGCGATCCGCTACCCTTTTAAGTACGGAATGAAGATTAATCGCTACAGTCTAGTGGCGTGACGTGGAAGCGTTACGGCATGACGACCAGCGTACTCGTGCCGTCGTCCCTCACCCGGGAAGCCGAGGACAAACGCGAGGCAACTCGCAAACTCGGTTACGTGGCCCGCGCGGCCACGGTCTTCCGGGCGGATCGGCTAACGATCATCCCCGACCCTGACGGCGAAGGGAGGTTGGACGGCGGGTTCGTCGAAACCGTCTTACGGTACGCCGCAACGCCGTCGTACCTCCGAAAGGAGGTATGGGGTATGCGGGACGAACTAGAGGCTGTCGGCGTCTTGCCGCCGCTCCACGTGACACCACGGACCGGCTCCGGATCGAACGATTCGGGGTCGTTGAGACAGGGACTCGTGACCGAGGTCGGATCTGATGGGCGCGTTCGGGTCAATTGCGGCATGCAACACCCGATCTCCCTCGCCGTTCCTCCTTCGATGGAGGTCGGTGAGGGGGAGCGCGTTGCCGTCAGGATCTATTCGCGAAGACCGGTCCGCGCGAAACTCGTCGACGAACCCCTTCCGGGGTACGCCGTCGATCGGGCGGACCTGGACGAAGCGCTCTCGCGTGCCGACGCTGGCGTTCGGATCGCCTCCTCGCGACACGGTGTCGAAGCGACGACTGGCCGTCTCGGCCAGTTGCTCGCGGCGACCCAGTCGCAAGGTGATCTGACCGTCGCGTTCGGTTCTCCGGAGCGCGGGTTGCCCGAGATCATGGGGATCGACCCCGACGATGTCGGGCCGACTGAGATCGAAGCGGTCACCGGATCCGAATCGGGCGGCACCCGATTCGACCTCTGGCTGAACACGATCCCGAATCAAGGCAGCAAGACGGTGCGAACTGAAGAAGCGATGTTCGCAACGCTCGCCTGTCTCAGTCTCACGGAGTGAAAATCCGATGCCACAACCAAGCAGACCACGCAAAGGCTCGATGGGCTTCAGCCCGCGTAAGCGGACGGCCAGCGAAACGCCGCGGTTTCAGAGCTGGCCCGACGACGACGGACAGCCTGGCGTACAGGGTTTCGCCGGTTACAAAGCCGGGATGACACACGTCGTGCTCATCAACGACGAACCCAACTCGCCACGTGAGGGAATGGAGACGACCGTTCCCGTCACCGTTGTCGAGACGCCGCCAATGCGCGCTGTCGCGCTTCGAGCTTACGAAGACACGCCGTACGGACTGCGACCACTGACGGAGGTCTGGGCCGACGAGTTCCACTCGGAACTCGATCGTGCACTGGACCTTCCCGAGGGCGCATCCAGCGGTGCAGAGGAACAGATTCAGGACGCGCTGGAGAACGGTGAACTGGGCGACGTGCGCCTCATTACGCACACGGTACCCAGCGACATCGCCAACGTGCCCAAGAAGAAACCCGACGTGATGGAGACTCGCGTCGGCGGCGGTTCGCTCGCCGATCGCGTCGAACACGGTCTCGACCTCGTCAACGACGGGGGCGAACACTCGATGAACGACGTGTTCCGTGCGGGCGAGTACGCCGACGTTGCGGGCGTCACCAAGGGCAAAGGGACACAGGGTCCCGTCAAGCGCTGGGGCGTCCAGAAGCGCAAAGGGAAACACGCCCGCCAGGGCTGGCGGCGCCGAATCGGTAACCTCGGCCCGTGGAACCCTTCGCGTGTTCGGTCGACCGTGCCACAGCAGGGTCAGACCGGCTACCACCAGCGAACCGAACTGAACAAGCGCCTGCTCGACATCGGCGACGAGGAAGTCACCCCCGATGGTGGCTTCGTCAACTACGGCGAAGTCGACGGCGACTACACGCTGGTGAAGGGTTCGGTCCCCGGTCCACAACAGCGCCTCGTGCGCTTCCGACCGGCGGTCCGTCCCGCAGACAGCCCGCGGCTCGATCCCGAGCTGCGGTACGTCTCCACCGACTCCAACCAGGGGTGACCTGAATGCAGGCTACAGTACACAACCTGGACGGCGATTCGGGCGACGAGGTAGACCTCCCCGAGGTCTTCGAGACGGCCTTCCGGCCGGATCTCATCTCGCGCGCCGTGCACGCCGCTCAGGCAAACCGGAAACAGGACTACGGCAGCGACGACTACGCCGGGCTGCGAACGCCCGCCGAATCGTTCGGTAGCGGCCGCGGTCAGGCACACGTCCCGCGCCAGGATGGTACCGCAAAGCGGGTCCCCCAGGCCGTCAGTGGCCGTCGGGCCCACCCGCCGAAAGAACAGAAAGACCAGGGTCTGGCCCTCAACGACAAGGAACGACAGCTGGCGATCCGCTCGGCCATCGCGGCCACCGCGGACGCCGACCTCGTCTCCGAGCGTGGCCACGACTTCGACGAGGACGTCGACGTCCCGCTCGTCGTGAGCGACGACTTCGAAGACCTCGTCAAGACCCAGGAAGTCGTCGACGTGCTCGACGACCTCGGCGTCGCCGCCGACATCGAGCGCGCGGACGACACCAAGATCAAGGCCGGCCAGGGCTCGGCTCGTGGGCGGAAGTACCGCCGACCGAAGTCGATCCTGTTCGTCACCAGCGAGGAGCCCTCGAAGGCTGCTCGGAATCTCGCGGGCGCGGATGTCGCGACCGCAGATGAGGTCAACGCGGAAGACCTCGCGCCCGGTGGCGACGCCGGTCGCCTGACGATCTGGACCGAGAGCGCTGTCGCGGAGGTGGCCGACCGATGAGCCTCCACGACGTCATCAAGCACCCGCACGTGACCGAGAAGACGATGGACAAGATGGACTTCCAGAACAAGCTCCAGTTCATCGTCGACATCGACGCGACGAAACCCGAGATCGCCGAGGCGATCGAGTCGCAGTTCGACGTCGAAATCGTGAACGTGACGACGATGGTCACGATGGACGGCAACAAGAAAGCCGAGGTGACCCTGTCTGCGTCTGACGACGCCCAGGAAGTCGCCTCCCGAATCGGGGTGTTCTAACAATGGGACGACGAATTCGCGGACAGCGACGTGGTCGCGGGACACCGACGTTCCGTGCCCCCTCGCACCGCTACAAGTCCGATCTGCAGCATCGCAAGGCCGAAGACGGCGACGTCATCTCGGGCCAGGTCGTCGACATCGAGCACGACCCGGCTCGCTCGGCACCGATCGCGGCTGTCGAGTTCGAAGACGGCGACCAGCGACTCGTGCTCGCCCCCGAGGGTATCGGGGTCGGCGACGAGATCCAGGTCGGCGTCAGCGCCGA
>ENA-ORDC01001080-ORDC01001080.1-marine-metagenome-genome-assembly--contig:-NODE-1080-length-21886-cov-3.611582_pt1 | contig 21886 bp, 23 predicted proteins | sample MGYA00237783_ERZ508515 | MGnify/ENA primary metagenome ERZ508515 (study PRJEB26186, sample SAMN06268792) | marine metagenome | isolation source: Eden Landing Ponds, San Francisco, CA, USA | place... | reverse complement strand
CCGGGCACCGGCGACACCCAACTCTCCATTCTCCAGACGCTCCCGCTCACGGGCGCTGTCATCGTCACGACCCCGCAGAACGTCGCCCTCGACGACGCCAACAAGGGCCTCCGCATGTTCGGCAAGCACGACACGAACGTCCTCGGCATCGTCGAGAACATGAGCACGTTCCGGTGTCCCGACTGCGGCAACCGCCACGACATCTTCGGCTCGGGCGGCGGCCGCGAGTTCGCCGCGTCGAACGACCTGCCGGTCCTCGGGGCGCTCCCGCTCGACCCGGCCGTCCGCGAGGGCGGCGACGGCGGCAAACCCATCGTCCTCGAAGACAACGACGAGACGGCCGACGCGTTCCGCGTGATGACCGAGAACATCGCCGACATGGTCGGTGTCGTCCAGCGACGGACCGTCAGCGAGCGATGAGCGACGACGGCCGACCCGATGCGGACACGGACCCCGACGCAGACTCGAACCCCGACGCGGACCCCGATGCCGACGCCGGCACCGACGAAGTCGACTGGGAGATGGCCCCGGACTCGGACGCCGACTTCCCCGCGGAACCCGAACGCGTCGCGTTCCTCCGTGAAATCGCCGACGACGTCTACGGCGAGTCCTCCGAGAGTCGGCAGGTGTCGGCTATCCTCTACCGCATCAGCGACCTCTACGACCCCGACGGCGACACCTCGCCCGAGGAGATATACCTGAACGTCCGCCACATCATGGACATCAAGGCACAGGGCGGCATCGACCGCTGAGCCGTCCGAAACCACGTCTCCCCAGCGCTCCGACCGGCGTCCGCCTTCGGACGTTCACTTTCGCTTTCTCCGAGTCCGCGGTTCGACCGCCAGCGCCGCCTTCGGCGACTCACCCACCCGGTCGCCTCGTGTTCACTTTCACCACGGACTGGAAGCCGGGGGACGCTGACCCTGCGTCGACCGGGCGGGTTTTGGTTCCGGAGCCGAATTCGAGGGTGTGGACGCACACCAACGCCAGTTCCGGAACCCCTTCTCGATGGACACCGACTGCACGAACTGCTCGGCGCTCTGCGGGACGCGCGAGCGGGTCGTCCACGGCTACGGCGACGTGGGCGCGGAGTTCCTGTTCGTCGGCGAGGCCCCGACCGCGGCCGCGGAGCGGACGGGCGTGCCCTTCACCGGCGACGAGGCCGGAGCGCGCGTCCAGCGCATCCTCGGCGACCTCGGCTTCGTCCGGTCCGACCCGGACGCCGACGAACCGGACGTACAGAACGTCTTTTTCACGTATCTCACGCGCTGTCGACACCCCGACCGCGGGCCGACCGACGACGAAGTGGCGACCTGCGAGCCCTACCTGAACGCGGAGATTCGGATGATAAACCCGCATATCATCGTCCCCGTCGGACAGGCCGCACTGGAGGCGCTCGCCTTCGATTACACCACGCGCGCGGCGGATAGTTTCGACGTCGACGCGGAGCACGCGACGACAATCCGCGGCCGCGGCTTCGAACTCGTCCCGATGAAAGAGCCCGAGCGCCTGACCGACGACGACGCCGAGGCGTTCGTCGAGCACGTCCGCGAGTCCGTGTTCGGCCGGGACTACCGGCAGACGAAGGGGCGGCAGAGTCGCTGAGGCGGCCCGCCGGGTTCGAGGCGTCCGCGACCGCGCCCCGCAAGCGGCGGGTTCAAGGGTTCCCCGGCGCGAGGGAGGGTATGACGGTCATCGCCGTACTCGCCGAACCGCCGCGGCCGGGACTGGTGCTTTCGGAACTCGCGGAGACGAGTCCGCTCTCGGAGGCCGAAGCCGCGGACCTCTACGCCGCGATGCTCAAAGACGTCTGTATCGCCGTCGAGCGGTCGGGCGGCGACCTCCTCGTGAACTACCGCGCCGAGGACGACCTCCCCGACGAGTTCGCCGGCGACCATGAGTCGGAAGCCGAGATTCGGAGCGTCGTCGCCGACGCCCTCGGCGGCACCGACGACGCGCGGTTCGAACCGCAGGTCGGCTCGACGTTCTCCGCCCGGGCGGGCAACACCGTCTCGCACCTCCTCACCGAGGAGGAGGTCCACTCGGTCGCCGTCGTCCGGCCGGTCGCGCCGCTTCTCGGTCGCACCCACATCGACAGCGCGGCGATGAAACTCCGGAGCACGCCGGTCGTCCTCGGTCCCTCGACGGAGGGGCGGGTCTACTTCTCGGGCTTCCTCGACCCCATCGACTTCACCGACGCCTACGCGGAGCCGGAAGTCGAGACGCTCGCCGAGCGCGCCGACGACGCGGGCCACGGCCTCGACTACGTCCCGATGCTCCCCGTCGTCGAAACGGGCGCGGACCTCGCGACGGTCGTGCCGATGCTCCGCTCGCGGGTCGAATCCGAGCGGGTCGTCCCCGAGCACACGACGACGTTCGTCTTCGAGAAGGGGCTTCGGGTCGAATCGACCGACGGCGTGTTGGAACTCGTCCGCGACTGAGCGAAGCGACAACACTTAGGTATCCGACTCAAAAACCTCGTGTGAGGGTGGGATGGCGGAGTGGCCTAACGCGCCTGCCTTGAAAGCAGGTTTCCTCACGGAATCCTGGGTTCAAATCCCAGTCCCACCGCATTTTCCACGAACCCTACGCCGCGCAGTGACATCTGCGCGGCCCTGTGAGTGGAAATCGGAGACGGACTGGGATTCGAAGCAGGGAGCGGAGCGAGTGAGGTGCAACTCCCAGTCCCACCGCACTTACCACGCGACACCGGCGGGAGGTCGAGATGCGTCCAGCCGACGACCACCTCGCCGACGCGGTGGCGACGCTCCGCGTGACAACTCCCCACAGATGCGTAACGGCTTTGAATCGGCCTGCCAACACTCGGGTATGGATTGGCCACACGACCCGGACGGCGAAGAGGGGAGCGAAGGCGGACGCAAGTACGGCCAGGCGGTCATCGCGAAGAAGATCGACGAAGACGAGGACTTCCCGCTGAACAAAGCGGAGTTCGTCGAGGAGGTCGGCGACCACCCCATCCGACTCGACTACGAGCGCGTCGTCTCGCTCGCGGACATCTTCGAGCACGTCGACGGCGAGGAGTTCGGCGACTTCGTCGAGCTCCACAAGGCCGTCGGCAAGGCGATGCGCGAGAACGGCTTTTGGTTCTACGAGGGCGCAGACCAGTTCGTCACCGGCAAGAAGGCGTAACCCCCGCGGCCCGGACTTTCGACCCGCGACGGCGAGTTAGTTGCCGGACCCGCGGAACGAGGTCCGATCTTGGACTTCCCGCTCGATAGCGTCTCGCTCCCAGGTGCGCGTCTCCTCGCCCTCCACTTCGGCTTGCACCTTCTCTTCGAGGAGCGTGACAGCGACGCTGTTGGCTCCCTCGGGGATGATGAGGTCCGCGTGCTTCTTCGTCGGCTCGATGAACTGCTCGTGCATCGGCTTGACCGTCGAGAGATACTGGTCGATGACGCCCTGAAGGTCGCGTCCGCGGTCGATGGCGTCGCGTTGGATGCGCCGGAGGATGCGAACGTCGGCGTCGGTCTCCACGTAGAGCCGGAGGTCGAGCATCTCGTTTACGTCCTCGTCGTAGAGCGCGAGAATCCCTTCGAGGATGATGACGTCGGTCGGCTCGACGGTCTCCCGCTCGGGCTTCCGGTTGTGAATTTCGAAGTCGTACTGTGGCATCTCGACCGCTCTGCCCTCCATCAGCTCCGAGAGCTGTTCGTACAGGAGCTCCCACTCGAACGCCGAGGGGTGGTCGTAGTTCAACTGCTCGCGTTCGGCCATGTCGAGGTGGCTCCGGTCTTTGTAGTAGTTGTCAATCGGAATCCGCATCACGGACTCGCCGACGTTCTCCGTGATGAGGCGGGCCACGGTGGTCTTTCCGGCACCGCTTCCCCCCGCGATACCGATGACGAACGACGGGATGGTCATTGTCCCAAAGACGCCCGCGAACGGGTTTGAACGCAGCGGTTCGCCGGCTTCGGCGAGTGAGTATATAAAGCACGATGTCAGGCTGTTTCACACAACCGATTCTCGCACCGCCGTCGGTCGCAATTATCATGTCTTTTCAAACGCGGGGAGTAAGTTTTATCAGTGGGAGTTGCTATTGGCTTTCACATGGTACGTGATATCGTACGCCGCGACTTCCTCAAGGGAGTGGGAGCCGCGGGCGCGGCAGGCTTGACTGGCTTATCCGGATGCATCGGTGGCGGCGGCGGCGGCGGCCCCGAGGGGCTCGTCGTCATCGGCTACCCCGAAAGCGGGATTCAACTGTTCCGTGACTACTACAGCGCGTCCGACGGGAGCGAGGAGATACTCGTGCCCGACGGGATGCGCTCCGGCTCGATGCCCGGGCAGGTCGGCAACGACATGGCGAACGTGACCGGGACGGCACCCGCGGCGGGCGGTCCGAACCAAGATACGTTCAATCAACTGTTTCAGGACGAGTACGATGCGGCACCGGGCGTCTTCACGTCGCAGACGTACGACTCGGTCGCGATTCAGTTGCTCTCGAACGCCGCCGCCGGGGAGAACTCCGGGCCGGCAATCAGGGACCAGATGCGCCGGATGGCTAACCCCGGCGGAATGACCGTCGGACCGGACAACCTCGTCGAGGGTATCGAGGCCGCCGCGAACGGCGAAGACATCGACTACCAGGGTGCGTCCTCGTCCGTCAACTTCGACGAGAACGGCGACCCGGCGGAAGCCGCGTACGCCATCTGGACGTTCGACGCCGACAACAACGCGACGAGCCAAGAGGACGTCCAGAGCTTCGAAGGCGACAGTCCGGACGGCTCCGGACCGGCCGCCGACAGCGGCCCGGGCGGCTCCGACCGCGAGATGTCGATCGGCATCCTCCTGCCCGAGACCGGCGACCTCGCGGCCGTCGGTGCGCCGATGATTCAGGCCGGTCAGATTCCGGTCATGCAGGTCAACGACGCCAACCCGGCCGGCCTCTCGGTCAACGCGCAGATCGAAGACACCCAGACGTCCCCGGACGCCGGTGTCTCCGCCGCGCAGTCGCTCGTCTCCGCGGGCGTTCCCTCGGTCTGTGGGTCCGCGTCGTCCGGCGTGAACGTCCCCGTCTCACAGCAGGCGTTCATCCCGAACGAAATCGTCGGCTGTTCGCCGTCCTCGACGGCGCTGTCCGTCTCGAACCTCGAAGACAACGACTTCATCTTCCGAACCGCGCCCTCGGACTTCCTGCAGGGCCGCGTCATGGCGCAGGTCATGGCCGAGCGCCTCGAAGCCAGTTCGGTCTCGACGCTGTACGTCAACAACGACTACGGCCAACAGCTCTCCGAGCGCTTTGCGAGCGTGTTCAGCGACTCGTTCGACGGCGAAGTGTACAACCAAGTCGCGTTCAACATCGGCGAGTCCTCGTACTCCTCGGTCATCGAGACGGCGCTGTCCGGCCCGGAGAACTAACCCGACAGACCCGATTTTTTCTTCGTCGCCGCCGACGCGAGCGACTGCGCTCTGTCGCCGCGCCCGCGTACCAGTTCACGTCTCCGTTCCTGTTCCGTTCCCGTCCATTCGGTTCCCGTCGCTTCCGTTCTGCGTTCCCGCTACACGCCTCCGGGTGACACAAGATATACATACGGCCGCTGACAGCTTCGAGTCGATGAAGCGACGCGCCCTCCTCTCGACGGTCGCCGGGTCGGCTCTCGGACTCACCGGCGGCTGTCTCTCCGACACCGACGCCCCGACCGAGACCCCCACGGACCCGCAGACCACCACGGCCACGACTGACGCCCCGAGCGAGTCGGACACGCCGGACTCGGAATCCGACCCCGGCGTCGGCCTCTCGGTCGTCAACGAGGACGACGAGCCGCACGCGCTGTCGGTCCGAGTGGCCGACGACGACGAGACGCGCGTCGACCGTTCGCTCGACGTCGGTGCCGGCCCCGGCTACGGCCGGAACGTCGCGAACGACCTCGTCGACGACGGTCGCTACCGCGTCGTCGCCGAACTCGAAAGCGGCGCGACCCTCGACTACGAGTGGACGGTCACGAACGAGACGCGCCGCCTCGAACTCGTCGTCACGTCCGACGCCGGCCTCGAACCGCGACGGCTCGTGACGCCGGCACTCGACGACGCCGACCTGCCGTACTCGGTGCCGGGCGCGGCGGACATCTTCTCGCCGCCGACCGCGGGGATTCGGAACCGGAGCGACGCCGATGCTCGGCTGACGGTCGCCATCGAACACGACGGGACCCGCTTTTTCGAGCACACGTTCGACGCGGCGACCGACAGAGAGATTTCGACGCCGGCGCTCGTCGAGTCCCACGGCACCTACGAGGTGTTCGTGGAGGCCGACGACGGCCGCACCGCGAGCCACGAGTGGCACATCCCGGAGACGTGGGCGTGGCCGATGCTCGCGGTGCTCGTCGCGGCAGACGGCTCGCTTCGGGTCGGCTGTGCGTGGCCAGAGACGGCCTCGGTTCGCGTGGCGAACGAGGCCGAGACGGAACGCGAGGTGACGCTGACGCTCGTCCGCCCCAACGACGCTGATGCCGGCGGTGACGACGCCGGCGTCGGAACCGGCTCTGGGGGCGCGGTCGTCTCGGAGACGGCGCAGACTGTCCCACCCGGCGAGTCGAACGTGTCGGTCGACGTCCCCATCGGCGACGAGTACGAACTAGCTGTCGAGACGCCTGCGGGCTCAGAGACGGTCGACTACCCGGCGTGTTACTGCTGGAGCACGGATGTAACGGTGACAGTCGGCGGTACCTCGGCGGGAGCTTCGAACGGCGGAGACGACGGCCCGTCGGTCGAGTCGTTCCAGTACGTCTGCGAGTGACCGGCGAAAAATGGCGTGGGCCGTTGAGACGGACTACCCGCCGAGGAAGTCCTGCCGGACCTGTTCGTCTTCGAGGAGCGCCGTGCCGGTGTCCATGTAGCGGTTCTGCCCGTTGGCGAGGACGTAGCCGCGGTCACAGCGCTGGAGCGCCTCCGTCGCGTTCTGTTCGACCATCAGGATGGCCGTGCCGGCCTCGTTGATTTCGTCGATTTTGTCGAACATCTCCTCGACGAGGTCGGGCGCGAGGCCCGCCGACGGCTCGTCTAAGAGCAGGAGGTCGGGGTCGAGCATGAGCGCGCGACCCATCGCGAGCATCTGCTGTTGCCCGCCGGACATGGTGCCCGCCTTCTGGTCTTTCCGCTCTCTGAGGATGGGGAACCGCTCGTAGACCGCCTCCATGGCGTCCTTCGGCACCTCGTCGAGGATGTACGCGCCCATTTCGAGGTTCTCTTCGACCGTCAGCGTCGGGAAGATGTTGTCGTTCTGCGGGACGTAGCCGATGCCGACGTGGATGATGTCCTCGGGCCGGCGGCCGGTGATATCCTCGTCTTTGAACCGGACGTTGCCCCCCATGTGGACGGTCAGCCCGAAGACTGACTTCATCGTGGTCGATTTGCCGGCTCCGTTCGGCCCGACGATGGTGACGTACTCGCCGTCGAACACGTCCATGTCGACGTCGGTGAGAATCTGGAGGTCGCCGTAGCCGGCGTCGAGGTTGCGGACGCGCAAGAGCACGTCGTCGCGGCCCTCGACGCCCGCGCCGCTCGTCGCGTCGGTGTTGGCGTCGACGCTCATACGTTGCCTCCGAGGTAGGCCTTGATGACCTCTTCGTTGCTCCGAATCTCGTCGGGCGTCCCCTCAGTGAGCACCGAGCCCTGATGGAGGACGATGACGTGTTCACAGTTGTTCATGATGAGGTCCATGTCGTGCTCGACGAGCAGGAACGTGTAGCCCTGCTCGCGGAGTTCGTGTACGTGTTCGAGTAGCTTCTTCTCAAGCGTGGGGTTGACCCCGGCGAACGGCTCGTCCAAGAGTAGCATGTCGGGGTCGGTCAGAAGCGCCCGCGCCATTTCGAGGAGTTTGCGCTGGCCGCCCGAGAGGTTGCCCGCGTACTCCTCTGCGATGTGGGCGATGTCGAAGAAGTCGAGCACCTCCCAGACGCGTTCGAGCAGTTCCTCTTCCTGTTCGCGAACGTCGTCGCGGAGGCCCGGCATGACCGAGCGCCACAGCGCCTCGCCCCGCTGGTGTTTCGGTGCGAGCATCATGTTTTCGAGGACCGTCATCTCGCTCAGTTCGCGGGCGATTTGGAACGTCCGAACCATCCCGCGGTTGGCGATTTGGTGGGGTTCCTCACCGGTGATGTCCTCGCCGTTGAACGTGACCGTCCCGGCGTCGGGCTTGAGCATGCCCGTGATGAGGTTGAACGTCGTCGACTTGCCGGCCCCGTTCGGGCCGATAAGGCCCGTGAGCGTCCCGGATTCGACCTCGAAGGTCGCGCCGTCGACGGCGGTGATACCGCCGAAGGACTTCTCCAGTCCCTCGACCTGTAGCGGGTAGTCGACCGACGTGTCGACGCCGGAGGCGAACGCGCCGAGCGCCCCCTCGTCGACTTTCCTCGCCACGTCTTCGGCGGGTTGGTCGGCGGCGTCACTCATCGGTCTCACCTCCTTCGGCCGCGGTGTCGACGCCGCCGTCGGTGCGGACCGAGTCGTCGTCCCCGCCGTCGGCGGTCATCGACTTCGGCCGCGACAGCGGGATGACCGACGCCGTCTCCTTGCGGTAGCCGAGCATCCCCTCCGGCCGGTTGTGCATCAGCCAGATGAGCACGAGGCCCATCACGACCAGTTGGAGTTGCCGGATGCTGTCGACCGTGTACAGGAGGAACGGCACGGGGTCGAACTGCGAGATGAGCGGCGAGATAGCCTGTCCGAAGCCGGACGGCGAGTCGAAGTTGGGGAACACCGCCGTCACGAGGTTCTGGAAGTACCGCGGCCCCTGATAGAGCACCGCCGCGAAGACGGCCCCGCCGAGGACGCTCCCGGTGTTCGAGCCAGCGCCGCCGATGATGAGAGCAATCCAGACGAAGAACGTCACGCGCGGCCGGAAGAAGTTCGGCGTCACCGCGCCCTGCGGGACGAGCCAGAGGATGCCGGCGAGTCCCATCAGCGCGCACCCGAGCATGAACGACTTGATTTTGAACCGGTCGGTGTTCTTTCCGAGGGCGTTCGCCACGTCCTCGTCCTCACGGATAGCCTTCAGTACGCGGCCGAACGGCGACTCGCCGGTGCGCTTGAGTAGCCAGTAGAACACCGCGACGAAGCCGAGGAGTAACAGCCCGTAGATGAGGCCGTCGACGACCGGCTTGGGGTTCCTCGGCACCACCACTTGGAAGGCGTCGACGAAGCCGAGGTACGCGTTCCAGAGGCCGAGGCCGCGGAACAGCGCCTCAAGCGGCGGGGCGAAGTCGAGGATGAGGCCCGACCCACCGCCGAAGCCGACGCGGTTGCCGAACAGCTGGAACTGCTGGATTTCGCCCGAGAGGAAGCTGAAACGGACGATTTCCGACATGGCGATGGTGACGATAGCGAGGTAGTCGGCTCGCAACCGGAGCGCCGGGAGCGCGACCACGAGCCCCAAGAGCGCGGCCGCGAGCATCCCGGCGAGGATACCGACCCAAAGCGGCAGGCCGAGGCCGCCGACCTGCGCCGCGCCGCCGGCGACGTACGTCGGTTTCGTCACGATGGCCGTGACGTAGACGCCGACGGCCATGAAGCCGACGATGCCGATGTTGAACAGCCCGGTGTATCCCCAATGGAGGTTGAGCGCGAGCGACAGCATGGCGAAGACGCCGATGTAGAACGTCAGCGTCGCGATGGAGTTGAGCTGTCCGCGGAGCGTGTAGCCGAGGACGGACCCGGCGAGGACGTACGCGAGGTACGTCGCGAGGAGGACCAGCACGATGAGGCCCGCGTCGCCCCCCGGAATGCGGTCGGTGAAGTCGGCGCGGACGCTCATGCGGTCGCCCTCCCGCTGAACAGCCCGGACGGTTTCACGAGGAGGATGACGATCATGACGACGAAGGCGGCGGCCCGCGAGAACGCCGAGGGAATCCACAGGACCGACATCGACGCCGTCAGCCCGATGACGAGTCCGCCGGCGATAGCCCCGTAGATGGAGCCGATGCCACCGAGGATGACCGCGGCGAAGATGAGAAGCAACAGGAGCCACCCGTCGTTGAACCCGAGCGTGCCCTTCCAGAGAATGAACATGTACCCGGCGACGCCGGTCAGGCCCCCGCCGATAATCCACGTCGCGCGGACGACGCGCTCGGTGGAGATGCCGGTGATGAGCGCGAGGTCCTTGTTGTCGGCCATCGCGCGCATCGCCTTCCCGAGTTTCGTCCGCTGTAAGAGGACGTGAACCCCGAGCATCAGGCCCGAGGCGACCACGAGGAGCGTGATGTCGTGGGCGTTGATGAAGACCGTTCCGTCAACGAAGTACAGCGATATCGAGGGCGGCTGGGCGGTCGTGCCGCGAACGTCGGAGCCGAAGACGAACTGCATCAGGTAGCGGAGCGCGAACGCGACGCCGACGCTCGTGATGAGAAGCGTGATGCCGTCCTCGTTTCGAATCGGTTTGAAGATGGTTCGGTCGACCGCGAGCGACAGGGCGATGGCGAAGCCGCCGGAGACGACGATGCCGGCGACGACCGCGAGCGGCGTCGAGAGCACCCCGATACCGAGCGTCCCGCCGTAGACCGACCCCCCGGCCCCGACGAGCAGGAGCGCGCCGACGTCGGCGCGACCCAGTCCGGCGATGAGGTACGTCGTCGCCCACCCCGAGAACGCTCCGGCCGTGATGTAGTCGCCGTGCGAGAAGTTAGCGAAGTTTAGAATACTGTACGTCATCGACAACCCGATGCCCGCGAGGCCGATTACGAGCCCCCGCATCAGACCATCCCAGACGAGCGTGCCAATGTCGGCAAACTGCGTCTGCCCCGTTGCTAACCCGCGAAGTAAGTCACCGAGCAGTACGACTACGATGACCGCCAAGACGAGCGCGAACGGGCGCTCGATGGCAAACTGCCTTCCACGGGAGTAGGTTTCGGCAATACCCATTGATAACTATCCTCATGATATGTGCGGACCATAAACATAGATAAATCTTTCCTCATCGGTCGTCTTTACTGACCCTACTCGGCACCCCGCAGGAACGCGATTCCCCGATTTGGAGTCGAATCGGCGACACTTAAAAGCAGATAGAGCCACGACAGACCCCATGCGCGTCAGTTCGGCGGCGTTTTCGGACCTCGACCGCCTCGCCGACCTGTGGGTCGAACTCGCCGCGGACCAGCGGGCGTTCGGGTCGCACCTCCGCGCCGACGCCAACCGGACGCCGATTCGGGAGGCGCTGGCTCGGCACGTCGCCGCCGACGGCGTGCTCGTCGCCCGCGAAGGCGATACCGCGGGCGGGACGGAGGGCGGAAGCAACACGGAGGCCGCGGGCACGGACGACGTCGTCGGCTTCGTCATGTTCGACATCGAGGCGGGGGCGTACGAACAGGACGCGACCCGCGGGCTGGTGCGGAACCTGTTCGTCCGTCCGGCGTACCGGGACGCCGGCGTCGGCACGCGACTGCTGGAGGCCGCGGAGAACGCACTCGGTGAGGCCGGAGCCGACACCGTCGCGCTGGACGTGCTGGCGGCCAACGACGCCGCCCGTCGGTTCTATCGGCGACACGGCTATCGACCCCACCGCGTCGAACTGGAGAAATCGATGCGAAGCGATACACACTCAAAGGAGGACGGGTAATCGACGGACGCGCCAGGAGAGCATGGGCGGTTCATGCACTCGACTTGTAATCGAGACTTCGTGGGTTCGAATCCCACTCCTGGCTTGTTTCGGCGTTTCGTTCGTTTTTCTCGAATCCCGTCGCCACCGAGCCACCGTCGCAGTCGGGGCCTCGACGCACGCCGTCAGTTCCGGCGGGCGGGCGGCCGCACGCGAATGAGGAGAAGCGACCCCGGAACGCCGAGGACGAGCGCGCGGAACGGGTTATGCTTGATGATAACGTCGGGGTCGAGCGGCTCCGACTGGAGGTCGGTGATGCGGATACACGAGTAGTAGACCGTGACGTGAGTCAACACGTACGCGAACGCCGCGGGGACGACGACCGGATATCGAATCCCGAGCATCGCCAGCGCCTCGAACGCGAGAGCGGTGAGCGCCGAGATGAACAGGAGATTCCCCAGTTGGAGCGTGACGCCGGTCAGCGCCGTTATCGCGGTGTCGAACAGCGACGCGCCGTAAGGCGTGTACGTGAGCGCGGTGACGACTGCCACCGCTCCGAGAAAGAGCCCGGCGAACAACCCAGACAGCGCGTACACGAACTCCATTAGAGGACCGTTACGGGCCCGACGAGTGCGGGGAATTTAGTTCTACCTCCCTCGTTATCGCGGGAGAAAATCAGAGAACGCCACCCTGCGCGGCGGTGGACCGCCGTCGAGACGGAATTTTATCTTCACCCGGAACGTCCTGTTCGGTATGAACGCGACCGATCAATTCATGCTCGCCGTGACGCTTCTCATCTTCGCGCTCCTCGTCGTCGGCCTGCTTCTCGCACTCGTGTAGGGAGAAAACTTATGTGATATTCATGGAGGATACTAGATACCATGCCGGAATGTCAGAACTGTGGTTCGTTCGTGACGCCAGCATACGCCCGAGTCTTCACCCCCGATGGCATGGAGAACCCGCGCGTCTGTCCGAACTGCGAGGATATGGTCCGCGACGGCGCGCAGGTGCGGGCGGCCCGCTCACCGAGAAATCACTAACGGTCCGAGCCGTTACTGCGCGACGTGGTAGTGCTCGGCGTCCTGTCGGACGAATCCGCGCTTCGAGAGCGTACTGAGGATGCTGTAGAGAGCGATTTTCTTCATCTCCAGACCGTTTTGCAGGTCGGTGATAGACGCGCCGTCGTGCGTGGTGAGATAGAGGTACACGAGTTTGGCCGAGGGCGATTCGAGTTCGCCGGGGACTTCGATGGTCGGAACCGTCTGTTGCATGGTCGTTGTCATCCTCTTTGCTTCGACGATAATAAAACTCTCTTACAACAATCGTCGAAGAACGGGGGCCGGGAGTGAGGCTTCGAACGTCTCGAATTCGGGGGAATCGCCGAATCCATCACGAATATCTATCCGACGAAATGCGGCGTTCGACGCCTCCGACTTCGACTGTCGTCGAAGAGCGCGAGCCGTGAGTCGTCGCGTGCCGAACGGCCCGGAGCGTCGCGGTTTCGAGACGGAAGGGGCGGGAGTCGAACCACGCGAAGCCATTGAAAACCACCGGTCCGACCGCGAGGGCCTGTGCCGGTGTGCTCTACCACTGAGCCACCCTTCCGGCCGAGCGTAGGAGTCGAGCGGCCAAATAGCCGTTGGTGGGTCCGGTCACGGTCACGCGGTTCGGCGGGCCGAGCGCCCGTCGATGCGCCGCTGGGCGGTCGGCGTCGAAAGAAATGTCGGCTGTGGCTCGGCGGGGTCGGAGTTCGCTCAGTAGCTCCGAATCTTCGGCTCGTAGGTCTTGTTCTCGCCTTCGAGGATGACCGGTTTGAACCAGAGTTCTGGGCGGCCGTCGCTCCACGAGAGCATCGTGTGCTTGAGCCAGTCCTCGTCGCGGCGCTCCTGGTACTCCTTGCGCCAGTGGGCACCGCGGAACTCGTTGCGCGCGAGCGCGCCGAGCGTGATGGCCTCGGCGATGTCGAGGATGTTCCGCGTCTCCAGCGTCTGGAGCAGGTCCGTGTTGAACGTCCGCGACTTGTCGGCCACGAACACGTCCTGATAGAGTTCGCGCGCCTCGCGGATGTCCCGGAGCGCGTCCTTGAGCGCCGACTCCTCGCGGAAGACGTTCACGTTGCGCGTCATCGACTTCTGGACGCGCTCGCGAATCTCGGCCTGCTGGATGCCGTCGTCTCGCTCCAAGAGCGTCTCGATGGTCTCGCGCTCGTCTTCGACGGCGCGCTGGACGAGGTCGGTCCCGGAGGCTGACGCGCCGGCGTCGGCGGCCGTCCCGCCGTCCGCGACGGCGTCCTCGCCGATGCCCGCTTCGCCGAGTTCGACCGGCGAGTCGACCTCACCGAGTTCGTACTCGCCTTCTTTGCCGGTCGTGATTTCGGCCGACTCCATGTCCTTGCCCGCGGCGTGGTGGCCGGCGCGCTTGCCGAAGACGATGAGTTCGGGGAGCGCGTTGCCGCCGAGGCGGTTGCCGCCGTGGACGGAGGCGCAGGCGCACTCGCCGGCCGCATACAGGCCGTCGATGCACGTCTCGCCGTTCTCGTCGGTCTCGATGCCGCCCATCGCGTAGTGCTGGCCCGGCTTGACCGGCATCGGCGCATCGAGGGGGTTGACGCCCTCGAAGTCCTCCGAGAGGTGGATGATGTTTTCGAGGCGGTCGACGATGCGCTCCTCGCCGAGGTGGCGCATGTCGAGGTGGACGTACTCGTCTTCGATACCGCGGCCCTCGTTGACCTCGGTCAGTTCGGCGCGCGAAACCACGTCGCGAGAGGCGAGTTCGCCGAGGTTGTTCGCGTAGCCGTACTCGAACATGAAGCGCTCGCCGTTTTCGTTGTAGAGGATACCGCCCTCGCCGCGGACGCCCTCGGTGATGAGGACGCCCGTCGAGGGGAGCGTCGTCGGGTGGAACTGGATGAACTCCATGTCCTCCATCGGCGCGCCCGCCCGGTAGGCCATCGCGACGCCGTCGCCGGTGTTGGCGACCGCGTTCGTCGTGTGGTCGTAGACCTGCCCGAGACCGCCGGTGGCGAGGATGACGCCGTTGCGGGCGCGGAAGCCCTCGACCTGTCCGGTCTGGACGTCGTAGGCGACGATGCCGTGACAGCTTCGGTCCTCGGGCGTCTCCTCGTCGGAGACGGCCAGTCGGGTCACGTGCCACTCGTCGTACACCTTGATGCCGCGTTTGACGAGTTGCTCGTACATCGTGTGGAGCAGCTGGTGACCCGTCTCCGCGCCCGCGTAAGTGGTCCGCGGGAACGAGAGTCCGCCGAACGGCCGCTGGCTGACGCGACCGTCGTCCTCGCGGGAGAAGGCCATTCCCCAGTGTTCGAGCTGGATGGTCTCTTTCGGACTGTCCTTACAGAGGGTCTCGGCCGCCGGCGCGTCGGCGAGATAGTCCGAGCCCTTCATCGTGTCGTAGGCGTGGTCCTCCCACGAGTCGCCTTCGCGGAGCGCGGCGTTGATGCCGCCCTCCGCCGCGCCGGTGTGGCTCCGTACCGGGTGGAGTTTCGAGACGATGGCCACGTCGGCCCCCTCTTCTTGCGCCGCGATGGCCGCGCGGAGGCCTGCGCCTCCCGCGCCCACCACGATGACGTCGTGTTCGTGCATAGTGTAGTCTCCGAGGTATCAGCTAGCGAGGTTGTCAGCGGCTCTTCGAGGCGTGAGTTCACCGAATCCGGAATCCAGCGTGCGTCTCTCGGCGATAGTCCTGCCCATAGCCGACGGAAAGGAAGACAGAGAGTAAAAGATTCGGATTCGGCCGACGACGGGGGCGAGCCGTGACCGGTGGTCCCGTGCCCTCCCGACGATTCGAAGTCGACCGGTCCGTCCGGTGACCGTTTCGACCGCGTCGTTCTCGGCTGTCTGATCGAACGGGTGTCCGTCCCCGTCGAGTCGGGGACCGAGTCGATCGCCCGGGGGCGAGCGCGACGCTAGTCGTCGATTAACTCCGGGATTCCCGCGGGGAGAACGGCGGTCACAGAGCCATAATCACGATCGATTTTCAGCGACCACCTCACCCCGTCCACCCGCCCGTTTGGTTTTCAACACTGAACGAGTAAGCAACCCTTATTGATGAGCGATTAACATATTTGACTATGGAGTACAGCCCACGACCAGAAACAGTCTCCGGAGCGGTCGTTTCGGCGGTCGCAGACGCGGAAGAGGTTTCCCCGCTGGAACTGACGCCGCTGGCATCCGTCCTCGACCCCGACGCCCTCGACGCCCTGTTCGCTTCCGACTCGATGGCGATCGAAGAGGTCCGTTTCGACTACGAGGGCTACACCGTCGTCATCGACGATAACAAAGACGTCACGCTTCTCGAATAGTCTCGCTCACCAGAACTTGAGGTTGTTCTTCACCGCCTCTCGTTTCAGTTCCTGGATGTGCTCGGTCAGCGGGATGTCCTTCGGACAGACCTCCGTACAGGAGAACTGCGTCTGACACCGCCAGACGCCGTGTTCCTGTTCGAGGATCTCCAGGCGCTGCTGCTTCATATCCTCGCCCTCGCGCTCGTCCATCGTGAAGCGGTACGCCTTGTTGATGGCCGCCGGGCCGAGGTACTCGTTGTCGCCCGCGGCGATGTTACAGGAGGACATACACGCGCCACACCAGATACAGCGCGTCGACATCTTCACCTTCTCGCGGTTCTCCCTGGACTGCCGCTGCTCTTCGAGTTCGCCGTCGGGTAAGTCGTTCGTCTGGAAGTACGGCTCGACGGCCTCCATCTGGTCGTAGAAGTGCTCCATATCCACGACCAGGTCCTTTACGACCTCCGCGTGCGGGAGCGGCTCGATGCGGACCGGCTCTTCGAGATCCGAGAGTTGCGTCTTACAGCAGAGCCGCTGTGACCCGTTGACGAACATCGCGTCCGACCCGCAGACCGCCTGCCGGCAGGAGTGTCTGAAGGTGAGGCTCGAATCGTACGTGTCGCGGGCGTACATCAGCGCGTCGAGGACGGTCATCCCCTTGTGGTACGGGACGTGGAAGTCGTCGAAGCGCGGTTCCTTCTTGCCCTCGATCTCGGGGTCGTACCGGAACACCTTCAGGTGGTACGTCTCCTCGTCGGCCAGGGCCGCTTCGGCCTCCTCGGCCTGCCGCTCTTCGTCCCGCTCCGCGGCCCGTTCGCGCTTCTTCGCCATCCGTCGTTCCTGGGCGGCGGACGTCGGTTCGGCCTCGCCGGCGGACGATTCCTCCTCGGTCTGATCTGGCAGTTGTGTGCTCATGTGTGGTGCAGTGAGAGGGGATTAGAGTGGGACGCCTCCGGCCCACGCGAGTGCGGTTCTGACGCCCTGGACGATCACGACGGCGCTGGCGACGACGAGGACGAGCTTCACGGCCGTCTTCCGCGTCCCGGTGAGGCCCTGATTGATGAGGGCGTTGTAGACGCCGTTGACGCCGTGGAACGTCGCGGTCAGGAGGAAGAGGATCATCAGCGAGAAGTACGTCAGTTCCTGCATCCGCGCCTGCGACATCGAGAAGGTGACCTCGTCGGCGTGGTTCACGAAGTGGAGCAGGAAGAAGTGAAAGGCGAGCACGACCACGAGGAACGCGGCCGTGATGCGCTGCCAGAGCCAGCGGCGGCCGCCGGCCTCGAAAGAGGAGTAGCGCTCGGCCATCAGCCGAACACCCCCGCGAGGAACGTCGGCACGCTCGCGACGGCGATTGCGCCCGTCAAAAGCAGCGACGCGTAGAAGCTCTTGTCCTGTGCTTCCAGCCCGACGCCGAGATCGACGAACAGCAGCCGGAGGCCGTTGAGAATGTGGAAGACGGCCACCGACAGCAGCCCGACCTCGAGGATGCGCACGACCAGCAGACTCTCCAGGGACTGGATCGTCGTCGTGTACGCATCCGGGCTCTGCAGTGCCGTCGAGAGGACGGCGATGTGGGTGAACAGGTACCCCACGAGTACCCATCCCGTGAACTTGTGGAACACCCAGGCCCACATCCCGGCCGAGAACTCCCGCCAGCGGCCGAAGTCCTCGATGAGGCCCCGATTGTAAGACTGACTCATACTCTCCTGAGAGTCAGGCCGGACCCACTATAGAACTTACGTGTGCGGCTGGGAACCGCAGTCGGAGAAATCGAACGACCACGCCGAGACAACGCTCGGGCGAACGGATTCGGTCCGTCTCACTTTTTACGAGCCACCTGTTCTCGCTCGACGACCCGTCGGACGTCCGGTTCGAGTTCGACGAGGTGACACAGCGGGTTGCCGGGGTAGACGACGGGGTTCTCCAAGACGCCGACGAGCAGCCCCGTGAAGGGGGCGTCGACCGCGACGTTGTCGTCCTTGAACGGGTTCGTGAGCGTACAGATCCGCTCGCCCTCGCGGACGAGCGAGCCCCGCTCGTGGTGCATATCGACGATGCCGCCGGCGTCGGCGCGGATCCACGTCTTCTCGTTCGCGTCGTCGATGACCGTCCGCCAACCGGGCCAACGAACCGACGGCGACTCCAGCAGTTCGTACTCGGCGAAGACGCTCTCGACGCCCGCGAGGGCGTCGTCGATGAGGTCGCGCTGGAACCGGTGTGCCTCGCCCATCTCGACGGTCACCGTCGGGATGCCGACCCGCGTGGCCTCGGTCCGGAGGATCCCGTCGCTGCCCTCGCTGTCGATGATCACGTTCGACCCGAACGCCCGGGCGAGCCGACCGACCGCGTCGTCGGACATGTCCGCGCGGACGTGGATCATATTCGTCCGCCCGCGCGTCGAGGTGTGGAAGTCGATGCCGAAATCACACGGCGCGACGAAGTTGTCGAAGATCCGCGCGGCCATTCGCTTGGCGCTCGTCGAGTCCTCTCGACCGGGGAACGAGCGGTTCAGGTCGCGGTCGTAGATCGGTAGATAGCGCTGCTGGGCGAGGAAGCCGGGGACGTTCATCACCGGCAGGCAGACGAGCGTGCCGGCGAGATCAGAGAGGTCCCAATCGTGGGCGACCTCGCGGACGACCTCGATGCCGTTGAGTTCGTCGCCGTGCGCCGCCGCCGAGAGGAACACCGTCGGTCCCGACCGCTCGCCGTTGATGACGGTGACCGGAATGCGGACCGGATCGCCGAGGTACGTCTCGCTGATACCGTACCGGAGGTTCTGCCGCTCTCCGGGTTCGACCTTCCCTCCGTTGTACGTGAAGGTCCCGTCGGTACTCATACCCGCCTTCGGACACGGGACGGGATAAACGCTCGTACACCGACCTCGGGGCCGACGGGCTAAACGCTCGTACGCCGACCTCGGGCACAGCATCTTCAGTGCGGGAGGTTCACACCGGACGAGAGGGCCTCGGATCGGCACCTCTTTCTTCGCGTGGGCGTATACAAAACGGTATGTCTACTGACGGAGATTCGGTTCGGGTTGGCGTCCTCTCACTGCACAACAGCAAGGAGACGAAGGCGATTCTCAACGCCGTCGACGACCTCGGCCACGAGGGCATCTGGCTGCGCCGGGAGAACACCGCGATCAGCGTCGAGGACGGGGACGTCGCCATCGAACCGGAAGTGGACATCATCGCCAATCGGCTGCTGCTGTCGAACACCGAGGAGCCGGCGGAACTCCTGGGGCTGGCGACGACCTTCGAGCGGATCCGACCGATGCTGAACGAACCCGCGTCGGTGCTCACCGCGATCCACAAGTTCGCCACGGCGGCGACGCTCGCGAACTGGAACATCAAGGTGCCGGACGCGCTCTTGGCGCTCTCGAACGAGCGACTGAACAAGGGCCGGGACCGCTTCGGCGAGGTCGGCGTCTACAAGTCCGCGATCGGGACCCACGGCGGCGGGACGTGGAAGGTCGACCTCACGGAGCCGGTCAACCCGAAGGTCGGGAGCCGACAGGCGTTCCTCCAGGATCTCATCGACCGCGACGAGAACGAGCACCGCGACCTCCGCGTGTACGTCGTCGACGGGGAGGTCATCGGCGCGATGTACCGCTACGCGCCCGAGGGCGAGTGGCGGACCAACGTCGCGCTCGGCGGCGACGTCATCGACGCGACCGAGGATATGCCGAAGGAGGCCAGAGAGACTGCCCTCTACGCGACGGAAGTGATGGGACTGGACTACGTCGGCGTCGACCTCATCGAGGGCGACGACGGCTGGTTCGTCCTCGAGGTCAACCCGACCGCCGGGTTCAGAGGCCTGCACAAGGCGACCGGCCGCAGCCCCGCGCCGTACATCGCCAAGCTCGCGATCGAACAGAGCGGCGGCGAGGTCGACGACGAGCGCGTCGAGGAGCTGTCGGCGACGCTCGACGACTCCCGGCCGGCGGGGATGCCGCGCGTGAACTCGGGGCCGGTCGGCGACCGCCCGACGATCGGGTACATCGAGGAGGTCGTCGTCTCGGGGACCAGCGGGTCGACGCAGGCGAAGGCGAAGTCCGACACGGGAGCGACGCGGACGAGCATCGACACGTCGCTGGCCGCCGAGATCGGCGCCGGACCGATCAAGAGCATGACGCGCGTCCGCTCGGGGTCGGTGAAGTCCGGGAAGGCCCGCCCGGTCGTCGACCTCGTCATCGGCATCGGCGGCACTCAGCACACCGTCACCGCGAGCGTCGAGGACCGCTCGCACATGGACTACCCGCTGCTTCTCGGACGCGACATCCTCCAGCATTACCAGGTCGACGTGAACCGACGATCCGACGCGGGGGGGCCCGACGACGACGAGCGCGAAGAGGAGTACCTGGAGTAGGACCGCCGCGAACGCCACGGTGACGGTTCCGGACTGCCGCGCTCGAAGCGGGACAGCGCCGAGTTGCCACGGGCCCCGTCGTCACGGGACCCTGACGCCGGTATTGATTTACGTACGCCGAGGTGAACGTAGCGTAGATGGGGAGCGAGCGCGTCGACGGCCTGCCGGACGAGCTCGAAGCGTGGGTGGACGACAGAGCCGCGGCCACGGACCGCACGCGCGAGGAAGTCGTGCGCCGGCTGATCGCCGCACACCGCGAACTCGACGAGGACGGAAGTAGCGACGGCGAAAGCGCCCTCGCCGGCGGCGACCGACCGGGAGCCGAGGGCGAGACAGCGCGGGAGGCAGACGTCGAATCGATCGAGCGGGAACTCGACGAGGTCGCCGAGCGCGTCGCGGCCCTGGAGGCCGACCTCGACGAGAAGATCACGGACGTCAGAGAGCGGGTCATTCAGGTCAAACGCGAAACGGACGCCAAGGCGTCGGCCGAGCACGACCACCCGGAGATCGAGCGCCGACTGTCGGCGGGGTTCGAGAACTACGAGGAGATCCTCGAGTACCTCACCGACGCGACCGACGAGCACGGCTCGAAGCTCGACCGCCTCGGCTCGGCGGTGCTCGCGCTTCGGTCGCGCCTGTCGGACCTCGAAGGCGCAGTCGAGACGCGAGAGGCGGCAGCGGACCTGCGCCGGGAGGCGAACCGCCACGGCGTCGCCGAGGCCGCCTGCGAGTCCTGCGGCGAGTCCGTCCGCCTGGGCCTGCTCGACGAACCGCGCTGCCCGCACTGCGACTCGCCGTTCGACGGCCTCGACCCCAAGACGGGGTTCTTCGGATCGAACCGGCTGACCGTCGGCGATCGGCCGGCGCTGGAGGCCGGAAGCGAGGGGGGAGGACCGGCCGACCGCGCGCGCGACGGCCCCGCGACCGAGGACGACCGGAACGGTTCGGGAGAGCAGCCCGCACACTCGGCGGGAGAACCGTCCACTGCCGGGGACGGGGGCGGAGCGGCCGACACCCCGGAAGCCGACGCGCGTTCGACTGACGCAAGCGAGGACGCCACCGGTTCCCGTGGCGACGGGACGGATTCGACGGCGTCCGAGGACCGATCCGCCGGCACGCGCGAGGAGCCGGATCGGGAGTTCAATTTCGGGACGGAGATGGTACGGAAATGAGCGGGGACGACCGGGATTCCCCCGGCCCGAGTGGTCCGGCGGAATCGAACGACGAGTCGGTCGGGGAACCCGAGCGGGACGCCCCGCTTTCGGAGTTGGCCGATCGGATCTCGGAGCGCCGCCGTCGGGAGGCCTCCACGGGAGCACGGGCCGACGAGGGCGACGAGACGTCGTCCACCGAGGGCGCCTCCGACGCCGCCGGCGATCACTTCGACGAGATGTCGGTCCCCGAGATCGATGAGGAGACGCTCTGGGCGTCGCTGGCGGACGACGCCGACGAGTCGCCGGAGCTGCGCGTCGGAGCCGAGCCCGTCGACGGGGACGCGACGGTCCGGACGTCCGAGGCCTCCGAGGACGGGCCGACAGAGCGCGTCGTCTCGAAGGAGTCCTACTGTCAGCGGTGTCCGTACCTGGCCGACCCCCCCGAGCTGGCGTGCACCCACGAGGGCACCGAGATCCTCGAGGTCGTCGACAGCGAGCGCTTCCGCGTCCGGG